>Ga0255338_1000394_pt1 | contig 152615 bp, 129 predicted proteins | sample MeOH1_35cm_T4_19_FD_203715 | JGI IMG/M metagenome (GOLD analysis project Ga0255338, IMG submission 203715) | Sandy soil microbial communities from University of British Columbia, Vancouver, Canada - MeOH1_35cm_T4_195 | ecosystem: Engineered > Artificial ecosystem > Sand microcosm >...
CCCGTGAGGCTTGATCCTATAACACTGATGGTTATGACCTGGTGATGTAGCGTTCCAAGTGTCGTTCAATACAAAATCTGGCTGCACCGTCGGCAGCCAGCCAACACCAATTACACCCCACCGTGCGCGATCATCGAGTCCGACTCTGATCGCCACGCGTTGTGTTTCTTCCAAGATTGGAGCCGTTGCCTCAACCGCAACCGCTCAACCAGTTACGCTTGACGACCATAGCGAGTTGGCCCCACTCCTTCCCATCCCGAACAGGACAGTGAAACGACTTTGCGCCGATGATAGTGGACGGACGTCTGTGAAAGTAGGTCATCGTCAAGCTTTTATTCCGCAAAACCCCACAGGTAACCCCTTGTGGGGTTTTGTCTTTGTGGCGCTGCGTCGATGATTAGACTCATGCGGTCCGCAACCTCCAATGAAAAAGCCCTCGCAGGATGCTCCTGCGAGGGGCAATGCGGACGCCGCGCAGCCTACTGTTGCGTGTACTGCTGGCGGTCGATGCCGTGGCGCTGCAGCTTGTCGTAGAAGGTCTTGCGCGGAATGCCCAGCGACTCCAGAGTGGCCTTGATGTCGCCCTGGTGCGCCTGGAGCGCCTCGCGGATGAGCTGCGCTTCGAAGCGCTCCATCCGGTCCGGCAGGCTCGCCGCGGCGTCCTGGGCCATGGAGGTTGGCGGGGCAGGGGTATTCAGCACGCCAAGAACGACACGTTCGGCGAAATGCGCGAGTTCACGCACGTTGCCGGGCCAATCGTGCGTCATGACATGTTGCTTGATGGACGCCGGCATTTCCGGGATGTCGCGCTGGAAGCGGCGCGATGCGTGGCCGAGGTAGTGGGCAAACAGCAGCGGAATGTCCTCGCGGCGCTCGCGCAGGGGCGGAATCCGGATGGTGACGACATTGAGGCGGTAGAACAGGTCCTCGCGAAACTTGGCGCGTATGGCCGGACTGCCCAGGTCTTCCTTGGTGGCGGCGACCACGCGCAGGTCCAGATTGCGCACTTCGTTGCTGCCCAGCGGAGTGATCTGGCGGGATTCAAGCACGCGTAGCAGCTTGACCTGCACTGCCAGCGGCATGCTTTCGATCTCGTCCAGGAACAGCGTGCCGCCGCTGGCGTGCTCGATGCGGCCGATACGCTTCTTTTGGGCGCCGGTGAAAGCGCCGGGCTCGTGGCCGAACAGTTCGCTTTCGATGACGCTTTCGGGCAGGGCGCCGCAATTGATCGCGACGAGAGCGCGGTGCCTGCGGCGGCTCAGGCGATGCAAGGCGGTGGCAACGACTTCCTTGCCGGTTCCGGTCTCGCCTTCGACCAGGACGTCCACGTCCGCATCCGCGATATGCCGCAGCGTTTGCTTGATGCGCTGCATGGCGGGCGTGGCGCCGATGAAAGGCACTTCGTCGGCCTCGACGGCGAACGCGGCCTCGCGCAGCCGGCGGTTTTCCAGCACAAGGTGGCGCTTTTCCGCAGCGTGCATGATGGCGGTGATCAGCCTGTCGGCGGCATAGGGTTTCGCCAGGAAGTCGTAGGCGCCGTCTCGCATGCATTGCACGGCGGTGGCGATGTCGCCATGGCCGGTGATCAGGATGACGGGAATGTCGGGGTCGATGTCCCGCAAGCGCTGGAAGAGCTGCAAGCCGTCCATGTCGGGCATACGAATGTCGCTGACGACCACGCCGTCGAAATCGCGCGTCAGCGCGGGCAGCGCAGAGCGCGCGCTGGCATGCGCGTCCACGGCGATGCCATGCAGTTTCAGCGTCTGCGCATTGGCGCGCAGCAGTTCGTCGTCGTCGTCGATGAACACGGCGCGCGGCGAGAACGGCTGGCGCAGGCTGTCGTCGATGGATGCCGGTGCGGCGGGAGGAAATTCAGGAGCGCGGTTCATGGTGTAGCTCGGTAGCATTTTGCCGGCCAGGCGCCTTGCGCAACGTCAGGATGAACATGGCTCCGCGGCCCGGGGCATGCGGAGCCGGAAAGACGGGATCGGCCGGGCCGGCGGCGATCAAGTCGCCACCGAATTCGGTGACGATGTCGCGGCAGATGACCAGCCCCAGCCCGAGTCCTTCGGCCTTGGTCGTGTAGAAGGGAGTGAACAGGTGCGCCCGCGCCTCGGCCGACAGGCCGGGGCCGTTGTCGCTGACGTAGACCTGCACGGTCGCACCCAGGTCTTGCAGCGCGACGACGATGCGGCCGTCTGGCCGGCCTTCCAGGGCTTCCATCGCGTTTTGAAGCAGATTCACCAGCACCTGTTCCAGCCGTATGCGATTGGCCAGCACCTGGTAATTCTGATCCGCGGGCGGACGTTGCAGGACGATGCCCTGGCGCCGCGCCCGCGGGGCAACCAGCAGTAGCGCGCCCTCCAGGCAATCCTTCAGGCTGGCGGGTCCGATGGACGTGTCAGCCTTGCGCGAAAAGGCGCGCAGTTCCCCCGTGATGTGGCCGATCCGTTCCGTCAATGCGGCGATGGTGCCCAGGTTCTCCTGCGCCGAGCCTTCGTCTTGCCGGCGCAGGAATTCGGCGGCGTTGTCCGCATAGGCGCGTATGGCCGCGACAGGCTGGTTGATCTCGTGCGCCACGCCGGCAGCCACCTGTCCCAGCAGCGCGAGCTTGCTGGCCTGGACCAACTCCTCTTGCATGGTGTGCAGGCGGGCGGCGGTGCGCTGGCGCTCGTCCATCTCATCGACTAGTTGTTCGTTGACTTGCAGCAATTGAGCCGTGCGTTCGTCGACCAGGGAGGCCAGCTGTTCGTGGACGGCGGCCTGCTGTTCGGCGCGCTCGCGGTTGCGGTGGCGGCGGAAGAGAATGATGCCTACCAAGGCGGCCAACGCGCACTGCGCCAGCAGCGCGCCCAGCTGGGCGTTGGCGGTAGCCTGGTTGATGGCCGCCTGCACGGGTGATAACAGATGCAGCGTCCAACCTGGGGACTCGACGATGGGCAGCGTCGTGTGCACCATTGGCGTTCCTGCCGGGATCTGCGGCAGGGTTACGTCGGCGCGTATGAGCTGGCCGTGGCTGATGGGCTGCAGCTGCGGCCGCAAGGGCAGCGGCAGGAAGGGCGCGTCGCCGAATTGCAGGCTGGTGCGCAAGGTCCGGGCCAAGTCTGGGGTGAGCGGAGCCAGCACGTCGAAACGCCAGTCGGAAATACTGCCCAACAGCACCACGCCATGCTCGTCGGTGACGAAAATGGGCGAGACCGACTGGCGCCAGTCGGCCTCCAGGTCCCGGAAATCCACTTTCAGCACGACTACGCCCAGCAGGGCGCCGTTGACGTCGTCCACGCGCCGCGACAAGTACAGCCCGGCCTCGTGGCTGATCGTGCCCAGGGCGAAATGTTCGGCCGAGCCATGGGCTACCGATCCCTGGAAATAGGGGCGGAACTGGTAGTCCACGCCGACAAACGTGGCGGGTTCGCGCCAGTTGCTCGCAGCGATCGCAAGGCCTTTCTTGTCCAGCACGTAAATGGCGGATGCGCCTACGCCGCGGCTTAGCGTATCGAGCTTCTCATCCAGGGATTCGATCTGTCCGTGCGAACCTTCCTGCAGCGCCGCGCGCACGTCGACATCGCGCGTCAGGACAAAGGGCAGCGCCCTGAACTTGTCCAGGTTGTTTCGCAGCAATGCCGCGTTGAGCTGGGCTGCCACGCGTGCCTGTTCCCCGGCATTCTTCAGCGCGCCGTCGCGCGCCCAGAGGGTGGCGGCGTGCAGCACCCCGTAGACGATGGCGACGACCAACAAGATGGCGATGGCCTTCCAGGGCCAAGGCCAGACGGGCGTATGCCGTGGGCGGCGCGGCTGGCTGGCCTGGTCCGGACCGGGCCAGGCATCGCGGGGGGAGGAGCGGGTCGACATGGGATGTGCGGTTTTTCGCACATTCTATATCTATTCTGTGTGAAATTCCGCCAAAAATCGTCGGGCCAATGCGCTGGGGAAGAAAAAAGTTCTTTTCTGATCAAGGGCTTGGAGCTCAGGCGCGGGGCTGGTCGATGTTGGCATGCCTCTTGCATTAGTAAAGCCAAGCCTGGTGGAGTCGTCTGCCGGGTGAAATCGGCTTGCGGCGAGACGCGCTGGCCAGAAAACAGATAACGCCCCGTCGCCCGCGCTGAATCGCCCGGAGCAAGGGGCCTTGGTGGGGACAATCCCAATGATCGACGTGGATCAAGTCGCGCCCGCGCGCAAGCTCAAGTTCTATCAAATCCTTTATGTGCAGGTGATTTTCGCCATCGTGGTGGGCGTGCTGCTGGGCGCGTTCAAGCCCGAGCTTGGCCAGCAGATGCAACCGCTGGGCGACGCCTTCATCAAACTGGTGAAGATGATCATCGCGCCGGTGATCTTTCTGACCGTAGCCACCGGCATCGCCGCGATGAGCGACCTGAAGAAGGTCGGTCGCGTGGCGGGCAAGGCCATGCTGTACTTCCTGGTGTTCTCGACGCTTGCGCTGATCGTAGGCATGATCGTCAGCCACATCGTCCAGCCGGGCGCCGGCATGCACATCGACCCCAAGACGCTGGACGAGAAGGCAGTGTCGGGCTACGTGGCCAAGGCGCATGACTCGACGATCACGGGCTTCCTGATGAACGTGATTCCGACCACGATCTTCAGCCCGTTTGTCGGCGGCGACATCCTCCAGGTGCTGTTCGTGGCGGTGTTGTTCGGCATTTCGCTGGCCATGGTGGGCGAACGCGGACAGCCGATACTGAACTTCATGACCGCTCTGGCGCAGCCCGTCTTCAGGCTGGTCGCCATCCTGATGAAGGCCGCGCCCATCGGCGCCTTTGGCGCGATGGCCTTCACCATCGGCAAGTACGGCATCAAGTCCGTCATCAATCTGGCGATGCTGGTAGGTACGTTTTACGCAACCTCGGTGCTGTTCGTGGTCGTGGTGCTGGGCCTGGTGGCGCGCTACAACGGCTTTTCGATCCTGAAGCTGGTGCGCTACATCCGCGAAGAACTGCTGCTGGTGCTGGGCACCAGTTCGTCCGAAGCCGCGTTGCCTACGCTGATGCAGAAGATGGAACGGGCCGGCTGCTCGAAGTCGGTGGTCGGGCTGGTCGTGCCCACCGGCTACTCGTTCAACCTGGACGGCACCAACATCTACATGACGATGGCGGCGCTGTTCATCGCGCAGGCTTGCGACATTCCGCTGTCGTTGGGCGACCAGATCCTGCTGCTGCTGGTGGCGATGCTGAGCTCCAAGGGCGCGGCGGGCGTGACCGGGGCGGGCTTCATCACCTTGGCCGCGACCCTCTCGGTGGTGCCTTCCGTGCCGGTCGCCGGCATGGCGCTGATTCTGGGCGTGGACCGCTTCATGTCGGAATGCCGCGCGCTTACCAACCTGGTCGGCAACGCGACTGCCGCCGTGGTCGTGGCGCGCTGGGAAGGGGAACTGGATAAGGAACAGCTGCATGCCGCGCTTGAGGGCGAGCTGCAGCCCGTGCCCGTGCCTGCCCCGGCTCCGGTTCAGGAAGCGCCGAGGACTGGCGGCCTGCCCATGGGGCAGCCGATGCAGCACGGCTGAAGCGGTGTAGATCCGCAGTCGCCTGCACGCGGCCGCGTCTGTTGATGCCGCGATGCTGCCCGGCGGTAAAAAGAAAATCCCCCGGACCTTGACGGTCTCGGGGGATTTTTTCCGGCAGGACGCCGCAGCTTTCAGGGCACCTGTATACCTGCCGCGCGCAACAGGTTCGCGGTTTCGAACAAGGGCAGGCCCATCACGCCGGTGTAGCTGCCGGCGATATGTGAAATGAACGTGCCTGCCAGGCCCTGGATGCCATAGGCGCCGGCCTTGCCGTAGGGTTCGCCGCTGTCGCAGTAGCGGCCGATTTCCTCATCCGTCAGCTCGCGCATGCGGACCTCGGTGATGGACACGGCCTCCAGCAACTGGTTTCCAGTCCAGACGGCGACAGCGGTGTGCACTTCGTGGGTGGAGCCGGACAGGGCCCGCAAAATGCGCATGGCGTCGTCGCGGTCGGCCGGTTTGCCCAGTACCGCGCCCGCCAGGATGACGGTGGTGTCGGCGGCCAGCAGCGGCAGTTGCGGCAGGTCCTGGCTGAGCATCCAATCGCGTCCGCGCAAGGCCTTGTCGCGCGCAGTGCGTTGGACGTAGTTGGCGGCGCTTTCGCCAGGGTGCTGGGGTTCGTCCTCGCCCGGCGGGGCGGGTACGAGCAGGACTTCGTGGGCCAGGCCGACCTGGGTCAGCAGCTCGCGCCGCCGGGGACTGGCGGAGGCAAGGTAGAGGCGCGCGGAGGTTGCGGTGTCGGTCATGCGTCAGCGGGATGGGCGCCGGCCCGGCCAGAGGGTCAGGCGCGGTGGTAGGGATGGTTCGTCATGATGGCCCAGGCCCGGTAGAGCTGTTCGGCCAGCACCACGCGCACCATGGGGTGCGGCAGCGTCAGCGAGGACAGGCGCAATTGGCCGGAACAGGATGCCTTCAGGTCGGCATCCAGCCCGTCCGGGCCGCCGACGAGAAAAGCGACATCCTGGCCGCCTGCGCGCCATTGTTCCAGCTTTTGCGACAACGCCATGGTGGTGAGGTCGCGTCCGCGTTCGTCCAGCGCCAGGCGCAACGCACTGGCGGGCAGGGCGGCTTCGATCCGCTTGGCTTCCGCCGCCATCATCTGGGCGGGGGTTTTACCGGTGGTGCGGGGTTCGGGTTTGATTTCGCGCAGTTCCAGCGCGCAGTCGGCCGGCAGGCGCTTGGCGTAGTCGTCCCAGGCGGTTTGCACCCAGTCCGGCATGCGTGTGCCCACGGCCACGACGATCAGCTTCACGGCGCGCTCAGTACTCGGCGTCGTGCGCGCCGTCGTTGGCGACCGGCGCGGGGCGGGTGGACTCGGGCAGGAGCTTCACGCGCACCGGCTTGCCGCCCCAGATTTCTTCCAGGTTGTAGTACTGGCGGATGGCGGGTTGCATGATGTGCACGACTACGTCGCCCAGGTCGACCACGACCCATTCGCCGGTGTCTTCGCCTTCGATGGTGATGCCGGAGAGGTCGAGCGCGCGGCCGCGGTCCGCGACGCTGGAAGCGAGGGCGCGGGTCTGGCGGTTGGAGGTGGCGCTTGCAATCACGACGCGATCGAACAGGCTGGTCAGATGCGTGGTGTTGTAGACCTTGATGTCTTGCGCCTTGACGTCTTCGAGGGCGTCGATGACGGCGCGTTGGAGTTTTTGTATATCCATAGTCAGTAAATATAACCCGCGGGCGGACAGCGGATGCTGGCCCCGTGGCGCTTTCAGCGCACCGCGGGTGTAGGTTTATCGGTAAAGATGGTGCGCCGCAATATACGCGGCCACCGATGCGGCAAGCAGGCCCTCGGTCGATTCGCCTTGCGCCAGGCGCTGGCGGATCTGCGAGGCCGAAACCGGCATGGGAGCAAAAGGCAGCTCCTGCAGTTCGCGACCCTGGCGGCGCAGGTGTTCGGCCAGCGCCGGCGGGGCGGTGAGCGCCGTGCCCGGGCGGGTGGCGACGGCCAGGTCCACCAGGCTGGCGATGTCCTGCCAGTCGCGCCAAGTGCAGAAATTCGCCAACTGGTCGGTACCCAGCAACCAGACATAGCGCGCGTCCTGGGGGAGGGCGCGCAGCGTGTCTATGGTGTAGGTCGCGCCGCCGCGTTCGATTTCAATGGGATTGACGATCAGGTGCGCATGGCCGGCGATGGCCAGTTGGAGCATGTCGCGGCGTTGTTCGGCCGTGGCGTGCAACGCCGCACGCTGCCAGGGATTGGCCGCAGGGATGAGCTGCACCTCGGCCAGGCCCAGCGTCTGCAAGGCATTTTGCGCCAGGGCGATGTGCGCGACGTGGACGGGGTCGAAACTGCCACCCAGCAGGCCGATGCGCTTCAAACCCAGTCCCGCGGTTTGAGGTAGGCGGCCAATTCGGCCTCGGGCGTACCCGCTTCGGGCTGCCAGTCGTAGCGCCACTGCGCCAGCGGCGGCATGGACAGCAGGATCGACTCGGTGCGTCCGCCGGACTGCAGGCCGAACAGCGTGCCGCGGTCGAAGACCAGGTTGAACTCCACATAGCGTCCACGGCGGTAGGCCTGGAAATCGCGCTCGCGTTCGCCGTAGGATTGGTCGCGGCGGCGTTCCACGATCGGCATGTAGGCCGGCAGGAAGGCGTCGCCCACCGAACGGGTCAGCGCGAACGAGGCGTCAAAGCCGGGAGCGTTCAGGTCGTCGTAGAAGATGCCGCCCACGCCGCGCGTTTCATTGCGGTGCTTGAGGAAGAAATACTCGTCGCACCAGCGCTTGTAGCGCGGGTAGTAGTCGGCGCCATGGCCAGCCAGCGCATCGCGGCAGGTGGCGTGGAAATGGCGGGCGTCTTCCTCGTAGGGATAGTAGGGCGTCAGGTCGATGCCGCCGCCGAACCAGAAGACGTCGGCCTCGTCGTGGCCAGGCCGCGCGGCGGCCAGGAACATGCGCACGTTCATGTGCGTGGTGGGCACATAGGGATTGCGCGGATGCAGCACCATGGACACGCCCATGGCTTCCCAGGAACGGCCGGCCAGTTCCGGGCGGTGCGCGCTGGCCGAGGGCGGCAGCTTGCTGCCCTGGACGTGGCTGAACAGCACGCCGGCCCGTTCGAACAGCGAGCCGCCTTCCAGCAGGCGCGACAGCCCGCCGCCGCCCTCGGGGCGGACCCATTCGTCGGTACGGAAGGCTGCGCCCTCGGCGGCTTCCAGGGCGCCGACGATGCGGGCCTGCAAGCCGGTGAGGTAGTCCCGGACGGAAGAGACGGGCAAGGCGTTCATTGACGGTTCCGGCTAGGCGTTGGGCTTGGACTTCTGCTGCGAGGGCTTGAGCGCTCGCCAGCCGATGTCGCTGCGGTACTGGCGGCCGTCGAAGTGGATGCCGTCGATCGCTTCGTAGACGCGGTCGCGGGCCATCTTGACGGAGTCGCCCAGCGCCGTGACGCACAGCACGCGGCCGCCGGTGGTCTTGACTTCGTCGCCGTCGAGCTTGGTGGCGGCGTGGAACACCATGCAGTCTTCGGCGTCGGCGGGCAGGCCGCGGATGACATCGCCGGTGCGCGGCGTGTTGGGGTAGTTGTGCGCGGCCAGCACGGCGCCCAGGGCGGTACGGCGGTCCCAGGTGATGTCGGCCTGGTCGAGCGTGCCGTCGACGGCATGCTCCAGGGCGTCCAGCAGGTCGCTCTTGACGCGCATCATGATGGGCTGCGTTTCAGGATCGCCCATGCGGCAGTTGAATTCCAGGGTCTTGATCTCGCGGTCGGGGTCGTCGCCCGGGGCGATCATCAGGCCAGCGTACAGGAAGCCCGTGTACGGGATGCCGTCGCGCGTCATGCCCTGCACGGTCGGCAGGATGATTTCGCGCATGATGCGGTGGTGCAGTTCCGGGGTGACGATGGGCGCGGGCGAATACGCGCCCATGCCGCCGGTGTTGGGGCCCTGGTCGCCGTCCTGCAGGCGCTTGTGGTCCTGGCTGGTGGCCAGGGCCAGCACGTTGCGGCCGTCGCACATGACGATGAAGCTGGCTTCTTCGCCCACCAGGCATTCCTCGATGACGACGCGCGCGCCGGCGGCGCCCATGGAGCCGTCGCCCAGCATGGCGTCCACAGCGGCATGCGCTTCTTCCAGCGTGGCGGCGACCACGACGCCCTTGCCCGCGGCCAGGCCGTCGGCCTTGATGACGATGGGAGCGCCTTCCTGGTCGATGTAGGCATGCGCCTTGGCCGGATCGGTGAAGGTTTCGTAGCGGGCGGTCGGGATGTTGTGCCGGACCATGAAGGCCTTGGCGTAGTCCTTCGAGCTTTCCAGCTGAGCGGCGGCCTTGGTGGGGCCGAAGATCTTCAGGCCGCGGGCGCGGAACACGTCGACGACGCCGGCGGCCAGGGGGGCTTCAGGGCCGACGACGGTCAGGGCGACGCCTTCGCGTTGCACGAAATCAGCCAATTCCTCGGCATTGGTGAACGGGACGTTCTCGATCTGTTCGGCGCGTTGCGTGCCGCCGTTGCCGGGAGCGACGTATACCTTGTGGACGCGCGGGGAGCGGGCCAGCCGCCAGGCGAGGGCGTGTTCTCGGCCGCCAGAGCCAATTACCAGGAGTTTCATGTTGCGTGGTTCTTAAGGTTGCCAGTCGAGCGCCGCAAGGCGCCAGCCCGTGGAGTAGGCCAGGATCCAGGCGGACCCGGATCCGGTGACAGCGTGGCGCCGGACAGGCAAGGCCCGCCCGGCGCCAGGGTAATGGGTTTACTGCGCTTCGTCGAAAACGACGTTCGTATAGACTTCCTGCACGTCGTCCAGGCCTTCCAGGGCGTCGAGCAGTTTTTGCATCTTGATGGCGTCTTCGCCGGCGAGTTCGGTCTCGTTCAGGGCCTTCATGACGATGCCGTCCACTTCGGCCTTCAGGCCGGCGGCGTCGAAGGCGCCGCGCACGGCGGCGTAGTCAGCCGGGGCGCAGACCACTTCGATCACGCCTTCCTCGTCGGTCGTCACGTCTTCGGCGCCGGCTTCGAGGGCGGCTTCCATGACCTTGTCTTCCGAGGTTCCGGGGGCGAACACGAATTGGCCGCAATGCTTGAACATGAAGGCGACCGAGCCTTCCTGGCCCAGGTTGCCGCCGTTCTTGGCGAAGGCGTGGCGCACTTCTGCGACGGTGCGGGTGCGGTTGTCGGTCATGCAGTCGACGATCACGGCTGCGCCGCCGATGCCGTAGCCTTCGTAGCGGACTTCTTCGTAGGCCTCGCCGTCGGCGCCGCCCGCGCCGCGCTGGATGGCGCGCTGGATGTTGTCCTTGGGCATGTTGGCGTCGGTGGCCTTGTCCCAGGCCATGCGCAGACGCGGGTTGCTGTCCGGGTCAGGGCCGCCGGCACGCGCCGCCACGGTGATTTCACGAATGATCTTGGTCCAGAGCTTTCCGCGCTTGGCGTCTTGGCGCCCTTTGCGGTGCTGAATATTGGCCCATTTGCTGTGTCCGGCCATGGCTTCCCAGGGTAATTTGTCTGCAAAAATGGCATTTTACCGTGCCAGCGCCCAGCGCGCCCGGGGGCGGACCGCATGTGTCCATATTGCCACGCGCACAAGCGGCGCAGCAGGCTCTACACTTGGGCATCCATCTGATTCCCTGGTCCGGAGAGCTGCACATGCCCAACCCCATCGTCATCGCCAAGAATGCACAGACCGAATTGGCGCTGCTGCCCGCCCTGGCGAACCGCCACGGCTGCATCACGGGGGCCACGGGCACCGGCAAGACCGTCACCCTGCAGGTTCTGGCGGAATCCTTCTCGCGTATCGGTACGCCGGTGTTCATGGCCGACGTCAAGGGCGACCTGACCGGCATTTCCCAGGCCGGCGCGGCGACTCCCAAGCTGCTGGAACGCCTGAAGAACCTGGGCCTGAGCGAACCGGCCTGGGCGGCCAGCCCCGTCACCTTGTGGGACGTGTTCGGCGAGCAGGGGCTGCCGGTGCGGGCCACCGTGTCGGACATGGGGCCGCTGCTGCTGTCCCGCATCCTGGAATTGAACGATACGCAGGAAGGCGTGCTGACGCTGGTCTTCAAGGTTGCGGATGACGAAGGCCAGCTGCTGCTGGACCTGAAGGACCTGCGCGCCATGCTGCAGAACGTCGCCGACCGCGCTTCGGAACTGAAGACGCGTTACGGCAATGTGTCTTCCGCCAGCATCGGCGCGATCCAGCGCGGCTTGCTGGCCCTGGAATCGCAGGGCGCGGAGAAATTCTTCGGCGAACCCATGCTGGACGTGGCCGACCTGATGCGCACGGACGCGCAGGGGCGCGGCATGGTCAACGTGCTGGCCGCGGACAAGCTGATGCAGGCGCCGCGCCTGTATGCCATCTTCCTGTTGTGGCTGCTGGCGGACTTGTACGAGAAGCTGCCCGAAGTCGGCGACATGGACCAGCCCAAGCTGGTGTTTTTCTTCGACGAAGCCCACCTGCTGTTCAACGACGCGCCCGCCGCGCTGCTGAACAAGATCGAGCAGGTGGTGCGCCTGGTCCGCTCCAAGGGAGTAGGCGTCTATTTCGTGACGCAGAATCCGCTGGACATCCCCGACACCGTGCTGGGGCAATTGGGCAACCGCGTCCAGCACGCCTTGCGGGCGTTCACGCCGCGCGACCAGAAGGCGGTGAAGACGGCGGCCCAGACGATGCGGCCCAATCCGGGCCTGGACATCGAGGCCGCCATCACCGAGCTGGGCGTGGGCGAGGCGCTGATTTCCTTGCTGGACCCCAAGGGGCGGCCGATGCCGACCGAACGCGCCTACGTTGTGCCGCCGGCCAGCCGGATCGGCCCGGCGACCGACGCGGAGCGGCAAGCGCTGCGCCAGGGCAGCCCGCTGGCGTCGAAGTACGAGAAATCGATAGACCGCGAGTCCGCCTATGAAGTGCTGGCCGGGCGCGCCGCCAAGCCGGCGGACCAGGCCGGCGCGGCCAGGAACGGTTCCGCGCAGCCCGAAGGCAAGGGCGCCGCGGAAGAATCGGGCGGCGGTCTGATGGACAGTTTGAACGAGGTTCTGTTCGGGTCGACGGGCCCGCGCGGCGGCAAACGCGACGGTGTGGTGCAGACCATGGCCAAGAGCACGGTCCGGTCGATCGCGCGTGAATTGACCCGGGGCATTTTGGGTTCCTTGCTGGGCTCGAAAGGCCGGCGTTGAATCCCTCGTCCGGCGAGCCTGCCGGACGTCGTTGGTACGCCCGATTTGGGGCCGTATCGAGTAACATTCCCGTGCAATGACAAGGAGGTCGCGCGTGGCCGCTCAGACCCGTGGCACGCGCGATGCATCCAAAGAAAACAAAGGAAGACGTGGTGGCAAAGAAACACAAGATAGCGGTGATTCCCGGAGACGGCATCGGCAAGGAAGTCGTGCCCGAAGGCTTGAAAGTGCTGGATGCGGTCGCAACGCGATTTGGCATCGATTTTCAGTGGGACCATTTCGACTGGAGCTGCGACTACTACGCCAAGCACGGCAAGATGATGCCGGACGACTGGCAGGCGCAGATCGGCCAGCATGAAGCGATTTTCTTCGGCTCGATAGGCTGGCCCGCCACGGTGCCTGACCACGAAGCGCTGTGGGGCTCGCTGTTCAAGTTCCGCCGCGAGTTCGACCAGTACATCAACCTGCGCCCGGTGCGCCTGATGCCCGGCGTGCCTTCGCCGCTGAAGGACCGCCAGCCCGGCGAGATCGACTTCTTCATCGTGCGCGAGAACACGGAAGGCGAATACTCCAACAGCGGCGGCCGCCTGTTCGCGGGCACCGAGCGTGAAGTGGTCATTCAGGAAAGCGTCTTCACGCGCATCGGCGCCGATCGCGTGCTCAAGTTCGCTTTTGAACTGGCCCAGAAGCGCGGCAAGCACCTGACCGCGGCTACCAAGTCCAACGGCATTTCCATTTCGATGCCCTGGTGGGACGAGCGCGTGGCCGAGATGGGCGAAAAGTATCCGGACGTGCGCTGGGACAAGTACCACATCGACATCCTGTGCGCGCATTTCGTGCAGCATCCCGATTGGTTTGACGTGGTGGTGGCTTCCAACTTGTTTGGCGACATCCTGTCCGACCTGGGGCCGGCCTGCACGGGCACCATCGGCATCGCGCCTTCGGCCAACCTGAACCCTGAACGCAAGTTCCCGTCCCTGTTCGAACCGGTGCACGGTTCGGCGCCGGACATCTACGGCAAGGGCATCGCCAACCCGATCGGCCAGATCTGGAGCGGCGCGCTGATGCTGGATTTCCTGGGTTATCCAGACGCGTCGGCGGCGGTCGTCAAGGCCATCGAGACCGTCCTGGCGGAAGGTCCGCGCACCCGGGACATGAAAGGCACCGCCTCCACCGCCGACGTCGGCAGCGCGATTGCCGCGCTGGTCGCGGCGGGCTGAGGCAAGCCGCTGGCTAGGCTCACAGACTAGTCCATGGACGATTCCGTTTTTTCCCCTTCCTCCGCCCCCGTGGGCGGTGGAAGGGCCGACCGGTTTGCGCGCAAGCTGTTCCGCGTACTCCGGTCGCGCACGCAGCGGCACAATCAACATCTGTGGCCGTTCGTGCGCATCTGGAGGGATCGATCGGGCGTCATTTGCGGCTTTCGCGCCTTTGGCCGGTCGCAGCCAGTCACGCCGCTAGCCCAAGGCTACGATGCTGCCGACGAGGAAATTCATCTGATCCTGAGCGGACCGTCGGTCACTCAGATACCCTACGACCGGCTGAATATCCGTACGGCGATGGGCGTGAACGGCGCCATCATGCTGGCGCGCAAGTTCGATCTGCCGTTCAAGTATTACTGCATCATCGACCAGAACTTCGTGCGCCAGCGTATCGATCTGGTGCGCGAGATCGTGTCGCGCGACCTGACCCTGTACGTCTTGCCCGAGGTCCTGCGCTACATCATGCAGGGGCTGCCGCAGGAGTCGATCCGCTGCCGCATCTGCATCATCGAACTGATCGCCGAACGCGCCTACCAACGCATTTCCGCGCCGGCCGTGCTGCAGCGCATGGCGGCAGCCTCGCCCGACGTGCAACTGCTGGACGCGAAAAGGGGCATGGGATTCAGCTTCAATGTGGAACTGGGCGTCTTCGACGCCGATACCGTGGCCTATGCCGCCTTGCAGGTGCTGGTATCCAGCGGCGCACGCAAGGTCTACACGCATGGGCTGGATCTGACGCTGCAGAACGGCTTGCGCTTCTACAATGAAGGGCAGACGCCCCAGTCCAGCAGGCTGGCGCGCAAGTTCGCGCAACTTATCGAGCCATCGTTCCGCTTCGCGGCAGCGCAATGGCGCGCGCGCGGCATCTCGGTGTTCAACCTGTCGCCCATCAGCGCCTTGCCGGCCGACGTCATCGAGCGCGCCGACTGGCAGGTCTTGTTGAAGGAATAGGGGAAGGTATCGCCTGGTCCTGGACGCAACGCGATCCGGGACCAGGCGCTGCGTCCTAGTGGGCGCCTGCGGCCGCTTCGGCCGCGCCGCCGCCGCCCGCCTTGGCCGACCGGGGACGGGCGAACCACACCAGGCCGGTCAGGGCCAGGAAGATGATCGCGGAGGCATAGAACACGTCCACCGCCGACATGGTGAAGGCTTGCGCATTGATCAGTCCGTCCACCATCGTCAGCGCTTGCTGATGCGTCACGCCCAGCCCGTTCTGCAGCGTCGCCATGGTCTGGTCGAACGCCTGCTGGCCGGGCTTGGCGACCTCGGTGAGCTGCGCGTGATGCATGGTTGCGCGGTTTTCCCACAGCGTGGTGGCGATGGATGTGCCGAACGCGCCCGCGGTCAGGCGCAGGAAGTTCGACAGGCCCGAGGCCGCGGGGATGCGCCACGGCTCGATGCTGGACAGCGTGATCGAGGTAAGCGGCACGAAGAACGTCGCCATGGCCGCGCCCTGGATGATGGTCGGCACCATCAGCGTGCGGACATCGGTCTGGGTGTTGAATCCGGAACGCATGAAGCACACCAGCGCGAAGATCAGGAACGCCACCGTCGCGATTTGCCGCGGATCGCGCGTGGCCAGCATCTTGCCGACGATGGGCGTCAGCAGGATCGCCAGCAGGCCCACCGGCGCGGTCACCAACCCCGCGTAAGTCGCGGTGTAGCCCATGTTGCTTTGCAGCCAGAGCGGCAGCAGCACCACGTTGCCGAAGAAGACGCCGTAGGCCACCGCCAGCGTCAGCGCGCCGACCGTGAAATTGCGGATCTTGAACAGGCGCAGATCCACCACGGGGTGGGCGTCGGTCAGTTCCCAGATCAGGAAGAAGACGAAGGCGACGAAGGCGGTCGCGGCCAGCGCGATGATGGTGCCGCTGGCGAACCAGTCCAGCTCCTTGCCCTTGTCCAGCATGATCTGCAGCGCGCCTACCCACAACACCAGCAGCGCCAGGCCGACCTTGTCGATCGGCAGCTTGCGCGTGACCGATTCGCGGTCGCCATAGATGCGCCAGCTGATCCAGGCGGCCAGCAGGCCCACCGGCACGTTGATGTAGAAGATCCACGGCCAGGTGTAGTTGTCGGAGATCCAGCCGCCCAGCAGCGGCCCGGCGACGGGCGCGACCAGCGTGGTCATGGACCAGACCGCCAGCGCCATGCCCGCCTTGGACTTGGGGAAGCTCGCCAGCATCAACGCTTGCGACAGCGGAATCATGGGCCCGGCGACCGCGCCTTGCAGCACGCGGAACGCGATCAGCGCTTCCAGCGAGGGCGCAAAGCCGCACAGCCACGACGCCAGCACGAACAGCAGCGTGGAAACCAGAAACAGCCGCACCTGTCCGAAGCGTTGCGTGAGCCAGCCCGTCAGCGGCACCGTGATCGCGTTGGCCACGGCAAACGAAGTGATGACCCAGGTGCCCTGGCTGGTGCTGACGCCCAGGTCGCCCGAGATGGTGGGGATGGACACATTCGCGATCGAGGTGTCCAGCACGTTCATGAACACCGCCGTGGACAGCGCGATGGACCCGATGATGCGGGTCGCGCCTTCCAGCGGCGGGTGGGAGCCTGGCGGGGGCGCCGGCTCGGCGGCAGGCTGCTTGGCGGCGCTCATGATGCGAGGTTGGCCTCGATGATCTTGCTGATCATGGCGTCGACTTCATCATGGGCCGGCTCGAAGGCGCGCGTCGACCAGGCCGGTTCCTTGCGTTCGGCCTGCGTCAGCGGTTCGCCTTCCTGCTTGCCCACGTCGACTTCCACGTCCATAGACAGACCCACGCGCAGCGGGTGCTTCTTCAGGTCCTCGGGGTCCAGCGCGATGCGCACCGGCACGCGCTGCACCACCTTGATCCAGTTGCCGGTGGCGTTCTGGGCGGGCAGCAGCGCGAAGGCGCTGCCCGTGCCGGCGTCCAGGCCCGCGATGGTGCCGTGGTAGGTGACCGCGCTGCCGTACAGGTCGGCCACCATCTTGGCCGGCTGGCCGATGCGCATCTTGCGCAGCTGGCCTTCCTTGAAGTTGGCTTCGACCCACACCTGGTCCAGCGGCACCACCGTCATCAGGGCCGAGCCGGGCGCGACGCGCTGGCCGACCTGCACACTGCGCCGGGCCACCACGCCGCCCACCGGAGCGGGCAGTACGGTGCGCGACTGCGCCAGCCAGGCGTTGCGCAGGCCGGCGGCGGCCTGCTGCACGTCGGGGTGGTTGGCGACCGTGGTGCCCTGGGTCAGGGCCTGGTTGGTGGCCAGCTTGGCGCGGGAAGCTGCCAGCGCCGCGCGCGCTTGCGCCAGGCCGGACTGGGCGGACTTCAGCGCGGCTTCGGCGTGCAGGATCTCTTCGCCGCTGACGCCGCCGGACTTGGCCAGCTGCTGGCGGCGGTTGACGTCGCTTTGCGCGCGGGTCAGCTCGGCCTGGGCGCGCAGGATGTCGGCGTTGCGCAGGTCGACGTCGGCGGCCAGGGCGTCGTTCTGGACGTAGATGGTGCGCACCTGGCGCACCGTTTGCGCCAGCTTGGCCTGGGCCTGCTGCAAGGCCACGTCGGTGTCGGCCGGATCCAGGCGCACCAGCGGCTGGCCTGCGGCCACGGTTTCGGTGTCGTCGGCCTCGATGGCCACGACCGTGCCGGGCACTTGCGGCGTGATCTGCACCAGGTTGCCGTGCACGTAGGCGTCGTCGGTGCTCTCGAAGTGGGCGCCGAACAGCGCCCACCAGATGCCGTAGGCGATCGCGATGAGTATGAAGGCCCCGGTGGCCAGCAGCAGCAGGCGTTTGCGGGCGGGGTTGGCGGCGGGTGTGGCTGCGGTCATGACGTCTGAGTCCGGGGAACGTTCAATGGGTGGAGTTCGTGGCGGGGGCCGGCTCGGCCGCGGGGGCGTAGCCGCCGCCCAGCGCGTTGGCGAGACTGGCGTCCAGCTGATAGGCGCGGATACGCAGATCGGTGTCCAGCCGCGCCTGGGTCAGCACGCCGGTCTGCGCGATGAGCACGGAGATGTAGTTGCCCATGCCGGCCTTGTAGCGCTTGACGGCCAGGTCGTAGGCGGCGTCGATGGCTTCGCGGGCCTGGCGCTGCTGGGCCTTTTCCTGGTCCAGCAGGCGCAGGCCGTCGAGCGCGTCGGCCACCTGGTGCACGGCGTCCAGCACGGTCTGGTTGTAGTCCGACACCGCGAGGTCGGCGTCGGCGCGCCGGCCCGCCAGGTTGGCGTTCAATTCGCCGCCGTGGAAGATCGGCAGCGTGACCGCCGGGCCGAAACCGGCCATGCGGGCATCCGCGCCCAGCAGGTTGCCGGTGCCCATGGCCTGGAAGCCGACGAACGCCGCCAGGTTCACATTGGGGTAGAACTCGGCGCGGGCGCTGTCGATGGCGTGGCGGGCGGCTTCGGCGCGCCATTTCGCGGCGGTGACGTCGGGGCGGTGGCCCAGCAGGTCCAGCGGCACGTTGGCGGGCACGCCGCCGGCGGGCGCCGTCAGCGCCACCGGCTGCAAGGATTGCCCGCGTTGCGGACCGGCCCCGGCCAGCGCGGCGACCTGATTGCGCAGCTGCGCCAGCGTGGTGTCGGTCTGGGTCAGTTCGACCTTGCCGGCGGCCAGCGACGATTCCGCCTGTTTGACTTCCACCTGGGTGTCCAGCCCGGCCGTGTAGCGGCCCTGGGTCAGCGACAGCACCTCGGCGCGCTGGGCCAGCACGCGGTTGAGCACGTCGCGCTGGGCGAAGGCGTTCTGCAGGTTCAGGTAGGCGCGGACCAGGGCGCCGGCCAGCAGATTGCGCGCCGCCTGCGCGTCGGCCGCGGCGGCGGCCTGCTGTGACACGGCCGCTTGCAGGCGCGAGCGGTTCTTGCCCCAGAAGTCCAGCTCATAGCTGAAGTCCAGCGCCAGGCGGTTGTCGCTCACGACCGAGCCGCCCATGGGAGCGGGGTAGATGTAATCCTTGGACAGGTGTTCGCGGGTCAGCGTGTAGTTGGCGTCCACCCGGGGCAGCAGCGGGGCGCGTGCGATGCCGACCGCGGCATTGGCCTTGGCCAGGCGGGCTTGCGCCGCGCTCATCGAGGGGTTGTTGGCCAAGCCCTCGTCCAGCAAGGCATTGAGCTGCGGATCGCCGTAGCGCTGCCACCATTGGGTTTCAGGCCAGACGGTGTCCTGGCTGGTGAGCCCCAGCTTGGCGCCGTCCAGCGCGGCCACGGGCTCGGAGCCGGATTCCATCAATGCGCAACCGCTCAGGGCCAGCACCAATACGGTAGTAAGAAGGCGTTTCATCCTGACTGTTTGCTGAAAGTAATTGATTGATCTGTATTTGCCTAGGCAATCATTATGCCAAATAAAACCCCGAAAGCCGGGGTTCGCTGGCGGCCCTTAGCGGTTTGGAGGTGCTGACGAGGCAGAGCCGTTGGCGATCATCCGGCGCAGCAGGTGCTTGAGCTGCGCGACTTCGTCGCTGGAAAACCCGCGCAGGTGGTAATTCAGGACTCGCGCGATATTGGGCGGGATCGCGCGCGCCTTGGCCTCGCCGATCTCGGTGAGTTCGATCTTGACGACCCGGCGGTCCGTCTGGCATCGGTTGCGGCGCAGCAGGCCCTTGGCTTCCAGCCGGTCCAATGCGCGGGTCATGGCGCCCGTGTCCATGCCGGTGAGCCTGGCGAGTTCCGCGGGCGTATCGGCGCGGCCCTGGAACACCAGCAGCACGGGACGCCATTGCATCGCGGTGAGCTCCAGCGGGGCCATTTCCTGGTCCAGCATCCGGTTCAGGGAATTGGAGACCAGCTTGATCAGGAAGCCGGCGTTTTCATCCATCACGCAGCTGGCGTCTGCACGGTAATGGACGGGGCCGTCGGACGGGGAAGGGGGAGGCGCAGCAGTCATATGCGCCGAATTTTACTGCCTAGTCAGTTATTGTCAAGGCTGTGTTTTCACCGCAGGGTCCGGCTGTGCGGCGGGCGCCTGCTTGCGCAGGCCCGACCAGACGATGGCGGCCACGATCAGGGCGGCGCCCGCCATCATGCGCGGCGTCGGTTCCTGGCTGAACAGCGCCCAGGCGAACGCGATCGCGTAGACGGGCTCCAGCGCGATGACCAGTCCGGCGCTGCGCGCGTTCAGCCGCGTCAGGCTGGAGACGAACAGATAGTGGGATAAGCCCGTGCAGAAGACGCCCAGCAGCGCCAGCCAGAACCAGTCCAGCGCAGGCAGCGCGGGCAACTGGGACACGGCGAAGGGCAGCATTACCAGCGCCACGATCAGGTTCTGCCAGCAGGCCACCTGCATCGGGTCCATGCCCGAGGCCGAACGGCGGTTGCTCAGCGCCAGCAGGGCGAAGCTCAGGCCCGACAACAGGCCCCAGGCCAGGCCGATGGTGCCCTGGTCGGCCAGGTCGAACGCGGGCGTGACCAGAACCAGGCCTGCAGTCACCAGGCCCAGCAGCAACCATTCGGTCGGGCGGATGCGTTCCCGGAAGAGCAACCCCTCGAACAAGGTGATGAAGGCGGGGAAGCTGGCGAAACCCAGCGTGGCGATGGCGATGCCGCCGACCTTCACGGCGATGAAGAAGGTGACCCAGTGTCCCGCCAGCAGGGCGCCCGAGACCACCAGCACGAACAGCTGCGCGGGCGTCAGGGCGCCCAGCAGCGGCTTGCGGCGCATGCGCGCGAACAGCCCCAGCGCGAGCACCGCGAAGACGGCCCGGCCCAGCGTGATCACGGCGGCGCTGGCCTGGATCAATTCGCCGAACACGCCGGTCAGGCCGAAAAGCACGGCGGCAACGTGGATGTAGGTGAGGGCGCGGTGTCGGGTCATGCGTGAGGCAGGCGTATGGCGAAGAAAGCGTGGGTAAAGGCGTGCGGCGTTTTTGCACTGAATCTAAAATCATCGCATGAATCGCCTTGCCAAGCTTTCGCCGCCCTTCCGCCTTTCCAACCGCGCTGCCGGCTTTTTCCTGGCAACCCTGGGCGCAGTCCTGTTCTCGGCCAAGGCCATCGTGGTGAAGTTCACCTACCGCTATGGCATCGACGCGGTCACCCTCATTGCTTTCCGCATGCTGTTTGCCATGCCGTTCTTCGCGGCGGTGGCCTGGTATCAGTCGCGCCGCGCGGCGCGCGGCGAAATCCCCGTGATGACCTGGAGGGAGCGTGCGCAGGTCTGCGTGCTGGGCCTGCTGGGCTATTACCTGTCCAGCTTCCTGGACTTTCTGGGGCTGCGCTACATCACCGCCAGCCTGGAGCGCCTGATCCTGTTCCTGTCGCCCTCGCTGGTGGTGCTGTTGTCGGCGTTCTGGTTCAAGCGCCCGGTCGAGCGCCGCCAGTGGATGGCCATGGCGCTGTCCTATGCCGGGGTGGTGCTGGTGTTCGCCCACGACCTGTCCTTCGGCGGTAGCGAGGTGCTGTTAGGGTCTTTGTTCGTTTTCGGGTCGGCCGCAAGCTATTCTGTGTACCTGATCTGTTCGGGGGAACTGGTCAAGCGCTTGGGCGCGACGCGCCTGGTGGCGTATGCCATGCTGGTGTCCTGCGTGGCCTGCATCATCCAGTTCTTTGCCGTGCATCCCCCGTCCATGCTGATCCAGCCTGCCGGGGTCTACGGGTATTCGGTGATCCACGCCACACTGAATACCGTGGTGCCGGTGTTCATGCTGATGTGGGCGGTGGCGCTGATCGGCGCGCCCACCGCGTCGCTGCTGGGCATGATCGGGCCGGTATCGGTGCTGTTTCTGGCGTCGTGGTTCCTGCAAGAGCCCATCACGGTGTGGCAGATGGCGGGGACCGCGTTGGTGCTGGCAGGGGTATTCGTGCTGATGGGGGGCGGGGCCGGCAGGCTGGCGTCCGCCAGGCAGGACGAGGCCCGGCCATCGCGTTGAATCTGGTTTTTCTCGTTCAGGGGCCGCAGACAGGCTCTCGTTAGCATTTTTTCCAATGAAAGGAGGCCAGCATGGCCAGCAATCTCGTCAAGGCAATTCGTATCGAGCAGCACGGTGGTCCTGAAGTCCTGAAGCTGGTCGAGGTGGAAGTGCCTCCGCCCGCCGCCAATGAAGTCACGATCGAGCAGCACGCCGCCGGCCTGAACTTCATCGATATCTATTACCGCACGGGCTTGTATCCCCACGCGCTGCCGCATGGCCTGGGCTTCGAGGGCGCGGGCGTCGTGACCGCCGTCGGCGCCGACGTCACGCATCTGAAAAAGGGCGACCGCGTCGCCTACGGCCAGAGCCCCATCGGCGCCTACGCCAAGGCGCGCAATGTGCCGGCGGCGCAGGTCGTCAAGGTGCCCAAGGGCATCGGCTTTGACGAAGCCGCAGCCCTGATGCTCAAGGGCCTGACGGTGCAATACCTGTTCCGCCAGACCTACCGCCTGCAAGGCGGCGAGACCATCCTGTTCCACGCGGCTGCGGGCGGCGTGGGCCTGATTGCATGCCAATGGGCCAAGGCCCTGGGCGTGAAGCTGATCGGCACCGTCTCCAGCCCCGAGAAGGCCGAGCTGGCCCGCGCCAACGGCGCCTGGGAAACCATCGACTACTCGCGCGAGAACGTGGCCGAACGCGTGCTCGAACTGACCGGCGGCAAGAAGGTGCCGGTGGTGTACGACGGCGTGGGCAAGGACACCTGGGAAACCTCGCTGGACTGCATCGAGCCGCGCGGCCTGATGGTGAGCTTCGGCAACGCGTCCGGCCCCGTGTCGGGCGTCAACCTGGCGACGCTGAACCAGAAGGGCTGCCTGTACGTGACGCGCCCGTCGCTGGGCCTGCACGTGAACACGCTGGCCAAGCTGCAGGCCGCCTCCGAGGAGCTGTTCGACCTGGTCCTGAAGAAGAAGATCAAGGTCCGCATCGACCAGCGCTACTCGCTGGAGCAGGCCGGCGAAGCCCAGACCGCGCTGGCCGCGCGCAAGACCACCGGCGCCACGGTGCTGATGCTGGACTGATCCGACGTCCGCGGTGCGCGGGCCCCAAAGGGGCGCCGCGCCAGGCCCGGCACCGCGCGGCGCGCATTGCCGGGCCTTTTTTTGCGCCGTGCGCAGAATGACAAATCGCCATGCACGGTCCGACAAGCCTTCCGGGAAGGCCGTTGCTATCCTGGCTTCAACCATTTCGTTGGAGCTACGAATGTCTTCAGCAAGCGCAAGCGCCGCCGGCCACGCCGGATCTGACCGCCCGGAACTGGCCGCCATCCGGGAAGCCATGCTCATCGATGGCAAGCCGGTGCGCGAAGGACAAGGCGCGCCCATCGCCGTGCATGATCCGGCCACGGGCGCAGTCATCGCCCATCAGCCCGACGCCGGGCCGCGGCAGGTGGACCTGGCGGTGCAGGCCGCCAGGCGCGCCTTCGAATCCGGTCCCTGGCGCGACATGCTGCCCGCCGGGCGCGAACGCCTGTTGCTGAAACTGGCCGACCTGATCGAGCAGCACGGCACCGAACTGGCCCGCCTGGAAACCCTGAACAACGGCAAGCTGCTGGGCGTGGCGCAGGGCCTGGAAGTCGGCTCGGGCGCGCAGTGGCTGCGCTACATGGCGGGGTGGGCGACCAAGATCACGGGCGACACCTTGTCGCTGTCCATACCGCTTCCTCCGGGCGTGCGGTACAGCGCCTATACCTTGCCGCAGGCGGTGGGCGTGGTGGCCGCGATCATTCCGTGGAATTTTCCGCTGTTGATGGCGATCTGGAAGATCGCGCCCGCCTTGGCCGCGGGCTGCACCGTCGTGCTCAAGCCCGCCGAGGAAACGCCGCTGACGGCGCTGCGCCTGGCCGAGCTGGTGCTGGAGGCGGGCTTCCCGTCCGGCGTCGTCAACGTCGTGACCGGCCGGGGCGAGACTGCCGGCGCCGCGCTGGTCGCGCATCCTGGCGTGGACAAGATCGCGTTCACCGGTTCGACCGAAGTCGGCAAGCTGATCGGGCGCGCCGCGATGGACGACATGAAGCGGGTCTCGCTGGAGCTGGGAGGCAAGTCCCCCGTGATCGTGCTGGACGACTGCGACGTCGACCGCGCCGTGCAGGGTGCCGCCGCCGCCATTTTCTTCAACCAGGGGCAGGTCTGCACGGCGGGCTCGCGCCTGTATGTGCAGAAGGGCCTGTATCCCAAGGTCGTCCAGGGGCTGGCGGATCTGGCCGCCGGCATGAAGCTGGGTTCCGGATTCGATCCGGCCACGCAGGTCGGCCCGCTGGTGTCGGCCCGCCACCAGAAGCGCGTCATGGATTACATCGGCCTCGGACGCAGCGAGGGCGGACGGGTGCTGGCGGGCGGGGGTAGCGGCAGCGGTTCGGGCTACTTCGTGCAGCCCACCGTTTTTGCGGACGTGCCGCCGGGGGCGCGCATCGTCCGCGAGGAGATCTTCGGACCCGTGGTGGTGGCGCAGCCCTTCGACACGTTGGACGATGCGGTGCGGCTGGCCAACGACAGCGCCTACGGCCTGGGCGCCAGCCTCTGGAGCAACGATCTCTCCCGCGTGCAAAGCCTGATCCCGCGCATCGACGCCGGCACCGTCTGGGTGAACACGCACAACATGCTGGATCCCAACATGCCTTTCGGCGGATTCAAGCAGTCCGGCATCGGCCGCGAGCACGGCCGCGCCGTGCTGGAAATGTACCTGGAACGGAAGTCCGTTTGCATCGCTTACTAGAACGATGAGCGCTCGGCCCAAGCCGGGAAATACCGGTGGCCGCGCCTTCATGACACCAAGGGGAAGACATGGCAGGGACAGGTAGCCTGGCCCGCAGGCGGGCCGTGCTGTTGCTCGCGTGCGCGGCAGCGTCGCAGACGGCATGGGCGGGAGACCCCAGCGCGCGGGATTGGATACCCGCGCCGGTGGGCACCAATATCATCGCCGGGTATCTGGCGGGACTGCGATCCTCGGGCTTGTACTCCGAGGGGCAGCGGGTGGACGGCGCGTCCGTCGACGTGAATGCGCTGGTGTACCGCCAGATGCACTATCGCGACTTCTACGGCAAGACGATGCAGCTCGAATTCATCGTGCCGATGTATCGGACCTCGCTGGACCTGCCGGGCGCGCCCGGCGACCACCAGACGGGTATCGGCGACCTGACGCTCGGGTCGGCCATCTGGCTGTACAACAATGAGCAGACCAAGACCTGGTTCGCCTGGGAACCCTTTGTGGTGGCGCCGGTGGGCCGATACGACGGTTCGCGTCCCGACGTGTCTCCAGGCAAGAACCGCTGGTCCACCATCCAGGATTTCGCTTTCGTGCAGGGCTTCGGCGAATCCACCTATCTCGAAGCCATCGCCGAAGTGGAGATCTACGGCCGCAATACGGACTGGTATGGGCAGACGCTGAAGAAGGACCCCTCGTTCCGCTTCTTCGCGCTAGCCTCGACCAACCTGACGCCGGACACCTACACCGGCATCCGTTACCGCTACGAGACAGGCGGCAAGGAAACCTCGTCCGGCGAGACCGTCGCCACGCGGGCGCGCAATCATCAGCTGGCCGTCGAACTGACGCATCAGATCAACGACGCCAACCAGATTCAGATGCAGTACATCCACGACCTGAAGGTCGAGAACGGACCGCGGATGCGTGGCGTGCAGTTGCGCTACGTCTATGCGTTCTAGGAGAACCGGACCATGAGACCAGGAGAATATCGATGAACGCGCCTAGCGCCAGATCATGCGCATCGCGGGCCGGACGGTGGGCGCTGTGCGCCGCCCTGGCGGCGTCGGCGGGCCTAGCCCGGGCGGACCTGCCCGTGGAAGAGCTCAAGGGCGGCACCCGCCTGCCGCCGGCCACGCCGCACAGGTTGTACGTGATGGATGCCGTCTTCAACCACCTGGTCGACAGCCGGGTCAACATCTACGACGGCGACTCCATGAAGTTCTTGGGCATGGTGCCCGCGTCGTTCAACGGCCACATGACCGTGTCCGCGGACGGCAAGGACATCTACGTCATGACGACCTACTACGAGCGCTTGAACCGCGGCAAGCGCACCGACGTGGTGGAGGCTTGGGACGCCGAAACGCTCACACCCAAGTACGAGGTGCCGATCCCGCAGAAGCGCGCGCAGGCGCTGAACTACCGCAACTATCTGCAGCAGAGCACGGACGGGGCGCTGCTGTTCGTGCAGAACGCCACGCCCGCGTCCTCGGTCACGGTGGTGAACCTGCAGACGCGCCAGTTCGCGGACGAGGTCACCGCGGCCGCAGGCTGCTGGAGCATCATCGTGCTGCCTTCGCGCCCGCGCAGCTTCGCCAGCATCTGCGGCGACGGCGCGCTGCTTACCGTGGACCTGGACCCGGCCGGCAAGCCAGCTGGGCAGCAGCGCAGCCAGCCCATGTTCGACCCCGAGAAGGATCCCATCTTCACGCACACCGAGAACCTGGGCGATACCTACTACTTCGTGTCCTATAACGGCAATGTCTACAGCGCCGACTTCAGCGGCAAGGAAGCGGCGTTCGGCAAGCCCTGGTCCCTGCTGGACGCTGCGGGCAAGGACCAGGGCTGGCGCCCTGGCGGCTACAACCTGCTAGCCATCAACAAGGCCGCCAAGCGGCTGTATGTGGGCATGCATCCCAACGGGGCCGAAGGTTCGCACAAGACGCCGGCCGCCGAGATCTGGGTCTACGACCTGGCCACGCACCAGCGGGTGGCGCGGGTGCCGGGCCAGAATGCCTTGTCGATGTCGGTTTCGCAGGACGACCAGCCGCGGCTGTACACGATCGACGGCGGCAACGTGAACGTCTACGACGCCGCGCCGGCCGCGCCGGTCCTCAAGGGCACGATCCAGGCCGCCGGCGAAACCGCGCTGCAGGTCGAACCGCAACCGCGAGGTGCGCGATGAACGATCCCGTGCTGCTGTATGCCGCGAGCGCGGCGCTGGCTTGCGTGCTGCTCCTGGGGGCGCTGGAAAAGCTGAAGGACATTGCAGGCTTCACCGCCATCGTGTCCGCCTACCGCATCCTGCCGGCGGGGTGGAGCGGCGCGTTCGCGTGGCTCTTCGTGCTGAGCGAAGCGCTGGCCGGCGCCTTGCTGCTGGCCCCGGCGCGACAGGCGACGGGCGCGCAACTGGCGCTGCTGGTGTTGGCGGCTGCGACGCTGGCGCTGGCCTTCAACCTGCTGCGCGGCCATCGCGACATCGACTGCGGTTGCGGCGGTCCCGCCGCCAGCGGGCCGGGACGCGGCACGCAACGTGGCGGGCTGTCGTGGTGGCTGGTGCTGCGCAACGCGTTGCTGGCGCTGTGGGCTGCGCCCGCGCTGATCGCCGCGGCGGGCCAATCGCGTGGCCTGCAGTGGGCCGACTCCGCCGCCGTCTTCGGCCTGGCCATGGCTGCCGTGGGCCTGTACTTCACCGCCAATCACCTGTTGGCCTCCCATCTCAAGTTGCGCAATCTCTGAAGGAAACTCACATGGATGCCTTGATCATTTCCAATTTCCTGCTGTGGGGCGTGGTGCTCTGCCTGGTGCTGGTCATCCTGGCGCTGTCGCGGCAGATCGGCGTGCTGTACGAGCGCGTGGCGCCGATGGGGGCGCTGACGATGGACAAGGGCCCTGGCGTGGGCGAGCCTGCGCCGCGCTTCGAGCTGCCGGATCTGCTGGGCCGCCGTATCGTCGTGGGCGAACGCGGTCAGCACAGCCAGCTGCTGTTCTTTCTTTCCCCGACCTGCCCGGTTTGCAAGAAGCTGCTGCCGATCCTCAAGTCGGTGGCCAGCACGGAAAGCGCCTGGCTGCGCATCGTGCTGGCCAGCGACGGCGAAATGCCCGAGCACCTGGCGTTCTACAAGCAGGCGGGCCTGGAGCGTTTCCCGTATTTGCTGTCGACCGAGCTGGGCATGAAGTTCCAGATCAGCAAGCTGCCCTATGCCGTGCTGGTCGACGAAACCGGAACCCTGCGCGCCAAGGGCCTGATCAACTCGCGCGAACAGCTCGAAAGCCTGTTCACCGCGAAGGAGCTGGGCGTGGCTTCGGTGCAGGAGTTCCTGGCCGCCGGCACGCTGGAAGAAACCCGGATTTCCCGCAAGGAGAGCGGCAATGCAATGGCTGGATAAACTCGCGGAGCGCGCCGCGCGCTCGGTTGCGCACACCACTTCCCGGCGCAGCGTGCTCAACCGCATCGGCCGGGCGCTGGTCGGAACGGCATTCCTCATGCCGGTGCTGCCGGTGGCGCGGTCCGCGCCCACGGACCCCAAGAAGCCGCAGATGGACGACACGGCGTGCGACTACTGGCGCTATTGCGCGGTGGACGGCTTTCTGTGTTCATGCTGCGGGGGCAGCATGACGTCCTGCCCGCCAGGCACCTCGCCTTCGGCCGTGTCGTGGGTCGGCACCTGCCACAATCCCTTGGACGGCAAGGACTACCTGATCAGCTATAACGATTGCTGCGGCAAGGCTGCTTGCGGCAAATGCATGTGCGCGTCCGCCGAGCGCGAGCGGCCGGGCTATCAGATGTTCCTGCATAACGATGTGAACTGGTGCATGTCCAACGAGTCCTCCATCTTCCACTGCACGACTTCGGTGATCGTGGGCCTGGCCAAGCCGAAGCCAAAATCATGAGGCCGGAAAGGCGACCGCCGCGGCACGGGTGGCACGGGCTGTGCGCCGCCGTCCTGCTTTGCGTGGGCGGGGCGGCGGCCGCAGAGCAGGCGGCCGCTGACGGCGCCGCGGCCGACAGGCTGCGCGCGGCTGTCCGCGCCGACTACGTGCTGCAATGCGCGGGCTGCCATCGCGTGGACGGCCGCGGCAGCGGCCGCCATGGCATTCCTGATTTCCGCAATTCCGTGGGCGCGTTCGTGCATCTGCCGCAGGGCCGCGACTACCTGGTCCGCGTGCCGGGCGCCGCGCAATCGCAGCTCAGCAACGCCGAGCTCGCGGCCGTGCTGAACTGGGTGGTGCAGGAATTCAGCGCGGCGCAGTTGCCGCCGGATTTCCGGCCGTACACGGAACAGGAAGTCGCGCAGGTCCGGCCGCGCCGCTACGAGGACGTGGTGCCGGTGCGTCATGGCCTGGCTCAGGCGCTGTCGCAACTCGGTTTCCAATTGGCCGACTATTCCTATGGCAGCGACAGAAAACCTTAGAGGAACAGGCACTTAGGGGTTGTCACCGATACTCCCTGGCGCCGACCGATGCTAGAAAGAGGCAGCATTCCATTCAACGCTGTAGCTGTGTCGCCAGGCAGGCCGTCCCAGGCAAACAGGCACGCCGTTTCGAGACGCCGGAGTCGCCATGTCCCCATCCCTTCTGCGCAGCGAGCCCAGGCACTTCCTGGACTGCGCAAGCTGGCAGGAAAATGTCAGCGATACCTTCGTTCCCCTGGAAGTGTCCGCGGTGTTTCCGGCCCGTTTCCGCAACAGCGTGGCGGTGGATTCGCTGGGCTGGATGCAGGTCTGCGAGTTGCGCAGCAGCGCCCAGCGCGTGCGTCGCAGCAAGCTGCTGGCCAACCGTTCCGAGTCGTCCGGCTACAAGGTGACGCTGCAGCTCGCGGGCCGCAGCGAGATCCGCCAGTCGGGGCGCAGCGCCTTGCTGGTGCCGGGCGAATGGAGCATCTACGACACTACCCGGCCGTACGAAGTCGACGTCGACGATGGCGCGCACTTCCTGGTCATGCAGGTGCCCGGCAAGCATTTCGAGGCCTGGCAGTCTTTCATGCAGAATGCCGTGGCGCGCAGCTTCAGCGCGCGCCAGGGTTGCGGGCGCATGGCGATGGACCTGTTGCGCGTGGCGCTGACCGAGCACGCGCATCTGTCTGAAAGCGCCTCGCGCGATGCCGCCAATGCGGTGCTGCAGATGATGGGGCTGGATATCAGCGAGCGGGCAGGGGGGCAGGCCGAACATGACCAGGCCGAACTGCGCCAGGCGCAATTGCGCCGGGTGCAGCAGCACATGCTTGAAAACCTGCATGATCCGGCGCTGTCGCCGGCGACAGCTGCCGCGGCCTTCCGGATGTCGCGCCGCTATCTCTACAACCTGTTCGCGCAGGCTTCCACGACCCCGGCCGACTTCATCCTCAGCGCGCGGCTCGAGCGTTGCTGCGATACGCTGTGCGACCCCGTTCAGGCCGCGCGGCCGATCGGCGACATCGCCTACAGATTCGGGTTCTCAGATGCGGCGCGTTTCAGCCACGCGTTCCGCAAGCGTTTCGGCGTGTCGCCGTCGGAGTACCGGCGCCATGGGCGCCCGTCCTGATCAGAGCTGTTCCTCGTTGATCAGGTCTTCCTTGCCGTAGAACTTCACGCCGATGTGGATGCGTTCGCGGCCCTGCGAGCGGCGATGGCGGTTGGTGTCGCGCAGCGAATAGACGCAGCCGCAATACTCCTGCTGGTAGAAGTTTTCGCGCTTGCTGATTTCGATCATGCGGGCCGAGCCGCCGCCCTTGCGCCAGTTGTAGGTCCAGTAGATCAGATCGTCGTAGCGCGCCGCGGCGCGTTCGCCGCAACCGTTGATCTGGTTCATGTCCTTCCAGCGCGAAATGCCCAGCGAACTGGTGATGGTGTCAAAGCCATGCTCGTGCGCGTAGAGCGCCGTGCGTTCGAAGCGCATGTCGAAGCAGGCCGTGCAGCGTTCGCCGCGTTCGGGCGCGTTTTCCATGCCCTTGACGCGGTCGAACCAGTTGTCCATGTCGTAGTCGGCGTCGATGAATTCAATGCCGTGCTGCTCGGCGAAGCGGATGTTCTCCTGCTTGCGGATTTCGTACTCTTTGACCGGGTGGATGTTCGGGTTGTAGAAGTAGATGGCGTAATCGATGCCTGAGGCGGTCATCGCTTCCATGACTTCGCCGGAACAGGGCGCGCAGCACGAGTGCATCAGCACCTTGCGGCGGCCGGCGGGCAGGTCGAGTTTGGGGCGCACGAGTTCGGACATGGCTTGCAGGAAACAAATAAGGCGGAAAACCCCTTATTTTACGCTGAGTTGCCGCTGAAGGGGGGCGCCCCGTCCCCCCATGCCTTCAGCCCAGCACCGCGTCCCAGAGTTCGCGCACGGCAGCGCGCTCCTCCAGCAACTGGTCCTGCGGCACGCGCGCCTTTTCCACGCCTTGCAGGCGCATCTGGTGCTGGACGCGGCGCAGGGTGCGGTAGGCGTCGCCGGCGCGCGCGGCCAGCTCGGGAGCAATCAGGCCGGCCTCGCCGGACAGGCGCAGCAGGGCGATATTGCCCAGGTTGCGCACCAGCACCGGATGCGTGCCCGAGTGGCAGAGCACCAGGTATTGCGTGACGAACTCCACGTCGACCATGCCGCCGCGATCGTGCTTCAGGTCGAACAGCGGGCTGCTGTTGGGGTGGCCTGCGTTGATTTTTTCGCGCATCGCCAGCACTTCCTCGCGCAGCTTGGCGGCGTCGCGCGGCAGCACCAGGATGTCCTCGCGGATCTGCTCGAAGCGCGCGCCGACGCTGGCGTCGCCCGAGGCGTAGCGGGCACGGGTCAGCGCCTGGTGCTCCCAGGCCCAGGCGTGCTTGTGCTGGTACTGCTCGAAAGCTTCCACGGACACCGCCAGCAGGCCGGCGTCGCCGTCCGGCCGCAGGCGCAGGTCGACTTCGTACAGGCGGCCGGACGAGGTCATGGTCGAGAGCCACGACGTCATGCGCCGGCCCAGCTTGGCGTAGACCTCGGCGGCGTCGTCGCGCGGGTCGTCGAACAGGAACACCAGGTCCAGGTCCGAGGCATAGCCCAGTTCCTTGCCGCCCAGCTTGCCGTAGGCGATGACGGCGAAGCGTGGTTCCGCGCCCTCGGCCTTGTTGACCAGCGGCCAGGTGCGGCGGATGGTTTCGGTCAGCAGCAGGTCGGCCAGCGCGGACAGCTGGTCGGCCAGCTTTTCCACGGTGAGTTCGCCTTCCAGGTCCTGCGCCAGCAATTGGAAGCTGGCCTGGCGCTGCATGTCGCGCATCAGGTTCATCTGGCGCTCGATGTCCGGGTCGCCGTCGGGCAGCCGGCAGGCGTCCAGGTCGGCGGTCAGCTGGCGCGCGATCTGGCCGAAGTCGAGCGGTTCGAACAGGGTGCGCCAGTCGATCAGGCTGTCCAGCAGCAGGGGGTGCTGGGTCAGGTATTGCGCGGCCCAGGGGCTGGCGGCGACCATGCGCGCCACGCGCGCCAGAGTGTCGGGGTATTCGGCCAGCAGGGCCAGGTAGGCGCTGCGCTGGGCGATTTTCTCGATCAGGTCGAACAGCCGCACCGTGGCTTGCAGCGGCGCAGGGGTCTGCAGGGCAGCTCGCAGGGCGGCCGGCAGCAGCGCGTCCATGCGCTTGCGGCTGCTCTCGGGCAGGCTGCGCACGCGGTGGCTGCCCAGCAGGGTTTCGGTACGGCGCAACAGGTCCTGCGCGTCGTCGCCGAAGGCCTGGCTGATCTGTTCGGCCAGTTCGCAACTGCTGTCTGGCTCGTCCGGGCCGGACCCGGGGTCGGCAACGCCGGGCGCGGGCGCCGGCACTTCGGCGTCGCCCATGCCGACCAGCCGGAATACGTTGCGGAAGGTCTGCGAGACGAATTGGCGGTGCGCGGTGAGCGTGCTTTCGAAGTCCGCGGGACTCATGCCCAGCGCCGCGGCCAGGGCGGCGCGCTGTTCGGGGTCACCCGGCAGCAGATGGGTCTGGGCGTCCTCGCGGTATTGCAGGGCGTGTTCGGTGCGGCGCAGGTAGCGGTAGGCCTCTTCGAGCCGGCGCGCGTCTTCCTCGGGCACCAGGCCGGCGGCGCTTTCCGCGTGCAGCGCTTCCAGCAGGCCGCGCTTTTGCAGCGCGGGCATGCGGCCGCCGCGGATCAGCTGGGCAAGCTGCACCACGAATTCGATTTCGCGGATGCCGCCGTCGCCCAGCTTGATATTGTTGGCGCTGTCGATGCCGTTGCGCGCGCTGGCGCGCCGCTGCCAGTCCTGGCGGATGCGTTCACGCAGCGCGCGCAGGGCCGAGAGCGCATCGAAGTCGAAATACTTGCGGTAGACGAAGGGCACGCGCAGGCTTTCCAGCTGGCGAGCCTGGGCGGCGCTGTCGCTGCCTTCGAAGGCCTGGGCCGGGATCAGCCGGGCCTTGAGCCAGGCGTAGCGTTCCCACTCGCGGCCCTGGCCGATCAGGTAGTGCTCCAACGCGTCCAGGCTCCAGGCCAGGGGACCGGCGTCGCCGTCGGGGCGCAGGCGCAGGTCGGTGCGGAACACCTGGCCGTTGGCGTCGACTTCGGACAGTACCGGCATCATGCGCCGCGTCAGGCGGCCGTAGAACTCGTGATGGCTGATGCGGCGCGGGCCGTCGGTTTCGCCTTCTTCGCCGTACAGCATGATCAGGTCGATGTCGGACGAGACATTCAGTTCGCAGCCGCCCAGCTTGCCCATGCCCACGATCAGCATTTCCTGGGGCAGGCCGGTGGCCGGGTCGCGCGGCACGCCATGCACGGCGGCGAGGTCCGCCGCCACACTGCGATAGGCCGAGGCCACCGCGGTGTCGGCCAGCGTGGTCATGGCGCCCACGACTTCTTCCAGATCGGCCTGGCCGGTCAGGTCGCGCACGATGAGCGTGTTGAAGACCCGTTCGCGCAGCTTGCGCAGCACCATGCGGCAGGCGTCCACCGGCAGCGTGTCGCCTGCCTGGGGTCCGGCCAGCTCTGCCTGCCAGCGCGCGATCTGCGCGGGCGTGACGGGTTCGCGCACGGCATCGTTCAGCCAGGCGGCCAGATCCGGGTGGGCATCCAGGCGGCGGCGCAGATGGCCGGACCAGGCGAGGGCGGGGGCAAGCGTAGAGGGCGTGGACATGGCGAAAGGGGCGGCGCAATGGGCGCGTTTCAGGTATAAGTGGGGACGATACTGCAAGACCTCTTCTCCTGCCCACCGATCCGTGTCTGTTTCAAAAAAAGTGCTCTGTTGGGTGTTCTGGGCCGTACTGACCGTCTATGGCGTCGTGGCTCTCGGACTGTTGGGCGTGCGCTATTGGGTCCTGCCCCGCGTGGACCAATGGCGTCCCCAGATCGAAGCCTACGCCAGCAAGGCGTTGGGCTCCCGAGTGACCATCGGCTCCATCCAGGCGAACTGGCACGGCCTGAACCCCAAACTCGATCTCACCTCCGTCCAAGTCTACGACGACGAGGTGGACCCCGTGCTGTCCTTGCCTTCCGTTTCGGCGGTGCTGGCCTGGCGCAGCATCCTGGTCCTGTCGCCCAAGCTGCTGCGGCTGCAGCTCGACCGGCCCGAACTCCTTTTGCGGCGCGATCCCGCCAATCACCTGTGGGTCGCGGGCCAGGACATCGATCTCAATAGCGGCGATCAGCGTTCCGACCTGGACCATCCGGCCCTGCGCTGGCTGGGCGCGCAGCGCGAGCTGCGCATCCGCGGCGCGACCATACGCTGGCAGGATGAGTTGCGCCGCGCGCCGGAGCTGACCCTGACGGGCGTCGACTTCCTGGCGCGCAACGGCAGCTTGTCGCATCGCTTCGTGCTCAAGGCCGCAGCGGGCGACGCGTTGGCGCGCAATGTCGAGCTGCGCGGCGAATTCAACCGCAGCCTGTTTTCGGTGAACGCGGCGAATCCCGGTAATTGGGGCGGCCAGCTGTATGTCCAGCTGGACGACGCCGAACCGCAGGCGTGGCAGCCGTGGTTCGAGGTCCCGGCGGTAGCGGGCCGCCTGAGCGGGCGGGCATGGCTGCAGCTGGAGCGTGGCAAGTTCACTGACCTGACCGCGGACGCTGCCGTGCGCGGCCTGCAATGGACCGAGACGGCGCAAGGGGCCGCGGCGCCCGGTTTCAAGGCCGGCTATGTCCAGGCCCGCGTCCAGGGCTTGCCGGGCGACTTCATGCAACTGGAGAGCGTGCCGCTGGCGCGCAGCCCCGGCGCCCCGGCGGTGTCGGTCAGCGGCAAGGCCGAGCACTTGACGCTGTCCTTGCCCGGCGTCTTCGAGCAACCCACGCTGGCGGTGCTCGACGTGGCGCTGGATGCCTCCGTCAAGGGGCCGGACGCCAAGCATTGGTTCGTGGACATAGGCCAGCTGCAACTGGTCAACGACGACCTCGACGTGCGCGTGCAAGGACAGTGGCGCCCCGAGGGCAAGACCGCGGCGGGCAGCGTCGACATGCACGGCGTGATGGCGCGCGGCTCCATGTCCGCCATCCATCGCTATCTGCCCCTGGAGGTCAACGCCGATGCGCGCGAATGGCTGGCTATCGGCTTGCCTGCGGGCGAAATGCAATCCGCCTCCATCACGCTCAAGGGCGATCTCGACGAGTTTCCTTTTGGCGCGCCTGAGGCTCAGGGCGAATTCGTGATCGCCGGCGCATTCAGCGGCGCCAAGGTCGATTACGCGCCTGCGCGCGAACGGCGCAAGGGCTGGCCGATGCTGGAGAACCTGTCCGGCAATTTCCGCATCGACAAGGTCAGCCTGGCGCTGGACAGCGCGGGCGGCGCGGTCGCGCATACCGGGCCGGGGCATACCGTAACGCTCGGGGCGGTTTCCGCAACCATTCCCAACATGGAAGAGAACTCCGAACTGCTGCTGACCGGCGAGACGTCCGGCGCCGTGCCGGCCTATCTGGCGCTGGCCGCCAACTCGCCCTTGGGCGAGCTGCTGGATGGCGCGCTGGACGAGGCGCGCGGCACCGGCGACTGGCGGGTGGGGCTCAAGCTCAAGGTGCCGCTGTTGAACACCGATGACACCCAGGTCCAGGGGAACATCCTGTTCGCGGGCAACTCCTTCACCTTCATGCCGGAGATGCCGCTGCTCAGCCAGATGCACGGCGACCTGGCGTTCTCGGAGACGGGTGTCGAGGCCAAGGATCTGAGGGCCCAGTTCCTGGGCGGCCCGGCGCGGATATACGGACGCCTGGCGCAGAGCACGGACGCCCTGCGCTTCGAGGGCACGCTGGCCGGGCCGGCGCTGACCCAATTGAGCAACACGCCGTCCATGTCGCGCTTTTCGGGCAAGGCGGCCTACAAGGGCAAGGTGGGCTATCAGCGCGGCGGCGCGGTGGACATCTCCGTCGAATCGGATCTGATGGGCATGGCGATCGACATGCCCGCTCCGGTGGGCAAGGCCGCCCAGGCCTCGCAGTTGCTCAAAGTGCAATGGTCGCCCGCGCAGGACCGTGGGGCGCAGAACCGGCGCTGGCTCACCGCCAGCCTGGGCGATGGCGTCAACGCGTTGTTCGAACGGGCGCCGTCCGAAGGGGCTCAATCCTATTTCGCGCGCGGCGCGCTGGGCATCAATCGTCCGGCAAGCCTGCCGGAACGCGGATTCAGCCTGAACGCGAGCCTGCCCGAACTGGACATGGACGCCTGGGAAAAAGTGTCCGACGGCTTCAGTGCGCCTGCGGCCAAGGGCCGTGCCGCGCCCAAGCCCATGCTGCCTGCGGCCGAACGCATCAGCCTGGCGGCCGGCGTCTTGCGGACCGGCGGCTTTACCCTGAACGACCTGACGCTGTACGCGACCCGGCCGGGACCCGCGCAATGGCGCGTGGATCTGCAATCCAAACAGGCCACGGGTTCGCTTGAATGGCGCGAGGCTTCGGGCGCCATCGCCGGCCAGATCACCGCGCGCCTGAAGCACCTGTCGCTGGGCGGCGAGGGCGACACCAACAAAGCCGACGAGGCGCTGTCCTCTGGCAACGACCTGTCCGACATCCCGGCGATCGACCTGCAGGCCAAGGAATTCCTGCTGTACGGCAAGAATGTGGGCGAACTCCAGGTGCAGGGCACGAACCTGCAGCGCGGCCGCCAATGGCGCCTGGACAAGCTGTCCATCGTCAACGACGCGGCCTCGCTCAACGCCACCGGCAACTGGAACCTGGAAGGCCAGGGCCGCGGCCTGACCGTGGACGCCTCGGTCAAGTTCGAAGACGTAGGCAAGTTCCTGGACCGCATCGGCCTCGAGAAAGTGGTCTCGGGCGGAAAGGGCACGATGCAGGGCAAGGCCACCTGGCGCAATCTGCCCTGGACCCACAAGGTCGAAGACCTGACGGGCGAGGTCGACGTCAGTCTGGACAAGGGCCGTTTCATGCACGTCAACTCGCGCACCGCGCGACTGTTGGAGCTGCTGTCCCTGCAGTCGCTGCAGCGGCTGGCGCGGCTGGATGTGAACCCCACCAATCTGCTGCGCGACGGCTTCCCCTTTGACACCATCCGCGGCAAGGTCAAGCTGGCCGACGGCACGGCGTCGACCGAGGGCTATAAGATCAACGGGCCGGTGGCGGCCATCGTGCTGGCGGGCGGTGTCAACATCATCCGCGAACGCTGGGACATGAAGGCCGTGGTGATTCCGAACCTGGACGCCAGCGGGGCGGCCATGGTGACGGCGCTGGCGGTCAATCCGCTGATCGGCCTGGGTGCGTTCGTGACGCAGTGGCTGCTGAAGCAGCCGCTGGCGCGGGCCATGACCATGGAATACGCCGTCACCGGCAGTTGGGACGACCCCAAGATCGAGCCGATAGACGCGTCCGGCAAGCCGGCAGGCAACAAGCAGACCCCGCGCCCGGCGCCGCAGCCCGGCACGCTGGAGGAGTTCATGGGCGGGCAGTGAGCCGCGCAGGCAGTCTGTCCGATCCATGAAAGAAAAACGCCCTGGGCGCAAGCGCTCCAGGGCGTTTTTCATGGCCGGGTCCGCGGCGCAGGCGCCGCGGACCGCGACTGGGCTTACTTCTTCTTCATCATGTCGAAGAATTCGGCGTTGGTCTTGGTGGCGCGCATCTTGTCCAGGATGAATTCCATGGACTGGACTTCGTCCATGTCGTGGATGAACTTGCGCAGCACCCAGACCTTCTGCAGCAGGTCCGGAGCGATCAGCAGCTCTTCGCGGCGGGTGCCGGACTTGTTCAGGTTGATCGACGGGTAGACGCGCTTTTCGGCCAGGCGGCGTTCGAGGTGGACTTCGGAGTTGCCGGTGCCCTTGAATTCTTCATAGATGACTTCATCCATGCGGCTGCCGGTTTCGATCAGCGCCGTACCCAGGATGGTCAGCGAACCGCCTTCTTCCAGGTTGCGGGCCGCGCCGAAGAAGCGCTTGGGGCGTTGCAGGGCGTTGGCGTCCACGCCGCCGGTCAGTACCTTGCCGGAGGCCGGCACCACGGTGTTGTAGGCGCGGGCCAGACGGGTGATCGAGTCCAGCAGGATCACGACGTCCTTCTTCATTTCGACCAGGCGCTTGGCCTTTTCGATGACCATTTCCGCGACCTGCACGTGGCGGGTGGCGGGCTCGTCGAAGGTCGAGGCCACCACTTCGCCGCGCACCGTACGCTGCATTTCGGTCACTTCCTCGGGGCGTTCGTCCACCAGCAGGACGATCATGACCGCGTCGGGATAGTTGGTGGTGATGGCGTGCGCGATGTGCTGCATCATCACCGTCTTGCCGGACTTGGGGCTGGCGACGATCAGGCCGCGCTGGCCCATGCCGATGGGGGCGAAGACGTCGAGAATGCGGCCGGTGAGGTTTTCCTCGCTCTTGATGTCGCGTTCCAGGCGGATGTTGCGGTTCGGGTGCAGCGGCGTCAGGTTTTCGAACATGATGCGATGCTTGATCGCTTCCGGCGCCACGCCGTTGACCTTGTCCACCTTCACCAGGGCGAAATAGCGCTCGCCGTCCTTGGGCGTACGCACTTCGCCTTCGATCGAGTCGCCGGTGTGCAGGTTGAAGCGGCGGATCTGCGAGGGCGAGATGTAGATGTCGTCCGTGCTGGCCAGATACGAGGTCTCGGGCGAGCGCAGGAAGCCGAAGCCGTCGGGCAGGACTTCCAGGACGCCGTCGCCGAAGATCTGCTCGCCTTGCTTGGCGCGCCGTTTCATGATGGCGAACATCAGTTCCTGCTTGCGCAGGCGGTTGGCGTTCTCGATTTCCAGGCCGGCGGCCATTTCCAGCAGCTGCGAGACGTGCAGCGCCTTCAGTTCGTTGAGGTGCATCGCGGTGGATTTTTGGGGGAAAGTGAAGGAGAGTTCTGGCGGCGCGCCACGGACGGGCACACGCGGTATTGAATGAGCGCCGCCCCGAGGGCGGCGCCTTCGTTCACGGCACGCGGCTTACAGCGCGCCGTCCAGGAATGCGGTCAGTTGCGACTTCGACAGCGCGCCAACTTTGGTGGCGGCGGCTTGGCCGTCTTTAAAGAGCATAAGGGTGGGAATGCCGCGGATGCCGTACTTGGTGGCGGTGCCCTGGTTTTCGTCGACATTCAGCTTGGCGATCGTCAGGCGGCCAGCGTACTCCGTGGCGACTTCTTCCAGGATCGGGGCAATCATCTTGCAAGGGCCGCACCAGGCAGCCCAGTAGTCCACCAGCACCGGCTGGCCGGATTTCAACACATCGGCATCGAAGCTGGCGTCACTGACGTTCTTGATTTGGTCGCTCATGATGGTGATTCTCGGTTCGGCAGCAAAAGGCGCGTAAAAAGGGACGCGCCCCGCCGTTGTTCTTGTTTGTGGATGGACTCAAGCATACCACTGTCAATATCAACAGGCATACCACTGTTAATAACAACAGGAGTTGCTGGATTTGTGTAGGATGTTGCGGCGCAGTTATCGCGATCCGGGCCGTATCGACCCGATGCGCTGGCTGTGACTGTCATCATCCTACCGAATTCGGAGCTGCTCAGGTCGTGCTCATCCCACTGGGAGCCGCGCAGAATCTAGACTTATCCGTAAAATGTCGGTTTTTTTCCACAGATGTTGGGGATAACTTGGCCACTCCACGTTACACCGAGGCGTCCATTCGCGTCCTGAAGGGACTGGAGCCCGTGCGGCAGCGCCCGGGCATGTACACCCGAACCGAAAACCCCCTGCACGTCGTGCAGGAGGTCATTGATAACGCCGCAGACGAGGCATTGGCCGGCTACGGCAAGCAGATCCAGGTCACGCTGCACGTCGACGGCAGCGTTTCCGTCGAGGACGACGGGCGCGGCATTCCCGTCGGCCTGCACCCTGAAGAGAACGCTCCCGTGGTGGAGCTGGTGTTCACGCGCCTGCACGCGGGCGGCAAGTTCGACAAGGCGGGCGGCGGCGCCTACGCCTTTTCCGGCGGCCTGCACGGCGTGGGCGTGTCCGTCACCAATGCCCTGGCCACGCGCCTGGAAGTGGTGGTGTGGCGCGACGGCGCCGTCAACCGCCTGGTCTTCAAGGGCGGCGACGTGGCCGAGCCCCTGGCGCCCTACGACCAGGGCGGCCGCAAGAAGTCCGGCACCCGCGTGCGCGTGTGGCCGGATGCCAAGTATTTCGACAGCCCCAACATTCCGCTGGGCGAGCTGACGCACCTCTTGCGCAGCAAGGCCGTGCTGCTGCCGGGCGTCAAGGTATCCCTGGTCAACGAGAAGACCGGCGACACCAAGACCTGGCAGTACCAGGACGGCCTGCGCGGCTATCTGTCCGAGGCGCTGGCCGGGGCGGAGCTGATGGTGCCGTTCTTTGAAGGCGAACAGTACGCCGGGGCCGACCATGAGAACTTCGCCGAAGGCGAGGGCGCCCAGTGGGTAGTGGCCTGGACCGAGGACGGCAACGCAGTGCGCGAGTCGTACGTGAACCTGATTCCGACGCCGGCCGGCGGCACCCATGAATCGGGCTTGCGCGAAGGCCTGTTCGGCGCGGTCAAGGGTTTCGCCGAACTGCACAGCCTGCTGCCCAAGGGCGTCAAGCTGCTGCCGGAAGACGTGTTCGCCCGCGCCAGCTTCGTGCTGTCGGCCAAGGTGCTGGACCCGCAGTTCCAGGGGCAGATCAAGGAACGCCTGAACAGCCGCGACGCGGTGCGCCTGGTTGGCGGCTTTTCCAAGAGCGCGCTGGACCTGTGGCTGCACAGCAACGTCGAGTACGGCAAGAAGCTGGCCGAACTCGCCATCCGCCAGGCCCAGGCGCGCCAGCGCTCGGCGCAGAAGGTCGAAAAGCGCAAGAGCTCGGGCGTGGCCGTGCTGCCGGGCAAACTGACCGATTGCGAGTCCAGCGACGCGACCCGCACCGAAGTCTTCCTGGTCGAGGGCGACTCCGCCGGCGGTTCGGCCAAGATGGGCCGCGACAAGGAATTCCAGGCCATCCTGCCGCTGCGCGGCAAGGTGCTCAATTCCTGGGAAGTGGACCGCGACCGGCTCTTTGCCAACAACGAAATCCATGACATTTCCGTCGCCATCGGCGTGGACCCGCACGGCCCCGGCGACACGCCGGACCTGTCGGGCCTGCGCTACGGCCGCATCTGCATCCTGTCCGATGCGGACGTCGACGGCTCGCACATCCAGGTGCTGCTGCTGACGCTGTTCTACAAGCACTTCCCCAAGCTGGTCGAGGCCGGCAACGTGTTCGTGGCCAAGCCGCCGCTGTTCCGCCTGGACGTGCCGGCGCAGGGCAAGCGTCCGGCGCGCAAGATCTACTGCCTGGACGAAGGCGAACTCGAAGCCGCGCAGGACAAGCTGCGCAAGGAAGGCGTGCGTGAAGGCGCCTGGGCCGTCAGCCGCTTCAAGGGCCTGGGCGAAATGAACCCCGAGCAGCTGTGGGAAACCACCATGAATCCGGACACGCGCCGCCTGCTGCCCGTGGGCTACGGCGACCAGACTCCCGAGGACACCACCCGCATGTTCGACATGCTGATGGGCAAGGGCGAGTCCTCGCAGCGCCGCGCCTGGATCGAAGAGAAGGGCAACCTGGCGGAGCTGGACATCTGATGGCCGGGTCCGCGCCCGGCTCGGCCCGCATGGACGTCCAGATGACGGCCGACGACTACGCCGACTTCGCCGCTTACGTGTACAAGCGGCCGGAGCTGCGCCGCCGCCGCTACCGGTCCCATCTGCGATTCGCGGTCCTGATGATCGTGGCCCTGCTGGCCTACCTGATCTGGCAGACCTGGGACGGCAATACGCCGAACTGGGGGCGGATCCTGCCCGTGTATTTCCAGGGCTTGGCGGTGGGCCTGGGCATACTTGCGCTCCTGGCGCTGGCCTACGAGTACGTCCTGCCCTCGCTGGTCAGGATGAACACGCGCCGCATGCTGAAGCGACAGCCCGACGAGTTGTTCCTGGGCCGCCATCAGCTGGATTTCGGCCCCGATGGCATTACGGATACCACTGCCACCGCCTCCGGACGCATGGACTGGTCCGATGTGCGGCGGGTCGAGGAAACTCCGCAACATCTCTATGTCATTCTCGGCACCTTGCAAGGCGTGATCATCCCCAAACGCGGGCAGGATGCCGCCACGTTGGACGCGGTGCGGACCCAGTTGCGCGCGCATGTCGCCGATACGCAGCTGATGTCGTCCGCGCAGGCGCTTTGACGCCGTTTCGATGAAATTGTCTACCTGAATACATCATGACCGACAGCAATCAACCCGGCTTGTTCGATTCCAACCCGCCCGGCGGCGATGGCGGCGGCGATGGCGATGCCGCCATCACCCTGGCGCGCTACGCCGAGCAAGCCTATCTGGACTACGCGGTGTCCGTGGTGCGGGGCCGCGCCCTGCCGGACGTGGGCGACGGGCAGAAACCCGTGCAGCGGCGCATCCTGTTCGCCATGCAGGCGATGGGGCTGGCGGCTGGCGCCAAGCCCGTCAAATCCGCGCGCGTCGTGGGCGACGTGCTGGGCAAGTATCACCCGCATGGCGACCAGGCCGCCTATGACGCCATGGTGCGCATGGCGCAGGATTTCTCGCTGCGCTATCCGTTGATCGACGGCCAGGGCAACTTCGGTTCGCGCGACGGCGACAACGCCGCCGCCATGCGCTACACGGAAGCCCGCCTTACCCCCATCGCCAAGCTGCTGCTGGACGAGCTGGACGAAGGCACCGTGGACTTCGTGCCCAACTATGACGGCAGCCAGCAAGAGCCGCAGATGCTGCCGGCGCGCCTGCCCGTGATGCTGCTCAACGGCGCCTCCGGCATCGCGGTCGGCATGGCGACCGAGATCCCGCCGCACAACCTGCGCGAAGTGGCGCAGGCTTGCGTGGCGCTGCTGAAGCATCCGCAGATGCCGGACGCCGAGCTGCACGCCCTGATCCCGGGGCCGGACTTCGCGGGCGGCGGGCAGATCATCACGCCGGCCGAGGACATCGCCCAGATCTACGCGGGCGGCCGCGGTTCGCTCAAGGTGCGTGCGCGCTGGCAGTTCGAGGAAATGGCGCGCGGCCAATGGCAACTGGTGGTCACCGAGCTGCCGCCGGGCACCTCGGGCCAGAAGGTGCTGGAAGAGATCGAGGAAATCACCAACCCCAAGGTCAAGACCGGCAAGAAGAGCCTGACGCCCGAGCAAACGCAGGCCAAGGCCGTGATGCTGAACCTGCTGGACGCCGTGCGCGACGAGTCGGGCAAGGATGCCGCCGTGCGCCTGGTCTTCGAACCCAAGACCTCGCGCGTGGACCGCGACGAATTCGTCAACACGCTGCTGGCGCAGACCAGCATGGAAAGCAGCTCGTCCATCAACCTGGTGTGCATCGGCACCGACGGCCGGCCGCGCCAGAAGGGACTGCGCGACATCCTGGTCGAATGGCTGGCGTTCCGCACCAATACCGTGGTGCGCCGCACGCGTTTCCGCCTGGACAAGGTCATCGACCGCATCCACGTGCTGGAAGGCCGCATGGTCGTCTACCTGAACGTGGACGAAGTCATCCAGACCATCCGCGAATCCGATGAGCCGCGCGCCGCGCTGATGGAACGCTTCAAGCTGTCCGAACGCCAGGCCGAGGACATCCTGGAAATGCGTCTGCGCCAGCTGGCGCGCCTGGAAGGCTTCAAGATCGAACAGGAACTGGCCGACAAGCGCGACGAGCAGGTGCGCCTGCAGGAACTGCTGGACAACCCCGCCTCGCTCAAGCGCCTGCTGATCAAGGAAATCGAAGCCGACGCCAAGCAATACGGCGACGACCGCCGTACGCTGATCGAGACCGCCGAACGCGCCGTGCTCGAAACCAAGGTGCTGGACGAACCCGTCACCGTGATCGTGTCGCAAAAGGGCTGGCTGCGCGCCCGCCAGGGCCACGGCCATGATGCGTCGCAATTCGGCTTCAAGCAGGGCGACGATCTGTACGGCGCCTTCGAGTGCCGGACCACCGACACGCTGATCGCCGTGGGCGACAACGGCCGCGTCTATTCGGTGCCGGTCGCCGGGCTGCCTTCGGCGCGCGGCGACGGCCAGCCGGTCACCACCATGATCGACCTGGGCAGCGGCACGCGCATCGTCCACACCATCGCTGCCGCGCCCGACAGCCGCTGGCTGCTGGCCACGCGCGGCGGCTACGGCTTTGCCGCCAAGCTGTCCGACATGGTCAGCCGCCAGCGCGCCGGCAAGCAGTTCATCACCCTGGAAGAGGGCGACGAACTGCTGCGTCCGGTGCCGCTGTTCGACGGCGCCAAGCAATTGGCGCTGCTGTCGCACAAGGGCAAGTTCCTGGTGTTCGGCCTGGACGAGGTCAAGACGCTGTCCGGCGGCGGCCGCGGCACCATCCTGATGGGGCTGGACGGCAGCGACAAGCTGGACCAGACCGTGCCCATCGGCGCGGGCGGCCTGCGTGCGGCCGGCATCTACCGCAACAAGCACACCGAGGACATCCTGGCGGGCGACGCGCTGGCGCCTTACATCGGCAAGCGCGCCCGCAAGGGCCGGGCGCTGGATGTGCGGCCCAAGCAGCCGGTGCTGTCGCCGGTGCTGGGCTAGGCGTCGGGCAGGCAAGAGAATGGCGGGCTGCGGCCCGCCATTTTTTTCGTCTGTTGACTGGCTGCACGATTCCGGCATTTAATAGATAGATCATTCAGTCTATTAATAAGATGCGCAAGATCGACCCCATCAAACAGCAGGAACGGCGCAACCAGATATTGGCCGCCGCGGCGGATTGCTTTGCCGAGCACGGCTTCCACTCGACCTCGACGGCGCAGATCTGCGCCCGCGCCGGCATGAGTCCCGGCAACCTGTTCCACTACTACGGCAGCAAGGCCGAAATCATCGAAGCGATGATCGCGTCGGATACGGAGTCCGCGCGCGACCGCATGCGGCAAGCGTGCGCCGCGCCCGACGCGAGGCGGGCGCTGGCGGACTGGGTCGCGGCGCAGTTGGCGCAGCATCAAGATCCGGCCTACGTCAGGCTGGGCATGGAGATCCTGGCCGAGGCCGTGCGCAACCCGCGCGTGCACGCCCTGGTGATGGAGAACGAGGCGGCGCGCAAGGCCGGCCTGGTGGCCTTGCTGGAAACGGTTTGGGCTCAACGCATGCCGCCGCAGCCCCTAGCCGAGATGGCCGATACGCTATTGCTGCTGCTGGACGGCGTCTACAGCCGGTCGGTGGTGGACCCCGCCTTTGGCGCGGCGGCGGGCAGCCGTCTCCTGGAGCAGGCCCTGTCGCGGTGCCTGCCTGATGGCGCGCAACAAGGCTCAGCCGCAGGGAGGCGGGCATGAACGCGCCGGCAACCCACGCGCGTCTGGCGCAGGTCGATGCGCTGCGCGGTTTCGCGCTCTTCGGCATACTGGTGGTCAATATCGGCGTGTTTTCTTCGCCGTTCTATGGCGCCGGCGTGGCCGACCCGGCGCACTCGCAGCCCTTGGATCTGACCGTGCGCTGGCTGATCGCCTGGCTGTTCGAGACCAAGTTCTATCTGCTGTTCTCTTTCCTGTTCGGCTACAGCTTCACCTTGCAGATGAGCGCCGCCGAACGCGGCCAGGCGGCTTTCGCGCCGCGCTTCCTGCGCCGCTTGGCGGGCCTGGCTTTGCTGGGGCTGGCGCACGCGGTGCTGTTCTACCAGGGCGACATACTCCTGACCTACGCGCTGCTGGGCCTGGCGTTGCTGCTGTGCCGGCGGATGGAGCCGCGGCGGGCGCTGCGCATTTCGCTGTGGCTCATCGTGCTGACGGCATCGTTGTGGGCCATTCTGGGCGCGTTGAGCTACCTGGACCCGGTGGCGCCCGGGTACGAGGCGCAGTATCACGCGGACGCCCTGGCGGCGATCGATGCATATCGGGGCACCATCGGCACGACCATTGCGCAGCATTGGAATGAGCTGACCGGGGGCGTGTGGTTCACGGTGCTGTTCGTGCAGGGGCCGTTCGCGTTCGCCATGTTCCTGGCGGGCTACGCGCTGGGCCGCCGCAACGCGCTGGCCGATCCCTGGCGTCAGCCGCGGGCGCTGTGGCTGCTGTGCGCGCTGGGACTGGCGCCAGGCCTGGCCGGTTCCGCGGCCTATGCCTTCAGCACGCTGCCGTCGGCGGGGGCAGCCTGGGAATTGCCGGGCCTGGCGGTGGACCTGCTGACCGCGCCGCTGCTCAGCATGTCGTACGCGGCGGCCTTGCTGCTGGCCATGCGCACGCAGCCGGGGGCGCGGCTGGCGGGCTGGCTCGCGCCCGCCGGGCGGATGGCATTGAGCAATTACCTGATGCAATCCGTGGTCTGCGCTTTTCTCTTCACCGCCTGGGGCCTGCGCCTGTTCGGCTCGGTGTCGCCGCTGGCGACGTTCTGCATTGCCGTGGCGATATTCGCGGCGCAGTTGCCGCTGTCCGCCTGGTGGCTGCGGCGCCACGCCTACGGCCCGGTCGAGTGGTTCCTGCGCGCGCTCACCATCGGCGCCTGGCCGGCCTGGCGGCGCGCGCGGACAGACTGATCAGACCGGCTTGGCGCGCAGCCGGCCGACGGGGGCGCCGCCGTCGCGCCGGCCCTGGCGTGCCCACATTCCCGCCAGCAGCAGCAATGCGGGCACATAGACCCAGAAGTCGGACCAGCGCTGCGGGTTGGGCGCTTTCACTTCCAGCACGTCCCAGCCTTGTTCCCAGCCGGCGCGCTGGGCGCGGCTGCCGAAGCGCACGCCGCCGATCTGCGTCTGGTCGCCCAGGCTCATCAGCGTCAGTCCGGCTTCGGCCAGGCGCTTGCGGCCCGCGTCCTGCCCGGCAGCGTCGCCGGTCAATTCGGGCAGGGCAACGGCCACGGTCTTGGTCAGTTCATCGCCTTCCAGGTTGATGCCGCGCAGCACCACCGTCAGCCGTCCGTTGTCGGGCAGCGCGCCCGCGATGGCTTGCATCTCGGACGCCGGACGGCTTTCATGGCGCGGCGCGAAATGGTCCATGAACCAGTCCGGACGGAACAGCATGAACGTGATCAGCAGCAGTACCCCGACCTCGGCCAGCGTGCAGCGCACGCGGAACCAGCGCATGGTGGCGGCGGCGAAGGTCAGCGAGGCGATCGTCGCGCCCGTCACGACCAGCGCCAGTTCCCAACCGTAGGTGACGTCGATCAGCAGCAGCATGGGGTTGAACACGAACATGAACGGCAGGATGGCCGTGCGCGCCGCGTAGGTCACGCCCTGGATACCGGTCTTGATCGGGTCCTCGCCCGAGATGGCGGCGGCCGCGAAGGTCGCCAGGCCGACGGGCGGCGTGATGTCGGCCATGATGCCGTAATAGAAGACGAACATGTGCACCGCGATCAGCGGAATCACCAGGCCGCTCTGCGCGCCCAGCTCCACCACCACGGGCGCCATCAGCGTCGCCATCAGGATGTAGTTGGCCGTGGTCGGCATGCCCAGGCCCAGAATCAGGCACACCACCGCCGTGAAGATCAGCATCAGCAGCACGTTGCCCATCGACACCAGCTCGACGAAGGCCGTCATGCGCAGGCCCAGGCCGGTCAGTGTGATGGCGCCGACGATCAGTCCGGCGGTGCCGCAGGCGATGGCGATGCCTATCATGTTGCGGGCGCCGTCCTCAAGGCCGCCGATGGCGTCGCGCCAGCCATGGCGCCAGGCCGCGGACACCGGCTGCTTGCGGAACCAGGCGATCAGCGGACGCTGCGTCACCATCTGGAACAGCATCGCCATCGCCGCCCAGAACGCCGACAGTCCGGCCGACAGCTCTTCCACGCTCAGGCACCAGACCAGGATGCCGATGGGAATCAGGAAGTAGAGTCCGGCGCGCACCGTGGGCCAGGGCTGCGGGCGCACGGGGTGGTTGATGTCGATGTCCTGCGGCAGATCGGGGTGGCGCGCCGCCACGCGCAGCAGCCACAGATAGAGCACGGCCAGGATGGCCAGCAGCACCCAGATGGCCGCGGCGCCCGCCACGGCCTGCACGCCCGTGCCTATCCAGTAGACCGCGCCCATCACCAGCAAGGTGCCGCTGATGCCCATGCCCCATCCGGCCAGCTTCTGCAGCGGCGTGCGGGCCGGGCCCGAGGCCATCATGGGCTGGATGCCCAGTTTCAGGGCTTCCAGGTGGACGATGTAGAACAGCGCGATGTAGGAGATCGCGGCCGGCAGGATCGCGTGGCGGATGATGTCGGTATAGGGGATGCCTACGTACTCGATCATCAGGAAGGCGGCCGCGCCCATCACGGGCGGCATGATCTGGCCGTTGACGGACGAGGCGGTCTCGATGGCCCCGGCGCGCACGCCGCCGTATCCGGCCTTCTTCATGAGCGGAATCGTGAAGATGCCGCCGGTCACCACATTGGCCACCGACGACGCCGACACCAGGCCGTTGACGGCGGAGGACACCACCGCCACCTTGGCCGGTCCGCCGCGCAGGTGCCCCAGCAGCGCGAACGACACCTGCATCATGTAGTTGCCGGCGCCGCACTTGTCCAGCATCGAGCCCAGCAGCACGAAGATGAAGATGTACGACACCGATACGCCCAGCGCCACGCCATAGACGCCTTCCGTCGTCAGCCACATGTGCGACATCAGGCGTTCCAGTGACGCGCCGCGGTGCGCCAGCACGTCGGGCAGCCAGGGCCCGGCCAAGGCATAGGCCACGAACACCAGGCCCAGCACCGTCATGGGCAGGCCGAGCGCGCGGCGCGTCACCTCCAGCAGCAGGGCCAGGCCGATCGCGGCCGTGGCCACGTCCATGGTCGTGGGCTGGCCGGGGCGGCCCGCCAGCTCGTTGTAGAACAGGTACAGATAGCTGCCGCAGAAGCCCGCCATCAGCGCCAGCGCCCAGTCGTACCAGGGCATGCGGTCGCGCGCCGAGCGCTTGCTGGCCGGGTAGGCCAGATAGCCCAGGAACATGGCGATGCCCAGGTGCAGGGCACGCGCCTCGGTGTCGTTGAAGATGCCCCAATTCAGGGAGAACGGCAACGGCGACGCGTACCAGAGCTGGAAGAGGGACCAGATCAGCGCGCCCGCCGCCAACGTGGCGCCCGCCAGGCCGCGCACATTGCGGCCTCCGCGGTCGGCGTCGGCGACCAGCTGTTCCAGGTCCGGGGCCGGCGTATGCGGCTCTTTATTCATGAAATTCCCCTACGTGTCATGGCGCGCGCCGGCGGCGCGGCGCGCGTTGAGTCCCCGCGCTTGCTGTGCGTCAGGGACGGCAGCCTGCGTGGCCGGGCTGGACCCGGCTCCGCTGGCGTGCCGTTTCAGCGGCCCTTGGGCCCGGGCCTCAGAGCAGGCCCTTTTCCTTGAAGTACTTCTCGGCGCCCGGATGCAGCGGCGCCGACAGCCCGTTCTTCACCATGTCCGCCGCCTTCAGGTTGGCGAACGCGGGATGCAGCTTCTTGAAGTCGTCGAAGTTGTCGAACACCGCCTTGACCACGGTGTAGACGGTGGCTTCGGGCACGTCGGCCGAGGTGACGAAGGTGGCCGTCACGCCGTAGGTCTTGGTTTCCGTCGGGTTGTTCGGATACAGCCCGGCCGGAATCGAGGCGTGGGCGTAGTACGGGTACTTCTCGACCAGCTTGTCCACGGCCGGGCCGGTCAGCGACACAAGCTTGGCGCCGCAGCTGGTGGTGGGGTCCTGGATGTTGGCCGAGGGGTGGCCCACGCCATAGAAGAAGCCGTCGATCTTGCCGTCGCACAGCGCCGAGCCGTGCTCGTCGGGACGCAGTTCGGACGCCAGCGAGAAGTCCTTCAGGGTCCAGCCCATGGTGCTCAGCAACTCCTCCATCGAGGCGCGCGTGCCCGAGCCAGGGTTGCCGACGTTGAAGCGCTTGCCCTTGAGGTCTTCGAAGCTCTTGACGTTCGCTTCCTTGCGCGTCACGACGGTGAAGGGCTCGGGGTGGATGGAGAACACCGAGCGCAGCTTGGTGTACGGCCCGGCCTGCTTGAACTGGCCTTCGCCCTTGTAGGCGTTGAAGCCCACGTCGGATTGCACCACGCCCAGGTCCAGTTCGCCGGCCTTGATGGTGTTGGCGTTGAAGACCGAGCCGCCGGTCGATTCGACCGAGCAGCGGATGCCGTGGCTGGAGCGGTCTTTATTGACCAGGCGGCAGATGGCGCCGCCGGCGGCATAGTAGACGCCGGTGACGCCGCCCGTGCCGATGCTGACGAACTTCTGTTGAGCGGCGGCGGGCGCCGGCGCCGTGGACAGCAAGGCCGTGGCGAGGCCCGCGGCTGCGAGCGTCCAGGCGTTGCGATGGCCCAAGGGGTGTTTGACGGACGTGGTCATGCAAACTCCTTTTGGGGTTTTTCCCCGTGATATTGCCGGTCTTGGCCGGCGGTTGGTGCGCCCCGCGAGCCGCGGAGCACCCTGTGCGTATCATCACGAGCCCGCGCCAGGCGGGCGGCGCGGCGCAATCCCTTGCGCCGCGCTTGCAGCAGGCGGCTAGGCGCGCGCCTGCGCGATAGCGGCGTCGATGGCGCCGCTCAGACGTTCGGTCAACTGGTCCAGCTCATCGTCGGAGATGATGAAGGGCGGGGCGAGCAACACGTGGTCGCCGTGGCGGCCGTCGATGGTGCCGCCCATCGGGTAGACCATCAGGCCGCGTGCCATGGCCTCGCGCTTGATGCGGGCGTGCAGCGACAGCGCGGGGTCGAAGGTCTGCTTGCTGGCGCGGTCCTGCACCAGCTCGATGCCCATGAAGAGGCCGCGGCCGCGGATGTCGCCGACGTGCGGATGCGCGCCCAGCGCGCTGTCCAGCCGCTGGCGCAAGCCTGCGCCCTGCGCTTGCACGCGCGCCAGCAGGCCGTCGCGCCGGATCACTTCCTGCACGGCGAGCGACGCGGCGCAGGCGATCGCATGGCCCAGGTAGGTATGGCCATGCTGGAAGAAGCCGCTGCCTTGCTGCATGGCCTCCACGATGCGCTGCTGCACCATCACCGCGCCGATCGGCTGATAGCCGCCGCCCAGGCCCTTGGCGATGGTGATCAGGTCAGGCGTGACGCCTTCCTGTTCCACCGCGTATAGCGTGCCGGTGCGGCCCATGCCGCACATGACCTCGTCGGCGATCAGCAGCACGCCGTGACGGTCGCAGACTTCGCGGATACGGCGGAAATAGCCCGGCACCGCCGTGACGGCGCCGGCGGTGGCGCCGACCACGGGCTCGGCCACGAAAGCCATCACCGTGCCCGGACCCAGGCGCTCAAAGGTCTGTTCCAGTTCCTGCGCCAGGCGCTCGCCGTATTGCTCGGGGCTTTCGTCCTCGCGCTGGTCGCGGTAGGCGTAGCAGGGCGACACGTGCTCTACCTCGATCAACAGTGGCGCGAACTGCGCGCGGCGCCAGGCATTGCCGCCCACCGCCAGCGCGCCCAGCGTGTTGCCGTGATAGCTCTGGCGCCGCGCGACGATGTGGCGGCGTTCCGGCTGGCCGATTTCCACGAAATACTGCCGCGCCATTTTCAGCGCGGCTTCGACGGCTTCCGAGCCGCCCGAGACGAAGTAGGCGTGGGAAATGCCTGGCGGCGCATCGGCTACCAGGCGCTCGGCCAGTTGTTCCGCGACCTCGGTTGTGAAAAAGCTGGTGTGGGCATAGGCCAGCGCGTCGATCTGCGCGTGCATGGCGGCCTGGATGTCGGGATGGTTGTGTCCCAGGCAGGAGACCGCCGCGCCGCCCGAACCGTCGAGGTAGGAGCGGCCGGAGCTGTCATAGACCCACACGCCCTGGCCGCGGACTGCGACGGGAGGCGTCTGGCGCAATGAACGATGCATGACATGGGTGTGGCTCATGGGGCAATTCCGCAATGCAGGAGGTTAAAGGCGAATCCGGACGGGATGTCAGGCGGGGCGGCGCGGCGGCGCGCTGCTCCAGTAAACGTTGTCGTTGAGCAGGCGCTGCTCCACTTCGGTCAGGCGGTTCAGCACTTCCTCGCCGCCGCGCGCGGTCAGGCGGGCGATCAGGTGCTCGGCCAGGCCGAGCAGGCCGGCGGTGGTGTGGAAGAACGACCCGGGGCCCTGGCGCGCCGGGCGCGCCCGCACGCCTTCGCGATCCGGGGGCGCGAAGCGCAAGGTGTGGCGGGCGTCGACCGCCAGCGGCGACAAGGGGTCATCGGTCAGCGCGATCAGCGCCACGCCGCGCTGCACGGCCTGGCGGGCCAGCTGCACGGTGGCGGTGGGATAGGGCGCCTGCGAGATCACGATGAGCGTATCGCCGGTTCCCAGATTGTCGGCCTGTTCGGCGGGGGCGCCGCCCAGACCGTCGATGAGCACGCTGTTGCGCCGCACCAGCTGGTACGCATAGCGCATCTGGAATGCGATGCCGAAAGCCGAGCGGGTACCCAGGAAGCCGACCTGCCTGGCTTCCAGCAGGGTCTGCACCGCAGCGTCGAAGGCGGAGGGCGGGTTCAGCGCGCAGACTGAGCTCATGGCCTGGACCTGATAGTCGGTGAGTACGTCGTGCCCGGCCGCCGCGGGTTCGCCCGCCGCCGCCTGCAGCGCGGCGGCGCGGTCACGCAGTCCTGGCGTGGCTTGTCCGGCCAGGGCCTGCTGGAAGGGTTGGCGGAAATCCTCGTAGCTGGAAAAGCCGACGGCCCGCGCCAGCCGCAGCATGGTTGCCGGCGCCACGCCCAGGGTCTGGGCCTGGCGCCGCATGGACCACAGGCCGACCTCGGCGGGGTGTGCCACGACCCAGTGCGCCGCCCGCTGCAGTTCCGGCGGCAGTTGTTCCAGTTTTTCCTGGAGGGTCAGAAGGAGGTCGGACGGCAAGGACATGTACGGCGGCTGGGGTGCGTAAAAAACAGATGATAAATCCGTGTTCGATAAAAAAACATATGTTTTTATAAGGATTTCCACCTAGAACGCTTGTCGGCGAAGGCAAGGCTATTCTCAGGTAAGTCCTTGAAATTCGCTGCCAATTCCAGCAAATAGGCGCCCATTTACTTACATCATGCAACGGGATTTTTGTTTGACGGGAATGAATCGTGCGCATATCATTTGTGTAGAAATGAATTTGACCGAACACGCTTTTTCCCATGACTGACGCAGCGAAATCCGATCCCTCACAGCAATACGATTTGCGCATCTTGCGGGCGCTGCGCCGCATCACGCGTTCCATCGCCTTGCATTCGCGCCAGCTGTCCGCGGTCAGCCACATTACGGCGCCGCAGCTAATGTGCCTGCGCACCGTGATCGCCAACGGCCCGATGACGGCCACCGCGATCAGCCGCGAAATGCACGTCAGTCCCAGCACCGTGGTCGGGATCCTGGATCGCCTGGAAGACAAGGGCCTGATCCGCCGCGAACGCGGCCGCGAAGACCGCCGCATCGTATTCGTCACGGCCACCGACGCGGGCCGCGAGTTGGCGCAAGGCGCGCCGTCGCCGCTGCAAAAGCATCTGGCCGACGCGCTCAATGCCTTGCCCGAACTGGAACAGGCCACCATCACGCTGTCCCTGGAGCGCATCGTGGCGCTTATGGAACAGGACGGCCAGGCCGCCGCCGACACGCATGGCGACGTGTCGTCGCCCATCCTTGAAGTGCCCACGGGCGGGGCACCCCCTGAATCGGGAATCGTTGCATGAAGAAAACCGAACTGGATACCCCAACCCTCTCAAGTGCCGTGGCGCCGGCGGTCAGCGCGCAGACCCATACCATGCGTCTGCCCGACCGCAAAGACGGCGCCGCCATCCACCGCCTCATTTCCGAGTGCCCGCCGCTCGACCTGAATTCCCTCTACGCGTACCTGCTCCTCGCTGAGCATTTTCGCGACACCTGCGTCCTGGCCGAAAGCGCCGGCGGACGCATCGACGGTTTTATCTCCGCATATGTGATCCCGGACCGGCCCGACACCTTGTTTGTCTGGCAGGTCGCGGTGCACACCCGCGCACGCGGCCATCGACTGGGCCGCGCCATGCTTCGCGAGCTCTTGCGCCGCAAGGGTCTCGAGCATGTCCGCTATCTCGAAACCACGGTGGGGCCTGACAACCAGGCATCGCGCCGCAGCTTTGCCGGCCTGGCCGGCGAACTTGGCGCCCACGTCTCCGAGCAGCCGTTCTTCGACCGGCAACTGTTCGGCGGCGCGGACCACGACGACGAGATGTTGTTGAGGATAGGTCCGTTCGCCTTGCCGGCCCCCTAGGGGCGGCGCAAGCCCAGCGGTCTTATCGAATACCGGGATGGTTGGCAGATCCGGATGCGCAAGCGCACCCGGAGGGGTTCTGGCCGTCCGTCCACTTATGAGATGAAAAAGGGAGGATTAATCATGGACTTGAAGATCTTTGACCGGATGGAGTCGGAGGTACGGGGCTACATCCGGTCGTTCCCCGTGATATTCAGCCAGGCCAGGGGCTCGACCCTGATCGATGAAGACGGCACCGAATACATCGATTTCTTCAGCGGCGCCGGCACGCTGAACTATGGCCACAACAATCCTGTTCTCAAGGAAAAGCTGCTGGAGTACGTCCAGTCGGACGGCGTGGTGCACGGCCTGGATATGGCCACCAGCGCGAAGAAGCGTTTCCTGGAGACGGTGGACCGCGTGCTGCTCAAGCCGCGCAACTGGCAGTACACCTTGCAGTTCACCGGTCCCACCGGCACCAACGCGGTGGAAGCCGCGCTGAAGATCGCGCGCCAGGTCAAGGGGCGTCCCAACGTCATCTCGTTCACTCACGGGTTTCATGGCGTGAGCGGCGGTTCGCTGGCCGTGACGGCCAACATGAAGTTCCGCGACGCGTCCGGCTATGCGCTGGGCAACACCACCTTCATGCCCTATGACGGATACTTCGGTCCGGACGTGGACACCATGGCCTATCTGGAGCGCATGCTGGAGGACCCCAGCAGCGGCATGGACAAGCCGGCGGCCGTCATCGTGGAAACGGTGCAGGGCGAAGGCGGCGTCAACGTGGCAACGCTGCGCTGGCTGAAGGAACTGGAAAAGCTGTGCAAGCGGCACGACATGTTGCTGATCGTGGACGACATCCAGGTCGGCTGCGGCCGCACCGGCACCTTCTTCAGCTTCGAGGCCGCCGGCATCCGCCCCGACATCATCACCCTGTCGAAATCGCTGTCCGGCTTCGGCCTGCCGATGTCGCTGGTGCTGATGAAGCCCGAGCTGGACATCTGGAAACCCGGCGCCCACAGCGGCACCTTCCGCGGCAACAACCTGGCTTTCGTCACGGCGGCCCAGGCCTTGGAAACCTATTGGGCCAACACAGCCTTCACCGCCGAGATCCAGCGCAAGGAGCGCCAGGTGCGCGACTGGCTGGAGAACCTGGTGCATAGCTATCCCAATGCCGGCCTGTCGGTGCGCGGCCGCGGCCTGATCCAGGGGCTGGTCTGCAACGCCACGCCGGCGCTGGCCAACCGCATCGCGCAAAGCGCCTTCAAGAAGGGCGTGGTGATCGAGACGTCCGGCGCGCACGATGAGGTGCTGAAGCTATTGCCCGCCCTGACCATCGAGGAAGAACTGCTGGGCAAGGGCCTGGACGTGATCGAAGCCAGCGTCGCGGAAGCGCTCGCCGAAGAAGGGCAGTCCGCCCGCATCCTGAAATTTGGAGGAAAACGTCAATGATCGTACGCAATGTCAAAGATGTGATCGGCACCGCCGACGAAGTCCGCACGGATACCTGGGTCAGCCGCCGCGTGCTGCTGAAGAAGGACGGCATGGGCTTCTCCTTTCACGAGACCACCATCTTTCCGGGCGGCCGCACCCACATCCACTATAAGAACCATCTTGAAGCGGTGTGGTGCATCGAAGGCGACGGTTCCATCGAGACCATCGCCGACGGCAAGAAGTACGAACTGGGACCCGGCGTGGTCTACGCCCTGAACGAACACGATGAGCACTGGCTGTGCGGCGGCAAGGAGCCGCTGCGCGTCATCTGCGTCTTCAACCCGCCGCTGACCGGCCAGGAAGTGCACGATAAAGAAGGCGTCTACGCCTTGCCTGAAGCCGAAGCCCAAGCGGCCTGAAATACAAGGAGGTTCGCATGATCTCACCTGCACAGGATCCGTACGCCTCCCGTACGGATCGAAGTTCCGCCATCATCGCCCGCCAGGATCCGGTGGTCTATGAAAACGGCCAGTACGCCAGCGCGTTGAACGCCGGCCAGGTCGAGCAATACGAGCGCGACGGCTTCATCCTGCTGGAGAACCTGTTTTCCGACGATGAAATCCGCGCGCTGTCCACCGAGGTCGAGCGCATGACGCGCGACCCCTCGATCGTGCGCCGCGAAGAGTCCATCACCGAGCCGGGCAGCAATGCGGTGCGCTCGATCTTCATGGTGCACGTGCTCAACCCCATCCTGTCGCGCCTGGTGCGCGATCCGCGCCTGGTCAACGTGGCGCGGCAGATCCTGGGGTCAGAGGTGTACATCCACCAGTCGCGCGCCAACATGAAGCCCGGTTTCAAGGGCAAGGAGTTCTACTGGCACTCCGACTTCGAAACCTGGCACGTCGAAGACGGCATGCCGGCGATGCGTGCGCTGAGCTGCTCGGTGCTGCTGACCGACAACAACGAATGCAACGGCCCCCTGATGCTGGTGCCCGGATCGCATCGTCAGTTCATATCGTGCGTGGGCGAAACGCCCAACGAACACTACAAGCAGTCGCTGAAGAAACAGGAGTACGGCGTGCCGGACCCCGTCAGCCTGCAACTGCTGGTGGAGCAGGGCGGCATCCGCTCCATGACGGCCAAGGCCGGTTCGGTGGTGTTCTTCGACTGCAACACGATGCACGGCTCCAACAGCAACATCTCGCCGTGGCCGCGCGCCAACGTCTTCATGGTCTACAACAGCATGGAGAACACCTTGAATCCGCCCAAGTATGGGCTCACGCCGCGTCCCGAGCACATCGCGACGCGCAAGGGATTCAAGGCGGTCACCCCGCTGGATACCTTGAAGCTGGTGGGAGGCTGAGGCCCCTGTGAAAATGCCCAGGCGCTGCCTGGGCATTTTTTCTTCCGGGCGTCTGCTATTCTCTGCGCACTTCGCCTCATCGAGACTCCGCACGCCATGTCCGCCCGCATCCTCAGCCTGCACATCTACCCGGTCAAGTCCTGCGCAGGCATCGCCTTGAACGAATCGCCCATCGACCGCGCGGGCCTGGCCCATGACCGCCGCTGGATGCTGATCGGCGCCGACGGCCAGTTCATGACGCAACGGCAATGGCCCGTGATGGCGCTGATCCGCACGGCGCTCACGGCCGATACGCTGCGTTTGTCCGCGCCGGGCATGCCTGATCTGGACGTAGCCCTGGACGGCTCGGGACTGGAACAAGAGGCGCAGTCCGTGGCCGTGTGGAGCGATACCACTTCCGGCCGGCGCGAAAGCGCGGCGGCGGGGCAGTGGTTTTCCGATTTTCTCAAGACGCCGTGCCGCCTGTACAAGGTGGACGCGGCCGCGCAACGCAACGCCAAGCCGGACTGGGTGTCGCGCTGGCTGGATGCTCATCCCGACCTGGCCGAACCGTTCGCGGGCCAGCACTGTTTCGGCTTTGCCGACGGCTTCCCGCTGCTGGTGGCCAACCAGGCCTCGCTGGACGACCTGAACGCCCGCCTGCAGGCCAAGGGCGTGGCGCCGGTGCCGATGGACCGCTTCCGGCCCAACATCGTGGTCCAGGGCGAATGGGAGGCCTTCGAGGAAGACCACACCGCCATGATCGAGGCCGCGGGCGTGAAGATGGCTTTCGTCAAGCCTTGCACCCGTTGCTCGATTCCCGATATCGACCAGAACACCGCCCAACAGTATGAAGAGCCTGGCCGTACTCTGGCCGGCTACCGCAATCTGGAAATCGGCGTGGTGTTCGGCCAGAACGCGATCCTGGACGCGCCCGCAGGCGCGCGCCTGAAAGTCGGCGACGAGGTCGGGATCGAATTGGATTTCTGAATCCGCGGGCCCCGCCGCCGGGGCCTTAGGCCGAGGACAGCTTCAGGCCCACCAGGCCCAGCACGATGAGGGCCACGCTGGCGATGCGCATCCAGCTGGTGGATTCGCCGAACAGCACGATGCCGGCCACGAAGGCGCCGATCGTGCCGATGCCCACCCATACCGCATAGGCCGTGCCCAGGGGCAGGGATTTCATGGCTACCGCCAGCAGCCAGACGCTGATGGCCATGCCTCCCGCGGTGATGGCCGAGGGCCAGAAACGGGTGAATCCGTGGGTGTATTTCAGGCCTACGGCCCAGACGATTTCAAACAGGCCTGCGAGTACCAGGATGATCCAGGTCATTACGACTCCTACCTTGTGCTGCCGGCGTGCCGCCGGCGCGAGGGGCCGTCCCCAGAATCAAACGCACCAGCCTTGCGGCCGCGCGCGGCAGCGGGCCGTCCCGCTGCGGCAAAAATTATAGAATACCGGGTTAATACGGCAAAACCGGGTGCCGGGCATCACTCTTGCAACACTTCGCGGTTCCGGGCCGCGAAACCAGGATATTTATCATGCAACGCATCATGCTGCGGGCAAAACTGCACCGCGTCACGGTCACCGAAGCCGACCTCCACTACGAGGGGTCTTGCGGCATCGACGAAGACTTGCTAGACGCTGCCGGCATGCGCGAGTTCGAACGTATCGAGCTCTACAACGTCACCAACGGCGAACGTTTCGACACCTACATCATCAAGGCGGCCCGCGGCAGCGGCGCCATCTCCCTGAACGGCGCCGCCGCGCGCCGCGCCCAGGTCGGCGATCTGATGATCATCTGCACCTACGGCCCGATGTCCGAGGCCGATTCGGCCACGCACAAGCCGCTGGTGGTGCTGGTCGACGACGCCAACCGCGTCAAGGAAATCCGCAAGTTCCCGGCCTGAGGCCGGGCCGGGCGGAGCGCTTCGCGAGCGAGGCGCTCCGCTAAAACCCTGAACCGTTTCATCATGAGCTTCCAGGTCATCATCCAACCCAGCCAGCACCAATTTCCGGTCGAACCCGGCCAGACCGTGCTCGATGCCGCGCTGGCCGCCGGCATCGTTCTGCCGTACAGCTGTCGCAACGGCGCCTGCTCCACCTGCAAGGGCCGCGTGGTGTCCGGGGAGTTCGACGCGGGACAGTATCCCGCACAGATTCTTTCACCCGAGGAACTGGCCGGCGGCTACACGCTGTTCTGCCAGGCCCGGCCTGAATCCGACATGGTGGTCGAATCCACCGAAGTCCGCCTGGCCAGCGACATCCAGATCCGCAAGCTGCCTTCGCGCGTGCAGGCGCTGGAACGCGTGGCCCCGGACGTCACCGTGATCAAGCTGCAACTGCCCGCCTCCGAGCAGTTCCGCTACTACGCCGGCCAGTACATCGAAGTTATCCTGAAGGACGGCCGCCGGCGCAGCTATTCGATGGCCGGCGCGCCCCACACCGGCAGCCCCCTCGAACTGCACATCCGGCACATGCCCGGCGGCGTGTTCACCGACCACGTGTTCGGCGCCGGCGACACGCAGATGAAAGAGCGCGAGATCCTGCGCCTGGAAGGGCCGTTCGGCTCGTTCTTCCTGCGTGAAGACAGCGACAAGCCCGTCGTGCTCCTGGCCAGCGGCACGGGCTTCGCCCCGGTCAAGGCCATCGTCGAGCACATGATCCACAACAACATCAAGCGCCCCGTGGCGCTGTATTGGGGAGGACGCCGTCCGCGCGACCTCTACATGGACGCGCTGGCGCAATCGTGGATCGGCATGCTGCCCGATTTCCGCTATGTGCCGGTCGTCTCCAATGCCTTGCAGGAAGACGGTTGGACCGGACGCACCGGCTTCGTCCACGAAGCCGTCATGCAGGACATCGCCGACCTCTCGGGCCATCAGGTCTACGCCTGCGGCACGCCGCTGATGGTGGACGCCGCAAGGCGCGAATTCAGCGCCCAGAATGGCTTGCCGCCCGAGGAGTTCTACGCCGACGCCTTCACGTCCGAAGCGGACCTGGCCCGGGCTGCAACCCAGTCTTGAGTAACAGGGCATGAGCGAATCGGGGTGGAACGAGCGGGCCTGGAAAGGTTTGTGACTTCCGCCCCTTTTTATTCCATAGGCGCGGGCAAAGCGCCGGGGTAAACTGCCGTGGCAGCAGCTTGCCATGGGGCGCGGACATAGGGTCGGCGAACCGAGCTGGCACGCAAGGAGCAATGCGGGCATGAAAGTAGCGGTATTGGGTGGCGGCATCATCGGAATCTCCAGCGCCTGGTGGCTGAACCAGGCCGGCCATGACGTCGTCGTCATAGATCGCTGCACCGGTCCCGCCCAGGAAACCAGTCTGGCCAATGGCGCCCAGATCTCGGTCTCCTACGCCGAACCCTGGGCCAATCCGCAGGCCCCGCTCAAGCTGCTCAAATGGATGTTCCAGGACGACGCCCCGCTGCTGTTCCGTCCGCAGCTGGACTGGCGGCAATGGATGTGGGGGCTGGCGTTCCTGCGCGAGTGCCTGCCCAGCCGCCTCGCTCCCAATATCCGTGCCATGGTCCGCATGGCGGAATACAGCCGCGCGACGCTGCGCAGCATGCGCGCTGAACTGGGCATCCAGTACGATCACCTGGAACGCGGCATCCTCAATTTCTACCGCGATCCGCACGAATTCGAAAACTCGCAGCGCGCTGCGGGCCTGATGCGCGACTTCGGCGTGGAACGCCGCGTGGTCTCGACCGACGAGGTCATCGCCATCGAGCCCGCGCTGGCGCCGCACCGCCAGACCATCGTCGGCGGCGATTACACGCCCGAGGACGAGAGCGGCGACGTGCACCTGTTCACCGTGGCCCTGGCCGAGCGTTGCGCCCGGGCCGGCGTCGAATTCCGCTACAGCACGCGCGCCACGCGCCTGCTGACCAACGGCGGCACGGTGCAAAGCGTCGAGATCATCGAACCCGACGGCCGTTACGGCGTCTTGTCGGCCGATGCCTACGTCGTGGCGATGGGCAGTTTCAGCCCCTACCTGCTGCGGCCGCTGGGCGTGCCCTGCAATGTCTATCCGGCCAAGGGCTATTCCGCGACCTTCCCGGTGATCAAGCCGGACGCCACGCCCACGGTCAGCCTGACGGACAGCAGCCACAAGGTGGTTTTCTCGCGTCTGGGCGACCGCCTGCGCATGGCCGGAACCGCCGAGCTGTCGGGCTATTCCCGCAGCCTGAACACCGGACGCTGCGAAGCCATGACCCGCCTGGCGCGCGAACTTTTTCCCGACGCGCTCGATTTCGAGCGCGTCAGTTATTGGTCGGGCTTGCGCCCGTCCACTCCCTCGAACGTGCCCATCATCGGCCGCAGCCGTATCCCCAACCTGTACGTCAACACAGGACACGGTACGCTCGGTTGGACCATGGGCGTTGGCTCGGGCCGGGCCTTGGCCGATCTGCTCAGCGGAAGGCGGCCGGAACCGGAGTTTCCTTTTCTTGGTCTGTGAACCTATGAAGAATCTGCAATTGGCGGGCGTTGCCCGCGCGATGTTCGCCAGCCGGCGCGCATGGTTGTTCGGCGCCGCCATGGCGATGGCCGGGGCGGCGAATGCCGCCGCGGTCGAGATCCAGGTCTGGCACACGCTGACCGACGCAAACAAGGCCGAGTTCGAAAAGCTCGCCAAGCAATACAACAAGGAGCAGGACCAGGTCCGCGTGACGCTGCGCGGCTTCGCCTCGCCCAGCGCGCTGGAACAGGAAGCCGTCACGGCGGTCAAGGCCAAGAAGGGCCCGAACCTGCTGCAGCTGACCGACAACCATTCGCCTGAAGTCGTCGCCCAGCACAAGGCCGTGCTGCCGCTGTACGAACTGCTGGCCAAGTACCCGATCAAGGACCTGAACTGGTTCGTGCCGGCCACCAGCAGCTTCACGCGCGACAGCAAGGGCCGCCTGCTGGCCTTCCCCTGGATGGCCGAAGTGCCGGTGATGTTCTACAACACCGCCGCCTACAAGAAGGCGGGCCTGGATCCCAACAAGCCCGCGCGCACCTGGGCCGGCCTGCAAGGCGAATTGCTGAAGCTGCGCGACGTGGCCGACATCGACTGCCCTTACGCCTCCAGCGACCAGGTCACGGTCCACCTGGAGAACCTGGCGCCGATCAACAACCAGCAGTTCACCAGCAACAACAACGGCCTGGACGCTGTCACCAAGAAGTCGGCGGCGCCGGCCATGCAGTTCGACACGCTGTACATGCGCCACATCTCGCTCATGGTGAGCTGGAAGCGTTCGCTGCTGTTCACGGCGCATTCCGCCGACAACGCCAGCGACAAGCTGTTCGCCAAGGGCGAATGCGCCGTGCTGACCGCCAACACCGGCGCGTTCGGCCAGTTCATCAACACCAAGTCGCTGTCCTTCGGCGTGGCGCCCCTGCCTTACTACGACCAGGTCACCAAGGACGGCGGCAAGCCGTTCGTGAGCGGTTCGGCGCTGTGGGCGCTGGAAGGCCATCCCCAGGCCGAGGAAAAGGCCACCGCGCAGTTCCTGGCCTGGCTGTCCAAGCCCGTCGTCGCCGCGGAATGGCACCAGCGCACCGGCTTCCTGCCGCTGACGGAAGCCGCTTTCCGCGCTTCGGACGTGTCGTTCTATGACCGCATTCCGGGCGCTCAGGCGCTGATCGCGTCCATGCGCACCCCGCCCACGGCCAACAGCCGCGGTTTCCGCATGGCCAACTACACGCGCATCGAGCCGGTGCTGAACCAGCAGCTGGATGACGCCTTCGAAGGCAAGGTGCCGCCGGTCGCGGCGCTGAACAACGCCGCCACGCAGGCGCGCAGCATCGCAGCGCAACGCTGATTCAGGCGGGCGGCGCAAACGCCGCCACGCCCTGACGCAAACCCGGTCCCTGGACCGGGTTTTTTTTCGTCCGTCCGCCGCGCGACCAAACCATCCATGCGTACATGCCAGTCTGGCGACGCGGAGGGCGCTCATCCACCATGCCTCTCATGCGTATCGATTCCGGTGCGCCTTTTGCTCGCGGTGAGGCATGGTTCGTTTCTTCTTCCTGGCGGCAGGGCTGTCCTGCCTGGGGGCCTGCGCAGGGGCCGGCAAGAGTCCGGCCGCAACTTCATGGGAAGCCTCGCGGCAGGCTGCTCAAGGCTTCCGCTTCGACTGGCAATTGTCCGGCGATCCCTCGGTCGCGCCCATGCAGGTATTCGACGACGGCAAGGAAACCTGGCTGCAGTTCGCGCCGGGCCAGCCGCTGCCGGCGATTTTCGGCGTAGGCAGCGACGGCGAGCGCGCCTTGCCCTATTTGCGGCGCGACCCCTATGTCGTGCTGGCGGGAGGATGGAGCGGGCTGCTGTTTCGCGGCGGGCGTCTGAGCGCCCGCGCGCAGCGCCTGCAGGCGGTCGCCGACGCCCGGGCGGGGGGCAGGCCGCAGGATGAACCCGCAGCCCAGGCGCCGGCGGTCCTGGCTGAGCGCATCGGGGCGGCGCGGCCTGCCGAAACGGCGGCGTCCGCCATCGGCGCGTTGCAAGCCGCCGGGCCTTTGGCGGGCGCGGCTTCCGCCGCGGGCGTTGCGCTGGCCCCGGCTGCTGGCGTCGCGTCGGCACCGGTCTCGGCGCCGCAGCCCGTCTACCGCGCGGCGCCGCCGGACGCCACGCTGCGAGCCGTGCTGGCGCGCTGGGCGGACCTGGCGGGCTGGACCTTCCAGCCGCAGCACTGGGCCGTGGACGTGGACATCCCCTTGTCGGCGACGGCCGAATTCTCAGGCGACTTCAAGTCGGCCGTGCGCGAACTGCTGGGCGCCACAGAACTCGCCGAAAGGCCTCTGCAGCCATGCTTCTACGGCAACCGGGTGCTGCGCGTTGTGCCATTGGCGCAGTCCTGCACGCGCATGACCACGCCAGGAGGGGCCGCGGCATGATGCGCATATTGTTTTTGAGTGTGGCGGCGTGCGGCGTTCTGGGCGGTTGCGCGGTGTCGCAACAGATCGCGGATCAGCGCCGCGCGGCAAATGCGCGTCAGGCTCAGGTGGCCGCCAGTCATAGGGCTTTCACCGAAGGGTTGTCGGACCGGGCCGCGCGCGTCGCGGCCCAGGATGTCGCCATGCCCTGGCTTGCCGGCAAGCCCCAGCCGTTGGCGCGGGAAGTGGTGCTGCCGCCCGCATTGCGCGAGAACGTGCGGACCACCTTGATACTGGCCGACGACGCCGATCTGCCGACCCTGGCCCAGCGCCTGAGCGCCATCACCGGCATCGCGGTGCGAGTGCGTCCGGACGCCTTGCTGCCGCTGGAACTGTTCCTGCCCCGGCTGGCCGTCAATGGCGCCTTGTCCGTGCCGGCGCCGGCCAGCCTGGAGATCCGCGCGGGCGCGCAGCCGCTGGCCGACTTGCTCGACACGCTGGCCGCGCGCTTCTCGGTGCATTGGCGCTACGAGCACAACGCGCTCGAGTTCTACCGCACCGAGACCCGCGTGTTCGATTTGCGCGCACTGTCGCTGAGCAGCAAGGTGGACGTGCGCCTGGGCCGCGAAGGCAGCCCGGAGGGCGAAGGCTTTGAAAGCACCTCCAACACTTCCCTGTCGGCGGGGCAGCACGACGCGTTGGCCATCCTGCGCGCCAACGTCATGCCGTTCCTGACGCGTTCCGGCGTGGTCGCCGAAGCGGTGGAGGGCTCCACCTCGATCGTCGTCACGGATACGCCCGAGGCGCTGGAGCGTGTCGCCCGTTACCTCGAACGTGAAAACAAGGCCCTGACCCGTCGGGTGCGACTGGTGTTCGAGGAAATCACGGTCGTTGCCAACGACGCCGTTTCGGGGGGCATCGACTGGAACATCGTCTACGCCGCGGCGGGAGCGGCGGCGCGGCTGGCGCTGCCCGGGGCCGGATCGGGCGGGGGCAGCCTGGATGCTTCCACGGCCAGGGGGCCATTCGAAGGCTCGCAGGCCATCATCTCCGCGCTCAGCACGATGGGCGCTGTCGTGCGGCACAACAAGGTTCCCATCCTGACCTTGAACCGTCGCCCGGTTACCCATGCGGTCAGAACGACGTTCAGCTACATCGACCGGGTGCAGAGCACTGCGGTCCCAGGCACCACGGCAGGAGGCGCCAACGGTTCGCTGCCCGCGGTGTCCATCAGCCAGAAGGAAGAAACGGTAGGTTCCTTCCTGACGCTGTTGCCGGACATCCAGGAGGACGGCCAGATCCTGTTGTCGCTGGCCTATGACAACGCGGTCGCCCAACCCCTGAAGACCATCACGTTCGGCGAGCGCGGCAACCAGGTGCAGGTCCAGCAGGTCACGATCGACGGCAACGGCACGGTGCAGCAGGTCGAGCTGCGCCCCGGCCAGCCCATCATCGTCTCCGGCTTCGATCGCGGCCAGGAACAGCATGACCGCCAACGGCTTGCGCCGGGGCTGCCGCTCATCGCCGGCGGCCTGGATAGTGCCGCCTCGGAACGCACAACGACCCTGGTGCTGGTACCCGCCCAGGTCGAGGAAGGGTACTAGGCATGGAACGCGTCCCTCCCACCTTGTTGTTCGACGTTCCAGGCACCGGCCGTACGCTGGCATTCGGCTTGCGCTGGTTCGCCCTGATCGGTTCCAACATTCCCGCGCTGGCCCGTTCGCGCGGACGCCGCTTGCGGGCCAGCCATTATGTCGTGGGCGGGGCGCCGGCCATGGTGGCCGGCTATGGCCGCATGCGCTCGCCGTGGCGCGGCGGTGCGCGGGCGGGGCGGCGCAGGCAGGGACACATCCAGGCTGCCGCGCAGTTGTACGCCTTGTTGTATCCGGATGGGGGCCATAGCCTGATCAGCCTGCCCAGCGGCGGGCATTGGCTGGTGGCGGCGCAGCGCGGCACCGTGTTGTCGCAGGCGGACCGGGTATACGCCACGCTCGACGAAGCCTTGCGTGAACAGGCGCTGTTGAGCGCCCGGCGCCCCGCCTTGCCGGCGCGGGAAGCCGACGAGGCCTGGGCCTTGCTGATGCAGGCGGCGGACCCGGCCGCGCAGCTGCTCGCCTTGTCCTCGCGTTGGGCCGAGCTGCCGCTCGCGTTCCGCCTGTTCCTGGGCTGCGTGGCGCTTGCCGCCATTGCGCCCCCAATGTGGGACGGTTTGCTCGGATTGCGGCCGGACCGCGCATCGCCCGATCAGCCCGCTGCGCAGGATATCCCGCCGCAACGGGATCCGTATCTGACCCTGCTGCAAAACACCGTGGCTCATGCTCCCGCCGAGGTCACCCGCTTGCTGGACGGCTTCGGCAGGCTCCCCATGCAGGTGCGCGGCTGGGCATTGAGCCGCGCACGCTGTCTTGCCGGGGATCAGTCGTGGAACTGCTCCGCGGTCTATGTCAGGGCGCATCCGCAGGCTGCCAACGATGTGTTGCATGCGCTGCGGCCCGCGGGCTGGCAAGTGACATTCCAGCCGCTGGAGGAAGCCACGCTGTCATGGCGCATGGCGTCCTCGCCGGTGGGGCTGGCGGACCTGGTCCTGCCCACGTCGCTGCAGGTCGATACCGGGTTGATCGCGGCGTTGCAACGCATGCGGGCGGCGTTTACTTCCGTGATCCTTGCGGCCGCATTGCCGCTGCCTTTGCCGGTGCAGTCCCAACCCGCTGGTCAACGCGTCGCCGGCCTGCCCGATGCAGGTCAACCCGGCGCAGGTCAACCCGGCGTCGCCATCCCGTTGCAGCCTGCCATCCGCAGCCGCGCCATCACCTTGCGGGGACCTCTGCGTTCCTTCGCGCTGCTCGACGGCGCTGTCGCGGCGGCCCGATGGTCCCGCCTGTCGCTGGATATCCAGGCGCAACCCAGGCCCACCTTGGTTTCCAGCACGCTGGTCGCCGAATTACAGGGAGAACTTTATGAACAGGAATAGGGGCGCCGTCACGCGCTCGAATCCCGTGGCAGGATTCATCGGGCGTCTGCTCTTGTCGGCCGCCTTGGTGCCGGCCGCTCACGGCCAACCGTCACCGCAAGGCGCCGACGAACCGCGGCCATGGCCAGAGACGGAAACCGTGCGCGCCTTGCTGCGCGCGGATGCTGCGGCCGCATTGGCGGACTGCCGGGTCCCCGGCCTGTGCCGTCCTGGACCCGAGTCCGTGGGGCAGGCGCCGCCGCCCGCCAGGGCATCCGACGATATCCGGGTGATGGCGATTTTCGGCCTTGCGCGACGCTTGAGCGCCGACGTCGCGGTCAATGGCGCCGTGCTCCGCTACCAGACCGGCAGGGGCGAACCCGTCGCGGGAGCCGTCGACGGCCGCGCCTACCAGCTGCTGGCGATCGACGACAGCTGCGTGAGGCTGCGCCGCGGCGATACGGAACGCACTGCCTGCGTCGATGCGGGCAGGGGGCGGCCATGACTGTGCATGCCTTGCAGCCCGTCGCGGCGCATCCGGCTGTGGTGCTTCCCATGGCGGCGGCTTGGGAGCCGCCCCAGCTGCAAACGGCCGAAGACATCGCCCGCTTGCAGCCCGCATTCGCGCGTGCGCTCGGACGCGATTTCGATCTTGCGGCGCTCGCCGGCAGGCTGTGTCCCGTGTTGCTCGAGAGCGGCGAGGCCGCCGTGTTCGCCGTAAAGGACTACACGGTGGGTGACCAGATCGACGAGGTCGAGCGCATGGTGCAGGCACGCGGTTACCGGTTGGCGCAAGTGTCCCGTTATCAGTTGCCCGCGCCGCTGCTGCTGATGATCGCGCGCGGTCAATTGGCCGCGCCAGCGCTGGCCGGGCGCGGCAGGGAGCGGCGGGAAGAGCGCGCCTCGGCCTTGGCCGCCCTGTTCCAGGACATCGTGCGTTGGGGCGTGGCGCAGGGAGCGAGCGACGTGCACATCAACGTGAACCGGCGACGCGCTGCCTGCGATATCCGCTACACCATCGGCGGGGAATACGTCGGCACGGAACGCTTTGCGGGCCTGTCCAATGCGACGCTGCTGGAGGTTCTGGCGGTGGCCTGGATGGATGTCAGGGGGGGAAATGGCGCGGTGTTCGACCCCGCGCTGGAGCAGCAGGGGCGCATCGGGCTGGACATCGATGGCGTACCTATCGTGCTGCGCTGGGCCTCGCTGGCCGCCGATGCGGGGCCGTCGGTGTGCTTGCGCATATTGCGGCTGGACGCAACCGCCAATGCCGATCTGCTCGCGCTGGGCTATCTGCCCGCGCAGGTCGAAACGCTGGCGCGGGCGCGCGAGCGCGAAGGCGGGGCCATCGTGCTGGCGGGCGTGGTCGGTTCCGGCAAATCCACCACCATCGCGACGCTGATGCGCGGCATCGCGCCCACGCGCAAGGCCATCACGCTGGAAGATCCGGTCGAGTACATCATTGAGAACGCCTTGCAGAACACCCTGGGAGGCGCTCTGGCCGAATCCGCCTGGCCGGCGTTCGATGCCAAGCTCAAGACCATCAAACGCTCGGCGATGAACGATCTGCTGATCGGCGAGATCCGGGACGTCGACACCGGCCGTGCGTTCATGGATCTCGCCGGTTCGGGCGTCAGCCTGTACACCACCACCCACGCCGCTGGCGCCGTGCTGATACCCGAACGCCTGGCGTCGGATTCGATCGGCGTGTCGCGCGATTTTCTGGCGACGCCAGGCATCCTCAAATTGTTGGTCTACCAGACGTTGCTGCCGCGTTTGTGCAGCCGCTGCTCACTGCCCGTGGACAGTCTGTGGTCCAGATCCGCCGGGGGCGGCAAGCGTCTCGAATGGCAGGCATGGGTGAAGCGGATGCGGCATGAGTTCCAGCTGGAGCCTGACACGCTCAGGGTCAGGAATGCCGCAGGCTGCAGTGCTTGCAGGCGTGCGCAATTGCCTGAGTTGAACGGCATCGCAGGCCGCAGCGTGGCGGCGGAAATGCTTGAGCCCGAGCGCGTCGAAGGCTTTCTTGAAAGGGTGCGCACGCGCGACAACGTGGGGCTCAAGCGTCAGGCCGAGGCTGCCGGGCCCGCCGCCTGGCGCAACGAGGCCGCGCGCGGCGCGTTGGCGCGGGACTGCGCCCTGTACAAGGTCAGCCGCGGAGAAGTCGATCCCCGCGCGCTGCTGCGCCGCTTCGACTTTCCTGCGGTCTTGCCTGCGCAGGACCCCGGATCCGGCGGGGGCGGCCATGGCTGAACCGCTGTCGCCGCGTTCTTTCCTCAGCCTGCCCTCCGGCCGCACTCTGTCGCTGCGCCTGGACGCGCTGCGCTTTCGTGCTGGGCGAGCGGACTATTACGAATATCTGGCCGACCTGGTCGAAGGAACACAGGGCCGCAAGAACCTGCGCGATGTCTTCGAGGATGACGCACGCCGTCATGGCGAGGATACCGTGCGGGGCCGACTGTCGAGGCATTGGGCGGGCATGTATCTGGAGGCCGGCGGCGATCTGGGCGCCGCCTGGACGGACACGCTGCCGTCCAGCGAATGCGTGCTGCTCAGCTGCGTGCAGGAAGAGGGCGGAGATCTGCCCGCCGCGTTGCGGGACGTGGCGCGGGCCGTACGGCTGGCGTCGGATGCGTGGCTGGCTCTGGTCTCGGCCGCGGCGGCCGGCTTCGCGGCGGCAGCCGTCGCATTCGCCTTGCTGTGCGCCATTCCCTTCTTCAGCGTGCCGCGCTTGCAGCAGGTGTTCCAGGCCGTGCCGGCGGAGGAGTACGGTGGCCTGACCCGTGCGCTGTTCGCGCTGTCGCAAGGCCTGAGGCAATGGTTGGCCCTGTGGCTGGTGCTGTTGTTGGGCCTGGTCTTGCTGTGCCTGTGGTCGTTGCCGCGTTACACCGGCGCCGCGCGGCCGCGGCTGGATCGCTGGCTGTTGTGGCGGCTCTACCGGGATTTCCACGCCATCCGCTTTCTTGCGTTGCTGGCCGTGCTGGTCAGGCAGCACGGCGCGGCCGACACTCGCCTCAGACGAGCCCTGGCCGTGCAGGCCCGGGATACGGCTCCCTGGATGCATGCGCATCTGCTGGACATGCTGGGGCGGATAGACGGTGGTCAGACGGGGCCGGAGATCTTCGGCACTGGGCTGCTGGACGCGGATACCTGGTGGTACATGGCCGACATGATGGACTGCCTGGGCATGGAGGCTGGGCTTGCGCAAGTACGGCTGCGCGTCGAGTCGCGCCTGCTGGCGCGGGTGCGCCGGCAGGCATCGGTGTTGCGCTGGACGTTGCTGCTCTCGTCCGTGGCCGCCGTGCTGGGTATCACGCTCTGGCATTACGCCGTGATCGACGAACTGCGCCAGGCGCTGACCAATTTCTACGCCAGCCAATAGGGGCTGCATCAGGCATGCGGCGCTTGTCCGCCTGCATGCTTTTTTTCACAAGGAGAGCAAGCATGCATCATGTCCACGCAGTCCTGCTACGCGCCAACCGGCAGCGGGGCTTTTCCCTGATGGAGGTGTCCATCGTCACCGCCATCGTCCTGCTGATCGCGATCGTCGGCATTCCGGCCATTGGCGCCTATGTCGTCGAGAACAAGGTGCCCAAGGTGGGCGAGGAACTGCAGCGCTTCATCGCCAGCATGAAGACCAATGCGCAAGGCGGCGGGGTCACGCCCTATGCCGGTCTCGACACAGGCGCCATGGCCAATGCGCTGCGGGAATCCAGCGTTTTGGCCGTCGACGGGACAGGGGGCGCGGCGCGCATCGCCCATGGCCTGGGCGGCAGCGGCGTTGGCGGCAATGGGGTGGTCGAGGTCGCCGCCGCCTCGTTCGGTAGCGCGGGGCAGGGTTCGGCGTTCTCCATCAAGCTGACCAATGTCAGCCAGGCCGCATGTCCGTCGCTGGCCTCGGTGCTGCAACGGATGTCCGAGACCATCTCGATAGGAGGCGGGGGAGGCGGCCTCAGAGTCGTGAAGGATGCGTTCGCAACGCCCAGCGTGCCCTACCGCGCGGCTTTGGCTCAGGCCCAATGCAGTCCGGGCGATGTCAACACCTTCTTGTTCGTCGCAAAATGAACCGGTGCGCGAGCTTCTTGATGGCCCGATCGCATGCTGCGGCGATGTGGCCGAGGCAGCGTGGATTCTCGCTGGCGGGCCTGGTGCTGGTGTTGGCCTTGAGCGCCATGGCGGCTATCTGGGCGTCCGGCCAGGTGGTGCAGCGGATCGAAGACGCCGCGGCCCGTGCCGCCGGCGTCTGGTTGATGCAGATCCGCCTGGCGGTGACGGAGATGCTGGCACGGCACTCCGCCACCCTTGCCAAGGGAGGCGTGCCGCGCAGTGAACAGGGGAACCCGCTGTTCGCGGATCCGCTGGCGCCCACTCTGGGCGAATTACGCGGACTGGGGCTGTTGCCCACCGATTTTCCCGACCGTTCCGCCCTGGGCTTCTCCGCGCAGATCAGGATCGCCAGGTCGCAGGCATGCCCGGGCGAACGCTGCCGCGTGGACGGACTGGTCTACAGCGCCACGCCTTTGATGAAAACGGGGACACAAACACCGGACCTGACCGGCATCGCCGCCGTGATCGATGCCGCCGGCGGCTACGGCGGGGCGGTGTGGCCGGCGGCGCCGGGACTGGTGCGCGGCGCGGCATTCAGTTTCGCCAATCCCCTGGCGCCCGGGGCGCCGGCGTACGCGCCCGGCACGCTCGCACTATGGGCGGGAGCCGGAACGGGCGCGCCGGATCTGGAGCGCTATGTCCGGATACGGGACACGCGCGATCCGCAGCTGCAGGGAGAATTGAGCGTCGCGGCCTCGGCGCAGGTCGGCTCGTATCTGAAGGTCGGCGCGCGCGCCAGCGCGGGGCAGCCATGCAGCGTCGCGAACGGCGCCGTGGCCACCTCGGAACAGGGGGAACTGCTGACATGCCAGTCCCGAGTCTGGGCGCCGGCCAGCGGCGGCTTTGGCGGCGCATTCAGCATTAATAGCCGGTATGGTTGTTACGATACCCGCGGCACATGGAGACCGAATCCCCGCTCCGGCGCTTGCTCCTGCCCTGCTGGCTATACGCCCATGGTAGTTTCCGAGCGGGGCGATTCGTTTGAATCCGGTGGCGTTACCACCGGCTACGTCTGCGTGCGCTAAGACTGCCGCGCCGCCTCTTTTCCTGGGATGCCCGCCAACCCTCTATAATCAAAAATTCGCCTAAATTCTGCTTCGCCCACGATGAAATCCTCCGAGATTCGCCAGCAGTTTCTGCAATTCTTCAAGTCCAAGGGACACACCATTGTTCCCTCGTCGTCGCTCGTCCCCGGCAACGACCCGACCCTGCTCTTCACCAATTCGGGCATGGTCCAGTTCAAGGACGTCTTCACGGGCAAGGAATCGCGGTCCTATACGCGTGCCACCTCGTCGCAGCGCAGCGTGCGCGCCGGCGGCAAGCACAATGACCTGGAGAACGTGGGCTATACCGCCCGCCACCATACGTTCTTCGAAATGCTGGGCAATTTCAGCTTCGGCGACTACTTCAAGCGCGACGCCATCCAGTACGCCTGGGAGCTGCTGACGCAGGTCTACAAGCTGCCCGCCGAGAAGCTCTGGGTCACGGTCTACCAGGAAGACGACGAGGCCTACGACATCTGGGCCAAGGAAGTCGGCGTGCCGGCCGAGCGCATCATCCGCATCGGCGACAACAAGGGCGCGCGCTACGCCTCGGACAACTTCTGGCAGATGGCGGACACCGGTCCTTGCGGCCCGTGCTCGGAAATCTTCTATGACCACGGTCCCGAAATCTGGGGCGGCCCCCCGGGATCGCCCGAGGAAGACGGCGACCGCTACATCGAGATCTGGAACCTGGTGTTCATGCAGTTCGAGCGCGACGCCGCCGGCAACATGCCGCGCCTGCCGCGTCCCTGTGTCGATACCGGCATGGGCCTGGAGCGCATCGCCGCCGTGTTGCAAGGCGTGCATTCCAACTACGAAATCGACCTGTTCCAGCACCTGATCGCCGCCGCCGCGCGCGAGACCGGCATCAAGAACCTGGAAGACAACTCGCTCAAGGTCATCGCCGACCACATCCGCGCCTGCTCGTTCCTGATCGTCGACGGCGTGATCCCCAGCAACGAAGGCCGCGGCTACGTGCTGCGCCGCATCGTCCGCCGCGCGCTGCGCCACGGCTACAAGCTGGGCCAGACCAAGCCGTTCTTCCATCGTCTGGTGCCGGACCTGGTCGCCGAAATGGGCGAGGCCTATCCGGAACTGGCCGCCACGGCCGACCGCGTCGCCCAGGTGCTCAAGCAGGAAGAAGAACGCTTCGGCGAAACGCTGGAACACGGCATGCGCATTCTGGATTCCGCCCTGGCCAACGTGCCCAAGGGCGGCCAACTGGACGGCACGACCCTGTTCACGCTGTACGACACCTACGGCTTCCCGGTGGACCTGACGGCCGACATCTGCCGCGAACGCGAAGTGGACGTGGACATGGCCGGCTTCGAAACCGCCATGGAGCGCCAGCGCGACCAGGCGCGCGCCGCCGGCAAGTTCAAGATGGCCGAAGGCCTGAGCTACGAAGGCGCGGACACGCGCTTCGAAGGCTACGAAAAGCTGGAACTGGATGGCGTCAAGGTCACGGCCCTGTACGTCGACGGCACGCAGGTGCAGCAGGTCAAGGCGGGCCAGAGCGCGGTCGTCGTGCTGGACGCCACGCCGTTCTACGCGGAGTCGGGCGGCCAGGTTGGCGATACCGGCCTGCTGGAAGCCGACGGCGTGCGTTTCGCCGTGGCCGACACCCTGAAGATCCAGGCTGGCGTCTTCGGCCACCACGGCGAGCTGGAGTCCGGCACGCTGTCGGTGGGCGATACGCTGCTTGCGCGCGTGGACGCGGTCCGCCGCGCCCGCACGGTGCGCAACCACTCGGCCACCCACCTGATGCACAAGGCGCTGCGCCAGGTGCTGGGCGCGCACGTGCAGCAGCGCGGCTCGCTGGTGGATCCCGACAAGACCCGCTTCGACTTCGCCCAGGACGCCCCGTTGACGGCCGAGCAGATCGCGCGCGTCGAAGCCATCGTCAACGCCGAGATCCTGGCCAACCAGCCCACCGTGGCGCAGGTCATGGGCTATGACGATGCCGTCAAGGGCGGCGCCATGGCGCTGTTCGGCGAAAAATACGGCGACACCGTCCGCGTGCTCGATATCGGCTTCTCGCGCGAACTCTGCGGCGGCACGCACGTCAGCCGCACGGGCGACATCGGCCTGTTCAAGATCGTGTCCGAAGGCGGCGTGGCCGCGGGCGTGCGCCGCGTCGAAGCCATCACTGGCGACAACGCGCTGGCCTGGGTGCAAAACCAGAATGCCTTGCTGACCCAGGTTGCCGGCATGCTGCGCAGCACGCCGGCGGATCTGCCGGCGCGCATCGCGCAGGTGCAGGAGCAGGTCAAGAGCCTCGAAAAGGATCTGGAACAGTCGCGCAACAAGCTTGCAGCCAGCGCCGGCAACGACCTGGCAACTAGCGCCGCGGTCGAGGTCAAGGGCATCAAGGTCCTGGCCGCCAGCATCGGCGACGTGGATCCCAAGGCCTTGCGCGGCATGGTCGACAATCTCAAGGACCGCCTGAAGCCCGCAGTCGTGCTGCTGGCCACCGGTTCGGCCGACGGCAAGATCAGCGTGGTGGGCGGCGTCACCGCCGACCTGACCGGCCGCGTCAAGGCGGGCGATCTGGTTGGCTTCGTCGCGGCCCAGGTGGGCGGCAAGGGCGGCGGCCGTCCCGACATGGCCATGGGCGGCGGCACCGACCTGGCTGCCTTGCCCGCGGCGATCGCCAGCGTGCAGAAATGGGTGGATGAGCGTCTGTGATGAGCGGGGCGGATACCAGTCTTGATGGCGGCGCGCAGGCGCCGTCCTTCGAGCAGGAAGTCGATGCCAGCGGCTTGACCTGCCCGCTGCCCATCCTGCGTGCCAAGAAGGCCTTGGCGCAGATGGCCAGCGGCGAAGTGCTACGTGTCATCACCACGGATCGCAATGCGGTCCGCGACTTCCAGGCTTTCGCCCGTCAGACCGGCAATGTGCTGGTCGCGCAGCAGGAGATCGACGGCCGCGGGGTGCATTTCCTGCGGCGGCGCTGATCCGTTTGCCGGCTGTATTCGCCAAGTAAGAGGGCCCGCCGCAAGGCGGGCCCTCTTACTTGGGGCGAGCCCGAGGTTACTTGCGGATGGCGGCGGCCACTGCCCGGGTGATCGTGAAGTCAACCAGATCGCCTTCCTTCAATTGCTGCAGGCGCGCCTGCAGGGCGGGATCCTGGACCTGGATGGTGCGCATGCCGCCTTGCGGCCCCTTCAGTGTCACCAGATTGGCGCTCTTGTTGATGTGCCAGATTTCGGCGGTGATGGTGGTCTGGCTTCCGGCCGCGCCGCCAGGCATGGCTCCCTTGGCGCTGCGGGTTGCCGCAGTTTCGGTTTTCACTTCCGGAATGCCGGAGCCGGCCGGGCGTACGTCGACCGCCACCGACTCGTAGTAGTCGAGCGTCAGCGTGTCGCCAGGCTTGATCTGCTGGAAGTTGCGGACATTGGGACCCGCCTGGATGTCCACGCTATTGCCGTTTTCGCCTTGCAGCGTGATGGTCCGGGTGGCCGGATCCACTGCAGTGACCTTGCCGGAGGCGGTCGTCAGGGCAGCGCCCACGACTCGGGCCGAGGCGGCCAGCGGCATGGCCAACGTGCCCGCCAGCAAGCCCGCCAAGGCCAGGCGCGCAACAGGGGTGAAGACTGATTTCTGGTTCTTCATGGTGGTGCACCCTCCGGTTAGAGGAAGTTGGGGAAAAAACGCCGAAAAAGTGGGGGCAGGCGGCCGAAGGGCCGCTCTCACGGAGATGGCTTGACGCGGGTGCGGTGGCGGCGCCGTGGACAGGCGGCAGGGAGGATCGAAGCGCGGGGTCTTGCGTAGGTCGACATAAAACCGATCTCCTCAATCGGGTTATTTCTTCACACGCACTGAGTTCTGACGCACTAAGACAAGCACGAGAGGGGCGGGGCGGCTACACTTCGGATTGCGGCGCGGGCCCCGGCCCGTGTTTGTAGAATACCCGGATGTGGTGTTTTAGGATACAAATCGCGCCGCTACGCACAATTCAGCACTGCCATTTGCCAGCAGGCGTGTTTAAGTGCTAGAATTTCCCGTTTTTCACAACTAATTCAAGGGATTACCTATGGTGGTGATTCGCCTGGCCCGCGGTGGGTCCAAGAAGCGTCCGTTTTACAACCTGGTGGCCACCGATTCGCGTAACCGTCGCGACGGCCGTTTCATCGAGCGCGTGGGTTTCTACAACCCCGTAGCCAGCGAAGGCACGGAAGCCCTGCGCATTGCGCTGGATCGCGTGCAGCACTGGACCAGCAACGGCGCCCAACTGTCGCCCGCTGTCGAGCGTCTGGTCAAAGAGTACTCGGCCAAGGTTTCCGCCGCGGCTTAATTGCCCGCGTCGCAGACCAAGCCCTGAGCTTTACCGCGCTTTAAAAGCTGCCATTCATAGCTGCTTCATAGTTACCAAGAGCACGATACATGCCTGATGCCGCAACCTCCAACGCGGCGCCGACGGATTTGATCGAGCTGGGCCGCATCAGTGCAGCCTACGGTGTGAAAGGCTGGGTCAAGGTGCAGCCACATTCGGCCAATGCCGAAGTGCTGCTCTCAGCATCTCAATGGTGGTTGACTCGCCCTGTGCCTGAATTGGCGCGGGGCGTTGTCGCGTCTGCGCCTGTCGCATACAAGGTCGTGCAAGTCCGTTCGCAAGGGGCCACCGTGGTGGCTCAATTGGCGGGCATTGCGGATCGCGACCAGGCCGAAGCCCTGCGCGGTTGTTCCGTGCAGGCGCCGCGGGGATCTTTCCCTGCGCCCGAGGAAGACGAATACTACTGGGTCGATCTCATCGGTTGCGCGCTGTATACCAGCGTCGACGGTGAGTCTGCGCTTTTGGGCGTGGTCGACGAGGTTCTCGACAACGGCGCTCATGCCGTGCTGAGGGTCTTGCGCCAGAAGGCAGGGGCCGCTGGCCCCGAGCCCGTCCTGAACGCCAAGGGTCGGCCCGCCGAAATGCTTGTTCCGTTCGTGCGCGCGCACATACACGCCGTCGATCTGTCAGCTCGCCGCATAGACAGCGACTGGCCGGCGGATACTTGATGCGTATAGACGTCGTTACGCTCTTTCCCGAAATGTTCGGGGTAGTGCGGGACCTGGGTGTCACCGGCCGGGCGCATGCCCAGGGCCGGTGGTCCCTGCATGCCTGGAATCCCCGTGATTTCACGCATGACGTGCACCGTACCGTGGACGACCGCCCGTACGGCGGCGGCCCCGGAATGGTGATGATGGCGGGGCCTCTGGAAGCCGCCGTCAACGCCGCCCAGGACGCGCGCGCTGCGCTTGGCCTGGGCCGCGCCCCTGTCGCGCTGCTGGCTCCGGTCGGCCGGCGCTACGATCAGGCGGGCGCCGAATCCCTGGCTGCAAGCGAAGGTCTTATCCTCATTTGCGGCCGCTACGAAGGCGTGGACCAGCGTTTCATTGCGCGCTGCGTCACGCAGGAAATCTCGCTGGGCGATTTTGTGCTGTCCGGCGGAGAGATCGCGGCGCTCGCCGTGATCGACGCCGCCGTGCGGTTGTTGCCCGGCGTACTCAACGATGGCGAATCCGCGCTGCAGGATTCATTCAACGACGCCTTGTCCGGCCTGCTGGATAGTCCGCACTACACGCGCCCCGAGGTCTACGAAGGCGAGCCGGTGCCCGCGCCCTTGCTTAGCGGGCATCACGCAAACATCGCCCGCTGGCGGCGTGAGCGTTCGCTGGAGCTGACTGCTGCCCGGCGTCCGGAATTGATCGAGGCTGCTCGCGCAAAAGGGGCGTTGACCCCGGTCGACGAACGCTATCTGGCCGAATTGGCGGGCACTCCGCTGCCGGAGCCTGCCAGGCGGCGCCGGACCTCCCGTCCCAAGCCGCCCAAAACTTCCTGAGAGATCTATCAGCCGCTGCCGGCTATGCCTGCGTTGGGCGCATCTTGCCGCGACGGGCAAATAAAAAACCCCGGAACCAGGTTCCGGGGTTTTTGTTTTCAGCGCGAGGGCTTAGTTGCCCAGCTTGGCGCGCTGTTCGCGCACCTTGTCCAGGGTCTCGCCGAATTGCGCCATGCGCGCCTTTTCCTGCTCGACCACGGCGGCAGGCGCGCGCTCGACGAAGCTGGCGTTCGACAGCTTGCCGTTGGCCTTGGCGATTTCGCCTTCCAGGCGCGCGATTTCCTTGTCCAGGCGCACGCGTTCCGCTGCCACGTCGATTTCGACGTGCAGCATCAGGCGGCTGCCGCCCACGACCTGGACCGGCGCGCCGGCGTCGGGCAGGGCGTCGAGCACCTCGACCTGGCTCAGCTTGGCCAGGGCGGCCAGGTACGGCGCGTTGCGGGTGAGGGTGGGCGCATCGCCCTGGGCGCACAGCGGCACCTTCTGGGCAGGCGACAGGTTCATTTCGCCGCGCAGCGCGCGCACGGCTTCGACCTGTGCCTTCAGTTCGGCGACGTCGGCTTCGGCAGCGGTGTCGACCGCGTCGGGGTTGGCTTGCGGATAGGGCTGGACGCTGACGCTGTCAGCGACGCCTTCCTTGCGCTTGCCAGCCACCAGCGACACCTTTTGCCAGAGCTCTTCCGTGATGAACGGAATGATCGGGTGCGCCAGGCGCAGCACGCCTTCCAGCACGCGGATCAGCGTGCGGCGCGTGCCTAGCTGCTGGGCCGGCGTGCCGGTCTGGATCTGGACCTTGGCCAGTTCCAGGTACCAGTCGCAGTACTCGTCCCACACATAGCGGTAGAGCGAGTTGGCGATGTTGTCGAAGCGGTAGTCGGCAAAGCCGCGCGCCACGTCGGCTTCCAGAGTTTGCAGCTGGCTGACGATCCAGCGGTCCACAAAGGATGTTTCGCCGGTTTCCGGGCCGGTCAGGTCGTGGCCTTCGGTGTTCATCAGCACAAAGCGCGTGGCGTTCCACAGCTTGTTGCAGAAGTTGCGGTAGCCCTCGCAGCGCTTCAGGTCGAAGTTGATGTTGCGGCCCAGCGTGGCGTAGGCCGCCATGGTGAAACGCAACGCGTCGGTGCCGAAGGCCGGGATGCCGTCCGGGTACTGGCGGCGCGTGGCTTTCTCGATGGCGCCGGCCTGCTTCGGATTCATCAGGCCGTAGGTGCGCTTGACCACCAGGCCGTCCAGGTCGATGCCGTCGATCAGGTCGACCGGGTCCAGCGTGTTGCCCTTGGATTTGCTCATCTTCTGGCCGTCCGCGTCGCGGATCAGGCCGTGCACATAGACGTGCTTGAACGGGATGTGGCCGGTCAGGTGGGTGGTCAGCATGACCATGCGCGCCACCCAGAAGAAGATGATGTCAAAGCCCGTGACCAGCACGCTGGACGGCAGGTAGCGTTGCAGGTCCGGGGTGTTTTCCGGCCAGCCCAGCGTGGTGAAGGGGACCAGGCCGGACGAGAACCAGGTGTCCAGCACGTCGGGGTCGCGCTTGAGCTCGCCGGTCACGCCGGCCGCGCGGGCCTGCGCCGTGGCTTCGGCTTCGTCGTGCGCGACGAAGATCTGGCCGTCTTCCGAGTACCAGGCCGGGATCTGGTGGCCCCACCAGAGCTGGCGCGAAATGCACCAGTCCTGGATGTTGTTCAGCCACTGGTTGTAGATGGTGGTCCAGTTGTCCGGATAGAACTGGATGCGGCCGTCGGCCACGACTTCCAGCGCGACTTCGGTGATGCTCTTGCCTGGATTCAGCGTGCCTTCGGGGGCGGGCTTGCTCATCGCCACGAACCATTGGTCGGTCAGCATCGGTTCCAGCACGACGCCGGTGCGGTCGCCCTTGGGCTGCATCATCTTGTGCGCCTCGACCTTGACCAGATAGCCTTCGGCTTCCAGTTGCGCGACCACGGCCTTGCGGGCCTCGTAGCGTTCCATGCCCTGGAACTGCGCGGGACCGTTCTCGTTGATGTGGGCGTCCAGCGTGAAGATCACGATCATGGGCAGATCGTGGCGCAGCGCGCAGGCGTAATCGTTGAAATCGTGGGCGCCGGTGATCTTGACGCAGCCCGTGCCGAATTCAGGATCGACGAAATCGTCGGCGATGATGGGAATGTTGCGGTCGCACAGGGGCAGTTCGACCAGCTTGCCGACCAGGTGCTTGTAGCGCGGATCGTCGGGATGCACGCAGAGCGCGCCGTCGGCCAGCATGGTCTCGGGGCGCGTGGTGGCAATGGTCAGGCCGCGCAGCGTGACGCTCTGGCCGTCTTTATCGGTGATGGTCTGGGGGCCATCGACGAAGGGGTAGAGGATGTGCCACATGTGGCCGTCGGTTTCCTCGGAAACGACTTCCAGGTCGGACACGGCGGTCAGCAGCTTCGGATCCCAGTTGACCAGGCGCTTGCCGCGGTAGATCAGTCCCTGTTTATGCAGGCGCACGAAGGTTTCCACCACGCCGCGCGACATGCGGTCGTCCATGGTGAAGTACTCGCGCGGCCAGTCGGCCGAGGCGCCCAGGCGGCGCACCTGACCGGTAATGGCGTTGCCCGACTTTTCCTTCCATTCCCACACTTTTTCCACGAATTTCTCGCGTCCGAGGTCGTGGCGGGAAACCTTATCGGCGTCCAGCTGTCTTTCAACCACGATCTGCGTGGCGATGCCGGCGTGGTCGGTGCCGGGGATGAATACGGTGTCATCGCCCAGCATCCGGTGGTAGCGCACCAGGCCGTCCATGATGGTCTGGTTGAAGGCGTGGCCCATGTGCAGGGTGCCCGTCACGTTGGGCGGCGGGAACTGGATGACGTAGGGCTGGCTTTCAGTCCCCGTTTTTACATGCTGACCCGCCTGGAAGTACCCGCGCTTGTCCCACTCGGCGTACCAGCGGGATTCCAGCGCGGAGGGTTCGAAGCTCTTGGAGAGTTCCTGGGAGTCGCTCGCGGCGTTCGCGGCGTTCGGGGGAGCAGCTTGAGTCATTGCAGGGTTCCGGCAAACAGGGGCGCCCGGGCTAGGGACGCGGACGGCAAACCGCACATTTTAAGATGTAATGCGGTCTTCTCAGCGTGTTAGAATACCGGGTTACTGTAAACCTTTTAGAAGTCCCTGAATTCATTGAGGATTCCGGGTGAGTCCGACAGGTAGGCAGTGTCGAATCCCTGCCTTGGACCAGTGGTTCGGGCCGGCCCGAAACATGCATTCGTTTCGGACCGCCCGTGCGCCAACAGCGCGATGACGCTTCAAGGGTGACACCGACAAGCGCAGATCCACGCCAGGCAATTCATCAGAAACCAAGTCAGAAATCAGTTTTCGGAGTTCTTATGTCCATTCAACGCACCCTCTCGATCATCAAGCCCGACGCCGTCGCCAAGAACGTCATCGGCCAGATCGTCGGCCGTTTCGAACAAGCCGGCCTGAAGGTCATCGCCGCCCGCCTGGCCCAGCTGTCGCGCGCCGACGCCGAGCGTTTCTACGCCGTGCACAAGGAACGCCCCTTCTTCAAGGACCTGGTCGACTTCATGATCTCCGGCCCGGTGTTCGTGCAAGTGCTGGAAGGTGAAGACGCCATCCTGAAGAACCGCGACCTGATGGGCGCCACGGACCCCAAGAAGGCGGCTCCTGGCACCATCCGCGCCGACTTCGCCGACAGCATCGACGCCAACGCCGTGCACGGTTCCGACGCTCCGGAAACGGCCGCTGTCGAAGTCGCTTTCTTCTTCCCCGAAATCAACATCCACAGCCGTTGATTTTTGCGGAACATCTGTTCTAGCTTTTGAGTTTTACCCAGGTCATGGAATCCGTCGAACGAATCAATCTGCTGGGGCTTGACGGCTCCGCCCTGTCCGAACTCGTCGGAAAGTGGGGCGGCAAGCCGTTTCGGGCTCGCCAGTTGCAGCGCTGGATGCACCAGCGCGGCGCCGATTCGTTCGACGCCATGACCGACCTGGCCCGCGATTTCCGCGGCCAGCTTGCGCAGCATTGCCGCATCGAGGCTTTGCCCGTCAACATCGAGCAGCGCTCGACCGACGGCACCCGCAAGTGGCTGTTCGACGTGGGGCAGGGCAATGCCATCGAGACCGTCTTCATTCCCGAAGACGACCGCGGCACGCTATGCATTTCCAGCCAGGCCGGATGCGTGGTGAACTGCCGCTTCTGCTCGACCGGGCACCAAGGTTTCAACCGCAACCTGAAGACCAGCGAGATCATCGGCCAGCTGTGGTGGGCCAAGCGCGTGCTGGAGGCCGACATCGGCACCGCCCGCCTGGAAAGCGCCCGCGCCACCGAAGACACTCGCGTCATCAGCAACGTGGTCATGATGGGCATGGGCGAACCCCTGCTCAACTACGACCAGGTCCTGCCCGCCTTGCGCCTGATGCTGGACGACAACGCCTACGGCCTGTCGCGCCGCCGCGTCACGGTGTCCACCTCCGGCGTGGTTCCCATGATGGACCGCCTGTCGCAGGACTGTCCCGTGGCCCTGGCCGTGTCCTTGCATGCGCCGAACGACGCATTGCGCGACGAGCTGGTGCCGCTGAACAAGAAGTACCCGTTGAAGGAATTGCTGGCGGCCTGCGAACGTTATCTGGCGTTTGCCCCGCGCGACTTCATCACTTTTGAATACTGCATGCTGGACGGCATCAACGATACCGACCAGCACGCCAAGGAACTGATCCAAATTGCACGCCAGCTGCGCTGCAAGCTCAATCTGATCCCGTTCAACCCCTTTCCCGAGTCCGGCCTGAAACGTTCGAACTCGGCGCGGGTGAAGGTGTTTGCCCAGCGTCTGATGGACGCCGGCATCATCACCACCGTCCGCAAGACCCGGGGCGACGATATCGATGCGGCCTGTGGCCAACTGGCCGGAGAAGTGCGCGACCGTACCCGTATCACCGAACGGAACGCCGCACAGCGCCAGACCATACCAATTAAACAGGTGCACGCATGACGCAGGATTTCGCTTCTGCAGTTTCAGAAACGCCCGCCGGCGCTGTGGGTGGCATCGGCTCGGCATTGCGCGCGCTGCGCCAGTCCAAGGGCTGGTCGCTCGACGAAGTGTCCAGCCGCATCAAGTTTTCCACGAAGCAGATCGAAGCCCTGGAAAACGAGCAGTGGGCCAACCTGCCCACCGGCGTTTCGCTGCGCGGCCTGGTTCGCAACTATGCGCGCCTGCTGGGCGCGGACTCGCAGGCCATCGTCGATTCGCTCGACCCCAAGGCGCGCGTCACCGGTCCGGTGAAGCTCAGCCCCGGCGCCCTGCATTCGGCGCATTCCATTCCCCAGTCCAGCGCCGACGACGACCGTTCGTCCTCGACCTCGTGGGGCTGGCTCATCGCCATCGTGCTGGTGCTGGCCGCCGGCGTGGCGTATGCCTTCTGGCAAGGCTGGCTGCCGCAGCACTGGCTGCCGTCCGACTGGCTGCCGAAGTCGGCCAAGTAACAACCCGGTTCCACCGATGCAAGAATCTTCTCTGCCTTGCCAGGATGCCCCGCCTCCCTCCGTGGGAGCGGCTGAGCGCCGCGCCACGCGTTCGGTGGCGGTGAAGTGGGGCGATCGTGTCGTGAAAATAGGCGGCGATGCCCCGGTCGTGGTTCAGTCCATGACCAACACCGACACGGCGGACGCGATCGCCACCGCGATCCAGGTCAAGGAGCTGGCCCAGGCCGGCTCCGAGCTCGTCCGGATCACCGTGAATACGCCCGAAGCCGCGCGCGAAGTCATCGCCATCCGCGAACAGCTCGACCGCATGGGCGTGAACGTGCCGCTGGTGGGCGACTTCCACTACAACGGCCACAAGCTGCTGACGCAGTTCCCGGACTGCGCGCAAGCGCTGTCCAAGTACCGCATCAACCCTGGCAATATGGGCGGGGGCAAGCGGCGCGACGACAACTTCGCGCAGATGATCGAGGTTGCCTGCCGCTACGACAAGCCGGTGCGCATCGGCGTGAACTGGGGCAGCCTGGATCACGAGCTGATGGCGCGCAAGATGGACGAGAACAACCAGCGCGCCCAACCCTGGGAAGCGCAGGCCGTGATGCGCGACGCCCTGGTGGTGTCCGCCATCAGCAACGCGCAGCGCGCCGAAGAGCTCGGCCTGCGGCGCGACGCGATCATCCTGTCCTGCAAGGTCAGCCACGTGCAGGACCTGATCGCGGTCTATCGCGACCTGTCCGCGCGTTGCGACTATCCGCTGCATCTGGGCCTGACCGAGGCCGGCATGGGCAGCAAGGGCATTGTGGCGTCCACCGCCGCGCTGGCCGTGCTGCTGCAGCAGGGCATCGGCGACACCATTCGCATTTCGCTCACGCCCGAACCCGGCGGCGACCGCAGCCGCGAGGCCGTCGTGGCGCAGGAAATCCTGCAGACCATGGGCTTGCGCGCGTTCACGCCCATGGTCGTTGCCTGCCCCGGGTGCGGCCGCACCAGCAGCACGTTCTTCCAGGAACTGGCCGACAGCATCCAGACCTTCCTGCGCCGGCAGATGCCTGTCTGGCGCGCTCAGTACCCCGGCGTCGAAAGCATGAACGTCGCGGTCATGGGCTGTGTGGTCAACGGGCCGGGCGAAAGCCGCCATGCCGATATCGGCATCAGCCTGCCCGGCACCGGCGAAGTGCCGGCGGCGCCGGTATTCGTCGACGGCGAACGCACGGTCACGCTCAAGGGCGACCATATTGCCGAAGAGTTCCAGGCCATTGTCGAAGACTACGTCGCGCGCCGCTATGGCGCGCCCGCCTCTCATTAAAGTAAGGGTGTGGCCGCTAGCGCGCTTGCCGGCGCGCGATGCGGCATGATCAAGATGACTCAAGCTTTCCAGAAAGTCGCCGCCATCCGCGGCATGAATGATCTGTTGCCAGGGGCCAGCGCCCGCTGGGAACAATTCGAGGAAATCGTGCGCGGCTGGCTGCGCGGCTACGGCTATCGCAATGTGCGTACGCCCGTGCTTGAGCATACGCGCCTGTTCGCGCGCGGCATCGGCGAAGTGACCGACATCGTCGAAAAAGAGATGTACACCTTCACCGATGCGCTCAACGGCGAATCGCTGACCATGCGTCCGGAAATGACGGCCGGCATCGTGCGCGCGTCCATCGAGCACAACCTGCTCTATGACCGTCCGCAGCGTGTCTATTCCATCGGTCCCGTGTTCCGCCACGAGCGCCCGCAACGCGGCCGCTACCGCCAGTTCCACCAGATCGACGTCGAGGCCCTGGGCTTCGCCGGTCCCGACGTGGACGCCGAACTCATCGTCATGCTGGCGCGCCTGTGGAAGCTGTTGGGCCTGACCGACGTGCGACTGGAGCTGAATTCGCTGGGCCAGCCGGCCGAACGCGCGGCTCACCGCGCCGCCCTGATCGAGCACCTGGAAAAGCACCGCGACATCCTGGACGAAGACGGCCAGCGCCGCATGTACAGCAATCCGCTGCGCGTGCTGGATACCAAGAATCCCGCCATGCAGGAAATGGCCGACAGCGCGCCGCGCCTGTTCGACTTCCTGGGGGAAGAGTCACGTGCACACTTCGACGGCGTGTGCCAGCTCCTGGCCGACGCCGGCATCGAGTACCGCCTGAATCCGCGCCTGGTGCGCGGTCTGGACTACTACAACCTCACGGTGTTCGAGTGGGTTACCGACCGCCTCGGTTCCCAGGGCACCGTGTGCGGCGGCGGCCGCTACGACGGTCTGATCGAACTGCTGGGCGGCAAGCCCGCGCCCGCAGTGGGTTTTGCGATCGGCATGGAGCGCCTGCTGGACCTCTGGGAGCAGAGCGTGCAGGTCGAACAGCCGGCCGAGTGCGACGTCTACGTCGTCCATCAGGGCGAAGAGGCGCAGCGCCTGGCTGCGCGGGTCGGTGAAGACCTGCGCGATGCCGGCCTGTCGGTCATCGTGCATGCGGGTTCCGCAAGCTTCAAGTCGCAATTCAAGCGCGCCGATGCCAGCGGCGCCCGCGTTGCGGTTATTCTTGGCGCCGACGAAGTGGCTGCGCAGACGGCCAGCGTCAAGTTCCTGCGCGCCGAGGCGCAGGGCGAAGCGGCCCAACAGCAAGTCCCGTTGGCGGGATTGGCCGACGTATTGAATAACAAGGGTTAATGCATGGCATACGATCTCGAAGAACAGGAAAAACTCGACGCCATCAAGGCGTGGTGGGCGCGCTACGGCACCCTGGTGGTTACGCTGGTGGCGGCGGTCGCGCTGGCCTGGGGCGGCTGGTGGGGCTGGAAGGCCTACCAATCGCACCGCGCCAACCAGGCCATGGGTTACTTCGAAGCGCTGGAAGACGCGGCCCGCCTGGGCGGCGCCGATTCCTCGGTGCGTATCAAGACGGCCGCGGCCACGCTGCGCGAGCAATATCCGTCCACCGGCTACGCCGCGCGCGGTGCGCTGGTGGCGGCTCAGGCGCTGCAGGCCCAGAAGGATGACGCTGGCGCCCGCGAGCAGCTGGAATGGCTGGCCGCCCAGAGCAAGAACCCGTCCATGCAGTCGGTGGCGCGCCTGCGCCTGGCCGGCATGATGCTGGACCAGAAGCAATACGATGCCGCGTTGGCACAGCTGAACAATCCGCCGGCAGCCTTCGCCGCCTTGTACGCGGATCGCCGCGGCGATATCCTCGCCGCGCAAGGCAAACGCGAGGAAGCGCGCGCCGCCTGGCAAAGCGCCATCGATGGCCTGGGTACGGCAAATCCCCTGACCCAGGTTGTGCAACTGAAACTGGATGCCCTGAGCGGAGCGTGACTGTAATGCGTAAATTTGCACCTGGTCGTATGTGGCGTGGCGCCGTTTGCCTGGCGGGCTTGCTGGCCCTGGGCGGATGCGGCATGTTCTCCCATGATGATGGCCGCTACGATCCCGCGCCCCTGACCGAATACAAGGCCGGCATGTCCGTGCGCCAAGTCTGGAGCGTCTCGGTCGGCAGCGGCTCGGGACTGGGCTTTGCGCCCACGGTGCTGGGCGACGCCGTCTACGCCGCCACGCCCGATGGTTCGGTGGGCAAGTTCGACCTGCAGAGCGGCCGCGCCATCTGGAAAGCCAAGGTCGACGGCAAGCTGTCCGCCGGCGCCGGCAGCGATGGCACCACTACCGCCGTGGCTGCGCCGAACGGCGACGTCGTCGCCTTTGACGACACCGGCAAGGTGAAGTGGAAAGTCCGTGCCACCAGCGACGTGACCATTCCGCCCGTCGTGGGCTATGGCATCGTCGTGGTCCGCAGCGGCGACTACCGCATCCAGGCCTTTGACGCCAACAGCGGCGAACGCGTCTGGAACGTGCAGCGCCCGGGCCCCTCGCTGGCCCTGCGCAGCGTGTCGCAGATGGTCCTGGCCGAAGGCCTGGTCATTACCGGCCTGCCGGGCGGCAAACTGATGGCCATCGCGTCCAACAGTGGTAACGTGCAATGGGAAGGCACCGTGGCGACGCCGCGTGGCGCCAGCGACCTGGAGCGCCTGACCGACGTGGTCGGCGCGCCTCGTATCGCGGGCAACCTGCTTTGCGGCGTGGCTTATCAGGGACGCATCGTCTGCTTCGACGTCACCGCCGGCGGCCGCCCGTTGTGGGCCAAGGACTTCTCCAGCGTCAGCGGCCTGTCCCTGGACGAACGCTTCGCCTATGCGGCGGACCAGAACAGTGTGGTCAACGCATTTGCGCTGGATAATGGCGGCAACGTCTGGAAGCAGGCGGCATTGAAGAACCGCCAGGTCACCGCGCCCGCCATGCTGGGCGGTGCGCTGGCAGTGGGCGACCTGGAAGGCTATGTGCATTTCCTGTCGCGTAGCGACGGCAGCCTGATGGCGCGCCTGTCGGTAGGCGGCGGTCCCGTGGTGTCGCCGCCGCAGACCACCCCCCAGGGAGTGCTGATCCAGACGGGCAATGGCAACCTCGTCCTGATCGGCGCCAACTAAAACCTATAGAACAAAGCCTTACACCGTGTCTTTCAAGCCTGTCGTCGCCCTGGTCGGCCGCCCCAATGTGGGGAAGTCGACCCTATTCAACCGCCTGACGCGATCGCGCGCCGCGCTGGTGGCCGATTACTCCGGCCTGACCCGCGATCGCCATTACGGCGAGGGCAGGGTAGGCGAGATCCCCTTCATCGTCATCGATACCGGTGGTTTCGAACCCGTCGCCAAGGACGGCATCCTGCTGGAGATGGCGCGCCAGACCCGGCAGGCCATCGCCGAGGCCGATGTCGTGGTGTTCCTGGTTGATGCCCGCGCGGGCATCAACGCCCATGACCACGAAATCGCCCAGCTGCTGCGCAAATCCGGCCAGCAGCGCGTGCTGCTGGCGGTGAACAAGGCGGAAGGCATGGGCGCCAGCGGCGCCATTTCCGAGTTCCATGAACTCGGGCTGGGCCAGCCTTATCCGATTTCCGCGGCGCACGGCGACGGCATCGTCGACCTGATCGAGCTGGCGCTTCGAGATCTGGCCGAGCCGCCCGCCGAAGAAGACGCATTCGAAGAGGCTGAGCACGATCACCGCATCAAGCTGGCCATCGTCGGCCGCCCCAACGTGGGCAAGTCCACGCTCATCAACACCTTGATGGGCGAAGAGCGCGTGATCGCGTTCGACATGCCGGGCACGACCCGCGACGCCATCGAGATCGACTTCGAGCGCGACGGCCGCCGCTACACGCTGATCGACACCGCCGGCCTGCGCAAGCGCGGCAAGGTGTTCGAGGCGGTCGAGAAGTTCTCCGTCATCAAGACGCTGCAGGCCATCGAGGCCAGCAACGTCGTGCTGCTGATGCTGGATGCGCAGACCGAAATCTCCGAGCAGGATGCGCACATCGCCGGCTTCGTGCTGGAAACGGGGCGCGCCGTGGTCGTGGCCATCAACAAATGGGACGGCCTGGACAGCGAAGCCAAGGAACGCATCGAACGCGAATTCCAGCGCAAGCTGCGCTTCCTGTCGTTCGCGCGCATGCACACCATTTCGGCGCTGCGCGGGCAGGGCGTGAAGCCTTTGCTCAAGTCGATCAACGCGGCGCACGCCGCGGCGTTCGCCAAGCTGTCCACGCCCAAGCTGACGCGCGAGCTGCAGATCGCTGTCGAGCAACAACAGCCGCCCCGCAAGGGCATCTTCCGTCCCAAGATGCGCTACGCGCACCAGGGCGGACAGAACCCGCCGCTGGTCATCATCCACGGCAACGCGCTGGACGCCATTCCGGACTCCTATCGCCGTTACCTGGAAACGCGTTTCCGTAACGCGTTCGATCTGGCCGGTACGCCGCTGCGCATCGAATTCAAGTCTTCGCACAACCCCTACACGCAGGAAAGCTGATCCATGAGCCGCTTCTGGAGTCCCGTGGTCGGGACGCTCAGTCCGTATGTTCCGGGCGAGCAGCCCAAGCTTCAGAACCTGGTCAAGTTGAACACCAACGAGCATCCGTATGGGCCGTCGCCCAAGGTGCTCGACGCGATCCGCTCTGCCTGCGACGACACGCTGAAGCTCTACCCGGACCCCTCGTCCGACCGCCTGCGGCAGACCATTGCCGGCACGGTCGGCGTGCAGCCGGGCCAGGTCTTCGTGGGCAACGGTTCCGACGAAGTGCTGGCGCATGTGTTCCTGGCGCTGCTCAAGCATGAGCGCCCGCTGCGCTTTCCGGACATCACTTACAGCTTCTATCCGGTCTATTGCGGTCTGTACGGCATCCAGTACGAAACGGTGCCGCTGACGGCGGATTTCAGGATCGCCGTCGAAGACTATCTGCCCGGCGGCAAGGGGCAGGCGGGCGCCATCATCTTCCCGAATCCCAATGCGCCCACCGGCCGCGCGCTCAGCGCGGCGGAAGTCGAGCGCATCGTGGCTGGCAATCCCGACGCGGTCGTCGTGGTGGATGAGGCCTACGTGGATTTTGGCGGAGAGTCCGTCATTCCTTTGGTGGACCGCTACGACAACCTGCTGGTCGTGCAGACGCTGTCCAAGTCGCGTTCGCTGGCGGGCTTGCGCGTCGGTTTTGCCGTGGGCAGCGCCGAGCTCATCGACGGGCTGGAGCGTGTAAAGAACAGTTTCAACTCCTACCCCATCGACCGCCTTGCCTCCGCGGGTGCGGTGGCGGCCCTGGAAGACGTGGAGTACTTTGAACGTACTCGCCAGGCCGTGATCGAAACCCGCTCGCGGATGACGGCGGGCCTGCAATCCCTGGGCTTCGAAGTGCTGCCCTCGGCCGCGAACTTCGTGTTTGCGCGGCACCCCTCAAAGGATGCCGCCGGCCTGGCCGCCGCCTTGCGCGAGCGCAGCATCATCGTGCGCCACTTCCGCCATGAACGCATCGATCAGTTTTTGCGAATTACCGTGGGCACCGATGAGCAGTGCGAACTGCTGTTGAAGGCGCTTGCGGAGGTCCTGCAGGCTTGAGCGGCAGCAGCTTTCCAGTCGGAAAACTCTGGTGTCACTTTTGCTTCCTGCCCAAGTAGCACGGGCCGGGAAAACCCTGTAGAGTACAAGTTTCGGCGTACCCCACCAGTACAGAAGTACGCCACCACTCAATAACAAACAAATGGAGCCTGGCCAATGAGCAATAAAGGGCAAACTCTGCAAGATCCGTTCCTGAACACGCTGCGCAAGGACCATGTGCCCGTGTCGATCTACTTGGTGAACGGCATCAAGCTTCAAGGGCAAATCGAATCCTTCGACCAGTACGTGGTGCTGCTGCGCAATACGGTCACGCAAATGGTCTACAAGCACGCCATTTCGACCGTCGTCCCCGCGCGTGCCGTGAATTTCCAGGTGGAAGTCCCTGCTGAGTAATCTCGCTCCAGCTTTACCTTTTATTGCCCGCCGGACGGTCCTCGTCGGCGGGCATTTTCGCTTTGGCTCCAATATGGTGCATGTATGCGCGCTCTGATTATCAGCGTCGATCTGGGAGATCCGGACTTCGCGGCCCATGCCGAGGAATTCGCCATGCTGGCCAAGGGCGCTGGCGCGGAAATCGTCGGCACCTTGACGGCGCGGCGGGACAGACCCGACGCCAAGTTCTTCATCGGTTCAGGCAAGGCCGATGAGGGTGTGGCGATGGCCCAGGCCCTGCTGGCCGACATCGTCCTTTTCGACCAGCCGCTGTCCCCCGCGCAGCAACGCAACCTGGAACGCGCCTTCAACCTGCGCGTGGTGGATCGCGTTGCGCTCATTCTCGACATCTTCGCGCTGCGCGCGAAGAGCCATGAAGGCAAGCTGCAGGTCGAATTGGCCCAGCTGCAGCATCTGGCCACGCGCCTGACCCGCATGTGGAGTCACCTGGAACGGCAGCGCGGCGGTATCGGCATGCGCGGGCCGGGTGAATCCCAGCTCGAAATGGACCGCCGCATGATCGGCGCCAAGGTCAAGGTGCTGCGCGAACGTCTGGACAAGGTCGAACGCCAGCGCGTGACCCAGCGCCGGGCGCGCGCGCGCGGCGGTGCGCTGTCGGTATCGCTGGTCGGCTATACCAACGCCGGCAAGTCCACCTTGTTCAATGCCCTGACGCGCGCAGACAGCTACGCCGCCGACCAGTTGTTCGCGACGCTGGATACGACCACGCGCCGCATCTGGATCGAAGGGGCGGGCTCGGTGGTGGTGTCCGACACGGTCGGGTTCATCCGCGATCTGCCCCACGGCCTGATTGCGGCGTTCCGCGCCACCCTGGAAGAAACCGTGCATGCCGACCTGCTGCTGCACGTGGTCGATGCCGCCAGCCCGCAGCGCGACGAACAGATCTTCGAGGTCAACAAGGTTCTGGCCGAAATCGGCGCGGCCGCGATTCCCACCATTCTGGTCTACAACAAGATCGATCTTGCCGGATTGGAGCCGCGGGTGGAACGCGATGCACATGGTACGATTGCGCGAGTATTTGTAAGCGCCACCGAGCGCGCCGGTTTGGATGCGTTGCGCGGGGCAATTGCGGAAACCGGACAGATTGTGGGAAACAATGCCGCGAATTATCAAACTCTTCAATCTGAATGACCCCGGCTGGGGTCGTGGGAACAACAATGGCTCCGAGCCGCCGCCCAAGCGGCCCCAAGGCAACGGAGACGGCCCTCCCGACCTGGACGAGGTCTGGCGCGATTTCAACAATCGCATCGGATCGTTGTTCGGGCGCAAGGGCGGGGGCGGCAATAACCGCCCCGGAAACCGCGGCGGCATGACGCCGCCATCGCCGCGCGGTGCGCGCATCGGCCTGGGGGTGATCGCCCTGGTCGCGGCCGGCATCTGGCTGGCCAGCGGTTTCTACATCGTGCAGGAAGGCCAGGTCGCGGTTGTGACACAGTTCGGCAAGTACAAGTCGACGTCGCAAGCCGGTTTCCAATGGCGCCTGCCGTATCCCATTCAAAGCCACGAAATGGTCAACGTGTCGCAACTGCGCACGTTCGAAGTCGGTTTCCGTGGCGGCGCGCGCAACAAGGTCCTGCCTGAAGCGTTGATGCTCACGACGGACGAGAACATCGTCGATATGCAGTTCGTCGTGCAGTACCGCCTGCGTGCCGACGGCGCGCCCGATTACCTGTTCATGACGCGCGACCCGGACGAATCCGTCCGCCAGGCCTCAGAAACGGCCATGCGCGAAGTCGTGGGCAAGCAGTCCATGGACTTCGTGCTCTACGAAGGCCGCACCACGGTGGCCACGCAAGTGCAAACCCTGATGCAGCAGATCCTGGACCGCTACCAGACCGGCGTGCAGGTCAGCACCGTGGCGATCCAGAACGTGCAGCCGCCTGAACAGGTGCAGGCCGCGTTCGATGACGCCGTCAAGGCAGGTCAGGACCGCGAGCGCCAGATCAACGAAGGCCAGGCCTACGCCAACCAGGTCGTGCCGCTGGCCAGCGGCCAGGCGTCCCGCATGACGGAGCAGGCCGAGGGTTACAAGGCCAAGGTTGTCGGCGACGCCCAGGGTAATACCTCGCGCTTCACCAGCATCCTCGGCGAATACGAGAAGTCGCCGCAGGTCATGCGCCAGCGCATGTATCTGGAAAGCATGCAGGAGATCTTCACGCGCGCCAGCAAGGTCATGGTCGACACCAAGAGCAACAACAACATGCTGTACCTGCCCTTGGACAAGATCATGCATCTGGCCGCTCAGGACGCCAGCAAGTCCGGTGTCGCCGGTTCCGGTTCGACCACGCTGGCTCCGCCCGCGCAGTCGCCGGCGCGCGGCAGCGCCGCGCCGGTGCCTCAGTCTTCCGGCAGCAGCAATAGCAACACGCTGCCTCGCGACCGTACGTCGCGCTAACCCGGAGGAGTCCTGATCATGCAACGTCTCATGCCTATCCTGGTCGGCCTGCTCATCGTGCTGGCCGCCCTTTCTTCCTGCGTCTTCGTCGTGCGCGAGCGCGACTATGCCCTGGTGTTCTCGCTGGGTGAAGTACGCAAGACCATCAGCGAACCCGGCCTCTACTTCAAGGCGCCGCCTCCGTTCCAGAATGTCGTGACGCTCGACAAGCGCATTCTGACCATCGAAACCAACGAAGCCGAACGCATCCAGACTTCCGAAAAGAAGAACCTGCTGATCGATTCGTACGTCAAGTGGCGCATTCTGGATCCGCGCCAGTACTACGTGTCCACCGGCGGCAACGAGCGTGTGGCGCAGGAGCGCCTGCAGGCGCTGATCCGCGACGCGCTGAACGCCTCGGTCAACGTGCGCACGGTGCGCGACGTGGTCTCGACCGAACGCGACAAGATCATGGCCGAAATCCTGACCAACGTCGCCAAGCGCGCCGAGCCGTTGGGCGTCCAGATCGTCGACGTGCGCCTGCGCCGCATCGAGTTCGCGCCGGAAATTTCGGAATCGGTGTACCGCCGCATGGAAGCGGAGCGTACGCGCGTCGCCAACGAGCTGCGCTCCATCGGCGCCGCCGAAGGCGAAAAGATCCGCGCCGAAGCCGACCGCCAGCGTGAAGTCATTGTGGCCCAGGCCTACGCCAAGGCCCAGGGCATCATGGGTGAGGGCGATGCCGCGGCCGCCGCGATCTATTCGCAGGCCTACGGCAAGAACCCGCAGTTCTACACGTACTACAAGAGCCTGGAAGCCTACCGCGCTTCGTTCTCGAAGCCGGGCGACGTGCTGGTTGTCGACCCCAGCTCCAGCTTCTTCCAGTTCATGAAGGACCCCACCGGCGACGCCCTGGCGCCGGTCACCGTGCCGGCCAAGTGACGCGGCGACGGTAATGCGGAAAAAAGCCCCTTGGAAGTCCAAGGGGCTTTTTGCTTGCGGGCAGGGCGGCATCCTGGGATCCCCCCGCAATAAGGGACGGTTGTGCTGTCCCGGCTGGCGTTGGTCGCCGAACCATGTACAATACCCCGTAAGCTAGAAAACATTCCGCAGCGGCTGAGCGGGCTTACGCCCCCTCAGCCGCTTTTTCGTTTGGGCGACGCCCACGCATCACTTGGCGTTCTTCAGGTAAACATTCATGGGTAACTGGTTGCTGCCCGAGAGCCTTGCCGACGTACTTCCGGCAGAGGCCCGGCGCATCGAGGAATTGCGCCGCGAACTTCTCGATCTGTATCGCACTTACGGTTTCGAGCTGGTCGCGCCGCCCCTGGTCGAATACATCGATTCATTGCTGTCCGGCACGGGCAGCGATCTGGATCTGCGCACTTGCAAGCTGGTCGACCAATTGTCCGGACGCACGCTGGGCGTGCGCGCGGACATGACGCCCCAGGTTACGCGCATTGACGCGCACTTGTTGAACCGGGCTGGCGTTACCCGCCTGTGCTATTGCGGCAATGTGCTGCATGCCCGCCCGGCGGACCTGCTGGCCAGTCGCGAGCTGCTGCAGATCGGTGCTGAAATCTACGGCCATGCCGGTTTCGAGGCCGACCTGGAGATCATCCAGCTAGTGCTGGAAACGGTGGCAATTGCCGGCGTGCGTAACCCGAGGCTCGATCTGTGTCATCCGGGCGTGCTGCGCGCGCTCCTGGAGTCCGATCCGGCGGCAACGGCCCTGTCGCAGGACGTCATTCTGCTGATGCGCGAGAAGGACGTTCCGGGGCTGGGCGAACTGGCCGAACGGGCTCCCGGCCTGCGTGCAGAGACCCTGAAGGCCCTGCAATTGCTGCCCAAGCTGTACGGCGGGCCGGAAGTGCTGAAGGAGGCGCGCCGTGAACTGCCCCTGCTGCCGGGCGTCGTGGCGGCGTTGGACGCCCTGCAATTGGTGGTCGACGCCATGCCCAATGTGGCGTTTGGCGTGGACTTGGCCGACGTCGGGGGCTATGGCTACCATTCCGGCGTGAAGTTCGCGCTGTATGCCGAAGGCTGGCGCGATGCGCTGGTCAGCGGCGGCCGTTATGACGATGTGAGCCGTGCGTTTGGCCGGGCCCGCCCCGCCACCGGCTTCAGTCTTGATTTACGCAAGCTGGCGGCGGGTTTGCCGCCGGCGGAAAGGGCGCGTGCGGTACGTGCGCCCTGGGGGCAAGCCCCCGCCCTGACCGAGGCGGTGCGCCGCCTGCGCCGGTCGGGGGAAATTGTCGTTCAGGTATTGCCCGGTCACGAGCAGGATCAGGACGAATTCGTTTGCGATCGCGAGCTGGCGCTGCAGGATGGCGCCTGGACGGTCAGAACGCTGTGACTAACCCCCTCTCGGCAACGAGAGGGCCGCGGGGAGATTTCCGGATTTCCCGAGAAACTCGATATTGATTCGTAACATGAGCAAGAACGTAGTCGTAATCGGCACCCAGTGGGGTGACGAGGGCAAGGGCAAGATCGTCGACTGGCTGGCGGAATCCGTCCAGGGCGTGGTCCGCTTCCAGGGCGGTCACAACGCCGGCCATACGCTGTGGATCAACGGCAAGAAGACGATTCTCCGCCTGATCCCGTCGGGCATCATGCATCCCGGCGTCACCTGCTTCATCGGCAACGGCGTCGTGCTGTCCCCGGAAGCCCTGCTCAAGGAAATCGAAGAGCTTGAGGCCGCCGGTCTGGACGTGCGTTCGCGCCTGCAGATTTCCGAAATCTGCCCGCTGATCCTGCCGTACCACGTCGCCATCGACAAGGCGCGCGAAGCGCGCAAGGGCGACGGCAAGATCGGCACGACCGGTCGCGGCATCGGCCCCGCCTATGAAGACAAGGTCGCCCGCCGCGCGCTGCGCGTGCAGGACCTGTTCAATCCCGCGCTGTTCGACGAAAAGCTGGCCGAAGTGCTGGATTACCACAACTTCGTGCTGACCAAGTACCTGGGCGCCGAGGCGGTTTCCGCCAACGAAGTGCGCGACCAGGCCATGGCGCTGGCTCCGGCTATCGCCCCGATGGTCAAGGACGTGTCGAGCAACCTGTATGCCATGCAACAGGAAGGCAAGCGCCTGCTGTTCGAAGGCGCGCAGGGCGCTTTGCTGGACGTCGATCACGGCACCTATCCCTTCGTCACCAGCAGCAATTGCGTGGCTGGCGCGGCGTCGGCTGGCGCAGGCGTCGGTCCGCAGCAGTTGGACTACGTCCTGGGCATCACCAAGGCCTACACGACCCGCGTCGGTTCGGGCCCGTTCCCCACGGAGCTGGTCGACGAGATCGGCACCCGCCTGGCCACGATCGGCAAGGAATTCGGTTCCGTTACGGGCCGTCCGCGCCGCTGCGGCTGGTTCGATGGCGCCGCGCTCAAGCGCTCGGTCCGCCTGAACGGCATCACCGGCCTGTGCATCACCAAGCTGGACGTGCTGGACGGCCTGGAAACCATCCAGCTGGGCGTCGGCTACCGCGTCAATGGCGAATTCCGCGACGTGCTGCCGTACGGCGCGCATGCCGTGGCGCAGGCGCAACCGGTGCTGGAAGAACTGCCCGGCTGGAGCGAATCCACCGTCGGCATCACCGAGTACGACAAGCTGCCCCAGGCAGCGCGTCGCTACCTGGAGCGCGTGGCCGAAGTTTGCGGCGTGCCCATCGACCTGGTGTCGACCGGCCCGGACCGCAATGAAACCATTGTGCTGCGTCATCCCCTGAAGGGCTGACATCGGGTTATTATTCGCAAGGCCGCCGCCGGTCTCATACCGGCGGCGGCCTTTTCGTATTTATTAAGCAGGAGATGCTTGCCTATGAGCACGCCGACCAATGATGACAGCCATCTGTGGGTGACGTGGGACGACTACAACCGCCTGATCGAGCGCCTAACCTTGCAGGTGCATCAATCGGGTTGGAAGTTCGACAAGATTCTTTGCCTGGCGCGCGGCGGCATGCGCGTCGGTGATGTTATGTCCCGTATTTTTGACGTACCCCTGGGCATCCTGGCCACGAGCAGCTATCGCGAAGCGGCCGGCACCAAGCAGGGCGACATGGATATCGCCCAGTTCATCACCATCACGCGCGGCACCCTGTCCGGGCGAGTGTTGCTGGTGGACGACATGGTCGATACCGGCAAGACCTTCAGCAAGGTCTACGATCACCTGAAAAGCCAGTTTGCCGACATTACCGAGCTGCGCAGCGCGGTGTTGTGGTGGAAGGGCCATTCCCAGGCGACGCCGGACTACTACGTCGACAAGCTGCCGACGAACCCCTGGATCCACCAGCCGTTCGAAGATTACGACAGCCTGCGTCCGCATCAGCTCGAGGCCTGGATCCGCAAGGGCTCCAAGAGCTGAGCATGGCGTTCCGGCAGGAGAGGGCATTCTGGCCGCCCAGGGCGCCAGACTGTCCCTCCAGTAGTCAAAGTGGCTGTGACCATGCTAGAATCGCTGGTTATCGCTAAACCGAACTTGGCTTGTTACTCTTTGGGTAGTCTTTGGGTAACGGAAACAGCCAGCGGAAATCCGGGATGGGTCTGTGGTTCAGGGCTGCCAAGCAGCGCTGAAGCCGGTCCGGCGCCTGGATTGCGCTTTCAAGGTTCCCCGTTCGCGGTACCTGCCTCTGTTGGTATGATTTCAGTATCGACGAGGCCGTTTACGCGTACCTGGAGCCGCGCAGCGTTGCTGGTAAGCAAGCCAGGTTTGTCATCAACTTTTGTTACCCTACAAGCAGGCCAATCACTTTATGCCTATCGTTCGACTGAAGGAAAACGAACCGTTTGAAGCCGCTCTGCGCCGCTTCAAGCGCACCATCGAAAAGACCGGTTTGCTCACCGAGCTGCGTTCGCGCGAGTTCTATGAGAAGCCCACGGCTGAGCGCAAGCGCAAGCACGCCGCCGCTGTGAAGCGCCACTACAAGCGCATCCGTAGCCAACAACTGCCCCCGCGCCTGTATTGATCTTTGATTCCCGAATCTATTGATTCCAGAATCATTCATCCAGGATTTGCTCGCCCGAGTCGACGTCGTCGACATAGTCGGGCGATACGTGCAGTTGAGAAAGGGCGGGGCCAACTTGCTTGGCCTGTGCCCTTTTCATAACGAAAAAAGTCCCTCGTTCACTGTCAGCCCCACCAAGCAGTTCTATCACTGTTTCGGTTGCGGGGCGCATGGCAGCGCCATCACCTTCCTGATGGAACACACGGGCGCCAGTTTCCCCGATGCCGTGCGTACGCTCGCGGCGTCGGCGGGAATGACGGTCCCCGAAGAAAATCGCAGTCCACGCCAGCAGCAGGAATCCGCGCGCCGCAAGGCCGAGGAATCCCGCCACACGCAGGTGCTGGATGCCGCCCAGGCGCATTACCTCAAGCAGTTGCGGGCTTCGCCCGCGGCGATCCGCTATTTGAAGCAGCGTGGCCTGACCGGTGAAATCGCAGCGCATTTCGGCCTGGGATGGTCGGGCACAGACCGCCATGGCCTGTCGCAGGTCTTTCCGAATTACGAGGACCCCGTCCTGGTGGAATCCGGGCTGGTCATCGAATCCGAGGACGGCCGCCGCTACGACCGTTTTCGGGAACGTGTCATGTTCCCGATCCGCAATGCGCGGGGCAGTCTCATCGGTTTCGGCGGACGCATCATCGGCAAGGGCGAGCCCAAGTACCTGAATTCGCCCGAGACCCCGCTGTTTTCCAAGGGGCACGAGCTCTATGGGTTGTGGGAGGCCCGCCAGGCCATACGCCAGGAAGGGCAGGTCATTGTGGTCGAAGGCTACATGGACGTGGTCGGCCTGGCGCAGCAAGGTATCGCCAACGCGGTAGCGACGCTGGGCACGGCCACCACGCCGGACCACGTCAAGAAGCTGCTGCGCGCCAGCGACAAGGTCATCTTCAGCTTCGACGGAGACGGCGCAGGCCGGCGCGCTGCGTGGCGCGCACTGCAGGCTTGCCTGCCGGTGCTGCGCGACGACATTGCGATCCGCTTCCTGTTTCTGCCGTCGGAGCACGATCCCGACTCGTATGTGCGCGAACTGGGCGCGGAAGCTTTCCGGGCATGCCTGGGAGAGGCCGTAGCGCTGTCCCGCTTCCTGCTGGACGAGCTGGCCTCGCGGCACAACATGAACGAAGCCGAAGGGCGGGCCAGTTGCCTGCACGAGGCCAAGCCCTTGCTGGCCGCCATTCCCGAATGCGCGCTGCGTGTGCAGATAGAGCGGGAAATGGCAAAGCTGGTGCAGCTGACGCCGGAGGAAATGGCTCAGGTGCTGGCTCAGCAGCCCGCCAAGCCCTTCGCGCCCGCGCCCAAGCCGGGCGCCGCGGGAGGCGATGCAGGCGCTGCTGCGGCGCCTGGCCACGAGCCGGGCTATCCGGACACGGGCTACGACTTCGCCGGACACGATTTTCATGACATTCCGGCCGATGAGTCCGACTACGCGGACCAGGTTCATCTGCCGTCCCAAAGTTCCGACTTTGGTGGGGCAGGAGCTCAGCGCGGCGGCGGCAAGCAGGAGTGGAAGGGTAAGAGCGACTGGAAGGGCAAGAGCGACTGGAAGGGCGGCAAAGGCGGTTGGAAAGGCAAGCGCGACAACGATGTGGGCGGGTTCGAAGGCCGCCGCACCATGCCGTCGCTGGCCAAGCGCCTGCTGGGATTGTTGCTGGCGCACCCCGAACTGGTCGACTCCATGGGTGACCAGCAGCTTGAAGTCATCGACCACGGCCCCCATCTAGGTCTTGTAAGAGACCTGATCATGCTGGCGCAATCCAGCGGTGCCCGCCACGTCGGCGCTTTGCTGGAAGCCGCGGAGCCGGATTCGGATCTGGCCACGGTGCTGAAGGGCCTGCGGGCCGACATCCTGTCCCAGGAAGACCTGCCTGATCCGCAAACGGAATGGGACGATGCCTTGAGGCGCATCGAGTTTGACTCGGCCAAGCTGGAAATGGCCAAGCTCGCTGCGGCGGGTCTGGCCACGGAAGATGCGCGCAAGCGCTATCAGGAGCTATCCAGCCGCATGGTAGTACTGAAAGGTGCTGGCGTGCGCTAAATGCGCTAAAATCAAAGGTTGTCCGTTCGCAAAGCGTGTTTTTGGGAGCGGGGCGGATAGAACTGGGCGGGTGTGTGCATTGCGCGAACCTGCCTGATCTGTCTTTGATGTACGCGGATTGTGGTGCTGGCAGTTGATTGCGGCCTGATTCTTGCTGAATTTGGCGGTAATCCTCGTGCCACGGTGCGCAGGCAACAAGAAATGCATTCGGCGGGCGGAATCTATTCCGGCAGCCGGAATCTAATGGATGTATAGGGTTTGACGCGGTACCGGCGATCCGGACGCGGCGGATGCTCCAGATAATGGAACGTTGGATGCGCAACGGCAGAAATAAAAGCGGATGCGCGCGTCAAATTTGTTACATAGTTAATTAATATAGCTAAGCGGTGAATCAAGCAGTCCGGCGGCGGTTATCTCCGCATGGCGTTAGTGGTTTGGGTGCTGTGTCTACTCAGCTGCTTGGGGCAAAGGCCCGATAAGCAAGCAAAGCCTATTTATAGGCAGGCAGCCCCCCCGACGCCCGGGAGCCTCCGCAGGATGAGGTCATGCACGCAAGGCGCAAGTACGGTATCGCACCGGAACGGCGCCAAGCGGGCTCGCAAGAGTTGGCGCTGCGAACAACGCAGCCGCGTGATCTCCGCTGATTCACCTGATTTACCCGTATAAGCGCCGTGTTGGGCTGCCGTCCAAAGCGGCTTCATGCGGTGCAACATGCCCGAACGGGTTGCGACGACCACGGAAGCGACTATGACCAAATCCACCGGCAAATCCTCCTCTGCAATTGATGCGGCCGAAACCAAGGCCACCACGGCCAAGCGCGTCGTAAGCATGGCAGCGGAAAAGGCGCCCGCCAAGACGGCGGTGAAGGTCGCCAAGCCCGCAGCCAAGACGGCCGCCAAAAAGGCGACCAAGGCTGCCGCGGCTGACAAGCCCGAGAAGGTGACCAAGGCTCGCGCCAAGAAGGCCGAAGACAAGCTTGCCGACCTGGTGGGCAGCGCGCGCCCCGCGCCTAGCGGCCGCCGCCCGGGACGTCCCGCCAAGAACGCGAACAACGATTCCGACGGCTTTGACGACACCATGGACGGCGACGGTGAAGTCCTGCCTGATCTGAAGCCGCCCAAGCGCGGCGGCAAGCGCGGCAAGGCCGATCCCAAGGACCTGATCGCCCGCGGTCCCGTCACGCCCGAAGAATACGAAGCGCGCCGCAACCGCCTGAAGCAGCTGATCAAGCTGGGCAAGGACCGCGGCTACCTGACCTACGGCGAAATCAACGATCATCTGCCCGACGACCTGGTCGATGCGGAAGCGATCGACGGCATCATCAGCACGTTCAGCGACATGGGCATCGCGGTCTACGACCAGGCGCCCGATGCCGAAACGCTGTTGATGAGCGAAAACGCGCCGGTCGCGTCCAACGACGACGACGTCGAAGACGAAGCCGAAGCCGCGCTGACGACCGTCGATTCGGATTTCGGCCGCACCACGGACCCGGTGCGCATGTACATGCGTGAAATGGGCTCGGTGGAACTGCTGACGCGCGAAGGCGAAATCGAAATCGCCAAGCGCATCGAAGACGGCCTGAAGCACATGGTCATGGCCATCTCGGCCTGCCCGACCACGATCAACGAGATCCTGGCCCACATCCTGCGCGTGCGCGAAGGTCAAGCCCAGATCGACGAAGTGGTCGACGGCCTGGTCGATCCGGAAGACGGCGAAGAATACGCCGGCGCCGGCGTTTCCGCCGAGGAAGACGAAGGCGATGACGGCCCCGCCGGCGGCATGTCCAGCAAGCAGCTGGAAGACCTGCGCGTGAAGGCCCTGGCCAAGTTCGACGAAGTCGGCAAGCAGTTCGAAAAGATGCGCCACTCGTACGAGAAGGACGGCTACAAGTCGGACGTCTACGTGCGCGCCCAGGAATCCATCCAGAACGAACTGATGGGCATCCGCTTCACGGCCAAGATGGTCGAGAAGCTGGCGGACACCCTGCGTCAGCAGGTCGAGGAAGTGCGCCAGCTCGAACGCGCCGTCCTGCACACGTGTGTGGACCGTGCCGGCATGCCGCGCACGCACTTCATCAAGGTGTTCCCGGGCAACGAAACCAACATGCAGTGGGTTGTCGACGAAGTGGCCGCTGGCCATCCGTACGCCGAAACGCTGGAGCGTCAGATTCCCGCCGTGCAGGAACTGCAGCAGAAGCTCATCGACCTGCAAACGCGCGTCGTGCTGCCGCTGAAGGACCTGAAGGACGTCAACAAGCGCATGGCCACCGGCGAAGCCAAGGCTCGCAAGGCCAAGCGCGAAATGACGGAGGCCAACCTGCGCCTGGTGATCTCGATCGCCAAGAAGTACACGAACCGCGGCCTGCAGTTCCTGGACCTGATCCAGGAAGGCAACATCGGCCTGATGAAGGCCGTGGACAAGTTCGAGTACCGTCGTGGCTACAAGTTCTCGACCTACGCGACCTGGTGGATCCGTCAGGCCATCACGCGTTCCATCGCCGACCAGGCGCGCACCATCCGTATTCCGGTTCACATGATCGAAACGATCAACAAGATGAACCGGATCAGCCGCCAGATCCTGCAGGAAACCGGCGCCGAGCCGGATCCCGCGACCCTGGCGCAGAAGATGGACATGCCCGAGGACAAGATCCGCAAAATCCTGAAGATCGCCAAGGAACCGATCTCCATGGAAACGCCTATCGGTGACGACGACGACTCGCACCTGGGCGATTTCATCGAAGACACGTCCACGCTGGCGCCTTCCGACGCGGCTTTGCACGGTTCCATGCGCGATGTGGTCAAGGAAGTGCTAGACTCTCTCACCCCGCGTGAAGCCAAGGTCCTGCGCATGCGTTTCGGCATCGAAATGAGCACCGACCAGACCCTGGAAGAAGTGGGCAAGCAGTTCGACGTCACGCGCGAGCGCATCCGCCAAATAGAGGCGAAAGCGCTGCGCAAGCTGCGTCACCCCAGCCGGGCCGATAAGCTGAAGAGCTTCCTGGAAGGGCAGTAATCGTTTTCTGGGCCTCTAGCTCATGCCTGGTTAGAGCAGCGGACTCATAATCCGTTGGTGCCGAGTTCGACTCTCGGGGGGCCTACCAAGTAATGGCGCGGGTTTGCGTGTAGTTCACGCAACCCGCGCTTTTCTTTTGTCTGGGGATTCTTTGCCAATCTCCCCGAGCACCATTTTCATCGCGTAGGTCGCCAGGTGCGCATAGCGCTTGGTGCTAGTCGCTTACTGGTGGCCCAGCACCGCTCCCACGGTGTACAGATCCACCTTTGCGTTGATCATCGCGCTGGCGCACACGGTGGCGCGGAGCCAGCCCTCGATGGTCTTGCTGGATGTACAGCAAGCGGTTCCTGGCATTTTTTCGGATGCTAAGTACGAAGAGTGCTACCGGAAGGGGTTCAATTCATTTGCTCGGTTCTCGCTGCTAAGTCGCAATAATGCTCGCACCTGCTTTTGCGTAAGTGCTACTGCATAGACCGTGCGGCAACAAAATCCGCTTGAGGCGGGCTGTGGGGCGGTCGTGACGCGCTATACATCAACTTCTTTGAGTACTACGCCGAGGCCCCGCATCATCGCAAATGGTTGGGCGGGCTTCTGCGGTTCCCTTATCGCGTTGGCGCAGGACGACAGCGCGCATGCCGTCAGGACGAATTTGTTGGGCAGTGGGCGATTAGGACCAAACCATCGCGGGTTCCGGTCCCTCTCTATGGCCACCAGTTTGTTCACCAGATCGCGTGGGCTGCACCCAGATCCGTATGCTTGGAACTGAGCCACGGCCTGCCGTTCCTCCGGAACTTTCGTATTGGCCTTTGCTCTGATCTCTCTTTGTGCACGACTGCAATGGAGAACTCCGATGAAATCCAAGGCCCTGCCTGGTACTGCCCCAGACCCTCTGGCTTTCGAGGCGGAAGCCCTGGCGTGGAACGGCGTTCACCCAATGGCGCCTGACATCTCAATGATGTCTCCCAGTGAGCTGATGAGGCATGCCTTGGTGAAGCTGGAAAGTTCGTCCGTTCACCAGACGCCGGAGAAAGCTGCCGCAATCCAATACCTGACCAGTGCATTGAGCATGGTCAGCGTTGTCACATGCAGCTAAGTGGGATCAAGGAACTGCGTCTGCCGCAGGCAAGGGAACAAGGCAGGCAGTGCATCAGTCGATGACTTCCGCGCAAGCATCCGTCGGCGCGGCAGCGACGTCGCCGACGACCGGCACGATCTTGATGGCGGCAGATGCAATGCGGCAAGGGGCGGCGACGACACCGCAGCCGGAAGCGAACATGCATAGCATTGAGACCAGAATCCACTTCATCGGACGTGCTCGGAAAAAATTGATCAAGGCGCGGCCTGGGTACGGGCTGGCGGTGTCGCACGGCGTCGATGCTGGTCATGTTCAGACGCAGATTTGCTTCTGAAGAAAATGTGCACGATGCCTGGCGCAGGCGGCATTCTGCTCTGTGTCTCCCCGCCGATTATTGGGGAAATGCTGGCCAAGTGTAATGACACTTGCTCGTATTGGAACAGGAGGTAACGCTGAGCCTGCTTGCAGGGCGCCAGGGCCGGAAATCCCAGGTAGGATGGTGGCGTTCCTTTCGGGCGTTCCTTTCGGGCGTGCCTGGAAGGGGCGTCCAACAACAATAAGGAGCGCTACATGCTTGATACTCTCCCCAAGGCAGGCCGGGCCGGCGTGATCGCCGCGATGCTCGGCGTGGCAAGCCTGGTGTTCACCGGCTGCACCACGACCACCGCCCAATCCTCGGCCACGGCCGCGGAAAAGCGGCAGGAACTCGATACCGCGGCCGACGCGACCCTGACCAAGCTTTATCAGTCCTCGTCCCAGGCCAAGCAATTGGTGGAACGCGCGCGCGGCGTGCTGGTGTTTCCGGGCGTGCTGAGCGCGAGCTTTATTGTGGGAGCCCAGCATGGAACCGGCGTGCTGCGCGTAGGCGGGTCGGATACCGGCTACTACAGCATCACGGGCGGCTCCATCGGCTTGCAGGCCGGCGCGCAGTCCAAGGCGATGGTGGTGCTGTTCATGACGGAGGGCGCCCTGGCCAAGTTCCGGGCCAGCAGCGGCTGGACGGTGGGGGCGGATGCCACTGTCGCGGTGGCTAACGTGGGCGTCAACGGCAGCATCGATACCTACACCGCGCAGCAACCCATCGTCGGTTTCGTCTTGAACAATGGCGGCCTCATGGCCGGAGTGTCGGTGGACGGCAGCAAGATTTCACCGCTGCTGTTGTAAGAGGCGCGCGCGCCTCATAAGCCCATGGCTTGCTCCCAAGGTAATTGGGGCGGCAGGGCTTCCACCATCGCATCTACAAAAGCGCGGATGCGCGGCGACAGGTGCCGGTTCGGCAGATAGACCAGCTGGACCGGTGCGCCGGGCGCCATCCAATCGGTCAGCACCAGTTTCAGGCGTCCGTCCAGCACGGCGGACTCCGCGATGAAGCTGGCCATGCGGGCAATGCCGGCGCCTGCCACCACGGCGTCCAGGATGGCTTCCGGATGGTTCACGTTCAGATTGCCGCCGGGCGTGATCGTGTAGCGCTCATCACCTTTCTGGAAATCCCATTCGTGATATCGGCCGGTCTGCCATTGGACGTAGGCCAAGCAATTGTGCCGTTCCAGCTCGTCGGGCGTGGCCGGTGCGCCGTGCGTGGCCAGATAGGCGGGGCTGGCGCAGGTGACGTAGCGCAGCCGGGACAAGGTCTTGGCGATCACGCGCGAATCGGCCGTAACGCCGATGCGTATGGTGGCGTCCAATCCTTCTTCGGCCAGATTGGGCATGCGGTCGCTGAAATCGGCGTTGATCGATAGCTCCGGATAGCGCGCGGTCAGCGACAGCAGCGCGGGCATGATGACCTTTCTGCCCAAGCCGACCGGCGCATGCACGCGCAGCTTGCCGCGCGGGCTCACGCTGGCTCCCGTCACTTCGGCCTCGGCGGCTTCCACTTCCAGCAGGATGTGGCGGCAGCGCTGCAGCAGCAACTCGCCATCGTCGGTCAGCGACAGGTTTCGCGTGGTGCGGTTGAGCAGCTTCACGCCCAACTTGGCTTCAAGCAGCGAAACGCTCTTGCTTACCGCCGCGGTTGAAATGTCGAGCCGGTGCGCCGCGGCCGTGAAGCTGCCGCTGTCCGCGACGCGTACGAAATTCAGAACATGCTTGAGATGGTCTATCAGGATGTACATGGCTGTCGGGCTGATGGGTGCACGCCATCTTAGCCATTCTCGCGCGCAAAGTTAAAAGTGATTTGCCCTAGGGTCCGTTTATCTGCCGCGTTCCTGTCCCTACACTGAGCCGCAATGTTGGCAGGTTGAAAAAGACGACACGACAGGAGGCAAGGGTGGAGATCCAGAGCAGTGCGCAGGCGGCGGGCGGACCCGAGCAGATTTATCTGGAAGGCTTGGGGGCAGGCCGGTTTCAGATCCAACGCTGCGCCGATTGCAGCCAGGCGGTGTTCTATCCCCGCTGCGTATGTCCCCATTGCGGCGGTGCGGCATTGGATTGGTTCAGCCCCACGGGGGAGGGCGTGGTGTACGCCAGCACCACCGTGTATCGCAACACGGAGCAGGGCGGCGACTACAACGTCTGCCTCGTGGATCTGCAGGAAGGCGTGCGGATGATGAGCCGTGTCGCGGAGATCGCGCCAGGGCATGTGCGGATCGGCATGCGCGTCAGCGCCAGAATCGTCGGGGACGGCGAGGCGGCGCAAGTGGTCTTCGTGCCTACGGGAGCAGATGCATGACGCTGCGCGATTTGAGAGGCAAGACCGCCGTGGTCGGCGTCGGGCAGGCCGGGCTGGGCCAGGCCCGCGGTCATACCGAGCAGGAGGTGCTGGCGCAGGCCGCCATGGCTGCGATTGCGGACGCCGGCCTGAGCCTCAAGGACATAGACGGCATCACGACCTGCAGTTCCCTGTCGCCCATGTGGGCGATGTCTGTGGTCGAGTATCTCGGCATACGGCCGACCTTCCTGGACAGCACCATGATAGGCGGCTCCAGCTACGTGGCGCATCTGCTGCCCGCCACGCACGCGCTGGCGTCCGGGCAGTGCAACGCGGTCCTCGTCTGCTACGGCAGCACCCAGCGCACCGCCAAGTTCAACCGCGCCGATCTGACCCGCGCGCGGAAATCCCTCGACCCTCAGCCTTACGAAACGCCCTATGACCCGCCCCTGCCGGTGGCGGCCTATGCGTTGGCCGCGAGCCGCCACATGCACCAGTACGGCACCACGCGCAAGCAGCTGTCGGAGGTCGCGGTGGCCGCGCGGAAATGGGCGCAGTTGAACCCCGAAGCCACCATGCGCGAGCCGCTATCGCTGGCGGACGTGGAGGCGGCTCGTCCGGTCTGCGCGCCCTTTACGGTGCGCGACTGCTGCATGGTCAGCGATGGCGCCGGCGCCTTCGTGCTGACCCGCTCGGACCGGGCCCGCGATTGCGCCAGGAAGCCGGTGTACGTGATGGGTAACGCGACCGCGGTGTGGAACCGGCAGGTTTCGTCCATGCATGACCTGACGGTGACGGCGGCGTTTGAATCGGGCAAGCGCTGCTACGAGATGGCCGGCGTGTCCGCGAAGGATATGGACCTGGCCATGCTGTACGACGCCTTCACCATCAACACCATCCTGTTCCTGGAAGACCTGGGCTTCTGCCAGAAGGGAGAGGGCGGCGCGTTCGTCGACGACGGTGGGATCGCGCCCGGCGGGCGGCTGGCGGTCAATACTAACGGCGGCGGCCTGTCCTGCGTGCATCCGGGCATGTACGGCGTGTTTCTCATGGTGGAGGCCGTCAGGCAGTTGCGCGGCGAGTGCGGCGAGCGCCAGTTGAAGGATCCGAACCTGGCCCTGGTGCATGGCAATGGCGGCACCTTGTCCAGTCAGTCCACCGCGATCCTGAGCGCGCTGCCTGCGCTCTGACCGTCCGATAAGTCTGCGGTGGAGGCGCCGTGAGCGCGTCTGCCGTCATGGGGTGAGCAATGTTGAACAAGATCGTGCCTTCTCTGGAGGAGGCCGTGGCCGGCGTGGCGGATGGCGCCACGCTATTGATTGGCGGATTCGGCGCATCCGGCGTGCCGACGGAACTGCTGCAGGCGCTGCTGGAGACCGGCGCGCGCGAACTGACCATCGTCAATAACAACGCGGGCAATGGCGAGCAGGGTTTGAGCCAGTTGATCCGCGCGGGCCGGGTGCGCAGGGTGATCTGCTCCTTCGCCCGTTCCTCGAATCCCGAGAAGCCCAATGCCGCCGCGTTCGGCGAATGGTATGCGGCGGGCAGGATCGAACTGGAGGTGGTGCCGCAAGGCACCTTGGCCGAACGCCTGCGCGCCGCCGGCGCGGGCATGGGACCTTTCTTCACGCCCACCGCCTATGGAACGCGGCTGGCGCAAGGCAAGGAAACGCGCTCCATCAATGGCCGGGGCTATGTGCTGGAAGAGCCGCTGCCGGGCGATGTGGCTTTCGTGAAGGCCCAGTACGGCGACTGCGCGGGCAATCTGACCTACCGCTACGCCAGCCGCAATTTCGGACCTGTGATGTGCATGGCCGCAAGGCTCACGGTGGCCCAGGTCGACCAGGTGGTGCCGCTGGGAGCGCTGGCGCCGGAGCAGGTCATGACGCCTGGAATCTTCGTTCAACGCATCGTCGAGTGTCCCAATGAGCATCAATAGGCTGTCCCGCGCGCGCATGGCGCAGATCGTCGCCGACGATATTCCACCCGCCTCGTACGTCAACCTGGGCATAGGCATGCCGACGTCGGTGGCGGATCACTTGAAGCCCGAGCGCGGCGTAGTGCTGCACAGCGAAAACGGCATCCTGGGCATGAAAGGCCTGCCGCCAGGCGCCGAGATCGACAGGGATCTGCTCAATGCCAGCAAGGAGCCCGTCGCGCTGGATATCGGGGCGTCGATCAGCGATCACGTAGTGTCCTTTTCGATGATGCGCGGCGGCCATATCGATCTCACCGTGCTGGGCGCCTTCCAGGTATCGGCCGACGGCGACCTGGCCAACTGGGACACGGGGCGCGAAGACTCGATTCCGGCGGTCGGCGGGGCCATGGACCTGGTGGCGGGCGCCAAGCGCATCTTCGTGATGATGCAGCACGTGGACCGCGACGGCCGGCCGAAGATCGTGCCCGTATGCACCTACCCCCTTACCGGCAAGGCCGTGGTCGATCGCATCTACAGCGATCTGGCAATTCTGGACATCACGCCAGGTGGCCTACGGGTGCGGGCGATGGTGCGGGGCCTGGATTTCGCGGCGTTGCAGGCGCGGACCGCGGTGGACTTGACGCTAGACGATGCGTGGATCGAACTGGCGCCCTGAGCCTCAGGCTGGCGCCGTCATGGGAGGAAGTAATGAGCTGGACGCAGGAGTTGGACGAGCTGGCACGCCGCAAGGAGTTTTCCCTGAGCATGGGGGGCGTGGACAAGGTGAAGCGTCAGCATGACGCGGGCAAGCTGGACATCCGCCAACGGATCGAACGGCTGGTCGACGGCGGCTCGTTCGTCGAGGTCGGCGGATTGGCCGGCAGCGGCGAGTATGACGCGCAGGGCCGCCTAGTCCATGTGATGCCCTCGAACGTGATCATGGGGCGCGCGGCGCTGGACCGCAAAAACGTCGTGGTCGTTGGCGACGACTTCACCGTGCGCGGCGGCGCGAACGACGGCGCCGTGGGCGACAAGATGATATTCGCCGAGCAGATGGCGTTCGACCTGCGCATTCCGCTGGTGCGCCTGATCGACGGCACGGGCGGCGGCGGGTCGGTCAAGAACATCGAGAAGATGGGGCATGCGCTGCTGCCGAAAATGAAGATCTGGGCCTATGTGGCGCGCAACCTGGCTCAGGTCCCGGTGGTGTCGCTGGCTCTTGGGTCGGTGGCGGGCCAAGGGGCTGCGCGCGTGGCGGGCAGCCACTATTCCGTCATGGTGAAGGACACGTCGCAGCTGTTCATCGCGGGTCCCCCGGTGGTGGCCAAGATCGGCCAGCATCTGGGCAAGAACGAACTCGGCGGAAGCGCCATCCACACCCGTAATGGCGTGGTCGACGACGAGGTGGGTTCCGAGGACGAGGCTTTCGCGGCCGCGCGGCGCTTCCTGTCGTACATGCCTGCCTCCGTGCACGATCTTGCGCCCAGGGGCGAGGTTCCGGCCGCGGCGGCGGAGCAGGAATGGCTGCGCACGGCCATTCCGAAGGACACGCGCAAGGTTTACAAGATTCGGCCCATACTGGAAACCTTGTTCGATCCCGGCAGCGTGTTCGAAATTGGCCGGCATTGGGGTAAGGCCATCGTGGGCGGGCTGGCTCGGGTGGATGGCTGGCCGGTGCTGTTCGCCGCCAGCAATCCTTATCACTATGGAGGCGGCTGGGACCGGCATACCGCCGAGAAATTCACCCGCCTGCTCGACCTGGCCGAGACCTTTCACCTGCCGGTGGTGAACCTGGTGGACATCGCGGGTTTCCAGATCGGCCTGGAAGCCGAGAAGGACGGCGTGATGCGCGCCGGCGTGAGGGCGCTGACGGCGGTCTCGCAGTCGACGGTGCCTTGGTTCTCGCTGATCATGCGGCGCGCTTTCGGCGTGGCCGCGGGCGGCCATCAGAATTCCAGCCGCTTCAACTTCCGCTATGCGTGGCCATCGGCGCAATGGGGTTCGCTGCCGATCGAGGGCGGCCTGGAGGTGGCGTACCGGTCCGAGATCGAGGCGGCCGCCGACCCAGAAGCCAAGCGCGCGGAGATCGAGGAAAGAGTGCGGGCCCTGACGTCCCCGTTCCGCAGCGCGGAAGCCTTCGTCATCGAGGACATCATCGATCCGGCCTGCACGCGCGCGCGCCTGGTCGAGTTCGCCAATCTGGCCGCGCCGCTGCGCCAGCCCGGCATGGTGGCCACCGGATACCGGCCCTGAGGGGATACAGATGAAGAAGATCCTGATTGCCAACCGGGGCGCCGCCGCCGCGCGCATTCTGCGCGCCGTGAAGGCGCTGGGCCTGCAATCCGTGGCGGTGTACTCCGAGGCCGATGCTGACCTGCCATACGTGCGCCAAGCCGATGAAAGCTACTGCATCGGGCCTGCGCCTGCGCGGGCCAGCTATCTCAACCAGGACCTGCTGCTCGAGGTCATGGCGGGTTGTGGCGCCGACGCGCTGCATCCCGGCTACGGATTCCTGTCCGAGAACGCGCAGTTCGCGCGCCGGGTGGAAGCGGCGGGGCATTGCTTCATCGGACCTTCGTCCAGGTGGATCGATGTGCTGGGCAACAAGGCGAGCGCGCGCGAGTTGATGCAACGGCACGGCTTGCAGGCAGGCGGCAGCACCGGCATCCTGCCTCGCGACGACATGGTCGCGGTGCGCCAGGCCGCCGGCGCGCTCGGGTATCCGGTGCTGATCAAGCCTGCGGGCGGCGGCGGGGGCATAGGCATGATCCCCGTCCACGATCCTCAGTCGCTGTCCGACAGCTGGGAACGGGCCAGCGGCATGGCGGAAAAGGCGTTCGCCAATCCCGCCCTGTACATGGAGCGATTCGTGCCATCGCCGCGGCATATCGAATTCCAGTTCCTGGCGGACAGGTTTGGCAATGTCCTGTCCCTGTTCGAACGGGACTGCTCCACCCAGCGCAGATACCAGAAGGTGATCGAGGAGGCGCCGGCGCCGGCCATCGACCGCCAGGCGGTCGCCGGCATGGCCGAGCGGCTGGCGGCCATCCTGGGAGAAATCGGCTACGACGTCATAGGCACGGTGGAGATGCTGTACACGCCGGGCAGCGGCTTTTCGTTCCTCGAGGTCAACACGCGCCTGCAGGTCGAGCACGCCATCTCGGAAGCGGTTACCGGCGTGGACATCGTGCAGGCGCAGATCCGCCTGGCTGCGGGCGAAAAGCTGTCGTCGGTGATCGGCAGGCAACCGGCCGTGGCGGGGCATGCCATCGAGGCGCGCGTGTATGCCGAGGATCCCGTGCGTTTCCTGCCTTCGCCCGGCGTCCTGAAAACGTTCGAGTTACCGCCCTCCCGCCCAGGCCTACGGATAGAAACAGGCTACGCGCAGGGCAACCGGGTTTCCAGCCACTACGACCCCATGGTGGCGAAAGTCATCGCGCATGCAGGCGATCGCGCTGCCGCGATCCGGGAGTTGAGCGGTGCACTGGGCAGCATGCGGGTAGAGGGCATCAAGACCAACATTCCGATGATGCTTCAGGTGCTCGCGTCGGAGCGGTTCCAGGCCGGCACGATGACCGTCGACGGCTTGCAGGCAGTGATTTCAACAGAGTCGGTAAAGGAGCTGGCATGAAAAAAATCGTCTCCAACGTCGCGGGCCGCGTGGTCGCGTGTTGCGTGGAAGAGGGCGCACGGATTCAGACGGGCGACGAGGCCTTCAAGGTCGAGTCCATGAAGATGGAGATTCCCGTGGAAAGCGAGGCAGCAGGCCGTATCGCCAAGATTCTGGTGGCGGTTGGCGATGAAGTGGAGGAAGGGCAGGATCTTGCTGTGCTGGATTGAGGCGGACCGCCTCTGAACCTGGATAAAAGAGCGAGGAGACTATGTTCAAGACAATCAAAAAGGACGCGCCCGCAGCTTCTGCGCGCAAGCGTCCCCTGAAGTTCCTGGCATTGCTGGGACTGGCGGCCCTGCTGGGCGCTGGCGCGGCGGGCGCGCAGACGGCGCAGGGTTTTCCCAACAAGCCGGTGACGATAAACGTGCCGTTCTCGGCGGGCGGCACGACCGATATCCTGGCGCGCGTGATAGGCCAGCGCCTGAGCGAACGCTGGGGCGTTTCCGTGGTGGTCGAGAACAAGCCCGGCGCGGGCGGCAACATCGGCACCGCGCAGGTGGCGCGCGCGGCGCCGGACGGCTACACGCTGGTGATGGGCACGATAGGCACGCACGCCATCAACCCCAGTCTCTACAAATCCATGCCCTACGACGCGATCAAGGACTTCGCGCCGATCACGCGTACCGCCATGGTGCCGAACGCCCTGGTGGTGCCCAAGAATGCGCCGTACGACACCGTGAAGGAGCTGATCGCCTACGGCCGCGCCCACCCGGGCAAGCTCACCTTTGGCTCTTCCGGACACGGAAGCACGCTGCACATGTCAGGCGAGACGTTCAAAATGATGACCGGCGTCGACATGGTGCACGTGCCCTACAAGGGCAGCACGCCGGCAGTGACGGATCTGCTGGGCGGCCAGATCTCCATGATTTTCGACAACCTGCCTTCGGCGCTACCGCACATCAAGGCGGGCCGGCTGAAGGTGCTGGCAGTGACCTCGGCCCAGCGCAGTGACCAGCTACCCGATGTGCCCACCGTGGCGGAGGCGGGCGTGCCCGGCTACGAGGTCGTGTCGTGGTTCGGCCTGTGGGCGCCCGCGAAGACGCCGGACGACGTCGTGTCGGAGATCAACAAGCAGGTGGTCGCCATCATCCAGACACCCGACATGCAGAAGCAGATCCGCGACCAGGGAGCGGTGCCCAATCCCGATACGCCCGCGGAGTTCGCCGCCTTTATCGGCAGCGAAGGCAGGAAGTGGGCCGAGGTGGTGCGCCGCGCCAACGTAACGACCGAGTAGGCAATCGACAGCATTGGGCCTGCCGCAGACAGCCGGCGGGCCCGTTTTGAGGAGACATGGGCATGGAACGCATGATGGAAGGCAAGGTGGCGGTGGTGACCGGAGCCGGAGGCGGCATCGGCCGCGAGATCGCTTTGCAACTGGCGGCCGAGGGCGCCAAGGTCGTGGTCAACGATATCGGGGTTGCGCTCAATGGCGATGACCTGTCGGCCGCAGTGGCGCCCGCGGACGCAGTCGTTGCCGAGATCCGCGCCGCGGGCGGGACGGCCGTCGCCAACTTCGATTCGGTCGCGACGCACGCGTCCGCCAACGCCATCATCCAGTGCGCCATGGATCACTTCGGACGCATCGATGGCGTGGTCAACAACGCGGGCAACCTGCGCGACCGCTCCTTTCACAAGATGAGCGAGGAAGAATGGCGGGCCGTCATTGCGGTGCATCTGGATGGCACATTCTTCGTCAGCAGGGCGGCGGCCACGCACTTCCGCGAACAGGAGAGCGGCGCGATGGTGCACATGACCTCGACGTCGGGGCTGATCGGCAACTACGGCCAGGCCAACTACGGAGCGGCCAAGCTGGGCATCGTGGCCTTGTCCAAGATGATTGCGCTGGACATGGGCCGCTATGGCGTGCGCTCCAACTGCATCGCCCCGTCAGCCTGGAGCCGCATGACCAGTTCCATCCCCACCGATACGCCACAGCAGCGGGACCGCGTGGAAAAACTCAAGAAGATGGAGGCCGGCAAGATTGCGCCGATGGCCGTGTACTTGCTCAGCGATGCCGCGCGAGAGGTCAGCGGTCAGATATTCGCGGTGCGCGCCAACGAGATCATGTTGATGAGCCAACCACGTCCCATGCGTTCCGTGCACTTCAGCGAAGGCTGGACGCCGCAGCGCATTGCCGAGGTCGCCATTCCGGCGATGCAGAAGCACTTCTATCCGCTGGAGCGCTCGCCCGACGTGATGAGCTGGGATCCGATCTGACCCGGACGCCATGGTCATGGATGTGTTTTCGGGACCAAGGGGAAGAACGTCATGCGCTTGAGCCATGAACAACTGTTGAACTATGAACTGCCGGAAATCAGGCAGCGCTACACCGAGCGGGATGTCATGCTGTACGCGCTATCGGTGGGCTTGGGGCAGGATCCCGTGAATGAGTCCGACCTGGCCTACGTGGGCAGGCGGCACGATCCGCTCGTGCTGCCCTACATGGCCGTGGTGCTTGGCTATCCGGGCTTCTGGCTGGATGCGCCCGATATCGGGGCCGATACGGTGCGCTTGCTGCACGGCGAGCAGGGAATGGAACTGTTCCATCCCATACCCGCCGCCGGCGAACTGACAGGCAAGACCCGCGTGGTGGAGGTTGTCGACAAGGGCGAGAAGGGCCTGTTGCTGTATTCCGAGAAAACCTTGACGGATACCGGTACGGGACTGCTCATCGCGCGGACTTCCGCCACCCACGTGCTCAGGGGCGATGGCGGCATGGCGAATGCCGGCAGGCTGGCGCGCCCAGCGCACGCCATGCCCGACGGGCCGCCGGACTGGACCGTGCAGGCGCGCACCCGGCCCGAGCAGGCGCTGGTGTATCGTCTCAACGGCGACTACAACCCGCTGCACTGCGATCCGCAGGTCGCCCAGGCAGCCGGCTTTCCCCGCCCCATACTGCACGGCCTGTGCACGTTTGGCCTGGTGTCGCACACCGTCGCCAGGCAGCTGCAGCCTGCGGGCAATGGGGCGGTGCGTTCCGTGTCGCTGCGATTTTCCGGGCCGATGTACCCCGGCGAGACGCTGAGCATAGACGTCTGGGGGGACGGCTCCTTCCGGGCGAAGGTCGTCGAGCGCGACGCAATCGTTATCGACAATGGGGTGTTGCGGGTCGCCTAGCGCCTTGTAGGGGCGGGGCGCGTCGGAACTGTTGCCCTGAGGGACGAGCATTTGCGCGCCGCAAAATGGAAGAGCGCCCCAGCTCAAGGTGAGTCTGAGGCGCTCCTGCCCGGCTTCGCACGCGATGGGTGTCAGACAGCCCGGCAACTCAAATCTACTGCTGAGCCATAGGTCGGGCAATAGGGAAAACCCTTGAATATTAAAGGGTTACAAGATTCATGCCGTTTTGCGCGGCGGCCAGCCTGCGCCGGCCGCTGCTGTTCGTGAACTGTCAACGAACCCGTGATCACTTTATCCGCCTCGGCATCCGCGAATAGCGACGCCGGGGGCGGACGCCGACACTGAAGCCTGTCTTCACAGTGCCGGAGAACGGATATGTCAGGGTTGCGCAAGCGTCAGTCGGGACAGGGTATGACGGAATACGTGGTGGTCGTGGCTTTGGTCGCGGTGGCGGCTATCGCGGTGTATCAGTATTTCGGCCAGGTGGTGCGATCGCAGACCGCCGCCATGGCGCGTGAACTGGCCGGCGAAGACGGCGGCGCGCAGAGCCGCGCGGCACAACAGGCGGCGCAAAAGGCGGCGGCGCAGACCAAGGCCCGTTCACTCAAGTCCTTCACCGGCAATGCCACGGATGCGAAGTGAACACACGTTCTTGCGCACCGCTTGCCCACCAGCGCGGCCAGGCGCTGGTCCTGGGCCTGTTGATGGCCGCGGTGGGAGGCATGTCCCTGGTCGTGCTGTACAACTTGGGGCAAACCGTGGGAGCGCGGCAGCGGCTGACGCATGCCGCGGACGCGGCCGCCTACAGCGGGGCGCTGGAGCAAGCGCGCGCGCTCAACGCCCTGGCCTATATCAACCGCACACAGATCGCGCATCAGGTCGCCATGGCGCACCTGGTCACGCTGGCTGCATCGGCGCAGTATGCCCGCACCATGCAGTCGCAGCGCGATCGGCGCAATCCGCCCGCTGGCCTGATCGCCATGTTGTTCGGCCCCGATGTGGGGGCAGCCTACCAAACGGTGCGGGCCGTGCCCGAGGCCGAGCAGAGACTCGCGTCCGCGTTTGGCGAGCATGACAGGGTGGTTCACCAGGTCCTGGAGGCTGCCGCGGCGTCCGCTGTCGCAGGTTTGGCGGCTTCGCGTGAGCGCATCATGAAGAAGGTGCTGTTTGCCAATCTGTCGGACGATGGTCCGTCGCCGGGCGTCGATGTTGCGCATGTCCGGGGCGCGAGCCTGCGGCTGTTGACCGATGAATGGCCTGGGTTCGTGGGGCGTCGTCTGGCCACGCGCGAGGCGGGTTTGCGGCCGGCCGTCGAGCAGGCGGCGGCACGCTATGGCTTTCTCGACCGCCGCAGCGCCACGCGCCGCAATCCGTGGATGGTGCATCCGCTATGCCCTTTGTATCGCCACGAGTTGCGGCGCCGGGGTTCCACCTGGTTGGGGCCGGATGGACGGTGGGGCGCTCTCGATACCCAGTCCTACCATGCGCTGCGTTTCAATCGCTGGAGAGGCTGCTACTTCCGCGAATACGCCATGGGCTGGGGCACGGCGCAAGGCCAGAAGATCAAGGCGCCCGAAGGCTTGACGTACGTGGAAGAGCCGCCGTTCGATTTTTCCGAGCAGGATTTCTGGCGCTGGGTGGAGCTGTTGGCCAGATGGGACCTGCTCGACGACGTCACCAATCCGTTGGCCAACTCGTACGCCATGGCAGCCGTTCAGCGCTGGCCGGGGCGGGGTCTGCCAGCTTATCGCGACATCGCCTTGCCACGCAGCAGCAGTCCCCTGCGTTTCGCGGTGGCCGTCGGGCTTGCCGGTTCATCCTTGAAAACCACGAATGGCGACAGCGCAGTCCGCACGCCCTTGGGGGCGTTCCGCTATGGCGCGCTGGGACCGGAAGACGCCGTCACCGTCACTTCTGCGGCGGAAACCTACTTTGCGCGGCCGGAACGCCGGGCCGATGGCCGTGATGAAATTGCCACGCTTTTCCGCCCTTACTGGCAGGCGCGCTTGTCCGCCGTCAGCGCCGCAGAGGCCGCGCAGGCAAGGCGGGCGCCATGAACCGGATTCCCGCGCGCCAGCAAGGGCAGGCTCTGGTCGAAGCGTTGCTGATGCTGCCGCTGCTGGCCCTGCTGCTTTGGGCAGCGTCCTGGATTGGCGGATTGCAGTTCACGGCGCGGGAAATGGCGCAGGCCAGCCGCAAGACCGCGATGGCCGGCGCCTTGGGGCAACCCGTGCGGAATTCGTCCGTACCCGGCGGCATGGCGCTCTCGGGCAGGGCCAGCGCGTTATCGGGTATCGCGCCGGCACAGGTCAAGGCCTTGCAGGACGAATGGTTCGGCGCGGATCTGAAACTGCTGTCGGTAACGGCAAGCGCTGCGCGCTTCGATCGGGATAGCGCGGCCTGGTTGCGCATCGCCCGCCGCACGCATGTGGCAAGCGGCGCCGGCTATGCGCACGGCGATACCGACACGCAGCGCAGGATCGGCCGGGCGCCTACATCCTGGAACAGGGCGGAACGCGCCTCGTTGGCCGAGGCCCGACGCTTGCAGCCTGTTGTCGATCGCCTGGACGGACCCTGGCGCAGGCCCGGCCTGTCGCTGGACTGGTTGTCCGAATGGGCGGATGTGGTGCCCGGGGAGCGGCTTGTCAGCCGCAAGGGAGCGGGCAAATGATCGGACTGCGCTGGTCTGCGTCTCTTGCCGGTTCGGCCCTGCAGAGGGACGACAGCCGGCGAAACTTGGCCATGGCAAAGACGCTGCGCCTATTGATGGCCGGCGCCCTGGCTGTCGCGGCGGTAGGGGGGCGCAATGTCGCGGCAGCTCAGGATCTTGCGACGGGCGGCGGGGAGTTCGGGGGCGGCGGCAGAAACCGGCCAGGCGTTGCTGCGCTGGAGGCATTGCGTCTTCCGGCAGGTTCGCGTCGCGGATTGTTGGCGGAGAGCATCTGGTTGCATGGAATCCCGGCGCGCGTGTTGGTATTCGATGCGCCGCTCAGCACGCCGGAGCTGATCCGCTATCTGTCCGCCCAGCAGCCGGCCTTGGCCAATCTCAACGTGTTTTCCGGCCAGGCCATCCTCTCGGGGCAGGTGGGGCAGGAGCAATGGGTCGTCCACCTTGAAGGCCTGGGCTCGCGTCGGACAGCCGGAAGCATTTCAGCGGTCAGCCTGCTGGCTGCGCCTGACAGCGCTACCCCTGCCTGGCTGCCCGCCGGGGGGCGTCTCAGATTGGACGTTGCTTTGACGGAGGAGGGCGTGCGCGTTTCCGAGCGAATCTGGCAATACGCGCAGCCCCCGGGACAGTTGGCTGCGCAGCTGGAGGAGCGTCTGCTTCAGAACGGCTGGCGTCGCCTGCCCGTCTCCGAGGATTCGGCGCATTGGTGGGTCCGCTCTGGCTCGCGCATGCGGCTGTCGCTGGTGCCGTTGGACGGCGGCAGCGGGCTTCTGGTCAGCGGAAGAGCGCCATGACGAACTGGATCACCCAGGTCGTGCCGCGCCTGCGCCGAATGGGCGTGTATGCCATTGCGCTGATCGCGGGTCTGGTATCCGCGTGGGCGGTGCGGGAACACGTGCAGCAGCGTGTCCAGGCGTTGGAGGCGGAGGCGCGCACGCCGATGGTCAGCCGGCTGGTCGCGGCGTACGACCTGCCCGCTGGCACGCAACTCGAAGAGGTGCACCTGGCCGTGCGCGAGATTCCGCAGCCTTGGGTGTCCCGGGCCAGCATCGATCCCCTGGATCTTTCCAGCCTGCTTGGCGCCACCTTGCTCGCCGATGTCGCCAATGGCGAGCCCTTGCTGCGGGGACACTTGACGTTCAGTCCTCCGGCCCCTGCCTTGGCGTCCCGCTTGCGCAGCGGGCAACGCGCGCTGACGGTGGCGGCGACGGACCTGGGCGGCTTGGCGGATGTATTGCGCGTGGGCGATGCCATCGATATCTACGTGAGTTTTTCGCATCGGCAGCGGGAGCTGACGGTGCCTCTCTTGCAAGGCATGCGTGTGCTGATGGTGGGGGGCGACGCCGAGGGTGAAAGCAAGGGCGGCAATATCACCTTGGCCGCAACGCCGGATGAGGCCATGCGATTCGTGGCGGCGCGGCAGAGCGGGGCGCTGACAGCGATGTTGCGGCATCGCGACGATGCCGCAGTGGTCAGCGGTGCAGCGCAGGGCGACCTTGCCTCGCTGGTCGGACTGGACCAGGAACCCCGGAATGCGCCGGGTGTGGCCATTCTGTACGGAGACAGGCTGGACCCTTCGGCAGGCGCAGGAGCAATGGATGTGGAAAGTACAGTCGCGGCTCGACTTCAACGGGAGCGGCCATGAGACGCGTCGTCGTCAGGATGCTTGCCTGCGTGCTCTGGCTGGCCAGTCCCGCAGTGCGCGCGGAGGATGAGGCAATCGAACTTCAGGTGGGTGAAACGCGGATTCTGTCGCACCCCGGGGTCAAGCGCGTGGCGATAGGCAATGGCCAGGTAATCGGCGCCATCGAGGCCGAAGGGCGCGAGGTCGTGGTCTTTGCCCGTGCCGAGGGTGTTTCGTCCCTGCACGTCTGGGCGAATGGCGGGCGCGCCAAGGCCTATGAACTGAGGGTCGTGCCGGCCGGAGCGCCGCGTCTGCGCGCGGAGGTCGAGGCCTTGCTTGCCCGCATTCCCGGCGCGCGCAGTACCGAGGTGGGCGGCCGCATCCTGATCGAAGGCGACGACCTGTCCGACGATGACCGATTGCGCATCACGGCCCTGGCGGACCGCTATCCCGCCGTACTGGACTTTACCGGGCAAGTGGGCTGGGACCGCATGGTGCAGCTGGACGTGCAGGTCGTGGAGATCCCCACCTCAAGGCTGAGGGATCTGGGCGTGCGCTGGGACGGGCTGTCCCAAGGCGGCATCAACGCCGGCCTGGCCTGGGATGCGGGGTCGCGGGGGCGGATGAACCGTCCGGGCGAAGGGATCATAGAAACAGTGGGTCCGGTCTCTTCGGCGGCTGGCTATTTCGGCGTCAATGCGCTGCTGTCGTCCCGGATAGCGATGTTGGCGCAAAGCGGGGAGGCCGTCATGCTGGCTCAACCTCAACTGCTTGCGCGCAGCGGGGCCAGCGCCACCTTCCTGGCCGGTGGAGAGGTTCCCTACGCGTCGACCGACACGCGCGGCAACTCGACCACGATGTTCAAGCCCTATGGCGTCATGCTCAGGATCACCCCTCGCATCGACCGCAACGGGGTCATCCGATCCTTGATCGAGGTAGAAGCGAGTTCGGTGGACAACGCGCTGAGCGTGCCGGGCGGACCGGCGTTGCGCACGCGCCGCGCATCCACCGAGTTCAACGTGCGCTCCGGCGATACCCTGGTCATCGGTGGCTTCCTGTCGCGCGAGCGGGACGAGACCAGCGACGGTCTGCCATGGCTGAAAGACATCCCGGTCCTGGGAGCCTTGTTTTCGTCCCGGCGCTATCAATTGCGGGAAACCGAACTCGCCATATTCGTGACGCCCAAACTCATTACGCAGGCCGAGCCCGCCATGGCAGACCGGGTGCGGCGAGGACGTGGCGTACTTGAAGCGGCTTTTCCCGTGCCGCCTCGCCTGGGCACCGCCGTGCCTGCCGCGGCAGGGTGGGATGCCCACGCCGGCGCCGGTTCGCAGTGGGGCTCGCCGCAAGACGGCGCGCCGATTTTTTCTTCGGAGACTCGGCCATGATCGACGTGGAAATGATGTTCGAGGACGCCTCCGTGCACAGATCCACGGTGGCTGCTCCCGTGTTGATCGGAAGGGGCGCGCATTGCGGCGTGCGCATCGTGAACTGGAGGGTGGGGCGCCAGCACGCCCGTCTGTCGCGCGAAGCGGTCGGGATCGTGCTCGAAGACCTGGGCACGTTGGGCGGAACCCTGGTGAACGGGACGCGGATCGTGCGCCACGCGCCGGTGTTGCCCGACGACGAAATACTGATCGGGCCCTGCCGGCTGCGGATGTCGTTAGCGGACGTCCCGGAGCGCGCCGGGGGATCGGACGGCGCGGCGGCTGGCGGCGCGGCTCGCGACACGGCTGCCGTGCAGGAATCGCCGATGTTGCCCGCGGCTTCGATGCCAGTGCCTATGCCGGTGCTGCCGCTGCCAAATCCGCTGCAGGAGCGCCGGCGCCTGCACGCGGCGCTGCTGGCGGCGCTGGATCTGCGCCGCCTTGACGTGGCGGGCATGAGCGACAGCATGCTGCGCGCCGAGGCCGAACGGCTGTTGACGCACATCGTCGCCACGGACACCGACTTGCCGCCCGGGGCGGACCGGGCCGCGCTTTGCCGCGAGGTGCTCGACGAAGCGGTTGGCCTGGGGCCGCTGGAGCCCTTGCTCGCCGCTGCCGACATCACAGAGATCATGGTCAACCGCCACGACGAGATCTATGTCGAACGTGCCGGCCGTTTGTCGCGCCATCAGGCGACCTTTACCAGCGAGCAATCGCTGCGCTGGGTCATCGAGCGCATCGTCACGCCCTTGGGGCGACGCATCGACGAAAGTTCTCCCATGGTGGATGCGCGCCTGGCTGACGGGTCCCGGGTGCACGCCATCATTCCGCCGGTGGCTCTCAGGGGCGCCAGCCTGACCATACGCAAGTTTCCGCAGCGGCGCCCCGGAATGTCCGATCTGATCTCTGCGGGTTCGCTGAGTGGCGCCATGGCGCAATTCCTGGCGCTCTGCGTGAGGATGCGCAGGAATCTGGTGGTATCCGGAGGCACCGGGGCGGGAAAGACGACGTTGCTCAACATCCTGTCCAACGAGATTCCCGACGGTGAGCGCGTGGTGACCATAGAGGATGCGGCGGAGCTGCGCCTGAACCACGATCATCTGGTGGCGTTGGAGGCGCGTCCGGCCAACCAGGAGGGGCGCGGACGCATCGACATTCGCGAGCTCGTGCGCAACGCGTTGCGCATGCGGCCAGACCGGATCGTCGTGGGCGAGTGCCGCGGGGCGGAGGCATTCGACATGTTGACCGCCATGAATACCGGGCACGAAGGTTCCCTGACGACGCTGCATGCCAACTCGCCGCGCGACGCGCTGGGGCGCCTGGAATCGATGATTCTGATGGCGGGGCTCGATCTGCCTCTGGCTGCGGTGCGCGAACATATCGCAGCCAGCGTGGACATCGTGGTGCAGCAGGCGAGGCTGGGCGACGGGCGCCGCGTCGTGACGTCGATAGCGGAGATCACGGGCATGGAAAGCGGACGCATACAGCTCCAGGATCTGTTCCGCTACGACCGCGTGCGCGGCTTCACCGGCTGCGGGGCCTTGCCCGGCTTCATGCGCGAATGGACGCAGGTCGAGGAGGCCTTCGATCCCGCCTGGTTCTCCAACACCGAGCAGGCGGCGCCGGGGACCGCTGTCTTTGCGCAAGGAACGGCATGATCTGGCTATCTGCGGGGGCCGCCATGGTATGCGTGCTGCTACTGGCGTGGCGTGCTCAACACTGGTTTGCGCCGGCGCTGCGCCGCTACCGCGAGGTCTACACCCAGGAGGCGGGCCTGCGTCTGAGCGAGGTGTTTTTGTTCATAGACCCAGCCCAATTGTGGGCAGGCGCGGTGGCTTGCGCGGCGATGGCGGCGGCACTGGCCTTCGCCGCGACGGGCAGCGGCTTTGTCGCCACCGTCGCCGCGGCGCTTGCTTCGCGCCTGCCTCGGACGCTGGTGAATGCGTTGCGGCGCCGGCGTGCCCGGCGGTTCGAGCAACAACTGCCGATGGCGCTGTTGATGCTCGCCTCTGCCTTGCGCGCGGGGGTGGCATTGACCACAGGCCTGCGCCATGTCGTCGAGCAGAGCAGCGCGCCCTTGGCTCAGGAGTTGGGCCTGATGTTGCGTGAACAGCGCATGGGAGTGCCATGGGACAGCGCGCTTGAGAACCTGCGTGGCCGCATGCCGGCCGATTCGACCGCGCTCGTCGTAGCGGCCATGCGCATTGCGGCGCAGACGGGCGGCAACCTGGCAGAGGCGCTGGAGAGTATCGCGCAGACCTTGCGCGCCCGCCTGCAGTTGCAGGCGAAGCTGCAGGCGCTGACCTCGCAAGGACGCATGCAGGCCTGGATCGTGGGGGCTTTGCCTTTGCTGCTGCTTGCCGTGCTCGACCGCCTGGAGCCGGAAATCATGGGCTTGCTGTGGCATACGCCCGTGGGTTGGGGCGTGTTGGCCATCGTGGCGGTACTGGAGACCGCGGGCATGCTGCTGATCCGGCGCATTGTCCGGATCGATATCTGACGGGAGCAGATGCGATGTGGCTGTACTTGAGCCTGTTGACGGCCGCGCTGGCCGCGGGATGGCTGGCGTGGGTGGTTTTGAAGCCGTTGTCGTTGGATAGCGAGGGCGCTTCGTCTGCCTTGCCTTGGTGGTGGCGAGCGGCCTGGCCCTGGATTTCGGCGGTGGCGCCCGTGGCGGGGCCTTTATGTTCCTGGCGTTGGCGCATACGGCTGACTCGCGCCATCGAGCGGGCGGCATTGCCCGCCGGCATCAGCTACGCGCATGTCGCGGCGCTGTGCTGGAGTGCGGCCGCGGCTGCCGGAGGGGTGACGGCGGCGGCAGCCATCCTTCTGGCGCAATCGCCGTCCTGGGAGTGGATTCCTTGGATGGTAGCGTCCGCGCTGGCGGCAGGCGCCGCGCCCGGGCTTTGGCTGCGCAGTCTGGGCCGCAACCGGCGGCGCAGCATCGAACGCGACTTGCCTTTCGTGTTCGACATGATGACTTTGTGCGTGGAGGCGGGGCTGAGCGTGCACGGGGCATTGCAGATGGCAGCCCAGAGCGGGCCGGAGGGCATACTGCGGGATGCCCTGGCCGACGCATTGGCGGAGATGCGTGCGGGAGTCTCCAGGACCGCGGCGATCAAGGCCTTGGCGGAACGCAGCAATAGCCCGCTTGCGCGCAACTGGGCGGCCGCCCTGGCCCAGGCCGAAGCTCTCGGGATAAGCCTGGGGCCAGTGTTGCGCGCACAGGCGGCGCAAGCCCGCAGCGATCGCCACGTGCGGGCGGAACAGCTGGCGATGCAGGCTCCGGTAAAGATGCTGCTGCCGCTGATCGGCTGCATCTTCCCCTGCACGTTCATCGTGCTGGCCTTTCCGGTGATGGTGCAATTGCTGCAGAGCGTGCAATGACTGGCGGCCAGCCGCGGGCGCCGCGCAGCGGACTCAGGCTGCTCAAAGTCGCCAGCTGCTACGGCCGCGCGCGGGGCCTGCTGGGACGCAAGCCGCCTGGGCCGCGGTCCGGCATCTTGTTGATGCCTTGCGCCGCGGTGCATACCTTTGGCATGCGCTATGCCATCGACGTGGCATTCATATCGCGGCAGGGAAGGGTGCTTGCGGTGCGCAGGGCGCTGGCGCCCTGCCGCGTGGCGTCATGCCTGGGCGCCGTTGCCGTCGTCGAGATGCGCGCTGGCGTTCTCGATACCGAACACGGAGGTATAGGCAGGATAGAAGCTGCAGTACAGCACGCCACCCGCGGCGATATTGAACGGAATCTGCAGCGTGCCGGCAAGCTGGGGTGACAGACCGATGGCGACCAGGAGGCCGGCGCAGAGGTCAATGAAAAGAAACACCAGGATCCAGGTGGCGCCGTAGACCAGGAAAGGCAGTTTGTTGCGCCAGCAGGCGATGCCGGAGAAGAACAGAGCCTGGATCAGCCGCAGCCCATGCCAGGCGACCAGGACGGGAGCGTGCCAGAACAGTGCGGCGATTATGACGTACACGATCGCGAACAAGGTCAGCGGAACGGCCATGGCAGACAGGATGGGTTCCATGGACTTTTCCACGGAGGCAATGCGCATGCCTTCGACCATCGCGTCCGTGAACGGCAGGAAGATGATCAGGCCGGTCGCAATGCAGAGCGCTGCGTACAGCAACCCCATCAGGAACAGTTTCCGGAACACGCCGGGCTGCTTGAGCGGCTTGGCCCACATCGAGGGCAGCATGATGCGGTCGGCTTCGACGTGCTTGCACGCCGATAGCGTCATCAGCGTGATGATGGGCATCAGCGCCACTACCAATATGGGGCCGACCGGCGGCGTCGCCGTGGCGAAGATGACCAGGAGGCTGATGGCCATGGCCCAGGTGAACATGGCCAGTGGTTGCTTGCGGAACAGACGGAAACCGTCTCGGACCCATTGCCAGCCGGATGTCGCGGGGAGGAATGCTGCTTGCATGGCTCTTTAAAGGGGGGGTGATCTCTCAAAAAGGGACGTTCTAGCCCCATTATGGGGGGAGCAACGGTTACGGCAATATTGGCAGGCCCGGGCGGTGGCGCGCTTGCAACACTCTTTCGAAATGCCGGGGGTCGTGCGGTTTGAGGGTCTGAGCCGGCCGCGGCAGGAAAAAGTCGTACAGGCGCGATATCCAGAAGCGCAGCGCGGCGGCGCGCAGCATCAGCGGCCAGGCCTCGCGTTCCGCATCGGTGAACGGGCGCACGGCCGCATAGGCCGCCAGCCAGGACTCGACCAGTTCGGGCACGAATTCGCCGGTGTCGCGTTCGATGCACCAGTCGTTGACGCTTACCGCCACGTCGAACAGCCAGGTGTCGCAGCCGGCGAAGTAGAAGTCGATGATGCCGCCCATGAGCGGATCCTCGAAGGTGCCGGCGAACAGGACGTTGTCCCGGAACAGGTCGCAGTGGGCCGGACCGGTCTGCAATGCCTGCCAGGCCGGTGTCGCGGCGGCGGCTTGCTGGTCGGCCAGCTCTGACGACAGCAGCTGAGCCTGCGCCGGTTCCAGGAAGGGCATGACCTTGGGGGCCGTTTCCAGCCACCAGGACAGTCCGCGCAGGTTGGGCTGGTGCAGCGGAAAGTCGCGTCCGGCCAGGTGGGCGCGGGCCAGCGTGGCGCCGGCCAGGGCGCAATGGGCGGCGCCGGGCGCGGGTTCGTAGCCGCCCGGCAGGCGCGAAACAATGGCGCAGGGCTTGCCGTGCAGGGTGGTCAGGCGGGTGCCGTCCCGCAGCGTCTGGGGCCGGGGCACGGGAATGCCGCGCTCGGCCAGGTGGTACATCAGTTCGATGTAGAACGGCAGTTGGGCCTGCGTCAGCACCTCGAACAGCGTCAGCACATACTCGCCGCGGGTCGTGTACAGGAAGTAGTTGGTATTCTCGATACCCGCCGTAATCCCCCGAAGCGAGACAAACTCGCCCAGATCGAAATGCGCCAGTAGGGCGCGAGCGTCGTCTTCGGAGACAGGGGTGAATACGGCCATTGATGTGCGGGATTTAGGGGTTGACGGGCGGGTTGACCGGCGCGCGTGCAAGCCTGTTTCGGCTGCGGCGGCGCAATTTTAGACCACATGGCGGATCAGTCCGTCCGCCATCCGGCGGAGCGGACGCAGCCGCCTGCCAGACACAAAGCCGCCAAGCACCGTAAAATACCGCATCCCCTTGTTTTGTAGAGTGATTCTTGGACTCCCCCGACTGGCGGCTGTGCGTCGCCCCGATGATCGATGTGACCGACCGCCATTGCCGTTATTTCCACCGGCTGCTGGCGCCGCGCGCACGCTTGTACACGGAAATGATTACCACCGGCGCGTTGCTGCACGGCAATGTCGAGCGGCACCTGGACTTTGACGAGGCCGAGCATCCCGTGGCCCTGCAATTGGGCGGCAGCGAACCCGACGCGCTCGCGCATTCGGCCAGGCTGGGCAAAAAATGGGGTTACGACGAGATCAACCTGAATTGCGGTTGCCCGTCGGAACGGGTGCAGAAGGGCGCGTTCGGCGCCTGCCTGATGGCGGAACCGGCCCTGGTGGCCGATTGCATGAAGGCCATGCAGGACGCCGTGGATATCCCGGTCACCGTCAAACACCGGCTTGGCCTGGATTATGACGAGTCCTACGCGTTTGTCCGTGATTTCGTCGGCAAGATCTACGACACCGGCTGCCGGGTGTTCATCGCCCATGCCCGCAATGCGGTACTGAAGGGTCTGACGCCCAAGGACAACCGCGAGATTCCGCCCCTGCGCTATGACGTGGTGCGCCAATTGAAGCGCGACTTTCCGGATTGCACGTTCGTGCTCAACGGCGGTCTGGCCGACGCCGAGCAGTCCGTGCGCGCCGCGGGCGACTTCGATGGTGTCATGCTGGGCCGGGCTGCCTGGCACACGCCGCGGGTGCTGTCCGAGGTGTCTCTGCAGCTATGGCCGTCGCTGCGGTTGCCCAGTGATGCGCAGGTGGTGGACGCGATGATGGGATACGCAACGCGGCAGGTCGCGCGGGGCGTGCCCCTGCGGGTGATGACGCGGCCCATGCTGGGGCTGGTGAACGGCCAGTCCGGTGCGCGCCGTTGGCGTCGCATGTTGTCCGATCCGGCGTTGCTGGCCGCGAACAACCCTGAACTGATCTATGACGCCTGGCGCAGCCAGCGGCATGCGCCGGATATGCGCGGCGCCGCGATCGAAGCGGCGCCGGCTGGGGTTTGACTGGGGGCCAGCAGCGCTGGCCGCGGGCTCAGGACTTGGCCGGTTCGGCGCTTTCCGTGGGCCAGTCGCGGATATAGGCCTTCAGCATGTTGTTTTCGAACTGCTGGGCCGCGACGATGGCCTGGGCCATGTCGTAGAACGAAATGACGCCCATCAGGGTGGGGCCATCCATGACCGGGATGTAGCGCGCGTGCTTTTCGAGCATCAGGCGCTGCACTTCGTCGGCGCTGGTGTTGGGGGACACGCTGACCGGGGCATCGTCCATGATGGAGCGGATGGTGGTGTCGCCGGCGCCGCCATGCGCATGCATGTGGCGGATGATCTCGCGGAACGTGAGCATGCCGGTCAGCGTCCCGAATTCCATGATCACCAGCGAGCCTATGTCCTGCTCGCTCATTGTTTGCACGGCCTGGGACACAGGCATGTCGGGCGACGCCGTATAGAGCGTATCGCCCTTGACGCGCAAAATCTCGCTGACCTTCAACATCGGTTCCTCCTGGGCGGACTGCGCCCTGATCCTATTTGCTAATTTTTTTTCGCTTCCAGCTGCAGCACGGGAGCGATTCCATTTTCGGTATTTTGCGCTTCTCCGCAGACTTCTTCCAGCGTGGGCGCATTTTGCTGGGAAATCACGGCCGATGCGACTCGCAATATTTCCGGGTCATTGCGGACCCGGGGCTGGCCGCGGTCCAGCAGAAAACGGTCCACCACGGGTTCCATCGAGGTTTTGCGGGCGTCGCAGGTCAGAACCCAGAGGCCTTCGGGACTGCGCGTCGCCAAGCCCATTTCAGCCAGTGTTTCCAGGACTTCGTTCAGTTCGTCCTGGTGCAGGCGCAATTGCGCGGCCAGCAGATTGGCGGGCAGGCCTGGCGGATTGGCCGTCTGCGCCTGGCGCAGCGTGCGCAGCGCATCCACGGCGTCCACGAAGGGAGCGCCGGGATAGCGGTTGATTTCCCAGCGGCCCAGGCGGATCAGCGGTGCGCTCGACGCCAGGATCGCTCCCAGCAGCACGGCCAACCATGACAGGTAGATCCAGAGCAGGAAGATGGGCAGGGTGGCGAATGCGCCGTAAATAATGGTGTAGGTGGGAAAGCGGGTCAGGTAGTAGGCGAAAGCCGACTTCATGATTTCCAGCACGATCGCGGTCACGCAGCCCCCGACCAGGGCATCGCGCCAGAGCACCTCGCGGTTCGGGACCATGACGAACAGCGCGGCAAAACCGAGCGCGGTCAACACCAGCGGGATGAACGACACCGCGACGCTGACGGCTTCGGGCACGTCCCGGACCAGCCCCAGCGATTCGCGAGCCACGAACGAGGTCGCCCAAAGACTGGCGCCGGCCACGACCGGTCCTAGCGTGATGATGGCCCAGTACACCAGCGCGCGCTGCCGCAGCGGACGTTGGCGCGTCACGTGCCAGATGTCGTTGAACGCCTTGTCGATCGTCATGATCAGCAACAGCGAGGTGATCAGCAGGAACGCGCCGCCGATGGCGGTCAGGCGCGAAGCCTGGCGCGCGAACTGGTTCAGGTAGTCCATGATGTTGTCCGACACGGACGGCGGCATCAGGCTGTTGGTCAGGAAATCCTCGAGCGCGACGCGGAATTCCTGGAATACCGGGAAGGCGGTGAACAGCGACAGAACCACGGCCAGCATCGGCACGATGGCCAGGACGGTCGTGAAGGTGAGGCTGGACGCGACTTGCAGCAGTTTCTCTTCGCTGGCGCGTTCGGCGCTGAAGCGCACAACACGTCCGGACCTCGCGATCCATGAAGAGCGCGAGGTCGAGTGCTCGGCCGCCGGCGTCGTGGCGGCAGGCTCGGCAGGGCGATTCATCAGGCGATAATAGCAGCATGAACCCTGAACTCAACCCCCGTTTGCGCCTGTTGGCCTCGGTTTCGCTGTTCGCCCTGATCGTGCTTTGCGTCACCTGGGAGACCGTGGTGGCGCCGTTGCGGCCGGGCGGTTCCTGGATGCTGCTCAAGGCCCTGCCGCTGGCGTTTCCGCTGCGCGGCATCCTGCGCGGCAATCTCTATACCTACCAGTGGGCGTCGATGCTGTCGCTGCTCTACCTGATGGAGGGGGCGGTGCGGGCCATGTCGGATCCGGCTCCGCTGTCCGTATTGATGGCCTGGGGAGAGATCCTGCTGTCGGCCATTTTCTTCCTTAGCGCCATTTTCTACGTGCGGCCCGCCAAGCGGGCGGCCAGGAGGCAACGCGCATGAGCGCCCGTACGCTGTCCGACCTGCGCGTCGTCAACTCGTTTGCCGCCTTGCCTGCGGCCTTTTATACCCGGCTTGCGCCCCAGGCCTTGAACAATCCGCGCCTGCTGCACGGTAACGCGGAGGCGGCGGAACTGATCGGCCTGGACCCGTCGCTCCTGTCCACGCCCGAGTTCCTGAGCGTGTTTTCCGGGGCCCAGCCGCTGCCGGGCGGCGACACCCTGGCGGCGGTCTACAGCGGCCATCAGTTCGGCGTCTGGGCCGGCCAGTTGGGCGATGGCCGCGCCCATCTGTTGGGCGAGGTCGAGGGGCCGCGGGGCAGTTGGGAGTTGCAGCTCAAGGGTTCGGGCATGACGCCGTATTCGCGCATGGGCGATGGCCGCGCGGTGTTGCGTTCGTCGGTGCGCGAGTACCTTGCCAGCGAGGCCATGCATGGGCTGGGCGTGCCCACGACGCGGGCGCTGGCGCTGGTGGTTTCCGACGACCCGGTCATGCGGGAAACGGTGGAAACAGCCGCCATCGTGACGCGCATGTCACCCAGTTTCGTGCGCTTCGGCTCTTTCGAGCATTGGTCCTCGCGGCGCCAGCCCGATATGCTGAAGACGCTGGCGGACTACGTCATAGACCGTTATTACCCGGAATGCAGGGAAGCCGGAACGGGCGAGTCCTCGAACGAGGCGCTGCCCTATATCAACCTGCTGCGTGCCGTCACCCGGCGCACGGCGCTGCTGATGGCGGACTGGCAGGCGGTGGGCTTCTGCCATGGCGTGATGAATACCGACAATATGTCCATACTGGGACTGACGTTGGATTATGGTCCCTACGGTTTCATGGATGGTTTCCGGCTGGGCCATATCTGTAATCACTCGGACTCGGAAGGGCGCTATTCCTGGAACCGCCAGCCGTCCGTCGCTCTCTGGAACCTTTATCGCCTGGGCGGCAGCCTGCACACGCTGGCGCAGGATGTGGAAGGCCTGCGGGCCGTCCTGGATGAATTCGAGCCGGTCTTCACGCGCGCCTTCCATGACCGCATGGGCGCCAAGCTGGGGCTGGCCGCCTGGACGCCGGCCGATGAACCGCTGCTGGACGACCTGCTCAAGCTGATGGACGCCAATCAGGCTGACTTCACGTTGACCTGGCGTCGCCTTGCCGATGCCTTGTCCGGCCAGCGCAGCGCGTTCGAAGACCTGTTCATCGACCGGCCCGCGGCAGGAGCCTGGCTGGATCGCCTGATGGCGCGGCACGCACAGGACGGCCGGCTGATGCAGGATGTAACCGCCGGCATGAATCGCGTGAATCCGCTCTACGTGCTGCGCAATCACCTGGCGGAAGAGGCGATCCGGGCGGCCAAGACGGGCGACGCCAGCGAGATCGATACCTTGATGAAGCTGTTGCGCAACCCCTACGAGGCCCAGCGGGGATATGAGCGGTATGCGGGTTTACCGCCGGATTGGGCGGGCAGTCTGGAGGTCAGTTGTTCGTCTTGAAACCGGCCGCCAGCCGTACAACTGGGACATTTGCGAAAGCGATTTTCCTGCGATTTACGGGAAAATAACCGTTTGGACAAGGAATATCGCAGTTTTTTTCCTTGCAATCATTCGTTTCCATTGTAAAAGACGTAAGATTGTCGCCAACGGAATACCCGGGACGCTGCGTCCGCGGGGCATTTGTCGATAATCTTCAAAATAAAGCACTCTAAATATGGCTGGCGCAGATGGTTTGCTGTGTATCGGTCTGCTTGAGGATGACGCCGACTTCCGGGAGGAGTTGGCGTTAGGCTTGGGTGGCTATGGTTTCCGGGTGGCATTCGCCTGTGATAATGCCGCGGCGTTTTATCGTCGGTTGCAGGAACAGCCCTGCGACATCGTCATTCTTGACGCCCACCTGCCCGGGGAAGACGGTTTCTCCGTGGCGACCCGCCTGCGCGCCCTCAGCCCCGTCGGTATCGTCATGCTGACAGGCCGTAGCGCGCTGGAAGACCGGGTGCGCGGCCTGGAAGGCGGCGCCGATGTCTACATGACCAAGCCTGTGGACCTGCTGGAACTCAGTTCCGTCATCCGCAGTTTGGCACGCCGGATGCGCCTGGCGAAGGCTCCGCGGCCGGTGGATGCGGAAACGCGCGCCACCGCCGACACGTCGTGGTCTCTGCAGGACGGAGGCTGGATCCTGGTTGCGCCCGATGGCGCCTCGCTGCACCTGAGCGCTCAGGAACGGACCTTCCTGGTCGCCCTGATGGATGCCGCCGGCAGCGCGGTCAGCCGTCAGGTCCTGGCGGAATTGTTCCTGCCGGACAGCCCGGGCGGCTTTGAATTGCGCCGTATCGACGTGCTGGTCAGCCGTTTGCGCGCCAAGGCGCAAAGCGCGGGCCTGAAGCTGCCCGTGTTGTCGGTGCGCGGCCAGGGTTACGTGTTCGCGGCCTGAAGACGCCAGGGGCGGTCAAGCCGCCGGAGCGCTGGCGGGCAGGGTGACGACGAAACGCGTGCCCACGCCGACTTCGCTTTCCACGGTCAGTGTGCCGCCCTGGTTCTCGCAGATGCGCCGGGCCAGGTAGAGTCCGATACCCATGCCCTGGGTTTCGCGGTGCGCCGTACGCCGGAAATGTGGCTCGAAGATCTTGGCTTGCTCCTCCAAGCCTATGCCCGGGCCGCGGTCGGTGACGGCGACCCACGCCATGGGAATGGCTCCCACCCGGGCTTCACCGGTTTCTATGCGCACGGGCTCATTCGCCGGCGAATATTTGATGGCATTGTGAATCAGGTTGCGCACCACCACGCTGGTCAGCGGGCGGTCGCAGTAGACCGGCAAGGAGGCGCTGGCTTGCACCATCAGCGCATGCGCGGTGTCGGGCTGCATGGCGGTGACGACATCGAGCACCAGATCCGCCATGTCCGTTTGCTCTCCGCGCGGCGTCCAGGCCTGTTCGCCCAGCCTGTCCTGGTTCAGCAGCTGATCCATGAGTTCGGTCATGCGGGTGACCGACCGATGTATGCGCGCCAAGCGGTTGTCCACGGCCTCGCCGCTCTCGGCAAGTATCATGTCCAGGGACTGGGCTGCCGCGCTGACGGTGGCAAGCGGCGCGCGCAGTTCGTGCGAGATCAGTGCGTTCATCTGGCGCTGCGTATCCAGCGCGCCGGCCAGTTCGGCCAGCCGCAGCTCGCCCTGGGCCAGGTGTTCCGCGTCGGTGTGTTCGTGGTCTTTGCGTTTCGATCCCTGTTGCGGGTGGCCCTGTTGATTGATCGCCAGCAGGATCAAGGCGCTCGACACCAGCAGCAACCGCGCCAATTCGGCGAACGTTCCCGCTGCGGCCTGCGGCTGCCAGGCGTCCTGCCCCAGCAACCAGGCCGAGATGCCATAGGCGCCGGCCAAGGTCAGCGCGACCGCTCTTGCTGGCGACGGGCTGGCGGCGCGGACCATGAGCCAGGTGGCCAGCGGCAGACTGGCGATGGCGCAGGCCCCGGCGATCGCGGCGGACATGACACCGTTGCCTGGGTCGTACGCGAGGATCAACGCCAGTATCGCCACTATCATCAAGGCCAGGCTGGCCCAGCGGCAGGCTGTCGCCAGCTTGTCGGCGGCTGTTTCTTTTAGGATGGGTGCAGTGAGCGCCAGCAGGGCGGCGTAGGAGCCGGCCTGTAGCGCCGCCGCCGGCAACAGCGCGGGTATGGAGCGGAACACTCCCTCGACCAACATGAAGGCCAGTCCCGCGCCGAAAATGGCATTGCGGGTGGCCGCCCATGCGACCGCGCAGGCTACGGCACAGGCCGTGGCGACACCGGCGGTCAGGCCCAGATGCAGGTCTTCGTGTGAAACGCCCATGCCGTAGGCCAGGGCCGCGTCGGGACCGAGCAGGGCGCATAGCAGCATCCCCCCGCGAGGCAGCATGGCTTGCCGAACCGCGGAGGCGTTACCGGTGCGCCGCAGGCGGGACGGCCAGAGAGCGCGAAAAAGCCAACAGATGCGAAGCAGCATGCCTTCCGTCAACTGGAAACCCATGGATGAGCAGGCGCGAGATCGTGCGCCTGGGCGGAGTTTACGACAGGCCCGCGCATGGCATGCACGCCCAGGCCCGCCAGGACATTCTGCGTGGCAATGTCTGGCACGTCCTCGGCGTAGACCGCGATATTCAGTGCGGCCGCCGTGGCCACCACCGTGGCGGCGAGGTGTTGGCTGCCCGGGCTGTGAAGCAGGCCGGTGATGAAGCCGCCACATAGCTTCAGATAGGACAAGGGGAATTCGTGCAGGTGCTCGATGGCGCCGAACTGGTATGACAGTCGGCTTACGCCGACGCGGGCGCCTGCAGCCACGACGATGTCGCAAAGCGGGTGCAAGTCGGTTCCCTGCGCGGCCAGGGCCGCCGCGTCGATTTCAACGATCAGGCGCGCGCTCAGCGCGGGGCGGTCGGCCAGCATGCGTTGGAGCCTGGACTGGAACGAAGGCTGGGCGATCGATGCCAGCGAAATTGGCACTGCCAGCGCGCCGGGGCGCGCGTACAGCCAGTCCAGCCCCAGGCGGATGGCTTGTATGTCGCATTCCGCGGACAGGCCGAGGCGGACGGCGGGAGGCATGAAGATCGTAGCCGGCACGGGATCCGCGTCGCTGGTGTCGTGCAGGGTCAGGCTGGCTTCCTGGTGCAGCAGGCTGCCGGAAAGATCGTGCAGAGGCTGCACGGACAAGGAGAACCTGTGCTGTTCGAGCGCGGTGACCAGCGCGTCATGCCAGCTGTATTCGCCGATGTGCGTGCTGTCCGGCGCGCGGCTGGCCGGGGCGATCTGGTCGTCGTCGGCGCTTTCGGCGCACATCAGGGCATGGTCCAGCCGCGCCAGCGTGTCGCTCATGCCGTCTCCTGGCGCGTAGGAGGCCATCGCCAAGGCCCAGCGGCAGGATTCGTGCTTGTCCATGGGCACGCGCAGCGAGCGCAGTTCGCGCCGCACCCGCTCGGCCAGCAGGCTGGCTTGAGGCGCCGAGGCGCGGGGCAGCAGCAGCGCAAAATCCGAACCGCTGATGCGCGCGAGCATGGCTCCCGGACCGCCGAATTCAGCGACCAGCTTGCGCAGCCGGTCGGAAGACGAGCGCAGCCACTGGTCCGTGAAGGCGCGCGAGAGATGCCGGTTGATCTGCGCCAAGTCGCGTTGCCGGAACATCAGCAGATGGCCGCCCGCGTCAGGGTCCTTGTCCGCCAGCGCCAATCTGAACTGGTCGACAAAATACTTGCGGTTGTGCAGCCGGGTGACGGGATCCCTGTAGATTTCGCTCTGTAGCGATTCGATCCGCGCATTCTGTTCCTGGACCGTGGCGGCGACTATGCGTTGCGCGTCCACCAGCGCCTGGTCGACGCCCGCCAGTTCGCAGGCGCCGTTCAATGTGTTGCGGTTGCCCGGCGCCAGCGCGCGCACGCGCTCACAGATGTCGCGCGAGGTGCGAGCTTCAATCCGCCGCGCCAGGTTCACGGAGAACAGGACCCATAGCAGGCCCGCGGCCAGCATCAATCCGAGGACCCGCACGCCGCCTTGCCATAGCGTATCGCGAGCAGTCCGCGAATCCGCTTGTACGGTCACGACACCTCGTGAACTGCCGTCCGGGGCCGAGTAGGGCCGCGATACGACGGGGGCGACCATGTTCAGCCAAGCGTCACGCCAATCGTACTCTCTGGTCTGCGGATCGGTTTGCGGTGTTTGGCGCTCGATGACGGGCGCGCCCCTGTCGTCCGTGATGCGCACCAGCGCATAGTCCCCTCCCGCGAACATTTCATCCGCCAGCGCAGTCCGTTCATCGGGGGTGGCAGTCGCATGCGACAAGGCCCAGGCCAGCGCGTTGGCGCCGTCGTCGCTCTGCTGCGCCAACTGCGCGCTCAGATAGCGGTGCGCGGCCAGCATCCCCACCGTCTGTGCGCCGAGCAGAACCAGGCCGATCAGGAGGGCAGTGAAGAAAAGGAGCCGGCGGAAAGTGGACATGTATTTGGAGGTTCCCTTCCTGGCCATTGCGTGGCCTGAACTGAGGACTGCCAGTTGTCCGGATGGAATGGCGTCGGATCGCGATCAGCGCTAGAGGGCCTGGATACGGGTGTGATACGAGTCACTAATACATCAGTGGTACAGCAATTCTACATGTCACAGAACGTGCCGAATATTACTAAATTCGTGCCGTAAGGGGCCAAGCTGTGCAATTATTTCGAAGCTGTCTGATTTTGAATGACAACTATCGAGACACGGTGTATTAATTTTTCGGGTGTAGCTGTCGTAAGTAGTAGGCGAGCATGGCGCGAGGGCCGGCGCCAGTCTGCCGTGGCTCATCCCGAAGCCCTCCGTGAGCAACCAAAGTAACCGTAGGAATACAGGGAAAAGAGGTGCGTTGCCTCTGAAGTGTGGCGTTTTTTGCGAAAATAATGCATATTTTAAAAAATGTTACAGTCCTTGGGTTCCCTTTCGAACCGCAACGCCAGGGGCTTATGGATAGGGGGCTTCGTGCGTGAGAGTTACCTGCTCGCACTGTGCCTGACGCTTGCGGGCGCACTTGTAGCGATATGCTGGGTCTTCGTACGCAGGGAACGCCTGCTGCGTCAACGCCTGACGCGCGATGAACTGACCGGTGTCCTGAATCAGCAGGAATTGCACCGGCGCGCCCGCGCCTGGCTCAACAATGCAGAGGGCCGCTCGCGCCGCGGCGCGTTCTTCCTGGTGAGCTTCGAGCAATATGCCGAGATCAGCGCCATGTTGCGCGCGGGCGAAGATCAAGCCCTGCTGGTGCAGGTGGCCAATCGCCTGGGGTTGATCTGCCGGTCGATGGGCGGCATGGTGGCGCGTTCGGGGGCGGATGCTTTCACGGTCTGCGCACCCGATGTGGATGAGGCGGGGGCGGCCCAGGTGTCGGCCAAGCTGCTAGAAGCCCTGAGCGTACCCTACGAGCTGGGCGGACGTCCGCTGATGGCCATGTTCCGCGTCGGCGCCGCCTTGTATCCCGAGCACGGCCGCAGCGTGGAAGAACTGCAGCGCTGTGTCCAGGTGGCCCTGCTGCCGCTGAAGGAGCGCGGCGGCCCAGGCTGGAACTTGTTTGATTTCCGCATGCTGGCGCGCCAACGCGACCAGCAGGGGCTGGAAAACGACCTGCGGCTGGCGCTGACCACGCCGGACATGGATCAGTTCGAACTGTATTACCAGCCGGTCTGTGACAGCGGCACCGGCATGGTGCAGGGCTGCGAGGCGCTGCTGCGCTGGCATCACCCCGTGCTCGGCAGCGTCTCGCCCGCGGTGACCATCGAATTGGCCGAGCGCAGCGGCCTGATCGTGCCGTTGGGAGCCTGGATATTGGAGCGGGCATGTACGCAGGCGGCACTATGGCCGGCGACCTGGCGCGTGCACGTAAACCTGTCGGTCAAGCAGATGAACGAAGATGGCTTGGTCGAACTCGTGTCGAATGCGCTTGCGGCCGCAAACCTGGCCCCGCGCAAGCTGGTGCTGGAGATCACGGAATCCCTCTTCATCCTGCATTACGAACGGCATGTGAAGATCCTGAACACGCTGCGTGCGATGGGCATCGGCGTGGCGTTGGACGATTTCGGCTGCGGCTATTCCAGTCTGAACCATCTGCGTTGCCTGCCGATCGACTGGGTCAAGATCGACCGCAGCTTCATCTCCGCGCTGGAATCCGATGCCGGCAGCCGCGAAGTGGTCTCGGCGCTGTTCGGCCTGTGCCAGGCGATGCATCTGCCGGTGGTGGCCGAAGGCGTCGAAACCGAGGGACAGCGCGAGATCCTGAAGTCGCTGGGATGCCGGGTGATGCAAGGTTTCCTGTTGGGACGCCCCGCGCCGGCGTCCGAAATCCAGGCTTTGGCCTCGGCGGTGTCATAATCGGGGTTGCTTGCAAACCCCACCTGTTGACTCCCTATGCCCGGCAATACCCTAGGTACCCTCTTTACCGTCACCAATTTCGGCGAATCCCACGGGCCGGCCATCGGTTGCGTCGTGGACGGCTGTCCTCCGGGACTGTCGCTGGACGCTTCCGACATTCAGCTCGAATTGGACCGTCGCCGTCCTGGCACGTCACGTCACGTCACGCAGCGCCAGGAAGCAGATCAGGTGGAAATCCTGTCGGGCGTCTACGAGGGAGTGACGACGGGTACGCCCATCGGCCTGCTTATCCGCAACACGGACGCGCGCAGCAAGGACTACTCCAACATTGCCGACACGTTTCGGCCGGGCCACGCCGACTATGCCTATTGGCGCAAGTTCGGCGTGCGCGATCCGCGCGGGGGCGGCCGTTCCTCCGCGCGCTTGACGGCGCCGACCGTGGCGGCAGGCGCCATCGCCAAGAAATGGCTGGCGGAACAATACGGCGTCAAGGTGCGCGGCTACATGAGCCAGCTCGGCCCCATTGCGATCCCCTTCGTTTCGTGGGAAGACGTTCCCAGTAATCCGTTCTATGCGCCAAACGCCGCGGTCGTTCCCGAACTGGAAGCCTACATGGACCAGTTGCGCCGCGACGGCGACTCCGTGGGCGCCCGGATCGAGGTCGTGGCCGAGAACCTGCCCGCGGGCTGGGGCGAACCGATCTACGACCGCCTGGACGCCGACATCGCACACGTGATGATGGGCCTGAATGCCGTGAAGGGCGTGTCGATCGGAGCGGGCTTCGACAGCATCGCGCAGCGCGGCTCGGAGCACGGCGACGAAATTACCCCGGACGGTTTCCTGACCAATAACGCGGGCGGAGTGTTGGGCGGCATTTCCACTGGCCAGCCAGTCACCGTTTCGCTGGCCATCAAGCCGACCTCCAGTATCCGGGTCGAGCGCCGCTCCGTGAACCGCGCCAATGACCCGGTCATGGTGCAGACGCTGGGCCGTCATGATCCTTGCGTCGGCATCCGCGCCACGCCCATCGCCGAAGCGATGCTGGCGCTGGTCTTGATCGATCATGCCTTGCGCCACCGCGGCCAGTGCGGCGATCCGGTAGTCTGATACGCTGTTGCTCTTCGAATTGTCTGGGAGGTCCGTCATGAACCGGAAACGTCATCTGCTGCGCAACGCGGGCGCGGCGCTCGCGCTGGCGGCCCTGGCGGGCTGCACCGGCATGAATACCACGCAGTCGGGCGCCATCGGCGTCAACCGGACCCAGTACATGTCCAGCATGGTGCCTTCGCAGGCGCTGGAACAAGAGGCGACCCAGCAGTACGCCGACATACTCAAGCAGGCGCAAGCCAAGGGCCTGCTGGACCGCGACCCTCAACAGGTGGCGCGGGTCCGCACCATTTCCCAGCGGCTGATCGCGCAGGCAGGAGTCTTCCGGCCTGACGCCGCCAACTGGAAATGGGAAGTGCATGTGTTGTCCAGCAACGAGATCAACGCCTGGTGCATGCCGGGCGGCAAGATTGCGGTCTACACGGGCTTGCTGGCCAAGATCAAACCCACGGACGATGAGCTGGCGGCGGTGCTGGGCCATGAGATTTCGCACGCCTTGCGGGAGCATGCGCGCGAGCGCGTATCCCAGCAGATGGCCACCAACCTGGGGTTGTCGGTGCTGGCGATCGCCACCGGATCTTCCGCGGCGTCCGACCTGGGCGAACAGTTCACCAGCGTCATGTTCACGCTGCCCAACAGCCGCACGCACGAAACCGAAGCCGACCGCATGGGTGTGGAGCTGGCGGCCAGGGCGGGATACGATCCGCGCGCCGCCGTGACGCTGTGGCAGAAGATGGGCGCGGCGGATCAGGGCAGCGCACCGCCCGAAATCCTGTCGACCCACCCGTCTGCCGCATCGCGCATCAGCGATCTGCAGGCCGCAGCCCAGCAGGTGCTGCCGCTGTACGAACAGTCCAAGGGTAAAGCCGCCCGCTAAGGCGGCTGCGGCGGCCGTGATTTTTACGGCCGCCTCTTGAATCGCTGCCTTATGACGCGGCTGTCCTGACGCCGGGACCGCGCATGACAGCGATGCCCAGCCTGGCCAGGATGCGCTGCGTTTCGGCATCCGGCACATCTTCGGCATAGACCGCTATCTTCAAGCCGCGCGCGGTTTCCAGCACCGATGCCGTCAACTGTTGGCTGCCGGGGCTTTGCGACATGCCGCCGACGAAACCGCCGCCCAGTTTCACGTACGACAAGGGCAGGGTGTGCAGCTGCGCAACTGCGCCGAACTGCTGAGCCAGGCGGCGCACGCCGATATGCGTGCCGAACTCCGATGCGACGCGGGCCAGCGTGGCGATCTGCTCGTGGCATTCCACCAGGCCGTGCGCGTCGATTTCCAGGTACAGACGGCGCGCCAGAGGCCGGTGTTCGGTCAGCAGCAGGGCCAACTGGCGGAAGAACTTCTGGCCTCGCAACGAGGGCAGGGCCACCCGCACAGCCAGTTCGCCCGGGTTGGCGGCCAGCCAGTCCAGCCCCAGGCTCACGGCTTCCAGGTCGCAATCAGCCACCAGATCCAGGCGCACGGCCGGCGGGATGAACAGCGTGGCGGGGATCGGCACCTGGTCGGCCGCGGTCCGCAGCATCAGCATCGCTTCGGTACGGACGGTGCTGCCATCGGTGGCTCGCAGGTCTTCCGTGGCCAGCTCGAAACAATGTTCTTCCAGGGCGGATTGGATCGCGTCCTTCCAGGCGCGTTCACCCGATTCCGAAGGCGACTGCATGTCGGTCGCTCCGGCGATCACGACATGGTCGTTGCCGGCGCTTTCCGCCCGCATCAAGCCGAAATCCAGGCGCGCAAGCACCGGCCCGGCCTGGCTGCCGTGGCCATAGTCGGTCATGGCCTGCGCCCAGCGGCACAGATGTCCTTCACCCACGGGAATGCGGGAAGCGTGCAGGTCGGCGCGCACCTGCTCGGCCACCATCATGGCCTGGGGCGCCGCGCAGCCCGGCAGCAGCAAGGCGAAATCCGAGCCGTTCAGGCGGGCCAGCAGGGGCGAGGCCACGTGCATGCTCTTGAGCGTGCCGCGGATGCGCTCGCAAGCCGTGCGCAGCCATTGGTCGATGAACTCGCGCGGCATATGGCGATTCAGGTCCGCCAGGTCGCGTTGGCGGAACACCAGAACGTGGCCGCCGTCGATGCCACGGCCGCTTGTGAGGGCAGGGGCCTCCAGCGCGCGGCGGAACTCGTTGACGAAGTACTTGCGGTTCGGCAGGCCCGTGACCGGATCCTGGTTCAGCTCCAGCTCCAGCGACTCGATCTTGGCGTTCTGTTCTTCGACGCTGGCATGGATGCGTTCGCGGGTCTGGTTCAGCGCCTGCACCACCCCGGACAGTTCAGGCACGCGCGCCTCGACCTGTTCCGTCGGGGAGTCCTGGCCGATACTGCGCACGTGGTCGCTGATTTCACGCAGCAGGCGGTTCTTGATCCAGCCCACCAGCATGAAGGCGAACACGGCCCACAGGATGCCGGCGCCCACCACCAGGGCGATCATCTTGAGGCTGCTGCGCCACAGGGCTTCCCATGCATAGGCGTCGTTGGCGATCAGTGTGACCTCGCCGATCTGGCGCCAGCCATCGCTGACGGCATGGCTGGCCGATTGCGTAGTCAAGGGGGCCAGCGCCTGAAACCAGGCCGGAACCGACGCCGCGGTGGCCGTGGATTTCCGTTCGATCAGAACCTTGCCTTCCGGATCGCTCAAGCGCACCAGCGAGAAATGCCCGCCGTCATACAGCGCCGACACCAGCAGCTCTTGCACGACCGGGTCGTTGTTCGCTGGCTGCGAGAGCGACAGCGCCAACGACACGGCGGCGTCCGTGCTCTGCACCTGCAGTTGGCCGGACAGGTACTCCCGAGCGGAATTCACGCTGAGCGCGAGCGTGCCCAGCAGGATGACGCCGATGGCGAGGGTAACGCTGAGCAATAGCTGTCGAAGTATGGACATAGTCTTATTTCCGGACATCAGGGGCGCACGCCTTCCCGTTCCATGCGTTGAAGTAGATCACGCCAGCGGCTGAGACGGTCAACCGGCGCGGCGGGCTTGCCGTCCACGTAGACGCCGTCGGCATTGAAACTGAATACCGGCGTCAGGTCGCGACGCTGCGTGGCGGGCAAAATGGTCGAGATCAGGTTGTCCAGCACCAGCGGCACGGCATTGGGGGTTTCGTAATAACCCAGCACCATGTGGGCGATCTGGGTGCTGCTGGCCGCGCCGCCGATGCGCGCGCGGACATAGATGAATCGCAGCTTGTTGGCCGGCACGCCCAGCGCCAGCAGCGTGAAGTACTTGCCGATGACGTAGTCTTCGCAGTCGCCGGCGCCCCTGCCCAGCGATTCTAACGGCGTGGCCCAGTAATCGGCCTGTTTCCAGATGGTGATGTCCTCGCCGGACATCAGGGAGCGGTTCCAGAAATCATTGGCCTGTGTCAGCGCGCCTCTTTCCTGGGCAGAGGGGGGACTGCGCATCAATTGCAGCCATTCCGATACCGCCTTGGAGCCTTTTGCGCCATAGCGACTGGCCGACAGGCTTTGCAGCCGGTCAGCATTCACTTCCAGGGCGGAACTTCCGCCCCAGCCGCAAGCCAGGCATAGCAAAGCCAATCGGCACAGATTCAGCGTGCGGCGGAAACGGCGGGACGATGGCATGAAACGGATTTTCACATTTTTCCGGGCATCTTAGACGCGCCCTGGGAAAAAATGCGTCATGCGGGGGCGGGAAGATCCGTTGCGGATCTCCCCGGGAGCTATTGTTCAGGCGTGGTCGACGGTTAGCTTACCTTTCTGCAGCAGGTCATTGATGATGGCCTGGTTGCTCATGGACTGGCCGTAGGTATCGTGGGTGAGATCCACGTTTGCCAGCACGATCTTTTGGTCCGCGCCCTGGGTACCCAGCTGGCCGTGGGTGTTCACATCGATGACCGTGTCGTTGTCTTCCTTGCGGAAGCCCAGGTAGTTGGTTAGGTTGCCGTCGTTTTCGCCGACGAGTAGTTCCTGCAAGTCAAGAATGTCGCCGCCGTCGGCTTGCTTTTGAATCGAGAAGTCCATGATCCTATCCACAGCAGGGGCGTCCGTGGTGCCCTGGTCATTGAGTCCCCACTTGAACGCGTCGCTGTTGTCGTCATATCGGACGCCATTGCCGTCGCCGTACATGAGGTCATTACCCATGCCACCTATCAGAACATCACTGCCTGCATCGCCTTCGAGATAGTCGTTGCCTGTGCCGCCCGACAGGATGTCGCGGCCATTGCCACCGTACAAGGTGTCGTGGCTACCTTGGCCGTAGAGGATGTCGTCGCCATCGCCGCCGTGTAGGATATCGAAACTACCGCGCGTATCTCCATGCACTTCTAGGATTTCATGGTTTTCCGAGATGAACTTGTGCAGATCTACATCCGTAGGCGGCACGCCAACCTTCAGAAACAAGAATTGCTTGAGCGCCTCCAGGCCCAACCCGTCGTGCAGACCTTCAGGCCTGGCGGGATTGCCATCGATGCCCCAGGGTAACTGATCGGTGTTGATCGCATCGCCGAACAGGATGTCTGAACCCTTTCCTCCGGAGATCCAATCTGTGTCCGGCAAGGCCAGTACATGGCCTGGCAAGTCGCCGGCCTCAGCTTCTCGGCCTTGAGAAATCCAAAAGTCAGCAGGTTTTGGGGGAGGAGGGGGAAGGCCGAGCATGCCTCCGTGGTCGCCTAGTATCACGTCATTGCCGTCTCCGCCGTACCAATTGTCGATGATCTGGGCTCGGTTGTAATCGTCGTCGCCACCGACGATGAGCTGGCCTACGTTGATTTTGAATGTCTGCTGATGGGATAGGTCGTCGCCTCCGTTGGAAGTGCCACCGTTATCTCTGACGCGAAAGTCGAAGGACGATGAAGTATTGTTTCCGTCGAAGGTCACAGCGTCGGGTTGGAACACTAACTTTCCGCTGGCCAGATCTTCAGTGCTGATTTCTTGTCCTTGCACAATCGCTTTGCCATTCAAGAGCAGCCGACCGTGTTGGGGTAGAGAGTCGATGATCACCGACTTCATCGATTGTCCCTCCCCTGGGTCGGAGAATGGGAAGTCATTCAGACTGAACGTGTAGCGGCCGCCTGCCACGACGTTGCCAGAGGCGTCTTGCGATACCGGGGCATCGTTGACGGACAGAACTCGAACGTTCAAGGTGGATGAGGTCGTGAGCGTGCCGTCCGTCACGGTGTACGTGATCTGCGGGACGTTTCCGTTCCAGTTTGCGTCCGGTGTGAACACATAATTGCCGTCGGCTTTCACGAGGATTGAGCCCACGCCCTCCATGTACGCAGTGATGCCGGCGGAGTACGTTGTGCCATTGAGGGTGAACGTTGTGACAGTCAGCGCGTCGTTGTCGACATCGATTGCCCCGATGAGCACGTTGCCGGATGCCGCGTGGTCCTCTAACACCAGGTTGTCGTGTGCCTGGAGGATCGGCGCGTCGTTGGCGCCCGTGATTTCAACGGTCAAGACGGCCGAGCTGGTACCGCCCTCGCCATCGGAGACGGTATAAGTGATCGAACTGTAGGCTTTCTGGCCGACGCCGAGGTGTTGAAAGGCAGAGCCTGGGTCGAAGCTGTAGGAGCCATCGGCGTTCAGTGTGAACGTGCCGCCGTGGGAGCCCGCGATGGCGGCGCCTACGTTGGCCGCGTTGCCGTTCACTTGCGAAACGGCAAGCGCGTCGCCGTCTGGGTCGTTGTCGTTTGCCAACACGCCGTTTTGAGCACTGACGTCGAGAGTCGAATCCTCGCTGACAGCGCCCGAGTCGCCAGCCGCCAGGGGGGCGGGATTGGCAATGGCCCAGTCGAACTTCTGCGAGGTTGTCGCGCCAGAGGGGTCTGTGGCGGTGATGGTGACGTTGTATACGCCGATACTGCTGCCTTGCGACGCCGAAGGATCGATATCACCGTTAATGATGCCGGTGCGAGGATCGATGCTCAGGCCGGGCGGCAAGCCGGTTGCGGTGTAGGTAAGCTTGTCGCTCGCGTCCGGATCCGAGAAGCGGCCGGAGATGTCATAGCTCACATGGGTCTGAGCGTCCAGGCTGGAGATATCGGAAATGGCAGTGGAGACTGGCCCGTCGTTGGTGCCGGTGATCGTCACGACGGCGGTTGCCGTGGAGGTGGCGCCGCTGGGATCCGTGATGGTGTACGAAATGGTGCTGGTGGCGGTTTCGCCCGCGGCCAGGCGGTCAAACTCGTTTCCCGGCGTGAAGACATAGCTACCGTCAGGCAGGACTGTGAATGTGCCGCCATTGCTGCCCGCGATTGAAATGCCGTCCGCGGTCATGGGCCGGCTACCTACCGACGCTATCGTCAGGTGATCGCCGTCCGGGTCTGAGTCGTTCGAGAGCAGGTTGCCGCGCACCTGGCCGTCTTGATCGCCTTGACCCGCATCGTCCCGCGCGGTGGGGGCATGGTTGACGCTGACGGGAGTGGGCGCCTGGTCGTCGCCATTGACGGGGCCAATGCTGGACATGCGTGGCAAGACCGCTTCATCGCGTGCGGGATTCGAGTAGGCCAGATCGAGCGGACTGGTCGTTTCAAGAAGGCGAGCCAGTCGGACAAAGCTGCTGCCGCCTCCACCGCCGCCGCCTGCCACGACGGCGGCGGTGGGATCGAGTTCGTCGAACAGGTCGCGGCCGTCTTGCAGTGCGGCCAACAATCGGTCGGAGTCGGTGCCAGCGGGCGGCGCTACCGCCGCTTCGGACGCATCATCCAGAATGCCGGTCATTTCGCTGGTCAGCGCGACGTCGCGGTCTTCGCCGATGACGATCGGCATGCCGTTTTCAATATGCAGGGAAACCGTGGCGCCCGAGGCTGTGACGACGTCACTGCCGACCGCGACTTTGCTGCCTTGATGCAGTTCGGTCAGGGAACCGTCGCTATTGCGTATCCATGCGCGACCGGAGATTTCGTTGACGATTGCGGCGGGAGTATTGGCCATGTTGGTCTCGTTTCAGAGCGTTGTCCAAGATGGTTTGATACTAGAGGGCGTTGCTGCCGCTCGATACTGCCAATACTAATAGTGCTAAGCAAAGACGTAGCAGCTTGATGGAAGACGAATCATGCGAGAAGGCCGTTTCCGGCCCTTCCTGGATTCGTCGCCTAGGCATGGTCGACGTTCAACTTTCCTTTCTGCAGCAGGTCATTGATGATGGCGTGGTTGTTCATGAATTGGCCGTAAGCATCGTGGGTGAGGTCGACGTTCTCCAGTACGATTTTCTGATCCGCGCCCTGCGTGCCCAGCTTGCCCTGGGTGTTCACATCGATGACTGTATCGTTGCCTTCCTTGTGGAAATTCAGGTACTTGGCCAGTGAGCCGTCATTCTCGCCGACCAGCAACCCCTGCAGATCCAGAATGTCGCCGCCGTCGGAGGGCTTCAGGGGCGAGAAGTCCTTGATCGTATCCACGGCCGGGGTGCCTGCGGCGCCTTGGTCGTTGAACGCCCACTTGAATGTGACGCCGCCTGAACCGTCGTACAGGATGTCATCGCCTTTGCCGCCAAGCAGAACATCGTTGCCGGCATCGCCAAACAGCGTGTCTTTGCTAGCGCCGCCGGACAGGACGTCGTTGCCATCGTCGCCGTGGAGCAGGTCGCTTCCTCCCTGGCCATAGAGAATGTCGTTGCCCGCGCCGCCATGCAGTTCATCATTGCCGCCGCGCGTATCTCCCTGTACGTCGAAAAGCGCGTGGTTGTCTGAGATGAACTTGTGCAGATCGGCGTCGGTCGGTTGGATGCCGTTCTTCAATAGCAGGAACTGCTTGAGCGCGTCGAGGCTGGACCCGGGGGGAAGGTTCGCGGGTTGCGCGGGGTTGTCACCGATACCCCAGGGCAAACGGTCCGTATTGATCGCATCGCCGAACAGGATGTCTGAGCCGTCGCCGGCATGGATCTTGTCGTCACCGACCGAGGCTGCTTCATTGCTAGTCTGGCTGCCGGTTAGCGTCGCCGTTAGCTCCGAGGGATGCCGTTTTCAACTTGGAGGGAAACCGTCGCGCCCGACGCAGTGACCAGGTCGCTGCCGGCCGGGACCTTGCTGCCGAGGTGCAGTTCGGTCAGGGATCCGTCGCTATGGCGCAGCCACGCGCGACCGGAAATTTCGTTGACGATTGCGGGAGACGTATTGACCATGTTGGTTCCCTTTCCAGGGGGTTATCCAAGAAGGCCAGATGCTAGATTTCGTTGCCAGAGCTCGATACTGGCAATACTGACAGTGCCAAGCCGCAATGCTGCTGCTTGGGGAAAGATGCCAAGCAGGGAAGGCCGTTGCCGGCCTTCCCTGGGGCTTGTTGCTTAGCTGTGGTCGACGTTCAGCTTACCCTTCTGCAGCAGGTCGTTGATGATGGCCTGATTGCTCATGGCCTGACCGTTCGCGTCATGGGTGAGATCGACGTTCTCCAGCACGATCTTCTGATCCGCGCCCTGGGTGCCAAGCTTGCCCTGGGTGTTGATCTCGACGAGCGTATTGTTGGAGTTGGCCGGATCCTGCTTGAAGTTCAGGTACTGCGACAGGTTGCCGTCCTTCTCGCCCACGAGCAGGTCCTTCAGGTCCAGCACATCCCCGCCGTCGGCGACCGAGGCCTTCGAGAAGTCCTTGATCGTGTCGATCGCAGGTTGCGCCGTGGTGCCCTGGTCGCCGAGCTGCCACTTGAACGTGTCGCTGCCGCCGTCACCCCACATGGTGTCGTTGCCCTTGCCGCCGACCAGGATGTCGTTGCCAGCGCCGCCGTGGAGCTCGTCGTTGCCGGTTCCGCCATAGAGCTTGTCGTTGCCGTCATCGCCCCACAAGACATCATTGCCGCCCTGGCCATAGATGATGTCGTCGCCCTTGCCGCCGTGCAATTCGTCATTGCCGCCACGCGTGTCGCCAGCCGCATCGAACTGTCCCGGATTCTGCTTGATGAACTCGTATATCCGTTCGTTGGTCGGCGCGACGCCGTCCACGGCCGTGAGGTAGTCCTTCAGCGAGTCGAGACCGCCACCATTGTGGGATCCCGCGGGATTGCCGGCCCACGCCAGGTGGTCGGTGTTGATCGCGTCACCGAAGATGATGTCGTTGCCGTCGCCGCCGTAGACGGTGTCGTGGCCGACTTCGGCCGGATTGCTCGTGCTGCTGCCTCCCTTGAGCGCGGCCGCCAGGTCGTTTGCGGTGTTGACGATGTCAATGGAACCAACCTTGCCGGTGACGGTGTCCCAGCCCCAGTAGTCAAACGAGATCTGGCCATTGCCGACAGTGTCTGTATTGTCGAAGAAGCGCAGGATGTTGCTGTCGATGCCGGTTCCGATACCGATGCCGTGGACCTTGCTGGTGCCACTCAAGGCTTTGAAGGCGTCGACGGATTCCTTCATGGTGTTGTAGTCGGTATCGTTACCCGGTCCTTTGACGCTCCCGCCGTTGTTGTAGTACTGAGTCGGATTGCCGTCGGTCAGGAAGAAGGTCAGGTTTTCGAACTTCACCCCATTCGGGGTCGCTTTGCCTTGGTCAGCAAACCACTTCACGGTGGCGTTGAACGCCGCCTCGTAGTTGGTGCCCGCGATATCGCCGCTCGCAATCGTGAGTTTGTTGATCGCCTCGATCAACTGGCTCAGATTGTCCTTCGTGAGGTTGTTGAACGTGATCGGAGCTTGAGCATGGGTTGCGAAGCCGATCAGCGATACATTGACGACGCCGTCGTGCTTCTCCAGGTCGGCGGCGAGCTTGACCAGCGCGTCCTTGACCAGCTGCATGCGGTTGACACCGGAACCCGATTGCGCGGACATGCTGCCCGAACGGTCCACCACCAGTGCGATGTTGTAGTTCGTGCCGGGGGTGACGTTCGTGACGTAGCCGCCGTGGTCCGCCAGGATGATGTCATCGCCCGACCCGCCGTTCAGCGGCGGCTTGCCGCCGCTGCCGCTGTTGTCATTGCCATTGGTCACCAGGTGATCGGCGGAGATGACGAACTTGTGCTCGGTCGAGGTGTCGTTGCCGCCATTCGCCGTGCCGCCATTGTCCTTCACTTGGAAATTGAAGGAGCTGTCCTGCTTGTCGGCGCTCGGAGTGAACTTCAGCAGGCCTTGTTCGATGGCCGACTTCGGAATCTCCATGCCGGCCGTGACCGGCTTGCCGTTATAGGTCATCGTGCCGCTGGTGGGCGGTTGGGTGATGATGACGCTTTGCAGGCTGTTGCCTTCCGCTCCATCGTCGAAGCGGAAATCGTTCAACGAGAAGACGTACTGGCTATCGTCAGCTTCCAGGTTCGCGGAACCGTCCACGGTCGTGGGCGCGTCGTTGACACCATTGATGGTGATGGTGATGGTGCTGGTGGCCGAGCCGTCGGCGGAGGCGACCGTGTAGGTCTCGACGATGCTTTCGCCCGCCTTGAGGAACTGGATCGCGGCGTTGTTGACGTTGTAGGTGTAGGTGCCATCGGCTTTCATTACGATGGCGCCCAGCGCTCCGCCCGCATGCGTACTGCTGGTGAGCTTGAGGGTGTTGGTGTCGAAGGTCGACTGGCCGGCATCGGGATCCGTGATGGTGACCGCGCCCTTGACGGTGAGATTTCCGGCCGTGACGTTCACGTCTTCGGTGACAGACCGGAAGTCGTTGGTCATCACCGGCACGTCATTGGTGCCATTGATCGTGATGGTGATGGTCGTGGTGCTGAAGTCGCCGTCGGAATCGCGGATGGTGTACGAGAACACGTCCGAGAGCGTGTTGCCTTGCCCCAGCGCATTGACGCGCGGATCGCTGTTATTCAGGGTATAGGTATAGGTGCCATCGGCGTGGATGGTGATCTTGCCGTACACGCCATTGACCTCGGCGTCGACGTTGCCTTCGATCGCCTTGTTCGCGTTGGCAGCACCCTTGGTCACGCCGACCACGGTGGTCACGTCGGCGCCCACGGCGTCCGCACCGGTGCCGGTGATGACATTGCCCGTGGCTTCCAAGACCTTGTCTTCCGTCACGCTGGCCGTGTCCGGCTTTGCCTCGGGCGCGCTGTCGGTGATCTGGATGATCAGGCTGCCGCTGCTGCCGTGGCCGCCAGCATTCTTGGCGGTCACGGTGAAGTCGTCATGCACACTGTCCTTGCCGTTAGAGTGATCCTGGGATTTCCCCTTCTCGGTATAGGTGTAAGTGAGCTTGCCGGTAACCGGGTCGTAACCGGTGACCTTCAGCGTGCCCTTGCCCGTGGTCAGGCTGACGGGGTTGGCATTCGTCGCCTTGGTGACGTCCACGCCATTTACGTCGACGCTCACAATGCCCAACGCCGCGGAGATCTGCATCGTTCCCGTAACCGTGTCGCCGGTGGCTTCCGCGACCTTGTTCGTCGCGTTCGTAACGGCGGACTCCGCAGTGGAGGTCACGTTGAAATGCGTGTTCACCTTGTCGCCGTCGCCATCCGTTCCGGTAACGCCAACCGTGAAGTCCATCGGGCCGGCGGGAACGCTTTCCGTATAGGAGCCGGTCGTGAGGAAGGACATCCTGACGCCGCTGCCCGCGGCGACCTCGATGCTATCGAATTGAGAGAACGAGGGGGTGCCCTGGCTCAACATCTCCTTCGTGATGTGGATGGCGCCAGTCGTATTGCTCACGGGTACGGTGATGACCTTGGAAACGCCATCGCTCCATATCGTGACATTGAGCGTGCCGCTTCCCTTGACTTCCGCGACATTAAGCGTGAAATCCGAGAGGGCTTTCTTGAAGTCCATGCGGAAGCTCTCGCCCGAGTCGAAGGAGGTGTTGCCGATCCCGAACGAATTTCCGCTGCCGAACGTGTTGGCGTTGAACGTCTTTCCGCCGCCGGCGCTCAGCGTGGCATAGCCGAGGTCATAGGAGGATTGGGGGTTGTTGCTGATCGAGGAGGCCAAGTCGATCGACGCGGTCGTCCCGGGCCGGGCTTCGTGCTGGGTGACGGTATAGCCGCCCTCCGGATTCAGGGTCACCGTGAAGATCTTGGTCCCGTTGGGCGAGAAGATGTCGACCGAAGACTTGTTGAGCGCGCTGGTCGTCCAGTTCTGCGGCAGCTGACCGACAGACGACACAACCAGCGTGGCGCCCACGGCGTCGGCACCCGTATGGAATTCCAGAATGCCGGTGGCGCTGGTAGCGGCATTCTCCATCACCGTATTGGTGACGGCGCCGAATTCCGGACTGTCATCCTCGATATTGATCGTGATGGTGCCGTTGCTGGTGGCGTGGCCATCGTTGACCTGCACGCCGATGCCCAGCTGGAGCACGTCCTCGACCGAGTTCGTCGGGTGATCCACTTGGCCCGACAGGGTTACGGTGTAGCCGCCCGCGTCGGTCATCGTGACGGTGATGACGGGGTTTCCGTGGAAGTCCTTGCCGACCAGGGTGTGGCCATTGTCCGACAAGGTCCAGACGACAGGTTTCCCTTGCGAGGTCAGGGCATTGTCCGCCGGCTTGACCAAGGTGACGGTATGGGTGTCCTTCACATCCAAATCGGAGATGGTCAGGTTGCCGGAGTAGGTGACGGCGTTCGTCGTATCGATGGTGCCCGTGTTGTCGGGTATGCCGTGCGGCAGGCCTTCTTCGGACAGGTTGATGCTGGCGCTGCTGATGGAGGGCAGATCGTTCGTGCCGGTAATCGTAATCGTCAGCACGGCCTCGCTCTTGTCGCCGTCGGCATCGGTGATGGTGTAGCGGATGGTCTCGGTCAGCAATTCGCCCGCCTGCAGCCCCTGGACAGCTTGCAGGCTGTTGTTGAGCTGATAAGACCAGGTGCCATCGCCATTGTCCACCAGCGTGCCGTACTTGGCGTCGCCGGTAGTGATGACCGTCGTGACTGCATCGGCGCCGAGCGTGTCGTTGCCCAACAAGTTGCCGGAGATGGGGGCGGTCGTGCCTTCGGTGATGCCCGCCGTGTCGTTCTTGGCTTCAGGCGCGGTGTCGGTGATGAGCACGACCAGGTCGTCGGACTTGACCTGGTTGGCCGCGTCGGTGACGGTGACCGTGAACTTGTCGGTGACGGAGTTGTCGCCGGCAGTGTGATCCTTGGCCGTACCGTCCTGCTGGTAGCTGTAGGTGATCTTGCCGCTGGTGGCGTCGTAGCCGGTCAGCGTGAGCTTGCCCTGGGTGCCGTCGATGACACGCGGGGTGGTCGGGCTCAGCGCTTGCAGCTCGGCCACGGTGAGGGTGACGTTGCCGATCTTGACGGTGGCCAGGCCTTCCGGCGCGGTGACGGTCAGTTCGCCGGTGACCGGCTGCGTGGCGTTCTCGGCGATGCTGACGTTGCCAGCGTCTGCGCCGTTGGCGTCGGGGACAGTCACGCCCGGCACGCCATCGGTGTGGCCGTTGATGGTGACCGTGATGGTGGTGGTGCTGACGTCGCCGTCGGCGTCACGGATCGTGTAGGTGAAGGTGTCCTTGAGCTGCTGGCCATCGAGCAGCGCGTTGACGCGCGGGTCGTTGTTGTTCAGCTCGTAGGTGTAGGAGCCGTCGGCCTTGAGGACGATCTTGCCGTACTCGCCGTTGACTGCGGTGTTGACGTTGCCGGTGACGTTCTGGCCGGCGCCCACCGTGCCCTTGGCCACGCCCACGACGTTGGTGGCATCTGCGCCGAGGGTGTCGGCGCCGGTGCCGGTGATGACGTTGCCGGAGGCGCTCAGCGCGGTGTCTTCGGTGACGGTAGCGGTGTCGGGCTTGGCTTCCGGAGCGGTGTCGGTGATGAGCACGACCAGGTCGTCGGACTTGACCTGGTTGGCCGCGTCGGTGACGGTGACCGTGAACTTGTCGGTGACGGAGTCGTCGCCCTTGGTGTGATCCTTGGCGGTGCCGTCTTGCTGGTAGCTGTAGGTGATCTTGCCGCTGGTGGCGTCGTAGCCGGTCAGCGTGAGCTTGCCTTCGGTGCCGGTGATGACACGCGGGGTGGTCGGGCTCAGCGCTTGCAGCTCGGCCACGGTGAGGGTGACGTTGCCGATCTTGACGGTGGCCAGGCCTTCCGGCGCGGTGACGGTCAGTTCGCCGGTGACCGGCTGCGTG
>Ga0255338_1000395_pt1 | contig 151589 bp, 151 predicted proteins | sample MeOH1_35cm_T4_19_FD_203715 | JGI IMG/M metagenome (GOLD analysis project Ga0255338, IMG submission 203715) | Sandy soil microbial communities from University of British Columbia, Vancouver, Canada - MeOH1_35cm_T4_195 | ecosystem: Engineered > Artificial ecosystem > Sand microcosm >...
CGGCGCCGTACAACTCGCTACGCGCCTTCGGCTCTTCGCTCAAACAGGTACGGCGAGTCAGTTACGAAGCGCTGCGCGCCCGTCCCCAGGCCAAGCCGCTTCGCCGCCACAGAAATCGCCGCCGCCGGGTACCGCCTGCCGCGCCGCGAGAGTGGTGGTATTCCACCGGTGGCGTGCCTACAGTGTTGGCGGCAAATCCGCGTGCGGGTGGGCCATGCCGCGCAATCAGACGATGCGCCTGCGATGAGTGGTTTTGCGCTCGGCGCGAAGCGCTTCGTCAACATTCTCATCTCGCCTGTTTGAACGAAGCGGCCTTAGGCGCGTAGTGAGTGAGTTGCAAGATGCGAGCGCAAAACCACTCATCGCAGGTTTGCCGGCAAAGCCGGCCGCATCGTCGCGCGGCATGGCCCACCCGCACGCGGATTTGCCCGCGAGGTGGAGGCGTGGGAAACAACCGATGAGCGGCACCAAACGCACCAACAGGCTCAGCCCGAACGGTTGCCAGGCTCGGTCCGAACTGCAAGGGGCCCGATCGCCTGCATCGCGCTGAAACCCGGCATTGCCGCACTCGCGTAGCCGGGGCAGGCCAGTGACCCGAGCTCGATCTTCCCATCGCGGATCTTCAGGCGCACCGCGCCGTGGCTGCGCTCGTACACATCGGGGTGCGCGGCCAGGAAGGCGTCCTGCTCCGCTTGCGGCTGGGCGGCCATGCCATTGACGTAATGGTGGCCGTTGCGCTCGACGTGCTCGATGCCCAGCAGGTTGACCAGGGCCAGGTCCTGCTGCACTGACAGGCCCGCCTGTGTCGTGAGGTCCTCGGCCGACATGAAGTACCGCGTCTCGCCACACTCGCTGTTCCACGCCGCGCAGCGCGCCGCGTTGAGGACCGACTTGTACAAGCCCTTGCAGGTCTTGGACGAAACGCCGGTGTAGCCACGCTCGCGCGCCGCCAGGAAAGTGTCCAGCTCGCCATCCGACTCGTCGATGATGACGGGCTTGCCCAGGTCCGCCTTGCGCAGGTCCTCATCCAGCGCCGGCTTGCGCGCGATGGGCTGCTCGATGAAGAGGACGGATTCCCATAGTCGCGTGAGTTCGGTGCGGCCGCGAATGCCGTCAACGAGTTGTGCGATGCCTTGTGCGTCTTCGTACTGCTCGTTACCGTCCAGGGACGCAAAATAAGGCTCCGCCGACCGGTCCAGCACCGCGGCGATCGCCTGTAGCCGCGCGAGGTCGGCTTGGACATTCCCACTGACCTTGAGCTTGAAGTGGCGATGGCCGTAGACGTGGATCACTTCCTCCAGCGTTTCCGGCAGGCCGTCGTTCACGCGCTGCGTGAGATCACTCGCAGTGATCGCATCGAGCAGGCCCACGGTGTGGCGCGCGGCGATGCTGGGCCGCGGCGCCAGCCCGGCCAGGAAGCGTTCGATATCCAGCCCATTGAATTCCGGCCGGGCGGCGCCGACGCCCGGCAGGTTTGCCGTCATCGCCTGGTAGAACGAAACACCCTGCAAACGGCAGAGCGCATCGAGCACCGCGCGGTCGATGAGCGCCGGCCCGTAGCTCGCCAGCAAGGGGTTGAAGCGGCGTGCGGCCGCCGCGGCCATGTACGCGTCGTAATTGCGCGCGAAATGGCTGAAGGCGCTCGCGGGCGTCAAGTCGGCCAGATAGGCTTCGCGCGCCAGCCGCAGCACATCGCGCAGCTGATCGAAGTTGTCCTCATTGGAAAGCGCCAGGTTCTTGTCGAACCACTTGGGCGCCATCATCTCGGCGGCCGCGCCCCATGCGCCGCGGCCATCGGCGAACTCGATGCGCGCGCGCACGAAAGCCTGCGGGCATTCGGTGAGTGTCACCACGCCGAAGCGGAACGGCAGCCGCAGCACGACCGGCCGCTCGTACAGCTCGACTTCGCGTACCGTGAAGCGTGGCGCTTCAGCCATGGCCGTCCAGTCCTTCCATGATGCCCTTCAGGTAGCCGATCGACAGCGCGGCACAACCGGGGCCGTCGGGCACATAGTCGAATGGCTCGACAGCGACGATGCCTTCGTAGTGTCCCATCGCCTGCATGCGCAGCAAGGTGCGCAGGATCGGCGCGAAGTGCATCTGGCCCTGGCCGGGCCCGCGCCGGTTGGGGTCGTTCACCTGCACATGCGCGATGTGCCCGGTGGGCATCCATTGCGCCATCAGTGAATCGACGGGTTGCGCCTCCGACTGGCCGGCGGCGCTGCAATCGATCATGGTCTTCAGGCCCGGGGAAGCAATCGCGTCCACGATGGCGGCGGCTTCGGCCACGGTGTTGATCAGGTCGGTCTCGCGCACGGCCAGCGGCTCGATGCAATACGCGAGGCTGCGATCGCGCGCCGCCACCGCGACTTGCGCGAAGCACTCGCGCGCGCGTTCCAGCGCCGCTTCGCGTGACGTGCCGGGCGGCACCGAACGCTGCTTGGGCGAGCCGTGCACCAGGTAGTGCCCGCCCATCAGGGCGCACAGTTCGACCAGCCGGTGCATCACGGCCACCGTGCGATCTCGCACCGTCTTGTCCGGGCTCACGATCGACAGGCCGGCCGGCGCCACCAGCAGCCAGTGCAGCCCGAAGATCCGCAGGCCGTGATCCTGCGCGATGCGCTCGGACTGCATTGCCTGCGCGTCGGTGATCCGCATCGGGTCTTCGGCCAGCGTGAAGGGCGCGACCTCCAGGCCGTCGTAGCCGAGCTTCGCGGCCAGCGCGCACTGCTCGTCGAACGACAGCGGCTGCAGCACCTCGTTGCACAACGCGAACTTCATGTGGCCTCCAGGTGTGCCTTGCGCATGAACAGCCTGCGCACCGGCGGGATCCGCAAGATGAGGATCAGGGCCATTATCCCGAACAGCACTGCCGAGATCGGGCGAGTGAAGAAGGGCGTGAGGTCGCCATCCGACAGCACCAGCCCGCGCCGGAAGTTCTTCTCCAGCAGGTCGCCCAGCACGATGCCCAGCACCAGCGGCGCCATGGGGTAGCCGTACTTGCGCAGCGCGAAGCCCAGCACGCCGAAGGCCACCATCACCCAGATGTCGAACAGGCGCGAGGCCAGCGCGAAGGTGCCGATCGTGCACAGCACCAGGATGATGGGGACGATGATGGTGGTCGGCACGCGCAGCACCTGGACCAGGAACTTGGTCAGCGTCAGGCCATAGATCAGGATGCCGATGGTGGCCAGCATCATCATGGCCACGATGTCGTACACAAACTGCGGCGACTCGATCATGATCATCGGCCCGGGCTTCACGCCGTGGATCAGCATCGCGGCCATCAGCACCGCGGCGGGTGCGGAGCCGGGGATCTGGAGCGTGAGCACCGGGATGATCGCGCCGGGCACACAGGCGTTGTCGCCGGTCTCGGCGGCCATCAGGCCTTCCACCGAGCCCTTGCCGAACTTCTCTCTCTCCTTGCTCGCGCGCTTGGCGGCGGCGTAGGAGGACCAGGCGGCGACGTCCTCGCCGACGCCCGGCACGATGCCCATGAAAGTGCCGATCACGCCCGAGCGAAGGATGGTGCGCCAGTACTGGAACACGTCGCGCAGCTTGGGGATGACGGAGTCCAGCGCGCTGATCTTCACCGGCGGCCGTCGCTCCTGCATGGCCACCAGGATTTCGGCGAAGCCGAAGGCGCCGACCAGCGCGGGCACCAGCGAGATGCCGCCGGCCAGGTCGCGATTGCCGAAGTTGAAGCGCTCGAAGGCGTGGATGCCGTCCTGCCCGATGGTGGCGATGAACAGGCCCGCGAAGCCCGCGATCCAGCCTTTGAGCGCGTCGCCGCCGGTCAGCGTGGCGGAGATGATCACGCCGAACACCGCGAGCCAGAAGAACTCATAGGCGCCGAACTTCAGCGCCACCTCGCCCAGCAGCGGCGTGAACAGCGCGAGGAAGAACATGCCGATCAGGGTGCCCAGCACGGAGCCGCTCGTGGCGATGCCCATCGCGCGCCCGGCCATGCCCTGACGCGCCAGCGCGTAGCCGTCCAGGCACGACGCGGCGGAGGCGGGCGTGCCCGGGATGTTGAGCAGGATCGCGCTTCGGCTGCCGCCATAGATCGCGCCCACGTAGGTGCAGATGAGCACGAGCAGCGCCTGGGCCGGCGGCAGCTTGAGCGTCAGCGTCGTCATCAGCGCCACGCCCATCGTCGCGGTGAGGCCCGGCAGCGCGCCGATGACCACACCCACCAGCGTCGATGCCAGCACGAAGAAGATCGACTCCACCGTCATGAAGCCGGCCAGCGAATGCCCGAAAGCGACGAGTCCCTGGAACATCAAGGCAGCCTGACGTAGAAGACTTCCTGGAACGACAGCGAGATCACCGCGCTGGCGATGCAGCCGCAGGCAAGGGCTAGCAACGCCTGGCGCGCAGTGCTGCGCCCCAGCGCGGTCTGCCGCTCGCGGTCGAAGAAGAAGATGAAGGCACTGACGAACGCGCCTGTGACCAGCCAGAACGGCAACCCGTGGCCGACCAGCACCAGGGAATAGGCCAGCATGGCCGCGAAGACCAAGCCGATGCGAAGGGTGCTTTCACGCCGCACCGATGCGCCCAGGGGCCGCAGCGCGCCGCGCTTGATGGCGCGCAGCGCCAGCATCAGCCCCAGCAGCAACACGGCCGCCCCGAGCAATCCGGGCACGAGCCCCGGCGCTTCATATTTGTTGATGTGCAGGTTTTCCAGCCGGTCCATCCGCCACGCGCCGATGGCGACGGCGCCGCCGAATGCCATCCACAGCAGCGCCGACACCAGGTCGGCGCGCGGGGAGACCTCCCCTTGCGGGGGCGATTCGATGCTCACGGGGAGGGCCGCGTTACGGCTTGGGAATACCCACCGTGTCCGGAGACACCTTGGTCTTGCCCGTGGAGTGCAGCAGCCAGGCATTGGCCTGGATCGCGGGCATCGCGGCCGCGAGCGCGGCGTCGCCGGCGACGGGCGCGAACAGCGCGCCGCGATTCACGGCGTACGCCTTGATGGCCGCATTGTTGGCGATGTTCTCGGTCCAGATTTTCTGCACCGTGGCGACCACGTCGGCCGGCACGCCCTTGGGGATGAAGATGCCGAAATAGTTGGCCGCCGACTTGAAGCCCGGGATGGTCTTGCTGATCGGCTCGATCGTGCCGTAGCCCTCGATCTCCAACGGGCGGTCCGACACGGTAGCGAGCGGACGGATGCGCTTGCCGCGGATCATCTCGGCCTGCTCCACCGCCAGCTGGGTGGTGAGGTCGGTTTCCCCGGACACCGTGGCAACGACAGCGGGGTTGCCGCCGTCATAAGTGACGTGGCGGTACTTCACGCCGGTGGCACGCGAGATGGCTTCCATCGCGTTGTGGCCGCCGGAGGTGACGCCCGCCGTCGCCACTTTGATCTCGCCCGGCTTGGCCTTCATGGCGTCGAGCAGTTGCCCCATGTTCTGGTAAGGCGTCTGCGCGCCCACGCCGACCACGGCGATGTTGGCCACCGAGAGGAAGAGGTGCCAGTCTTTCGCCGGAACGTCCAGCATGCCCAGGGCCTGATAGGCGCCCAGGTCTTGCGCGGCGCCGGCGGCCCAGGTGTAGCCGTCCTTCGGCGCTTCCCACGCGTTCTTGGTACCGATCGAACCCGAGGCGCCGGGCTGGTTGACGATGATGATCTTCTGGCCCAGCACCTTCTCGAGTTCGGCGGCGGTGACGCGCGTGATCTGGTCGGTCGAGCCGCCAGCGGCCCACGGGACGATCAGGTTGATCGGCTTCGTGGGCTTCCACTGCTGGGCCATGGCGGGCCCCGTGAAGGCCAGCGCCGCGGCCGCGGCGCAAACAGCTTGGAGGAAGTGGCGTTTTTGCATGGTCTCTCCGGGTGGGTTAATTCACTAACCAGTTAATTGAACGAATGTAGGGGGTGGTGGGACGGCTGTCAATCTAGCTTGCCCTTAGGCCAGCCAGCGCTCCCGGTGTTGCGCGACGAAGTCGTCATCAACGAGGTGCGGATAATCACGCTGCACGCGGCTGAGCTCGTCGGCCTGGCCCCGGCTCAGGCCTTCATTCGCGTCGAGGCACCACGTACCTTGCAGCAGGCCCTGGCGGCGCAGAACTTCGTGGCAGCCCGCAATGCAACCATGAAAGTCGTGCGCCACGTCGAAGAGCGCGCTGTTGCAGTCGGTGACCTGCGCGTCCAGCGCCAGCAGTTCCGGCGTAATGCCGTTGCTCGCGACCGCGGCATGGATGCGGTCCAGCAGTTCCACCGCGCGCTTTGTCCACACGCTCCAGTGGCCGAGCAGGCCGCCCTTGATGCGCACCGTCACGGCTTGGCCATCTCGCATGAAAGTAAACGGCGCCAGCAGGTCCAGTACGATGTGGTCATCGTTGCCGGTGTAGAGCGTCACACGCTCCTCGGCCTTCGCCGCCACCACGCCTCGAATCACGTCGAGCGTGCGGTAGCGGTTGAACGGCGCCATCTTGATCGCGACCACGTTGTCGATCTGCGCGAAGCGGCTCCAGAACGTGGCGGGCAGGTGAATTCCACCGACGGCCGGCTGCAGGTAGAAGCCCACCAGCGGCATCACTTGCGCGACCAGTTCGCAATGCGCCACCAATTCGTCTTCGCTCGCGCCCTTCATCGCCGCGAGGCTGAGCAAGCCCGCGTGATAACCCAGCCCGCGCGCAACCTCCGCTTCGCGCACAGCCTGTTCGGTGCGGCCCGCGAGCCCCGCCACCATGAACAGCGCGCGCTTGCCGCCGATCGGCTCCCATTCGCGCGCCGTCTGCATCGCCAGTTCCAGCACCGGCTGGTACAGGCCCACGTCGCGGATCGCGAATTGCGTTGAGTGCACGCCCACTGCCACGCCACCCGCCCCCGCGTCGAGGTAGTAACGCGTCATCGCACGCTGACGGCGGGCGTCCAATTTGCGTTGTTCGTCCAGCGCCAGCAGGTGGGCCGGGATCACGGATCCCCGCCGCAGCACGGCCAGCGAGTCGGAAGGAATGTCGGTCCAGTGCATGTGAAAGAGTCCCTAGTGTGCTTGTGCGAGCACGGCGTGCTGGCGGCGGGCCGTGGATGGCGGGTGGCCGACTCCGCGAATGTCCTCCGCTGCCGGGAGGGCGGCTCCCCCTTGATTTCGCTGCGTCGGCCACCCGCCATCCCCGGCCCTTGGCGAGGGATGGGTTCTCTCGACGCATCGAACAGCCACAACGGTGGATGGATCGGGGCGGCGGGGCGCTCTACGCAGCGACATCAAGGAGGAGCCGCCCTCCCGGCGGCGGGGGACAGTCGCGGAGTAGAGCGCCCCGTCGTCCCGATCCCGCCCCCCAACCAAGCTATGAGTCTGTTTGTGAAACAACAAACTAATACCTCCCATCACGAGCTTCGTAGTGCGTCGGCTTGCCCAGGCTGCTCCCGCCGCGCTGCACCCAGTCGGCGGTCCAATCCAGCATGCGGTCGAGTGAGACCTGCGGCGGCCCGAAGAGCTTGAATGCCTCCGTGCAATCGACCAGCCACGCCGTCGGCGCCTCCTGCCCGGTGAGCACAGGTTCAATGCCCAGCCTTCGCCCCAAAGCCTGCGCAACTTCGCGAATGCTGATTTTCGGCCCGCTGATGTTCAGCGGCGATGTCGGCGTGTCGCAATGTGCCAGCGCGCGCAGCGACCAGTCATTGGCTTCGCCCTGCCAGATGATGTTGGCGTGGCCCATGGCCAGGTCGATCGGTTCGCGGTGCAGCACCTTCTGCGCGACGTCGTGCAGCACGCCGTAACGCATGTCGATGGCGTACGACAGGCGTAGCAGGCGGCCGGGCGTCTGGTATTCATGCGAGAAGTGCTGGAACATGCGCTCGCGTGCCACGCAGGAATTGGCGTACTCGCCTGAAGGTGCGGTGGGTGGCACGCTCTCGGTGGCGCCGTTGCCGGCCGTGGCGACGAACGGATAGACGCATGCGGTGGAGAAGGCCACGATGCGCGATGCGTTGAAACGTTCCGCCACCAGCGCGGGCACGTGTGCGTTCATCGCCCAGGTCAGCCATTCGCTGCCTGTGCTGCCGAATTTGCGCCCGGCCATGAAGATGATGTTGGGCGCATCGGGCAGCCGCGCCAGCGCATCGCGCGAAAGCAGGTCGGCCTCGATGCACTCGATGCCGTGACGCTCCAGCTCCTGGCGCAGCCCCGCTTGCGAGAAGCGCGCCACGCCGATCACGCGGCGCCCGGGCGAGGCCCGCTTGGCCATCCGCGCGAGCGTCGGCCCCATCTTGCCGCCCACGCCCAGCACCATGATGTCGCCCGGCACGCGCTCCAGGTCGCGCACCAGGGCTTCGGAAGGTTGGCTCATCGCCTCGTCCAGTTGGGCGACGTCCTGGAATCGATCGGGAAGTGTCATCGCCAAGGACTGTAACCAGCTGGTGAAATCCCGCAACGCCGGGGAACCCGTAAAACCAAAAGCTTGACTCATCGCAAAGCGCCGGGCTGCGCTATCGCGAGGCGAGCAAGTGCGATGTGGTGGCGGCGGGCCGTGGACGGCGGGTGGCCGACTCCGCGAATGTCCTCCGCCGCCGGGAGGGCGGCTCCCCCTTGATTTCGCTGCGTCGGCCACCCGCCATCCACGGCCCTTAGGCAGCGTTTCTTCTCTCGACGCCTCGAACACCCTCACTGGTGGATGGATCAGGGCGGCGGGGCGCTCTACGCAGCGACATCAAGGAGGAGCCGCCCTCCCGGCGGCGGGGGACAGTCGCGGAGTAGAGCGCCCCGTCGCCCTGATCCCGCCCTGATCCCGCAACCAATGCAGCCATGAACTTGTGGGACAGCACTCCATGGCCGATTCGGCGGTGTCCGACCGGAACGGCCGCGCTGACCGGCTAAGTTGGCGCATGGCACGCGACCGCACAACCCCTGGCTCTTCCATTGGAGACAACAGAGACACCAAGGAGCCCAGGCAGGAAGCCCCTGCGCCCCCGCCCCGCGGCTTCGTACAGGTGCGGGGCGCGCGCGAGCACAACCTCAAGGACGTGGACGTCGACGTGCCGCGCGATGCGCTGGTGGTGTTCAGCGGCGTCTCGGGCTCGGGCAAGTCGTCGCTCGCATTCGGCACGCTCTATGCCGAGGCGCAGCGGCGCTATCTCGAATCCGTGTCGCCGTACGCGCGGCGGCTGATCGACCAGGCCGGTGTGCCTGACGTCGATTCAATCGAGGGCCTGCCGCCGGCGGTGGCCCTGCAGCAGCAGCGCGGCACGCCCAGCGCGCGGTCGTCGGTGGGTAGCGTCACGACAATCTCGAGCCTGCTGCGCATGCTGTATTCGCGCGCCGGCAACTATCCGCCCAAACAGCCCATGCTGTATGCGGAGGATTTTTCGCCCAACACGCCGCAGGGCGCGTGCTCACGTTGCCACGGGCTCGGCCGCGTGTACGAGGTGACCGAAAAATCCATGGTGCCCGACGATTCGCTCTCTATCCGCGAGCGCGCCATCGCCGCCTGGCCGCCCGCATGGCATGGGCAGAACCTGCGCGACATCCTCGTGACGCTGGGCTTGGACGTGGACAAGCCCTGGCGCGAGCTGCCGAAGAAGGACCGCGACTGGATCCTCTTCACCGACGAGACGCCGACGGTGCCGGTGTACGCGGGCTTCACGCCCAAGGAAACGCGGGCCGCGCTGCGCAGCAAGATGGAGCCCAGCTACATGGGCACCTTCACCGGTGCGCGCAACTACGTGCTGCATACATTCGCCACCACGCAAAGCGCCCTCATGAAAAAACGGGTGTCGCGCTACATGACGGCGAGCATGTGCCCGCAGTGCGAAGGCAAGCGGCTCAAGCGCGAGGCGCTGTCGGTGACTTTCATGGGCCTGGACATCGGGGAGCTGTCGCGCCTGCCGCTGTCGCAGCTGGCGCAGCTGCTGCGCCCGGCCGCGCAAGGCAGGCTGCAGGCGGACGCGCGCGATCGCGCCACCTTGAGCCGCCATGACGCGCGCAAGGCCGTCAGCGACCGGGTCGCCCACGGCGGCTCCGCGCATGCCGCGGCGCCCGATGTGCGGCGCACCCACAACCTCTCCGAAGAAAAGCTGATCGCCGCGCAGCGGCTCGCGCGCGACCTGCTCGGCCGCGTCGCCACATTGGAGCGGCTGGGCCTGGGGTACCTTTCGCTGGAACGCAGCACGCCCACGCTGTCGCCGGGGGAACTGCAGCGCCTGCGCCTGGCGACGCAGCTCGGCTCGCACCTGTTCGGCGTTGTGTATGTGCTCGACGAGCCCTCGGCAGGGCTGCACCCCGCCGACGGCGAAGCGCTGCTCGAAGCCTTGCAGCGGCTCAAGGCCTCGGGCAACACGCTCTTCGTCGTTGAGCACGATCTTGCCGTGATGCGGCGCGCCGACTGGCTCGTGGACGTGGGGCCGGACGCGGGCGAGAAGGGCGGGCGTGTGCTTTACAGCGGCCCGCCCGAAGGTCTACGCCATGTGGCGCAATCGCACACCCGGGCCTACCTCTTCGGCGGCGCCGAACAGCCCGCGCGCGCGCAACGCGAGCCGCAGGCGTGGCTGCGCCTGGAGAACGTCACGCGCAACAACCTGCATGGCCTGGACGTGGCGTTCCCGCTCGGTTGCCTCACTGTTGTGACGGGCGTGTCGGGCTCGGGCAAATCCAGCCTGGTGAGCCAGGCGCTGATCGATCTCATGTCATCGCACCTGGGCAGCCCGGCGCCCGCCGACCACGATGACGAACCGGAGAGCCTGGACAGTAGCGACCCAGGCGCACCCACCAGCGGCCACATTGCCGAGGGCGCGAGCCGCATTCGCCGACTGGTGCAGGTGGACCAGAAGCCGATCGGGCGCACGCCGCGCTCCAACCTGGCCACCTACACGGGCCTGTTCGATGCGGTGCGCAAGCTCTTCGCTGCCACACCGATGGCCAAGCGCCGCCGCTACGACGCGGGCCGCTTCTCTTTCAACATGCCCAAGGGCCGGTGCGAGACCTGCGAAGGCGAGGGCTTTGTCTCGGTGGAGCTGCTGTTCATGCCCAGCGTCTACGCGCCGTGTCCCCAATGCCACGGCGCGCGCTACAACGCGCAGACGCTCGAAGTCACCTGGCAAGACAAGACGATTGCGCAGGTGCTGGGCATGACGGTGGACGAGGCGGCTGCGTTCTTCGCCGATGAGGCGCAGGTGGCTCGCCCGCTGCAGGTGCTGCGGGACATCGGCCTGGGCTACCTTCGCCTGGGCCAGCCGGCGACGGAGCTGTCCGGTGGCGAAGCCCAGCGCATCAAGCTAGCCACCGAGCTGCAGCGCACACAACGCGGCGACGCCTTGTACGTGCTGGACGAACCAACCACGGGCTTGCACCCGGGCGACGTGGACAGGTTGATGCGGCAGCTCGACGGCCTGGTCGCCGCGGGCAACACCGTGATCGTCGTCGAACACGAGATGCGTGTCGCGGCGCAGGCCGACTGGGTGATCGACGTGGGCCCCGGTGCGGGCGGGGAGGGCGGGCGCATCGTCGCCCAAGGCAAGCCCGAGGAAGTCGCGGCCTCGAAGCAAAGCCGCACCGCGCCCTACCTGGCTCCGTGCCTGAAACCCGTTACAGCTTGACGCCGAACGCCTTGCCGACCAGTGCGAGGGCCGCCGGGCTGTCCCAGGCCTGCGCCCCGTAGTACTTGGCAAGCACCCGGCCCTGTGCGTCGACGAGCAAGGTGAGCGGCAGCCGCTCGGCGCCCAGCATGTGTTCCAGCATCAATCGGCTGTCGATGAAATTGTCGAAAGAGGTGCCCGTCACCTTCACGAACATCGTGGCGCGGTCGATGTAGTCGTCGGTGGAGATGCCGATGACGTTGAACTTGCCGCCGCCGCGCCGGGCGAGGCGCTGCAACGAAGGCATCTCCTCGCGGCAGGGCCCGCACCAGCTGGCCCAGACGTTGATGATGAGGGCCTTGCCGCGGTAGTCCGACAGCATCCTCGACGGCCCCGCGATGCCGCGCATCGGCACGTCGCGCAGGACGGAACCCACCTCGACTTCGCCGGGCGTCTTGGGGAAGGCCGGTTGCACGAGCATCAGCCCCAGCACCAGGGACAGCAAAAGAGATTTCATCGGCCGCCCGAGGATGCCACGCAATCGGACGGCGCATTTGCGGAACGTCAATTGCCATCGCCGCCACAGAAATCGCCGCCGCCGGGTACCGCCTGCCGCGCCGCACGGGGCTCGCCGACGCAACCTGTAGCAACAGACACCACGGCCGCACACAAGCTGCCACAATGCAGCCGTTTGCAGCCCGCACTCGAACGCGCTACTTTCATGAAAACCGTCAGCCTGATCGGCGCCCCCACCGACGTCGGTGCCAGCGTGCGCGGCGCCGGGATGGGCCCGGATGCATTGCGCGTGGCCGGCCTGTTCGAGGCGCTGCGTTCGCACAAGCTCAACGTCATCGATCACGGCAATCTCGCCGGCCCGCCCACGCCGTGGACCGCGCCCGCGGACGGCGTGCGCCATCTGGAAGAGGTAGTGGCCTGGAACCGCTCCGTGTTCGACCGCGTGGCCGCCGTGCTCGCCGCCGGGCAGGTGCCGTTGCTGATGGGCGGCGACCATTGCCTGGCCATCGGCTCCATCAGCGCGGTGGCGCGGCACTGCCGCTATACAAAGAAGCACCTGCGCGTGATCTGGCTGGACGCCCACACCGACATCAACAACGAAACCATCAGCCCCTCGGGCAATGTGCACGGCATGCCGGTGTCGTGCCTGCTGGGGCGCGGCCCGAAGTCGCTGGTCGGATGGAGCGGCCAGCCCGCGGCGATCGCACCGCAGGATATCGACTTCATCGGCATCCGCAGCGTGGACGCCGAGGAGAAGCAGGCCATCCGCCAGCTCGGGCTGCAGGTGTTCGACATGCGGCACATCGACGAGCACGGCATGCGCAACACCATGCTCGAGGCGCTGCACGACATCGATGACGACACGCACCTGCACGTGAGCTTCGACCTCGATTGCCTGGACCCGGCCGACGCGCCCGGCGTGGGCACCGGCGTGCGCGGCGGCCCGACGTACCGCGAGCTGCAGCTGTGCATGGAGATGATCGCCGACACGGGCAGGCTCGGCTCGCTCGACGTGGTCGAAATCAACCCCGCGCTGGACGTGCGCAACCGTACTGCTGAGCTGGCCGTGGAGTTCGTGCAGAGCCTTTTCGGTGCATCCACGCTCGCCCGGTAGCGAATTCGACCTTGCGCGCCCCACGGCTTCCCCTGCCCGGCTCATAATGACGGTCGTTCCCGATCGTCCGTCGCCGATGGCTCTTGAACGTCGAGTGAGTAGACCTTGGCACAGAAAGATACGGGGATGGCAGCCATCCTCAAGGGAAATGAGACCGCTATCCTGCGTGAGTGGGTCAAGCAGCAAATGGTCCACGGCGGCGCACGCGGCCAGGGCGAGGCCGAAACCGAAACGCAGTCGCGCGAATTCCTCAACACCTTTTCCTCGGCCGTCCAGCACAGCTACGATGAAGACCTCTCCGGCGAGCGCTGGGACGACGTGCGAAGCACGCTCGGCGCGCTCTCCAAGGAGCGCGCGATCAGCGGTTCATCGCCGTCACAGACCGCCACCTTCGTCTTCTCGCTGAAGAAGCCTTTGTTCGACGCACTGCGCCGGACCTACTCCGACGACGCGCGGCGCCTGAACGAGGAAACCTGGCTGGCTTCCAGCGTCATCGACAAGCTGGGCCTGGTCACCATGGAGGCCTACCAGAAGGGCCGCGAGCAGGTCATCAGCCGGCAGCAGCAGGAGTTGCTGGACCTGTCCACCCCCGTGATCAAGCTGTGGGACGGCATCGTCGCCGTGCCGCTGATCGGCACGCTGGACAGCGAACGCACGCAGGTCGTCATGGAAAGCCTGCTCGAGGCCATCGTCGACAACGAGGCCACGGTGGCCATCATCGACATCACCGGCGTGCCGACCGTGGACACGCTGGTGGCCCAGCATCTGCTCAAGGCCGTGGCGGCAGCGCGTCTCATGGGCGCCGACTGCATCATCAGCGGCATCCGCCCGCAGATCGCGCAGACTATCGTGCATCTGGGCGTCGACCTGGGTGACGTGATCACCAAGGCCACCCTTGCCGATGCGCTTCGCATCGCATTGGCCAAACGTGAGCTGACGGTCATCGCCGCGTCGCGGCGCGCCGCATAAGGGCGTGCGATCTTGGACCAGATACCCATCCTCAAGCTGGGCAATGTCCTGCTGGTGACGATCCAGGTCGAGCTGCACGATCAGCTCGCGATGACGCTGCAGGACGACCTCACCCACAAGCTGTCGAAGACGCAAGCCAGGGGCGTGCTGATCGACATCTCCGCGCTGGAGATCGTCGACTCCTTCATTGGCCGCTCGCTGGCGCACATCGCCGGGATCGCCCGCGTGATGGACGCCACCACGGTGCTGGTTGGCATGCGGCCCGCCGTGGCGATCACGCTGGTCGAGCTGGGCATGTCGCTGACCGGCATTCGCACCGCCTTGAACGTCGAAAAGGGAATGCAACTCCTGCGCGAATCCATGGATGAGCAGGAGAGCTTCCATCAATGAACTAAAAAGCGTCGTCTACCCCGTCCGCAGCGCAGAACAGCTGAGCCTCGCGCGCCGAGCCGTGCTGGAATGGGCGACGCGACTGGAATTCAGCCTGGTCGACCGCACGAAGTTCGTCACGGCCGCCAGCGAGCTGGCGCGCAACGCCTGGGTACACGGCAAGGGCGGTGAGATGACGATGACCCAGCTCGAACGCGATGGCCTCACCGGCCTCAGGCTGGTCTTCGCCGACCACGGCCCCGGCATCGAGAACATCGGACTGGCGCTCACGGATGGTTTCAGCAGCGCGGGCAGCATGGGCAAGGGCCTGGGCGGTGCCAAGCGGCTGGTCAACGAATTCGACATTCGCTCGGAGCCGGGCCGCGGAACGAATGTGACGGTGATCCAGTGGAAACGACGCTAGACGTCCAGGAGCAAAGCCAGGTCGCCGAAGTCAGGCGCCTGGTGGCGGACGCCGGCGCGAGATCGGCGTTCGGCGCGTCCGACCTCGGCCGGGCGGCGTTGGTTGCCACGGAGGTCGCGACGAACCTGGTGAAGTACGGCAAGCAGGGCACGGTGACGGTGAGCACCTTCGTCGAAGGCGACACGGCAGGCATCGACCTGGTGGCGGCCGACCGCGGCCCCGGCTTTGCCGACTTCGCTTCCTCCGCGCGCGACGGCCATTCCACCGGGGGTAGCCTGGGCATCGGGCTGGGCGCCATCCTGCGCGCATCGGACGTGTTCGATGTCTACAGCGTCGAGGGACAAGGCTCTGCATTTTTCTGCCGCATCGCGCGGGGCCGGGCGCTGGCGCCGCCCGACGGCCTAGCGGTGGCGGGACGCTCCATGCCCAAGCGAGGACAGATCGAATGCGGTGACGGGTGGGGCTTCGCGCGCGCCGGGCACTGGCAACGGCTGTGCGTCGTCGACGGACTGGGCCACGGGCCTCTGGCCGCCTCCGCGTCGAAGCAGGCCATCGAGATCTTCTGCGCCGCCGACGAGCGCGATTCTCCCGCGGACATCATCCGGCGGGCTCACCAGAAGCTCAAATACACGCGCGGGGTGGTGATGGGCGTGATCGCCATCGATGCGAAGGAAAACAAGGCCTGCTTCTCGGGCGTGGGCAACATCGCCGGCATCCTGCATGCGGGCGGGCAGGTGAATCACCTGCTGTCCATCGACGGCGTCGTGGGCTACAACATGCGGGCGGCGCGCGACCAGCCGCTGCCCTGGGCTGCCGACGGCGCGGTCGTCATGGCCAGCGACGGCCTGTCCACGCGCTGGAGCCTGGCGCGCTACCCCGGCCTGCTCGCGCGGCATCCGGCCCTGGTCGCCGCGGTGCTGTACCGCGACTTCGCGCGCGACAACGACGACGCCACCATCGCGGTGGCCATGGAGCGGCGATGAACCATCCCATATTGACTACGCGCATCACCGCGCAGGGCCTCGTTCCCCTGCGAACGCGCGCCCGGCAGGTCGGCGAATTGTTCGGCCTGGACAAGATGCAGCGCACGCGCTTCATCACGGCGCTCTCGGAGATCGCGCGCAACGCGGTGCAATACGCGGGCGGCGGGACCGTGACGTTCATGCTCGACGCCGGCACCGGTGCGCAGCCCGTGCAACGGCTGCTGGGGCAAGTGGCGGACAAAGGGCCGGGCATTGCCGACCTGGAAGGCGTGCTCCAAGGCCACCTGAACGACAAGCAGCAGGTGCCGCTGGGCATCGTCGGCTCCAAACGCCTGGTGGACAGCCTCGAATTCGAGTCGCGGGTCGGAGGGGGCACGGTGGCAACGCTGTCGATGTCGCTCAATCGCCATGCGCCCCGGCTGTTGCCGTCCGACGTGAACCGCCTGGTCGAAACCCTGGCGCGGCGCAAGCCCGAAACCCCGATGGAGGAACTCGAGCAACAGAACCGCGAGATGATGGATGCGCTGCAGGAACTGCGCACCCAGCAGCTGGAACTCAAGCGCGCCGACGAGCGCAAGAATCAGTTCCTGGCCACCCTCGCGCACGAGTTGCGCAACCCCCTCGGGACGCTGCACATGACGCTGGAGATCATGCGGCGCCATGAATACATGCCCGCCACGCAGCTCGCGGAGCGTCGCGAGGTGATGGCGCGGCAGACCGAGCAGCTGACTCGTCTCGTGGACGACCTGCTGGACGTATCGCGCATCAGCCTGGGAAAGGTGGAGCTGGACCGGCGGGACACCGATGTCAACGAACTCGTTCGCCAGGCGCTGGAGATGACCCAAGGTGCCATCCACAGCAAGGGCCACGCCGTGGCTTTCCGGCCGTACGGTGTCCCCCTGCTCGTGAGCGTGGATGTCACGCGCCTGAAGCAGGTGCTGTGCAACCTGATCCACAATTCGGCCCGCTACACGCCGGCCGGGGGCGCCATCGACATCAGCGTGCGGCGCGAAGAAGCCTTCGCTGTCGTCGAAGTGAGGGACAACGGCATCGGCATCCCCGCCGACGTATTGCCGGTGCTGTTCGGCCTGTTCGTGCAGGGCGGCAATTTCACGGACGCACAGCACGCAGGACTGGGTGTGGGCCTGGCGCTCGTCAAGCGCCTCGTCGAGGCCCACGGCGGCACCGTCAACGCGTACAGCGACGGGCCGGGCCACGGCAGCCGCTTCACGGTGAGCCTGCCCCTGGCAAGCGCCGCCGAGGCGAACGCGTGATCCGCTACACCTCGTCCTGATCGGGGTCGGTCCCGTCCGAATCCAGGTCGGTCATCGTGTCGGCGCCATCGTCCGGAACGACTTCGCCGTTTTTCATGTTCACGATGCGGTCGGGCAGGATGTCGCCGCCCTCTCGGCCTTCGCCGGGCGTCACCGAGCCGCGTTCGCCGGTGCCGCTGGCGTCGCTGTCTGCGTGGACTTCGGCCGTGCCAATGGCGTCGCTGCCGGAATCCGAGCTGTCGCTCGGGCCCAACAATTCGGCGTCACGGCCGCTCGGTTGGGTGGGTGCGGTTTCCGCGCCCAGGATGCTGCTGTAGGCCATTGCGCATGTCCTTCGGAAGTTGAGGTTGCAGACAGTTTCCGGCGGCGCGCCAGAGCACAGCGTCGGAAGCTTGAGCACTGTGCTGTGGGACGGCGCCTGCGGAGCATAATATTTGCCAGGTTTCTGAAGAGCACGATGACAGACCAGACCCGCGACCGGACGGAAGAAGCCCCGGCCGACCTTTTCGACGACAACGCGGTTCCCACGCGCGGCTATCAAATGACGCCGCTGGTCGGGCTGGGTGGCTCCGCCGGCGCGATCCCGGCCCTCCAGAAATTCTTCGAGGCGATGCCGGCGGACAGCGGGCAGGCCTTCGTTGTCGTCATGCACCTGGCGCCCGAGCACGAGAGCACCCTGGCCGAGCTGTTGCAGCGCTGCACGCCGATGCCGGTGATCCAGCTTTCGGGCCGCGTGCCGGTCGAAGCCGGCAAGGTATATGTGATTCCGCCTCGCAAGGCGATCAAGGCCCTCGACGGCTTCCTCGAGCTGGCCGACGACTCGCTCACGCCGCGCGGGCGCCACGTGGCAATCGACCTTTTTTTTCGCACGCTGGCCGACACCCACGGGCCGCATGCCGCGGCCGTGGTCCTGTCCGGCGCGGATGGCGACGGCGCGGTCGGCATCAAGCGCATCAAGGAGCGCGGCGGCCTGACCGTCGCGCAGGACCCGCAGGAAGCCGAGCACGCCAGCATGCCGCGCGCCTCGATCGCCACGGGCATGGTCGATTGGGTGCTGCCCGTCGCCGAGATCGCACCGCGCCTGCTCAAGTACTTCGCGCTGGAGAAATCGCTGAAGCTTCCTTCCGAGGAGGGCCCACCCGTGACGCAGCCGATGACGGCTGCGGGCGTCGAGGAGGCCGCCCTGCGGGACGTTCTCGGCTTCCTGCGCTCTCGCACCGGCCGCGATTTTTCATACTACAAGCGTGCCACCGTGGTGCGCAGGATTGCCCGGCGTATGCAGGTGAACGGCGTGGACGACATGCCCGGCTACCTGGCCTGCCTGCGCACGCGGCCCGGCGAGGCCAGCGCACTGCTGCAGGACCTGCTGATCAGCGTCACCAACTTTTTTCGCGACGCCGAATGCTTTGCCGCCCTCGACGAGCAACTGGGTGAGATGTTCCGGGGCAAGGGCCCGAACGACACAATCCGCGTGTGGGTGGCCGCCTGTGCGACCGGCGAGGAGGCCTATTCGATCGCGATCCTGCTGGCCGAGCGGGCCCGCGAGCTGGAGGCGCCCCCTATCATCCAGATCTTTGCCACCGACCTCGACGAGGAGGCGATCAAGGTGGCTCGCGATGGCAGCTACCCCAGCCTCATCGAGGCGGACGTGTCCGAGGAACGCCTGCGCCGCTACTTCGTCAAGGAACACAGCGGCTACAAGGTGCGCCGCGAGATGCGCGAGATGATTTTGTTCGCGCAGCACGACCTGCTCAAGGACTCGCCGTTCTCGCGGCTCGACCTGGTCAGCTGCCGCAACCTGCTGATTTACCTGGGGCGCGACGCACAGCGGCGGCTGTTCGAGATTTTTCATTTCTCGCTGCTGCCGCAGGCCAAGCTCTTTTTGGGATCCTCGGAGTCGGCCGAAGAGGTGCCCTCGCTGTTTACGGTGATCGACAAGAAGAACCGCATCTACATGCAGCGTCCGATGCAACGCGTCGGACTGCCGGTACCGGTGGGGCGGGGCACCCTGGCGCTGACGCTGGAGGCGCAGCAGCACGCAGGTGCCATGGTTCCCGGACGTGCATTCGGCCACGCCCTGGCCGCCGCGCCGGCCGTGAAGTCCCCGGAAGGCCGGGATACGTCCTGGGGCGAACTGCACTTCAAGATGCTCGAAGCCGTGGCGCCGCCGTCGGTGCTGGTCGATGCGGACCACGAAATCGTTCACCTGTCGCCGAGTGTCGGGCGCTTCCTGCAATATGGCGGCGGCGAGCCGAGCAAGAACCTGCTGCGCGTCGTGCACCCCAGCCTGCGCATCGAATTGCGCGCGGTTCTGTACCAGGCGGCCCAGGCGCACGCGAGCGTCGACGTGGCCGTCGCACCCGTGGAGCTGGCCGGCGAGAGTGTCCGGGTCGAAATGCGAGCGGTGCCGGTGAAGGCCGGCGAAGCTGACATGTTCGTGGTGCTGTTCAATGCCCGGCCCCTCGGCCCGGCGGAAGCGGCCCAGCCGGCGCGCGCGGCCGCCGATCCCGTCGCCAGGCAACTCGACCGCGAACTCGAGCGGCTCAAGTCCCACCTGCGCGACACCGTGGAGCAACACGAAGCTTCGACGGAAGAGCTCAAGGCCAGCAACGAAGAGCTGCAGGCCATGAACGAGGAGCTGCGCTCGGCCACCGAGGAGCTGGAGACCAGCCGCGAGGAGCTGCAGTCGATCAACGAGGAGCTGACCACCGTCAACCACGAGCTCAAGGGTAAAGTGGACGAGCTGGGGCGCGCCAACAGCGACATGCAGAACCTGATGGACGCGACCGCGATCGCGACCGTGTTCCTCGACCGCGAGCTGCGCATCACGCGTTACACGCCGTCGGCCGTCAGCCTGTTCAACCTGATCGCGAGCGACCTCGGCCGGCCGCTTGCCGACCTGGCGACACGGCTGGACTACCCACAGCTGAGCGATGACGCGAAGCGGGTGCTCGAGAAGCTCATTCCGGTCGAGCGCGAAGTGGGCCTGCCCGATGGCAAGTGGTTTCTCTCGCGTCTGCTCCCCTATCGCACGATCGACGACCATATCGCCGGCGTGGTCGCCTCGTTCATCGACATCACCCCGCAAAAGCAATCTGCCGCGCAACTGCGCAGCAGCGAGGAGCGGCTGCGGCTGGTGGTGGAGAACGCGACGGAATACGCGATCTTCTCTACCGACCTGGAGCGGCGCATCACCATATGGAACAGCGGCGCGCAGAGGCTGCTCGGTTATTCGGAGGGCGAGGTACTTGGCCAGCTCGCCGACATCATCTTCACGGCGGAAGACCGGGCAGCGGGTGCGCCGGAACTCGAAACTCAAGCCGCCTTGGCGCACGGGCGTGCGAGCGACGATCGCTGGCACCAACGCAAGGACGGCAGCCGCTTCTGGGCCAGCGGCGCCATGATGCTGATGCGCGACGCGCAGGGCCACGCGGTAGGGTTCGTGAAGATCCTGCGCGACCAGACGGCCGAGCGCGAGGCGCAGCAGGCGCTGCAGCACAGCCAGGCCGACCTGCTGCGTGCGCTGGACGAAAACGAGAAAGCGCGCGCCGAGCTGCAGGTTGCCGATTCGGCGAAGGACAGGTTCCTCGCTGTGCTTTCGCACGAGCTGCGCAACCCGCTGGCCTCGATCGACTCCGCCGCGGCGTTGCTGCTCGAACCCGGCCTTCCCCTGAGGGACAAGGACGCCGCGGCCCAAGTAGTGAAGCGCCAGGCCGGTTCGATGAAGGTGCTGCTGGACGACTTGCTCGATGTGTCGCGCCTGAAGCTCGGGCGGCTGGAGCTGCACAGGGAGCGCGTGACCCTCGCCGGGGTGGTCGAGGCGGCGCTGGAGTCCACTCGGCCGCTACTTGAGGCGGCGGGCCACGCCTTGAAGGTGGAACTACCGGACTATCCGATCGAGCTCGATGCCGATCCGCTGCGGCTCGCGCAGGTCGTGTCGAACCTGCTGACAAACGCGATCAAATACACCCAGGCCCACGGGGCGGTGGGCGTGACGGCCCGGCTCGACGGCGCCAACGCCGTGATCACCGTGGCCGATAACGGCGTGGGGATGGAACCGGCCCAGATCGAGCACATGTTCGATATGTTCACGCAGGCCCGGCCCGTCGCCGAAAACAGCAAAGGGGGATTGGGGATCGGCCTGGCGCTGGTGCGCAACATCGTCGAACTGCATGGCGGCCGGGTCGAGGCATCGTCACCCGGATTGGGCAAGGGCAGCGAGTTCCGCGTGACACTTCCCGCGGTGCGTGGCGCTGCGCGGGATGCCGATGCGCGGCCCCCGGCTGGTGCCAGCAATGGTTCGTCCAACGGCGTGGTCCTGGGCAAGAAGCGCGGGCTGATCCTGATCGCCGACGACAACGTCGACGCGGGGTGGGGTATCGCGCGTCTGCTGGAGCTCGCCGGCTTCACCACCACCCGGGTGCGCGGCGGAATCGAGGCTGTCAAGGAGACGCGGCGCCAGAAGCCCGACGTCGGCATCATCGACATCGGCATGCCGGACCTGAACGGCCACGAAGTGGCACGCCAGATCCGTGAGATGGAGTGGGGCAAGCACATGGTGCTGATCGCGGCCACCGGCTGGGGCCAGGAGTCGGACGCGAGGGAGGCGATCGAGTCCGGGTTCGACGCGCACATGACGAAGCCGGTGGACCTGCGCAAGCTCAGCGCCCTGGTGGACGAGTTGCTGGCGCGCAGGCGGGGGTGAGGCCCCGCCTCAGGCCTTCGCGATCGCGCGGGTCCAGGCCACCAGGCCCGCGTGGACGGGCGTCGGGCGCGCGGCTGCAGAGCCGTCGGGTCGTGCAGCAGCCCGGCGCGCTCCCGCCTTGACTTCCTTCAGCCCTTGCCTCGCAGCGCGTGCAGCCATGGTGAAGGGCGCCGCCGGGTGGGCGAGACTGTCCAGGATGGCGCAGTGCTCGCGGTGGTCGCCGGAACACCGGGCCACGAGCTGCTGCAGCGCCCCGCGCATCTGGTCGATCTCGCGCTGGCGCTCTTCCAATTCCGCCAGCTGCTGCAATGCCACTTCCTTGACCTCGCGGCTTTCGCGGCGGTCGTCGCGCCAGAGCGCCAGCAGGCTTTCGATCTGCTTCATCGAGAAGCCCAAGCCGCGCGACTGGCGGATGAAGCGCAGCATCGCTACTTCGCGCTCGCCATAGAGGCGGTACCCCGCCTCGGTGCGGTCGGGCTCGGGGATCAGCCCCAGCGCTTCGTAGTGCCGGATCATCTTGGGTGTAACGCCCGCCGCCGCGGCGGCGTCGCCGATGTTCATCGATTGCATGGCAGCTCCTGTTGCAGGGAAGATAGTCTCAACCTTGACATCGTGGGAGAGTCAAGCCCCCAAGGCCGGCGGGGGCTTGACCTTGCCATCGGGTGAGGGTTGAACCTTGCGGCTGGTCACCTCTCGACCCCCTCATCCAACCCCAAGGAAATTTGCCATGACCGCCACTCACTTTCTTCCCACCCGGCGCCTGCTGGCGCTGACCCCCCTCCTGTTCGCCGCGGCCCTCGCGGGCGGCTGCATGCACGCCTCGCACGCGGGGCCACCGCAGGCTGCCGGCGAGTACGCCACCGAGCGCGTTTCTGCCCAGGGCGCCTGGCGCATCTCGTACAAGTCGGACCCGACACCCATCCCCGTGCATCGCCTGCACGCCTGGACGCTCCATGTTGCGAGCCCGGACGGCACGCCGGTCACCGGCGCGGCGATCAAGGTAGACGGCGACATGCCCCAACACGGCCATGGCCTGCCGACGCGTCCTCGCGTCACGCGCGAACTCGGCAACGGCGACTACCTGGTCGAAGGTGTCAAGTTCCAGATGGGCGGCTGGTGGGTCATGGATTTCGAAGTGACCGCCGCCGGGCGCACCGATCGCGTGCGCTTCAACCTGCAGTTGGGCAAGTAGGGGGCGCCATGCGAGCGCTCAACTGGATTTTCGTGACGGCCGCAGCCCTCCTGGCCGTGGCCCTGTTGGCCGCCGCCACCAAGCCGGAGGCGGCCTGGTCGAAGGACGAGCTGGAGCTGTTGGCATCCTTGTCGATCAACCGCCTGCCGCCGCTGCCGGCCGACCCTTCCAACCGCGTCGCCGACGACGAGCGCGCGGCAGAGCTCGGCCAGCGGCTGTTCTTCGACACGCGCCTGAGCTCCAACGGCGAGGTGGCGTGCGCCACTTGCCACCTGCCGGACAAGCTGTTCCAGGACGGCACGCCCCTTGCCAAGGGCGTTGGCACCACGGACCGCCGCACCATGAGCATCATCGGCACCGCCCGAAGCCCCTGGCAATTCTGGGACGGCCGCAAGGACAGCCAGTGGGCGCAGGCGCTCGGGCCGCTGGAGAGCGCCGTCGAGCACGGCGGCAACCGCACGCAATACGCCCACCTTGCCGCGACGCATTACCGTGCCGAGTACGAAGCCGTGTTCGGCAAGCTGCCCGACCTGGGCAAGCTGCCCGCCAACGCCGGGCCCGTGGACGACCCGAAGGCACGAGCCGAGTGGGAGGCGATGGCGCCCGCCGACCGCGACATGGTGACCGGAGTTTTTGCCAACCTGGGCAAGGCGATCGCCGCGTACGAACGCAAGATAGAGCCCGGCGCATCGCGCTTCGACGCGTATGTGCAGGCGGCGACGACAGGCGACGCCGCGAAGATGCGGGCCACGCTCACGCAGGACGAGGTCGCGGGACTGGGGCTTTTCATCGGCAAAGGCCAGTGCGTGCAGTGCCACGGTGGCCCGCTCTTGACCAACAATGAGTTCCACAACACCGGGGTGCCGGCGGCGCGTGGACTTGCGGCCGATGCGGGCCGACTTTCGGGCGCAAAGAAGGTGCTGCAGGACGAGTTCAACTGCCTGGGGCGCTACAGCGATGCGAAGCCGCAGCAGTGCGGTGAGATCAATTTCCTCGCGGGCGACAGTGGCAACCAGCTGCGCCAGTTCCGCGTGCCGTCGTTGCGCAACGTCGCGCAGCGCGCGCCCTACATGCACGCAGGCCAGTTCGCCACGCTGAAGGAGGTGCTGGAGCACTACAACCGCGCGCCCGCCGCGCCGCAAGGTCACAGCGAGCTCAAGCCCCTGGGGCTGAACGACGCCGAGATCGAGCAGCTGCAGGCTTTCCTCGGCGCATTGAGCGGGCCCGTGAATGCGCAGCCCAGGTGGCTCAAGGCGCCGGGGCGCCAGGGCGCACCCGGGTAACATGTTGGCCGGAGCTACCCGCATTCCTCCGCCCAACCAAGCCACAAGCTTCAACCGTCACTCACCGACATGAAATCGATCCCGATCCCCTCTCTCTGCGCCGCTCTGCTGTTCGCCGTCTATACGCTCCAGGGCGCGCAGGCACAGACCACGCCGGACAAGGTCGTCACGCGCGACGAGCTTCGCAGGTGCATGAATTCCGAAGTCACGCTCGCCACGCGCCGCAAGGAGCTGGAAGCGCGCAACAAGGTCAACGGCGAGGAAGCTGCGTCGATTCGCACCGAGGCCGACCAGCTGAAGGCTGAGCAGGCTCGCATCATTGAGGACAACGGCCCGATGGACAGGTTCAACCGGAAGGTGAAGACGCACAATGCGCGCATTCAGGTCGCCCGGACCAACGCCGACGCGTTCAAGGCGGAGCTCGAAACGCTGAACAAGTCACTGGTCGCGCACAACGAGAGTTGCGGCGGCATCTCCTTCCGCCAGGAAGACAAGGAAGCGATCCTGAAGGAACGCGAAGCGGCGAAGAACTAGTAGCAATGAGACACAGCGAGAGGCACAGAACCCACCGGACAGGCTGGCTGCGTGCCGCCGTTCTCGGCGCGAACGACGGAATCGTTTCTACTGCCAGCCTTGTCCTGGGTGTTGCCGCTGCAGGCGCGGATACCAAGGGCATCCTGGTCGCGGGCGTCGCCGGCCTTGTCGCTGGTGCCATGTCAATGGCTGCCGGCGAGTATGTCTCAGTCAGTTCGCAATCCGATACCGAAAGCGCCGATCTGGCGCGCGAGAGCAAGGAGTTGGCAGCGAGCCCCGCACAGGAACACGCGGAACTCACGGCCATCTATACCAAGCGCGGACTGGACGAAACCCTGGCGTCGAGCGTTGCCACTCAATTGATGCAGCACGATGCACTTGCCGCGCATGCGCGAGATGAGCTGGGCATATCGGACACGTTGGCCGCGAAGCCGGTGCAAGCCGCATTGGCCTCGGCGGCTACGTTCGCGGTGGGCGCGGCGCTTCCTCTCGTGATGACACTCGTGCTCCCCCTTTCCCTGCTCATGTGGGGTGTCGCTGCCAGTTCGCTCTTATTTCTTGCGCTGTTGGGCTTTGTGGCTGCACGCACAGGCGGCTCTCCCGCGATGGCGTCTGTCATGCGCGTCGCGTTTTGGGGGGCTTTGGCGATGGCACTGACCGCCGGCGTTGGGGCCATCTTCGGCGTGGCCGCCTGAAAGAGGACGCCCCGCGTTCATGGACATCTCCCACCTGCACCACATCGCGGTCGAGGCCATGCGTTCGCGCGGCCTGTTGCCCGCCTTTGCGCCGGATGCGCTGCAGGAGGCCGAAGCGGCGCGGCACACGGCGCCGGAACGTCCCGGCGACGTCCGCGACCTGCGCCATCTGGCCTGGTTCTCCATCGACAACGACGACACCCTCGATCTCGACCAGCTGAGCGTGGCCGAGGCCCTGGCCGGCGGAGCGGCGCGCCTGCTGGTTGCCGTGGCCGACGTGGACGAAAAGGTGCGTCCCGGCGGCGCGGTGGATGGTCATGCGAGCGTCAACACGACGTCCGTGTACACGGCCGCGGGCGTCTTCCCGATGCTGCCCGAGGTGCTGTCCACCGACCTCACCTCGTTGCATGAGGGGCAGGAACGCCTGGCGGTGGTCGTGGACATGGAGGTGCAAGCGGATGGCAGTGTCACGTCTTCGCAGCTGTACCGCGCGGCGGTGCAGAACCGCGCCAAGTTGACCTATGAGCGGGTATCGCAATGGCTGGACGGCAGCGCCGCATCACTGCCGCAGCTCATGCACGTGCCCGGCCTGGAACAACAGCTGCGCCTGCATGACGCGTTGGCGGCGCAGTTGCGGCAATGGCGCCACCAGCGCGGTGCGCTGAACGTCAACACCGTCTCCGCTCGCCCCGTATTTGAGGATGGCCAGCTGGTGGACCTGCGCGCCGACGAGAAAAACCGAGCCAAGGACCTGATCGCCGACCTGATGATCGCAGCCAACGGCGCGACGGCACGCTTCCTCGCGCACCAGGGCTTCCCGTCGCTGCGCCGCTTCCTGCAATCGCCCCGCCGCTGGGACCGCATCGAGGCGCTGGCGGCAAGCCACGGCGTCACCTTGCCCACCGAGCCGGATCCGGTGGCGCTCGACCACTTCCTCACCGGGCGCCGGCAGGCGGACCCGCAGGGCTTTGCCGACTTGTCGCTGCGCATCGTGAAGATGCTTGGCCCGGGCGAATACGTGGCGGCGGCGCCGGGTGCGACGAACCTCGGGCACTTCGGCCTGGCGGTGAGCGACTATGCGCATTCGACGGCGCCGAACCGGCGCTTCCCCGACCTCGTCACTCAACGCCTGCTCAAGGCGGCGCTCGCCGGTGATCCGCCCGCTTATGCGTTCGAAGCGCTGGTGGAGATCGCGCGGCACTGCACGCTGCAGGAAGACAACGCCAACCGCGTGGAGCGGCAGGTGCTGAAAGCCGCCGCGGGCTGGCTGATGCAGGACCGCATTGGCGAGGTCTTTGGCGCCATCGTCACCGGCGCGGCGCCCAAGGGTACGTTCGTTCGCACGGCGAGCCCGCTCCTGGAAGGGCGCCTCGTTCGAGGATTCGAGGGCGCGGATGTGGGTGACGCGCTGCAGGTGCGGCTGCTCGCGGTCGACCCCGAGCAGGGCTTCATCGATTTCGAACGCGTGTGACAGTCGAGCTGCTTCTTGCCGCGCACACTGCTAGGGGCGCATCTCCGCCGATTCCACGGCCGGCGTGGCGAGTTCACGGCCGACCATGGCGCGCGCATAGAGGTAGTTGTTGCGGGCGTTTTCGCTCAGCTCGTCCAGATCGACCCGACCGTCGCCATCGCACGGAAAGGCGTAACCCCGCCCGTTGTCGAAGAGCGACCGGAAACAGAGCCGGAACGCCCTGGGGGCCATTCGTCGCGCGTCCATCATGTACTTCTCCGGCCGCGAAAATCCGCGGTTATGAGCCTTCAACGAATCGAAGGGCGGCGCAGATGACGCGGCATTGCAAAGGATGGGTGAAGACTGTGACGCAATACACGCAAGCCGGGCTTTCGGTGCCACTGGTGAGCTGCCGCGGTAGCATGGCGTGAAAATGATGATTAACCCATGACATACAGCCTCACATCACCGATCGTCGAACTGCGCCACGTGACCTTTGCTTATGGGGAACGCACCATCCTGCACGACGTCACCCTTAGCGTTCCCCAAGGCAAGGTCACCGCGCTCATCGGGCCGATGGGCTCGGGCAAGACGACCATGCTGCGCGTGATCGGCGGCCAGAATCGCGCCCAATCGGGCGAGGTGCTTTTCGAAGGCCAGGATGTGACCCGCATGGACGCGAAGGAGCTCTACGCCATGCGGCGGCGCATGGGCATGATGTTTCAGTTCGGCGCGCTCTTTGCGGACATCAGCGTCTTCGACAACGTGGCGTTCCCCTTGCGTGAACACACCGACCTGTCCGAGGCCTTGATCCGCGACATCGTGCTCATGAAGCTCCACGCGGTGGGCCTGCGCGGCGCACGCGACCTGATGCCCAGCTCGCTGTCGGGCGGTATGACGCGGCGTGTTGCGTTGGCACGGGCCATTGCGCTCGATCCTGACCTGACGCTGTACGACGAGCCTTTTTCCGGGCTCGACCCTATCTCGCTGCACACGGTGGCGCGCTTGATCCGCCAGCTCAACGATTCCATGGGGTTGACCAGTTTTTTCGTGTCGCACGAAATCGAGGAAACTTTCGAGATAGCCGACCACGTGATCTTGCTCGCGGACGGCAAGGTGATCGCCGAAGGCTCGCCCGAACAGATGCGTGGCAGCACTGATGAGCTGGTACACCAGTATGTCAATTCGCTCCCCGAGGGTCCGGTGGGTTTTCACTATCCACGCGTGCCCATCGAGCAGGAGCTTGGTTTGGCGGTGGGGCCGGACACCCGCTGATGGCAACGGAACGTCGAGGCGGACCAGACTGCAAGGAACGGGATCCCCATGCTCGAAACCCGCACTGGCAACACACTGTCGACCACGTCACCGAAAGCTGCCAATCTATACAACGAAGCGGTCGATCTGATTCTGGGGTCCGAATCCGGTGCGGCCGAAAGCCTGGATCAGGCACTGGCGCTGGATATGAATTTTGCAATGGCCGCTGCCGCGCGCTATTACGTGGCACGAGACGTCGGCGAGCCGAATGCCGACGTCCACCGGGAGCTTGCGCAACGGGCATCATTGAATTCAACCGAATGGGAACGTGAGCATGTCGACGTGCTCATTGGCTTGATCGACGCGCCTGGCGCCACCCGAGAAAAGGCGCTGGCATACGCCAGGACGGCGCCCGCCGATCTGCTGGTGATTTCCCAGTTGGCGGGGTACATGATTTTTTACGGCGGGCCCCAGAAACTCGGTGCCGTGCTGAATGTATTGGAGTCGGTGGAAGGCGCTTCGGGCAATGACTGGGCATTCCTTGCCCGGCTGGGATTTGCGGCGAGCGAAGCGGGACAACGCACGCGCGGACGCGGGCTTCTTGAACGGGCTTTGGACATTCGACCCCAGGCGCTTTATTCCATTCATGGCCTGGCACACGTGCTGCATGACGAAGGTGCAGCCAAAGAGTCGGCAAGAATGCTGCAGGACTGGCTCAAGGTGCACGAATCCGGCGCTCGCGAGGGACAGATGTATGGGCACGTCCAGTGGCACCTTGCCCTGGCCGAATGGCAAGTGGGCGACCGCGACGCCGCAACGCAACGGTACCTGAAGTTTTGCGCGCCGGAAACCACGACATGCGGCCCGATTCTTACGCTTGCCGACTGTGGTGGCTTCCTGCTCAGAGAGTACCTGCAAAGCGGCCGGACAAGCCCGCTGGGAAATGGCGTGCTCAAGCATATCGAGCGCGTCTGGGGGTCGATAGGCCATCCTTTCGTCGCACTTCATGTGGCCGGCCTTTACGCCTCGGCAGGCGACCTGGCCGGACTCAAGCGTTGTGAAGAGGCCATTGTCGCCACACCCGGCGGGGCGAATCGTGACGTTTCACTTGCTCTGGTGTCATCATTGGGCGATTTTGTGGCGAGCAACTATTCGACCGCGGCCAACACGCTGGCGGCGATTTCCCCAGGGTCGCGTATCGGTATCGGTGGAAGCAATGTCGAGCGAATACTTGTCGACTTGATCGAAGCAAGTTGCAAGGCGCGACACTGATCGAGGAACGAGCAACAGCATGAACGACATCCCGATGTATCACGAGGGTTCGCGGCAACTGCAAGACCAGTTCGAAACCCGCAAGCTCGCCGACCGACTGGTCGAGGTGCTGGCGCGCGATGAGTTCACCGATGACGATCGCGCCTTTATTGAGAGCCGCCCGCTGTTCTTCATCGCCACAGCCGACGCCCAGGGGCACCCCGACTGCTCGCACAAAGGGGGCCTGCCGGGTTTCGTGCGCGTGGTGGATCGCCAAACCATCGCGTTCCCCAGTTATGACGGCAACGGCATGTTCAAGAGCCTGGGCAACCTTCTCGTCAATCCGCATGTGGGCCTGCTGTTCATCGACTTCGAAAGCCCGAAGCGGCTGCGCGTCAACGGCGAGGCAAGCGTGCATGCGGACGATCCGCTGCTGGGCGAATTCGTGGGCGCGCAATTGATGGTGCGTGTGCGTGCCAAGGCGATCTTCCCCAACTGTCCCCGTTACATCCACCGGATGCAGATCGTCGAGCAATCGGTGTATGCGCCCTGCGAAGGCCACACGCCGCCAGTGCCCAAGTGGAAGCAGTTCCCGGAGTTCCGGGATGTATTGCCGCCCGGCGATCATTGAACTAATCGGGGCCCTGCGTCACGAAGTGGCATGTCGAGGAGGTGCGCCGGACAGGTGCGGAAAGAATGTGGAGCAAAGGCTCAGGCCAAGTGCTCTGTTCAGCGGGGAGGAATCCCGCAGCTCAGGTTCCATCGCGTCGAGGAGCCAGACCTCGAGGCGGCGGGGCTATTTTGCTATGCCGTGGAGCCCGGGTGGCTTGTGAAGCACCCGGCGAGCACGTCGGTGGCGCAGGGAGATCCGGAAGCGCTCCCGGGGAGTCTGCCGCTGTGCGAGGGGGTTGCCCAAAGCGCGGAACCAAGCGCCGTGCGTTGTTACGAAGTGGGACGACCCGAGGCGAAGGCGTGGGATTCATCCCAAGCCATGAAGCCAAGGGGCCAAAAGTATCTCCAGGAGAACCTACTCGTGCAAGCAACAATTAGCACCGCGGGCAATGTGGAGCGCGTGGCCATGGGCTGGTTGCGCAACGGCTCTCCGACTCCGCTCAAGGATGGCACGTACCTGAAGGATCTGGATTCACTTCGCACCACGATCGAAGCAGCATCCTACGCAACAGTGTCTGACCCGGAAAGCGAATGCCGACAGTCGATGAAACTCCTGGCGGGCCTTGCTGCGGGTACTGGCCCCATGGGCGACGCCGCACGAGAGGAGCTTTGCGACCTTTACCTGAATCCGCCCGAACAAATGAGTAGTGAGGTGCGCGACCATCTGCTTAACTCGGCGTTGGAGGTGTGCGTAGCATGGGTCGGGGAATCCCAGAAAGAATTAGCGGCTACTCTGGTGGTCATGGCTGCAGCCGCCCCTGAGGCACCTACAGGCCAAAACGGTGACGGCTGTCGCCAATTGATGTGTGATGCGCTCCACCAAGTACTACCCCGTGAATTCGAGCGAGACCCCAATTTGCTTGCGAAAGACAGAGTGGTAACCAACACCGAACGGCAGGCGGCAGGTGCCCAACTCAAGAATCTGAACTGGGGCGCGCGGGCCTCGATCGCTACGACCGAGGCGGCCAAAAGCAGCTTCGAGCGCATGCTGGGCGATGTGGCAGTCCAACAAAAGACAGTCACCGTCTGGGTCGCTGACGCTAGCGGGCGCTGCGTACCTGTTGTGGCCCAGCCGACTTTCGGCGGAATTCGTTTCCACGTTATCGCCCAAGACGAGGCAGGCAATCAAGTGGGCAAGCATTTGGAAGAGCTTTCCGGGGCTGACTGCGTCATCACCCATCGGGTTGACGATGATCTCATCGCATTGAGGCATCTCGACGAGAACTTCCACGATGAACGCGGCGCGGGCGGAGTGCTTCGGGAGCACACGGACCACTGGTCAGGCATGAGCTCGGCGAATCAGGATGCCGCCAAGCTTGTAAGCCGCGGCCAGACGCTTCAGGCGGTTGCAGAGAGTCGCAGGGCGGGTGTTTCACAAGAACCCACGGCCAGCGCTGAAGTTGCTTTGCCTTCTCCCGCGCAACGCCCCAAGAGTTTGGAGGACAACTTCAACAAGCAGGGGCTGACGAATGCGGGATCTGGCCGGCTGCATTCGGCTTTCGACGGCATGGTGGAAGCCGTCAGCTTGAACGTGCCATTCGCAGACCGGACGCTGTCGCCAGAGGATCAAGTAAAACTCGAACTCAAAACGCCATACTCGACCCGCACAAAGTTCACGCGGTCCGCCCCGGAAACCGGGAATTTCTACAAGTCGGCTCTCGCCTTCGCAGAGGACTTCAATGAACGCCGGGCTCCTTTGCTATTCCAAAAGGTTGAATCGCAGCATCCGCTGGCTTCTGTTTCGAAAACTTTGCGCGACTTTCGTTCAGGGGAGGACGTCGTCAAACTGACGGTTGATTACCAGCAGAAGCTCCTTCAGAGGTGTTACGACGGGTCAACTTCAAACGACCTCTCCAGCCTGAAAACGGCGTTGGACGAGGTTGTCGAGTTGCAGACCAAGCTTCTTGCCAATACTGACAATGCCATAGCCGAATTGGAAAAGCTGAACAGCGCAGATTTGGGACTATCGACTCCGGCGCTAACTGCCCAGGCCAGGGCCGAGGCAAAGGTCCTGATCGCCGCGCTGAAACAATATCGCGAGTGCCTCACGGGTGAGAACAGCGCCGAGGGCAATGTATATGCGGACTTCGTGGCATTCGCCAAGCAGGCGACGAAATTCGGGCGTTCTCTTGAAGCCGCGCAGGCGATGTTCAGGGGGATAGGCAGCATAACTCGCACGGTTCCGACGCCGGCCGCGGCGCTGCAACCACCGCCACCGGAAATCGTTGTAAGACTACCAGCCGCATCGGACGTCCCAAGTCCAATGCAAGCCGATCAGGCCCCGCCGCCTTTGTCATCAAACCCTGTTCCTCACATTGCGCCTGTGGCGCCGATGGCTGCTGAGGTGCCCGAGTCCCCCGCTGCAATGCCGCAGGCAACCCGCTTGGAGTTGAAGGCCATGGCTTCGGCCGGAGGTTTTGTCAGGGACAAGATTACTGAGCAGCCGACGAATGTCTGGTTTGATATAGCCGACACAATGAATGTCCATATGGCCCTAAGCCCGCAAAAAGGCGTCATGGCAGGTTTCCTGGGACGCAGAAGATTGTCAGACGACGTCGAGCGCCGATTGAACGAAATGCCAGACTCCAACAAGCGGCTCACGACTGCCGTGATGATGGCGGGGCCGGTGCCGTTATCGCTCGACAAGTCCCCGCTTTGGGCTCACCTTGACAAGGCCCGTGATGCTGGTGCTGAGCGCGTCTACGTATCTCAAAACGCTATCTTGGAGGGCGCGGATGTGTCGGGGCTGGCCCAGCCCCTGTTGACCGGCAAGGGCCAGGCGCTGGTCGCGATCTCGGCTCAGGTCCTGGCTCGACTAGCCGTGTTAAGCACTGAGATAACAAAGTGTGCAGCCTTGGTGACTTCGAAAGATCCAAATGATCAGAACCATCGGCTGTTCAAAAAATCACTGCTCGAACTTCAGAGTTGGCTCGGGCGCGAAGAAGCGAAAATTGATACAGCGATCAGTGAGCTGGACGCGGTGTTGGCGCCCAAGGCAAAGGACGTTACGTATAGGATGAGAGCGGATGCAAACACATTGCGCAAGGCGCTAATTGCCCTGCAGATCGAGTTCAAAGACCCGGCGGGAGTTGTGCAGCAGGCGATCGGGTTCGCCCGCGTTTCTCTCGCTTCGCCCGAGAACCTGCAACAAGCGGCAGATGCTCTGATCGTCTGAGGCCTTGCTCGCGAGATTTCAATGTGTCGGGGCACAAAGGCCGCCCCGCTTAGGACCCTTCAGGCTGATGCCTCAGCCCACTTCCGCTCGCGAACTTCCCCGGCAACGGATCGGTCTCCTCCAGCGAGAGACCCGATTCATCCAGGAGAGCTTGCAGCAAGGGAGCCCACTGCGTGTCTTCCAGATGCGGCGTGCCTTTCAAGGCCGACAGCACGTCGCGCGGGCTCACACTCAGGCACTCAAGCAAGATCTGATTTGAGAGCGGATCAGCCGACGCGCTCAGGATGCCGCACAACATCGCCGCCGCCGCGCCCGGGTTGTCGTTGCCGACCGCCGCTTCTGCCGCCGTCGTGGGCGGATTGCCGTGCATCGCCGCGCAGAGCACTGTCTTGAATGCGATGGACAAGTTGGCGGATGCCGCAATTTCATGAACGTAGCCGAAGATGGTGCGTTGCTGCTGCAAGCGCAACTCGCTATGTACCTGCGACTGCCCTGCGGTGACGATGGAGTGCAACAGCGGCACGTCGAAAGCCAATCGCGTGGAAATTGGCCACAACAGCAGCTTCAACTGCAGCAGGGGCTCCAGCACGCTGCTTGGCGCGGACGCGACGAGCCTTGTGAAACTCGCCGCCGTGTCGGCCTGCGCATGTTTGAACGCCCCGTACAGCCCGCCACTGAGCCATAGAAGCCTGAACTTATGTTCGGACGACAGGACATCCTCCGGCGTGCCGAAGATCGCCGCAACGCGCTTCTCCATCACCGCAGTCTGCCCATTGCTCATGGCATGGCCCAGATCCGCAAATCCCTCGGCATCACCTTCGATGTCATCGTCGATGGCCACCGCAATCATTTCGATTTCCATGAAAGTCTCCTTTTAACCGGCGAGCTCCTGCAATTGCTCGAGCGTCTCTTCCCAGGTGACGTGCTCGTCCGTCTTTTGCCGCAGGAATTGGCGGATGGCTTCATGCTTCTCGATCGCGGTGTCCGCAATGCGATCGGAACCCTTTTTGTATTCACCCACTTTCAGCAGCAACTCGATGTCCTGGTACTTGGCCATGAGCTCCCGCACCGTGCCCGCCGCCTCCTTGTGCTCGGGCGTGATCAGCGCGTTCATCACGCGCGATGCGGAGGCCAGCACGTCGATGGCCGGGTAGTGGTTGGCCGCGCCGAGTTTGCGCGACAAGACGATGTGACCGTCCAGGATGGAGCGGGTTTCGTCGGCCACCGGCTCCGTCATGTCGTCGCCTTCGACCAGCACGGTGTACAGTGACCCGGTCATGGTGGAGCGCATCGCTCTTAATTTCGTGAGCAACGCCGTGCGCTACACCCCCGTGGGCCGCCGAGTGCTGGTCGCATGTCGCGTGCGCAGCCGGGCCCTGCGCCTGGCGGTATACGACACCGGCAAGGGCATAGCCGAGTCGGACCAGCAGACGATCTTCGACGAGTTTCGCCGGCTCGACTCCTCTCGGCCGCGCGACCACACGGGCGGCCTGGGGCTGGGTCTTGCGATCGTGCGTCGCCTGGCGCAGGCGCTGCGCCTCAATGTTCTGGTGCGTTCGACTCTCGGTCGTGGCTCGATGTTCGCGGTGGACCTGCCGCTGGTGCACGTTTCGCGCGGTCGCCCGGGGGTGCTTGCCTCCGAACCGATGCTCGCGGGTCGGCTGATAGTGGTCGTCGACGACGAGCCATCGATCTTGCTGGCGGCGTCGTTTATCCTGGAGACGGCGGGCTGCGAAGTGATCGGCGCCCGTTCGGGCCGCGAAGCCCTGCTGTCGCTTGCAAGTTGCACGCGTGTGCCCGACGCGATCATTTGCGACCATGAGCTGAACGACAAGCACTACGGTTCGGATGTGATCCGCCATTTGAGGGAAGAATTCAACTGTGATATTCCGGCTCTGCTGGTCACCGGAAATACCGCCGGCGGCATGGCCGAAAAGTCCGCGAGGGAATTGGGCATTTCGGTGCTCTACAAACCGCTCGAGGGCGCAGCACTGAGGAGTTCGCTCGAAGAACTCCTGACAACACAGGAGCGATGACATGAACAAAACCGTACTCGTGGTGGACGACCACCCGCTGTTTCGCAAGGCGCTCGTCAGCCTGATCGAGGAGACCCAGGCTTGCGGCGTTGTCATTGCCGCGGCCAGCGCCGAGGAGGGGCTGGCGCGAGTGGCCGAAAGTAAGGTGGATCTCATCCTGCTGGATCTGGGCTTGCCCGGAGCGGCCGGCGTGGACGCGATCAGCTTGTTCCGCCGCGACTGCGACGCGGACATCGTGGTGGTGTCCGCGTCGGAGCACCGGCAGGAGGTCGCGGCCGCTATGAGGGCGGGAGCGAGCGCCGTGGTGTCCAAGAGCGTATCCATGGATACGCTCAAGGACATCGTGCAGCGGGCTCTGACCGATGCGTTGCCCGAACAGAAGTGGATTCGTCCGGTGGGTTCGCTCTCGCTGGGGGGGGACGTCGGGCGCGGGCTGACAGTGCGCCAGCAGGAGATTGCGACGCTCCTGATGAACGGGCATTCAAACAAGGAGATCGGGATGCGACTCGGTCTTGCCGAGATCACGGTCAAGACGCATCTGACGGCGATTTTCCGCCTGTTAGGCGTCGTTAACCGAACGCAGGCTGTTGTCGCGATTCGCAGGCTCGGCGTCGATTGTGGGACTGGCGCGGGGAATTCGTCGGTGGAGTCGCCGGCCCATTGAAGTCGCGGTGCGCGTGCGGCTACGCGTCATGGGCCAAGCGCAGGCCGGCCTCTTCGAAGCGGATGCGATAGACCCAGTCGCGGCAGCCGGGCGCAGGCTGGCTGTGAGCTTGGCGCACGCTCAACCATGGCGCCGCCTTAACCAGGACGAATCGCTTTGTGCCGTCGCGCACCTGAGTGCATTGCAGTTGACCCGGTACCGCTTCGGCTCCGAGGGTTACCGGGGCGCCGGGCTCGAGCCTGTTTAGCTCGTCGAACGTCGCCAGGCGAGCCGAGACAAGATGCACGTTCAGTTCGGCCCCCCATTTGATGCGCCAGACATTTCCCCATTTGCGATCATCGACCTGGTCCACGCCGATCTCGCGTAAACCATTCTCTTGCTCCGGCGCGGCTCGCAGCGTCAACCACAACTCGTCGGCCCGGTGTTTGAGGCACAGGAAGGTGGCGGGGCAACTGTTCACCAGAATCGAATCCCCTTTGCGCAGCGAAGCGGCCGCCTGTTCGCGCAGCAGTGGGGCCGCGCGTGGTGTTCCGATCCGCAGCCCCGCCTGGTCGTAATCGAAATAGTAGGCCTTCTCGCCCCCGCAGGCGGGTTCGCACCGCCAGCTATCCGCGCCAAGAACGGCGTTTTCTGCAGCCAGGACAATGACGACCTGCCGCTCATTGATCAAGCCGGCCTGGTGAAATTTTGCTGCCTGGCCGCGCACCGTGACATGCGTGCCCCAGGTGCAGCGCGTGAGCTCTTCGAAGGTGGGCACGTTCTCGTCGTCGGGCGACAAGGCGTACTCGGCATCCCGCAGCGACTGCGGGCAAGCACTTTGCTCTTGCGCGTCGTTCAGTGAGGGTTGGGCCGTCGCAGCCTCATGCATGTCTTGCGCTCCTCTACGTGGTCGGGGTCGCCACTTGAGTCATGCTAGTTGGCACCTGGCTGAAAAACAGCTATACCGACGGTTGCGCCGCGACGAGACCTTCGCATGGGGCCGCGCTATCGGCGCGGCGCGCGTTCTTGCGCGACTCAGGGGCCGGCGCGGGGCGGCGCCACGGCGGCGCCTTGAATGCCGTGCCGCTGCAGCGCTGCGGCGACGAAACCAGTGGCCTTCATCTCCTCGATGAACCGGCTCAACCAGGCCTGCGTCTGGGTGCGGCCCTTGGGAACACCCATCGCCTGCTCGATCACCATGAAGCGCCCCGGGAGCAGGCGCACGGCAAAAGCAAACCGAGTTTCTTCATGGCCGCCTTTCTCCTTTCACTCGACTTTGACTTTGGCCGTCTTGACCAGGTTCACCCAGAATTTGCCATCCTCCGCCAGGAAGCTCGCGAACTGCTCCGGTGAAGCGGAGATGGAAACCTCCGTGCCCTCGCGCGCCAGCGCTGCCTTGACGGAAGGCTGCTGCATCGCACTGATGGCCGCGTCGTAGATCTTCTTCACGACGGCAGGCGGCGTGCCCACGGGCACGAAGAGGCCGTACCAGAACTCGATGTTGTAATCCGGCAGGCCGGCTTCGCGCATGCCGGGCAGGTCGGGCACCAGCGGAGAACGCTCGCGCGTGCTGACGGCGATCGCGCGCAGCTTTCCACTACCGGCCTGGGGCAGCACCGAAGGCGACGTGCCGAAGGTCACTTGCGTGTCGCCCGCCATCACGGACTGGATAGCCAAGGCACCGCCCCGATAAGGGATGTGCGTCATCTCCGCGCCGGTCAGCATCGCAAAAAGCGCGGCCCCCAGGTGCGGCGCGGAACCGTTGCCCGACGTGGAGTAATTGAGTTTGCCCGGGTCCTTCTTGGCCGCGGCGATCAGTTCCGGCACCGAGCGGATGCCGGTGGCGGGATTGACGGCCAGCACCAGCGGCGAGGTCGTCATCTTGGTGACGGGGGCGAGGTCGGCAGGCGTGTACGGCAACTTGGAATTGAGGGCCGGGTTCACAGAGATGCTACTGGGGCTCGCGATCAGCACCGTGTAGCCGTCGGCGGGGGACTTGGCCACGATGTCCGCGGCGATGCTCGAGCCGTTGCCCGGCTTGTTGTCCACCACCACCGTTTGCCCGAGTGCCTTGCCGAAGGCGTCGCTCATGGAGCGGGCCACGTAGTCAGCGGCGCCGGCGGGCGCGAAGCCGACGACAAGGCGGATCGGCTTGCTGGGGTAAGCAGCGGTCTGGGCCCCCGCCGTGCAGGCGAAGATGGCCATGGCCAGTGCGAGGGCGAGGTTCGTATGTTTCATTGGCTTGTCTCCTTGGTGCCTATGCCTGGGAATCAGAGGACGCGATCCGCATGCGCAGGACAATCTTTCCCACGTGCGCGCCGGCTTCCATGCGCGCCTTGGCTTGTGCCAGCTGCGTGAAATCGAAAATCTGGTCGAGCTGGGGCAGGATGCGCCCGCTCGCGAAATGGGGCATGACGTCGGCAACGAAGCGCGGCACGGCCGCCGACCGCTGCTCCTTGGTGCGCAGCTTGTTGGAAACGCCGAACAGCGTCAGGCGCTTCGCGTGCAGCGCTTCGAGGTCGATGTCGGCGTGCACCACACCGTCCACATAACCCACCGTAGCCAGCCGGCCCTCAAAGGCCAGCGCGCGAACGTTCTCCGGGAAGACAGTGCCGCCCACCGTGTTGACGATCAGGTCCGCGCCGTGCTGCGCGGTCGCCTCCATGACCGCCGGCGCGAAGTCGGGCTTGCGCGTGCACAAGGCGACGTCCAGGCCCAGGGGCTTCAGCGCCGCCAGCTTGTCGGCGGAACCCGAGGTGCCGATGACGCGCGCGCCCAGGGCCTTGCCTAGCTGGAGCGACGCGACGCCCACCCCGGACGACACGCCGTTGATGAGCAGCCACTCGCCGGCCTTCAAGCGGCCCTGCAGCACCAGCATGTCGTAGGCAACCAGGAAAGTGAGTGGTATGCCGGCCGCCTGTTCCCAGGACAGGTTGGCCGGCATCGCCATCGCCTCTGCCGCCTCCATCAATGCGTATTCCGAGAACGCACCCGCGCAGCGGCCCATCACGCGGTCGCCCACATGAAACTCGCTCGCCTCGGCGCCCACGGCGACGACCTCTCCCGCGCCTTCTCCGCCAATCGCCTTCCAGGTGCCCGCCGCTCCGTGCAGGCCATGGCCCAGCAGGAACTCACCGCGGTTGAGGCCCGCTGCGTGCATGCGAACCAGCAGCTGCCGCGGGCCGGCAACCGGCATCTGGCTGTCTCGCAATTCCAGCACGGTGTCCGTGTCGGTCATCTGCATCCAGTAGGACTGCATGGTGGCTCCTTTGGGGCTAGCGGCCGGTGAAGACCGGCTTGCGTTTCTGCATGAAGGCCGTGCGGCCTTCGGCGTAATCGGCGCTCTCGAAGCAGCCGCGGATCAGCGATGTGCACAGCGCCATGTCGAGCTCTGGCGAAGGCTTGAGGATTTCGCGGGTGATCGCCTTGCCGGCCGTCACCGTGAGCGGCGCGTTCTCGGCAAGCGCCGACGTGTATTCGGCAAGCAGCGCCTCAAGTGCCTCGGGCGCGCAGGTGCGCGACACCAGGCCCAGCGCTTTCGCTTCGGCGGCATCGATGCGGCGGGCCGTGAAGAACAGGTCTTTGGCCGCGCCGGGGCCGATCAGGTCCACCAGGTTCTTCATCGCGGAATAGCGGTACCCCAGGCCCAGCCTGGCCGCGGGGATGGAGAACACGGAGTCCGTGGCCGCGATCCGGATGTCGCAGCTGATCGCCACATTCACGCCTCCGCCGATGCAATACCCGTGGATGCAGGCCAGCGTCGGCTTCGGAAAATCGTAGATGCCCATCAGCGTTGCCTCGGCCATCTTCTCGTAGTGCGCGACGGCCTCGCGGGCGGCGCGCATGTCCTCGAACTGCGAGATGTCGGCGCCGGAGACAAAGGCCTTCTCGCCCGCGCCTGAGAAGACGACCAGGCGCACGCGATCATCGCCCTGTGCGAGTGCCAGCAGCGGCGGCACGGCCTCCCACATGTCGACCGACAACGCGTTGTGCTTTGCTGGGTTGTTGAATCGGATATGAAGCGTGCGGCCGTCCAGCCAGGCCTGGACGCGTTCGGTGCTGGATGTGTAGGTGGGCTCGTCCATCAATAGACTCCAGTGGCTTTCATGCGAGCAAGCTCGCCGGGGCTCAAGCCCAGCTCGAGCAGGATTTCTTCGGAGTGTTCGCCGCGGCGCGGCGCGGCGCGGGCGACCGTACTGGGCGTGCGTTCCAGCTGCACCGGCTGGCCGACCAGGCGCTGCGGGCCATGCCACTTCGAGACGACTTCCTTGACCATGCCCAGGTGCTGGATCTGCGGCTCCTCGAACACTTCGCGCATGTCATTGATGAGGCCGCAGGCCACGCCGCCTTCGTTGAATTGCTTGATCCAGTGCGCCCGGTCATGCCCCGCCAGGCGCTGGTTGATCTGCGCATTGAGCGATTCGCGGTTGACCGAGCGCGAGGGCTTGTCGTGGTAGCGCTCGTCCGTGATCCATTCGGGCGCGCCGAGGATATTGCAGAAGCGCTCCCAGATCTTGGAGCCGAACACGGCAATGTTCATGTAGCCGTCGCGGGCCTTGTACACGCCAGTGGGGATGCTGGTGGGGTGGAAGTTGCCCGCCTGCGTGGCGACTTCGCCGTCGAGCAGGTAGCGCGATGTCTGGAAATCCATCATGTAGACCATGGACTCCAGCAGTGAGGTGTGGAGGAACTGGCCCTTGCCCGAAGTTTCGCGCTCCAGCAGCGCGACGAGGATGCCCTGCGCCGCGAAGATCCCGGCGCAAAGGTCGGCGATCGGGATGCCCACACGCATCGGCGCCTCGCCCGGCGTCCCGGTGACGGACATCAGGCCGCCCATGCCCTGCGCGATCTGGTCGAAGCCGGGCCGCGAGGCCAGCGGCCCGGTCTGCCCGAAGCCGGAGATGCTGGCGTAGACCAGGCGCGGATTGTCCGCCGCGAGCGCCTCGTAGTCGATGCCCAGCCGGAACTTCACATCCGGCCGGAAGTTTTCCACCACCACGTCGGCGCCGGCGATCAGGCGCTTGAGCGTCGCGATGCCCTCTGCCTGCTTGAGGTCGAGCGTGATGGAGCGCTTGTTGCGATGCGTGTACTGGTAGTCGGAGCCGTCCTGCCCGCCGAGCGTGTCGTCGCCGCGCATGTGCTCGGGCATCTGTACCTGGATCACGTCGGCGCCCCAGTCGGCCAGCTGGCGGCAGGCCGTGGGGCCCGCGCGCACCTGCGTGAGGTCGATCACGCGAAAGCGTTTCAGGGCGGAGGAGGCGGGCAGATGGGGCATGGGGTGGGACCTCGTCATTTCTTCAGGTTGCGCAGCACCGCCTGCGTGAAGCTGGCGGTGTTGCCCTTGCCGCGGATGTCGCCGGTGCGGGCCTGCGCGTCGGCCAGCGCCGCCGTCGTCGCCCGCGACATGGAGGCTGCCATGCGCACGGCACCCTCGTTGCCGCGGCTGTGGCCCAGCCAGTCGAACATCATTCGGGTGGACTCGATCATCGCGTAGGGATTCGCGATGCCGCGGCCAGCGATGTCCGGCGCGGAGCCGTGCGTTGCCTGCGCCATCACCACGTCGCCGTCGCCGATGCACAGGCCCGGCGCCATACCCAGTCCGCCGACCAGGCCGGCGGCCTCGTCCGAGAGGATGTCGCCGAACATATTGGTCGTTACCACCACGTCGAAGCTCTGCGGGTCGCGCACCAGCCGCATCGCGAAGGTGTCCACGATCACGTCGTCGACCTGCACGTCCGGGTATTCGGCGGCAAGCTTCCTGCACTCTTCGACGAACATGCCGCAGCTGAGCTTGAACACCGTGTCCTTGTGCACGTAGGTGAGATGCTTGCGCCGCTGGCGCGCCAGCTCGAAGGCGGCGCGCGCCACGCGGCGGCTGCCGGTGCGCGTGATCACGCGCACCGACAGCGTCACCTCGTCGGTCGGGCGGAACTCCCCCGAGCCCATCACCATGTTGCGGTCGGGCTGGAAGCCTTCGTTGTTCTCGCGCACGATCACCAGGTCAACGCCGTCGTGCAGGCACCCGATGTCGGGGTACGAGCGCGTGGGGCGCACATTCGCGAACAGGTTGAACTGCTTGCGCAGGATCGGGTGCGGGTTGATCGCATTCGGTCCCTTCGGGTAGGCACGGTGCCCGATCGGCCCGAGGATCCAGCCGTCCAGCGTCTTGAGCGTCTCCATCGTTTCGGGCGGCAGCGTGTGGCCATGGGTCTCGAGCGCGCGCGCGCCGATGGGAAGGGGCTGCCAGTCGATGGCTACGCCGTGCAGTTCCGCGGCGGCGCGGCTGATCTCCACGGAGGCGGGCACGATCTCGCGCCCGATGTCGTCACCGTCGAGGATGCCGATGCGCAGGGAAGTGGGTGATGTCATACGTGCGAAAACGGTTGTGTCACGGGCGGCAAAGTGCCACCAGGGTGCGGATGTCCGGCAGCGACGCGAGCGTGCGCCATTGCCCCGTGATCGCGCGCTCACCAGCCTCACCGAGCACGGGCGTCACGAGCGAGCTGAACTTCGATTCGAGCTGCGCATCGGAAAGCGGGTTCTGCAAGGAGCCAATCGCGTGGTCCACGCGAACCTCCACCCGGCGGCCGTCCACGAGCAGCGCGGTGGCGATCACGGCATCCTCGTGGATGGCCTCGTCCACCGTTGCATGCACCTTCCCCCGCAGTGCGACCACGCGCGGATCATTCACCACATGGTCGGAGAACTCCTCCTCGCCGGCGCGCCCGTAGATCAGGCCGGCGGCGCTGCCGTGGTACACGCTGAACTTGCCCTGCAGGCCGTCCTTCGGCTCCTTCTTGCCTGTGAGTTCCAGCACCAGGGGGTGCACCCGCAATTCGATGCGCTGCACCTGTTCCGGCGTGATCCCCTGGCCACGCAGCTGCACGCAGGCGTCGATGCTGGGGTGGATCACGATGCCGCAGGCGAAGGGCTTGTAGCTGTTGAAGGAGATCTCGAAACGCTCGCCCAGCTCGTCGGTGACTTCGTTCCAGGCCCGCTTGTCGGAGGTCACCTGCACGAAACCGCGCGGCGCCTCCAGCGCGCGCGGGCTGGCGGTGAAGCCGTGCATTGCCAGCAGCGCGGAGGTGAGGCCGGCGCGTGCCGCGCCGCCCGGATGGAACGGCTTGGTCATGGTGCCGAACTGTTCCCGAAAGCCCACGGGCTGCGACGCAGCGATGCCCAGCGCCATCATCGTTCGCTGCTCGTCCAGGCCGAGCAGGCGCGCGCAGCCCGCGGCCGCACCCAGCATGCCCGTAGAACCGGTGATGTGCCAGCCCCGGTCGTAGTGGTCCGGGTACATCACATTGCCGATGCGGCACGCGACGTCGATGCCCAGCACCAGCGCGTCGATAACGTCGCGCCCGCAGGCGCCGCGGTGTTCCGCCAGCGCCAGCACCGCCGATGCCACGGGCCCGGCAGGATGGATGATCGTCTTGAGGTGCGTGTCGTCGAAGTCGAAGGTGTGCGAGGTAATGCCGTTGACGAGCGCGGCACTCGCGATGTCCACGCGTTCGGCGCGGCCGAGGACGCTGGCCTGCGCCGCCGGCTCCAGCATGTTGACGGCCGCAAGCGCCGCGTCCGCGGCCTCGTGCCGGGCGGCGCCGATGGCGCAGCCCAGCCAGTTATAGAAGGTGCGGTGCGCCTCGTGTTCGACGGCATCGTTCCAGCCTTTGGAGGCGTGGCTGGAAACATAGCGCGCGAGGATGGCGGTGACGGGAGGCGCCTGCGTATCGGCAGGGGCGTGCGTGTTGCGGGCCACGATGGGGTCCCTTTCTTGCGTGGGTGGAAAGTGAGGCGCGCCGGTTCCGGCGCGGCGGGTCGTTATTCGTCGAGCTGGATCTTGCGGGCCTTGGCCAAGGCGGTCCAGCGCGCGATCTCCGAGCGGATGTACTGGCCGAATTGCTCCGGCGTCATCGGCCACGGTTCCACCGCCTCGCCCGAAAGCTTCTCGGCGAGGTCGGGCGATTTCAGGACGGCCACCTGGGTTTCATTCAGCCGCCGCACGATGTCGGGGGGCAGGCCCGCGGGGCCCACCGAGCCGTACCACTGCATCGCATCGAAGCCCTTGAAGCCGATCTCTTCCATCGTCGGCACGTCCTTGAGCTGCGGGCTGCGCTGCTTGCCGGTAACGGCCAGCGCGCGCATGCGTCCGGAACGCAGGTGCGGCAAGGCCGCGGCCAAGCCGGGGAACATCGCCTGGGTCTGCCCGCCGAGCAGGTCGTTGATGGCCGGGGCGATGCCGCGATAAGGGATGTGCAGCATGAAGGCACCGGTCTCCTGCTTGAACAGCTCCATCGTCATGTGCGTGAGGGATCCCTGGCCGGCCGAGCCGTAGCTCACCTTGCCGGGGTGCTTCTTCACGTAGTCCACGAATTCGGCGATGTTCTTCGCCGGCACGTTCGTGTTGATGGCCAGCACGTTGGGCGTCGCGCCGATCATGCCGATGGGCGTGAACTCCTTGATGGCGTCGTAGCTCACCTTGCGGGTGGCGGGCGTGGTGCCGTGCGTGGCCACGTAGCCCTGCATCAGCGTGTAGCCGTCCGGCGCGGCGCGCGCCGTGAGCTGGCTGGCCACCACGCCGCCGCCGCCGCTCTGGTTGTCGACAACGAAGGTCTGGCCCAGCAGCTTGCCCCAGCGCTCCGTGACCACGCGCGCAATCATGTCGTTGCCGCCGCCGGCCGCGACCGGGACGATGTAGCGGATCGACCGGTTGGGATAAGACTGCGCCAGTGCAAGCCCCGGCAGGGCGATGGCGGCGGATGCTGCCTGGATGAGGTGGCGTCGCTTCATTCCTGATGTCTCCTTGGGAAGGCGGTCATCTTCCCGGCCCGCGCCTTTGTTGTAAATTGCAAGTTTCTGAGGTTTTATTGCATGCTCTGCATGAATGTCCCCCCATGTTGAAACCCTCGATTGCCGACCTGCGCGCCTTCGTCACCGTCGGTGAACTGCAGAGCTTCGCCGCGGCCGCGCAGGCGCTGCACCTGTCGCAGCCGGCCCTGTCCCGGCGCATCTCGCACCTGGAGGAGTTGCTGGGGGTGCGCCTTTTCGACCGCACGACGCGCAGCGTGGGGCTCACGGTGCTGGGCCGGCGCTTCCTCGGCGAGGTGCGCGGCCTCGTGGAGGACCTCGACCGGTCGGTGCTCAGCCTGCGCGACGCCGCCGAGCTCGAGGCGGGCGACGTGACGATCGGCTGCGTCTTCTCCGCGGTCCACCACTTCCTGCCGCCGGTGATCCGCGCCTTCCGCGAGCACCATCCGCGAGTGCTGGTGCGCATCATCGAGGAGGGGGCGGACGAGGTACTTGCGAGCGTGAAGCACGGCGAGGCCGACTTCGCCGTCAATTACATCGGCATGCAGGACCCGGAGGTCGAATTCACCCCGCTGCTGAAGGAGCCGTACGTGCTGGCCTGCCCGGCGGACCATCCGCTGGCCAAACGCCGGTCGGTGCGATGGGAAGAACTGGCGGACTACCCCCACGCGCGGGTGTCGCATGCGTCGCGCAACCGGCTTTTCATCGACCAGGCGCTCGCCGAGCTGCCGCCGCTGCCGCGCCCGATCATCGAAGTGCGCCACGTCTCTACGCTGATCGGCCTGGTGGAAAGTGGGCTCGGCCTGGCCGTCGTGCCGCAGCTCACGCTGCCTCTGCGGACGGGATCGGTTGTCGGCGTGAAACTGGAATCGCCGGCGATCAGCCGCACGATCGCGATCGTCCGGCGCACCGGCCGCAGTCTCTCGCCGGCCGCGCAGGCGTTCGCGAAGCTGCTGACCAGCGCCGGACGCGGGGCGCTGAAGCCGTTGCGGCGTGGGCAGGCAGCGGGGTGAGTGCCGGTACGGTCAGGAAACGACCCAGCCCACCGCGTCGTCGTAGGCGGGGAACAGCCGTGCGCTCGGGCAAGCCCAGCCTATAGCGTGCTGAGCGCGAGTTCGTGCGAATGCGTGCATTCGAAGCGGCCGTCGGCCAGGTCGTAATCCCAGCGCTCCACCCGGCACATGCGAGGGGCCGTGGGCGGCGCCGTCTCCCAGCGGATCAGGTTGACAGAGTTGGGCGTACCGTGCCGCACGCGGTGCGACACCGCAGTACCCGCCTGGACGCAGTACGTGGGGCGGGGGACCGACGGCGCGCGCGCACACAGGTCGGTGACGTAGGGCAGGTGGATGTGGCCGCCCAACACCAGGTCGGCCCCCGCGGCTGACCACGCCTGCAGCGCGGCCTCGCCGCCGTGCAGCCGGTCCTTCTCGTCTTCGGGCCGCATCACGCAGGCCGGCTGGTGCGTCACCACGATGCGCAGCTGCCCGGGCCCGGCCTGCCGCAGCAGGCCCTCGACGCGCGCGACCTGCGCGGGCGAGACTTCGCCGTCCTTGTGTCGCCGCGCGCGAGTGGTGTTCACGCCGATCAGCAGAAGGTCATCCAGGGCCAGCACAGGTTCGAGGTCGTCGCCGAACGCCGCCGTGTAACCCGCATAGGGGAAGAACATGCGCGCGACCACGTTGTACAGCGGAATGTCGTGGTTGCCCGGCAGCGCGAGCATCCTCGGGATGGCCAGCGAATCGCAGAACGCACGCGCTGCGGCGAACTGCGCCCGGCGCGCGCGCTGCGTGATGTCGCCGCTCAGCACGAGAACCTGGGGGCCGTGTTCGCGCGACAGCACCCGAAGCGCCTGCGTCACAGGCAGCTCCTCGGTGCCGAAGTGCGTGTCCGAGATGTGCAGCAGCACGCTCATTCAGGCGGCTTTCTCTGTTCAGGCGGCGGGAGCAGCACCCACAGCGGCCGCGGCGAAACGGCAAAGCGCAGCGGCAGCGTCATCCACTGCACCTCGCCATCCGTGGCCACCTTGATGCGGCGCGCGAAGCGGACGACCACGTCAAGCGAACGCACGCCGAACGAGTCGAGCTCCGGCGCGTCGCCCAGCTTGCCGACCAGCCCTCGCAACAACAGCTTGGCCTTGCCCCAGGCGTCGAGGCGATGCGCCACCAGCGCCACCATGCGGCCGCTGCCGACGTCGCCCACCAGCGCCTCGTCGATGCCGATGCGCCGCAGCTGAAGCCGGTTGTTGCAGACGAACAGTCCGGGCGTTCGCAGCCGCGTGAGGCGGCCATCCACCTCCGCGTCCAAAGTCAGGCGCCGGCGCCACTTGAAGAGGCTGACGAGGCCGGCAGCCACTGCAATCCAGCGTCGCCGCTGGCCCAGCTGCTTCTTGGCGTTCTCGCGGTCCTCCAGCAACTGGGGGTACAGCCCGACCGCCGCATTGACCAAGAAAACGCGCGCGTTGACGAGGCCTGCCTGCACTGGTTCCGGCTGGCCGGCGAGCAAGGCGCCCACGGCCTCGGCGGGGTCCAGCGGCAGGCCGTGCTCGCGCGCGAACAGGTTGAAGGTGCCCATCGGCACCACGCCGAGCGGGCAGTTGTAGCGAAGTGCCGCTTGCGCCGCGCAATTGACGGTGCCGTCACCGCCCGCGGCCACCAGCACGCCCCCGCTTTCGGCCGCCAGCCGCGCGGCTCCGTCGCACGCCGCAACGATGCCGCCGTCCCCGATCTCTACGAATCGATGGCGCCGGCCCGCGGCTTGCAGAGGCTCCCGGATCGCCTCGCGTTTTTGACTGGCCTGTTCAGCGTCCGAGCCCGGGCTCATCACGATGAACCACTCGGCGCCGGCCATCGACGCGCGGGTCAGCTGCCTTGGCCGTTGCCGGCCCCCGGCTGCGGCGGGATCGCCTCGGTCCACACCGCCACATCGCCGGGCGTCATGGTGCTGGCGGGCGTGAGCCGGCCATCGACGTAGCCGAGCCGCTCCACGTCGTGCAGGTATTGCTCGCGCGAGAGCAGCGTGCCGGCGCACACATGCGGGTCTTCGGCCGGGGGTCGGCTCGACTCATCCGCAAGTCGCGCGACGAGCGTGTCCATCACCCAGCGTGGCACGCGATGCCGCTCGCCGGGGTAGATGTAGCCGAACAGCGTGAGGTGCGCCAGCAGCACGCGCCAATGGCGGCCGAACCGCTGCACGAGCCCGCTCCAGTCCAGCTGCTCGGCGTTGGCCTGCAGCAGGTGGGCAATATCGGCGCCGTCGTAACGCTCGCGCTCCATGATGAAAGCCTTGGACAGGAACCCGTCCTCCATGTTGGCCAGGCGCACTGGTACGCCAAGCACCTCGGCCTGCGCGTTGTTGCGGAACCAGACTTCGTCCACTGGCGTCACGCCGTTGCCGGAGTTGAAGATGAGGTCGATGAAATCATCGCCCGCGTATACCTTGGCCAGCCAGTGCGGGTAGGGGATCTCCGGGCGCCAGCCCTCGGCCCGTGCGAGCGACGCGACGCGATCGTAGTCCTCCCGGCGGATAAAGAGGTCCAGGTCCTTCGTCGAGCGACGGATGCCGGTGAAGCAAGCGTGCGCGAAGGCCCCGCCGACGAGGAAGGGCACATGCGCATCGACAAGCATTTGCAGAGCGCGGCGATAGAACGCGGCGGTTGCGGGCGCGACTTCGTCTTCCAGCGACGGGGCGAGGGTGGCGGCAGAGGACATGAGTCGAGACTAGCCTCAACCGGCCCGCCCGTGCGAGGACGGTTGACCTCATGTAGCGTCGGCGTTGGCCTACACGCCCGCCCGGCGGATAGGCGATAAGGTTGGTTGTCATCCCCAAAAGAACGTTCAAATGGGAAAGTCCGCCAGCACCGTCCGCTTCGCCGCGGTCGGCGACCTCCACGTCACCAAGGATTCCGCAGGCACCTTGCGCGCCTTCTTCGCGCAAGCCTCCGAGGCGGCGGATGTGCTGCTGCTGTGCGGAGACCTCACCGACTACGGCACGGCCGAGGAGGCGCGCATCCTTGCCGATGAGTTGGGTGCCGTCTCGGTGCCCGTTGTTGCCGTGCTGGGAAATCACGATTACGAATCGGGCACGCCTGAAGTCGTCCGCGAAGTTCTCACTCACGCCAATGTGCGCGTCCTCGACGGCGAGGCGTGCGAAATCGAGGGCGTGGGCATCGCAGGCGCCAAGGGATTCGCCGGCGGCTTCGGCCGCGGCTCACTGGGGGCGTGGGGTGAACCGGCGATCAAGCTGTTCGTGCAAGAGGCGTTGAACGAGGCCATGAAGCTGGAATCGGCGCTGGCAAAGCTGCGCATGCCGCGGCGCATCGTGATGCTGCACTACTCGCCGGTCGCGGGCACGCTGGACGGCGAGCCGCTGGAGATCTTCCCCTTTCTGGGCAGCAGCCGGCTGGAAGAGCCGCTGTTGCGCTACCCGGTGGACGCGGTGTTCCACGGCCACGCGCATCGCGGCGCGCCGGAGAGCCGCACGCTCAACGGCGTGCCCGTGTACAACGTGGCGCGCCCGCTGCTGTTGCGTACCCGGCCGGATGTGCCGCCGTTCCGTCTGTTCGAGTTGCCGCGCGAGAGCTAAGAGAGCGCGCGGGGAGGCTAGCCGGGAATCCCCAGGGCGTCGGCGAGTCGAAGTTTGATATGTGGGCACGCGTCATCTCCTGCCTTCTTGGTTGCGCCGCATTGGCGGCCTCTGCCGATCCAGCCTCGCCGCTGGTGTGGGGGCCTGTCATCGAGGTGGCGAGTGGCCGGGCCGAGCGCGGGCCGTGGCGCCAAAACGAATCGCGCTTCGACTATGTAGACGACCCGGCGGTGGCCGTGGATGCGCAGGGCGGCGTCGCCATCGCCTGGGTGGACCAGGCGCGCAAGGCCGTGCTGTTCCAGCACTTCGCGCCTGACGGCAAGGCGCGATTCGATCGTCCGGTGGACGTCTCGCGCCAGCCGGAGACGTTTTCGTGGCTACCGCGCATCGCGATCGCACCCGACGGGCAGGTGGTCATTGCCTGGCAGGAGATCATCTTTTCCGGTGGGTCGCACGGCGGCGAGATCCTGGTGGCGAGCTCGCGTGACGGCGGCAAGTCGTTCTCGAATGCCACCAACCTCTCCCAGTCGAAGGCCGGCGACGGCAAGGGCCGTATCGACAGCGAACGCTGGCACAACGGCAGCCTCGACGTGGCGGCCGCACCTGACGGCGCCGTGTATGTCGCATGGACGGAGTACGAAGGCGCGTTGTGGATCAGTCGCCAGGGCAAGGGCGTTGAAAGATTCTCGCGGCCCGTGCGCGTTGCGGGAAGCGCTGCCGCGCCCGCGCGTGGGCCCACGCTCGCGGTCGGGCCTGGCGGCATGCTGTATGTCGCTTGGACGGTCGGGGAAGACGAGGGCGGCGACATCCACCTTGCCGCATCGGCCGACGGCGGCGCCAGTTTCGGCGGGGTCCGGCGCGTTGCGCCGAGCAAGACCTACTCCGATGCGCCCAAACTTGCCGTCGATCCCGCGGGGATGCTGCACCTGGTTTACGCTGAGAGCGTCGGCGGCCCCTTCGAGCGCTTCCACATTCGCCACACCCGTTCGAGTGATGGAGGGCGCAGCTTCGAGCCTTCGCGCGAGATTTCGGCGCCGGCGCCGGCAGGGTCGGTGAGCGCAGGCTTTCCATCGCTCGGCATCGACGCGCGGGGCCGTGTTTACATCACCTGGGAGCTGTACGGGCACGAGGGCAGGCCGTCCCGGGGACTGGGGATGTCCGTATCGCTGGATGGCGGGCGAACCTTCACGCCGCCGGGCGTCGTGCCCGGCAGCATCGACGTTGCGGGCGGCTTCAACGGCAGCGGCCAGGGAATGCTGATGAAGAAACTCGGCGTGAACGGCGCCGGCGTGGTGGCAGTGGCCAATAGCAGCTTCAAGCCGGGAGTGCGCAGCAGCGTGTGGCTGCTGCGCGGGCGCCTGCCGCGTTGATCGCGTCAGGCGGCCTTTCTGTCGCCAGCGCCCTTGCTTGTCATCCACTGCGCGACGTCGTCGCGCTGCGGGGCGCTGTAGTGCAGGCCGAGCTTGCTGCGCCGCCACAGCACGTCGTCCGGGATCGTGGCCCACTCCTCGCGCTGCAAGTAATCCAATTCCGCTTCGAACAGTCCCGGCGCGACTTCGGCGCCCATGCCGGCGGCCGAGGGCGTGAGGACCGCGTCGATGCGGCTGCCGTACGCGCGGGCCATCCGCTGTAACTGCGCGTCGGCAGGCCACGCATAGCGCTTGCGCACTTCGGCGGCGAAACGCGCGAAGTCGGTGTCGGGCCGTTGCGCAGGCCCGATCCAGCCGGAGAAATCGCCGCCCGGCAGCAGCGCACTGCCTGTCCAGGCGCGGCGCGCGTCATCGCCTAGCATGCGGCCCACCTCGCCGGCGGCGTCCTCGGCGAGCTTGCGGAAGGTGGTGATTTTGCCGCCCCAGATCGTGAGCAGCGGGGCGGCCTCGGTGTTGGCTTCCAGCAGGTAGTCGCGCGTGATCGCCGAGGCGTCGCCCGACGCGTCGTCCAGCAGCGGCCGCACGCCCGAGTAGCTCCACACCACTTCGCTGGGATAGACCGGGCGGTTGAAGTAGCGGCTCGCCTGCTCGCACAGGTAGCGCGTCTCATCGGCATCGATGCGCGCGTGACGCGGCTCGCCTTGCAGTTCCACGTCGGTGGTGCCGATCAGCGTGAAGCGCCCCTCGTAGGGAATGGCGAAGATGATGCGCTTGTCGGCGTTCTGGAAGACATAGGCGTGGTCATGCTCGAAGCGGCGCGCAATGACGATGTGGCTGCCCTTGACCAGGCGCAGGCTGCGGCTGGCAAGCGTTTCGCCGCGGGCGGCTCGGGCCTCGCGCCGCAGGAACGCTTCGGCCCAGGGGCCGGCCGCATTCACGAGCGCACGCGAGCGAACCTGGCGCGCCGGGCCGCCTGCGGGCCGCAGCCTGGCGGTCCAGCCCTGCATGTCGCGCTGGGCCGCCTCGCAGCGGGTGCGGGTGAGGATTTGCGCGCCCCGTGCGCGCGCATCGAGCGCTGCGAGCACCACCAGGCGCGCGTCGTCCACCCAGCCGTCCGAGTACACGAAGGCGCGGCCCAGGTGAGGGCGCAGGCACTGGCCCAGTTCGTGGCCGCGCAGGTCGATAGTGGCCGTGCCCGGCAGCACATCGCGCCGGGCCAGGTTGTCGTAGAGAAAGAGGCCGGCGCGAATCATCCAGGCGGGGCGCATGGACGGGTCGTGCGGCATCACAAAGCGCAGCGGATGGATGATGTGGGGTGCGCTGCGCAGCAGCACCTCGCGCTCGGCGAGCGCTTTGCGCACCAGCGAGAACTCGTAGTACTCGAGGTAGCGCAGGCCGCCGTGGATCAGCTTGGTGGATGCTGACGAGGTATGCGACGCAAGGTCATCCTGCTCGCACAAAATCACGCGCCAGCCGCGTCCGGCAAGGTCGCGCGCGATCCCGGCGCCGTTGATTCCGCCACCGACGACCAGGACGTCGCAATCGAACTCGCCGCCCGCTTGGCTTGCGGACAGCGCGGTGGTAGCTTCGGCAGGAGCGGCCATGGGGACTTCCGGCGGATTTCGTATATGTTCGTATTTGTTCGATTATCGTTCGCTTTTGATCGTTTTGTTCATCGTTTTCCCTGAACCCGACCCTGCCCGCGCGTATTACCCTCGCCACACCCCGAGCCGCACAAAAAAGAAACTCCCGTGAATTCAAACCCCCGGCAGCTGAAGCTGCTCGATGTCGTCAGGGACCGTGGTTCGGTGACCGTGGAGGAACTCGCGGACGGGCTGGGCGTGACGCTGCAGACCGTGCGTCGCGACGTGCAACGGCTCGCCGAATCGGGGCTGCTGACCCGATTTCATGGCGGCGTGCGCGTGCCCAGCTCCACGATCGAGAACATCGCGCACACGCAGCGCGAAAGCCTGAACGCCGACGGCAAGGCGGCCATTGCGCGCGCGGTGGCGGGGCAGGTGCCTAACGACTGCTCGCTGATCATCAATATCGGCACCACGACCGAGGCGATCGCCCGCGCGCTGCTCGGACATCACGGCTTGCGCGTCATCACCAACAACCTGAACGTGGCCGCGATCCTCAGCAGCAACGCGCAATGCGAGGTGATCGTGGCCGGCGGCGTGGTAAGACCGCGCGACCGCGGCATCGTCGGCGAGCCCGCCGTCGATTTCATCCGGCAGTTCAAGGTGGACATTGCGCTGATCGGCATTTCCGGCATCGAGGCCGACGGCACGTTGCGCGATTTCGATTACCGCGAAGTCAAGGTTGCCCAGGCCATCATCGAACACTCGCGCGAGGTCTGGCTTGCCGCCGACCACACCAAGTTCAACCGTCCGGCGATGGTGGAGCTGGCCCGGCTGTCGCAGATCGACCGGCTCTTCACCGACAAGTCGCCCCCCGAGCCGTTTCCGGCTCTGTTGGCCGAGGCGGATGTCCGACTGGATGTCGCAACCCGAAGAGGCGCGCAATGACCTACCTTCTCGCACTCGACCAGGGCACCTCCAGTTCGCGCAGCATCGTCTTCGATGCGGGTGGCAAGATCGTGGCGCAGGCCCAGCGCGAGCTGCCGCAGATCTATCCGCAGCCGGGTTGGGTCGAACATGACCCGATGGAAATCTGGCGCGGTCAAATTGCGACGGCACGCGACGCGCTCACGACAGCGGGCCTCCAGGCGGCCGACATCCGCGCCATCGGCATCACCAACCAGCGCGAGACCACCGTCATCTGGAACCGCAAGACGGGCGTGCCCATCCACCATGCGATCGTCTGGCAGGACCGGCGCGGCGAGCCGGTGTGCGCGCAGCTGCGCGAGCAGGGCCACGCGCCGTTGATCCAGTCGCGCACGGGGCTACTGATCGACTCCTACTTTTCCGCGACGAAGATCAAGTGGCTGCTCGACCATGTGCCGCAGTCGCGCGAGCAGGCGCGGCGCGGCGAACTCGCTTTCGGCACCATCGACAGCTGGCTGCTGTGGCGGCTCACGGAGGGCGCCCTGCACGCGACGGACGTGACCAATGCCTCGCGCACCATGCTGTTCAACGTCCACGAGAACCGGTGGGACGAGGAACTGCTGGCGCTGCTGGACATCCCGGCCGCGCTGATGCCGAAGGTGCTGCCCTCCAGCGCGCATTTCGGCGATACCTCGGCGTCGCTGCTCGGCACGCCGGTGATGATCGGTGGCGTCGCCGGGGACCAGCAAAGCGCGCTTTTCGGGCAAGCGTGCTTCAAGGAGGGCATGGCCAAGAACACTTATGGCACCGGCTGCTTCCTGCTGATGCACACCGGCTCGAAGTTCCAGGTCTCCGCCAACGGCTTGCTCACGACCAGCGCGGCGCAGGTGAGCACGCAAACTGAATACGCTACGGAAGGCAGTGTGTTCGTGGGCGGCGCGGTGGTGCAGTGGCTGCGCGATGGGCTGCACGCCATCAAGGCGAGCGGCGAGGTGCAGTCGCTGGCCGAAGGCGTGCCGGACTCCGGCGGCGTGATGATGGTGCCGGCCTTCACGGGCCTGGGCGCGCCGTACTGGAAGCCCGATGCGCGTGGCATCATCACCGGCCTTTCGCGCGGCACGACGGTGGCGCACATCGCGCGCGCCGCGCTGGAGAGCATCGCCTACCAGAGCGCCGCGCTGTTGCTGGCCATGAGCCGCGACGCGGTTGCCGCCGGCGCGGCTCCGGTGAGCGAGCTGCGCGTGGACGGCGGCGCGTGCGTCAACGATTTGCTGATGCAGTTCCAGGCCGATCTGCTGGGCATCCCGGTGGTGCGTCCCGCCGTGACGGAGACGACCGCGCTCGGCGCCGCCTACCTGGCCGGCCTGGCCAGCAGCGTCTACACGAGCACGGAGGAACTCTCGGGCCTGTGGAAGGCCGAGCGGCGCTTCATGCCGACGCTTTCTGCCGAGCGTGCGGGCGAACTGATGGCGCGCTGGGAGCATGCGGTGCGCCAGGCCACGCTGGCCTGATCACGGGGAAAGCGCGCATGCCGCGCCCGGCACGGCGGCGCAAAATGACCTTTTTGTTCGCAGCAGGGGAATTCATGAAGGCACATTGCATCCTTGCCGCCGCGCTGGTGGCCCTCGCATCCACCGCCGGTGCGCAGACGCTCAAGCCGGGCCTGTGGGAGGTCACCCATAAGATGAATAGCGCCAACAGCCAGATGGACCAGCAGATGGCGCAGATGCAAAAGCAGATGGCCGCCATGCCGCCCGCCCAGCGCAAACAGATGGAAGAGATGATGGCGAAGCAGGGCACGCAGATGCCGGGCGCCGCGCCGGGAGGCGGCATGAGCATGAAGATGTGCATGACCAAGGAGATGGCCGAGCGCAGCGAGATCCCGGCGCAGCAGGGCGACTGCAAAACGACTCAACAGTCGCGCAGCGGCAACACGATGAAGATGTCGTTCACCTGCACCAACCCACCCTCCAGCGGTGAGGGCCAGTACACATTCACCAGCCCCGAGGCCTACAGCATGAAGATGGCCGTCAGCACCACGGTGCAGGGCAAGCCCCAGAAGATGAACATGGAAGGCTCCGGTAAGTGGCTGGGCGCCGATTGCGGCAACATCAAGCCGATCGCGCCGCCGAAGAAATAAGGGCTGTCATGCCGGACTTGATCCGGCATCCATGTAAACGCGCGACGATGGATCCCGGTTCAAGCCCGGGATGACGAATGCTGTTTTGCAGGCCGCCCGCCGAAGATCGCGGTGCCCACGCGAACCATCGTGCTGCCGGCTGCGATGGCGGCCTCGAGGTCGGCCGTCATGCCCATGGACAGGGTGTCGATCGCGAGGCCGGCCTCGCGCAGCTCGTCGAAGAGCGCCTTCGCCTTCATGTGAACCGCCTTCTGCCCCGCGAAATCCGCCGCGGGTTCGGGGATGGTCATGATGCCGCGCAGGGTCAAACGTGGCAGTCGCGCCACATCGCGCGCCAGGGCCAGCGCGTCCTGAGGCGCCACGCCGGACTTGGCCGGCCCCCCGTCGATATTGACCTGAATACACACTTGTAACGGCGGCATGTCCTGCGGCCGCTGCTCCGAGAGGCGCTGCGCCGTCTTCTGCCGGTCCACCGTGTGAGCCCAGTCGAAGTTCGCGGCCACCAGACGTGTCTTGTTGCTCTGTATGGGGCCGATGCAGTGCCAGTCCAGGGGCAGACCGCGCAGCAACGCGATCTTCTCGACGCCCTCCTGGATATAGTTTTCGCCGAAGGCGCGCTGGCCGGCCGCGAAGGCCTCCCGAACGGCATCGGGGCCGAAAGTCTTGGACACCGCGAGCAATGTGACCTCGCTCACGGGCCGGTGCGCACCCTCGCAGGCGAGGGCGATCCTCTCGTGAACTCTTTGGAGGTTGCTGCGAATCGTGGTCATAATTGCCCAATGGTCGAGTCGGCGCCCCGCGACGCCGCTCGCCTGTCAACATTCTGAGGGGACTTGTGGATATTACCCAGCTACTGGCGTTCAGCGTCAAGAACAAGGCTTCGGACCTTCACCTGTCGGCCGGCCTGCCGCCCATGATCCGAGTTCACGGCGACGTACGCCGCATCAACGTGGACCCGCTGGACCACAAGCAGGTTCATGCGATGGTGTACGACATCATGAACGACACCCAGCGCAAGAACTACGAAGAGTTCCTTGAAGTGGACTTCTCGTTCGAGATCGACGGCCTGGCGCGTTTTCGCGTCAACGCGTTCAACCAGAACCGCGGCGCCGGCGCCGTGTTCCGGACCATTCCGTCCAAGATCCTCTCGCTCGAGCAGCTGAACGCGCCCAAGATCTTCGGCGAGCTCGCGCTCAAGCCGCGCGGCATGGTGCTGGTCACGGGCCCGACGGGCTCGGGCAAGTCCACCACGCTGGCCGCCATGGTCAACTACCTGAACGAAACCGAATTCGGCCACATCCTCACGGTGGAAGACCCGATCGAGTTCGTGCACGAATCCAAGAAGTGCCTGATCAACCAGCGCGAGGTCGGCCCGATGACGCTGTCGTTCGCCGCCGCACTGAAATCCGCGCTGCGGGAAGACCCGGACGCGATCCTGGTGGGCGAAATGCGTGACCTGGAAACCATCCGCCTGGCGATGACCGCCGCCGAAACCGGCCACCTGGTGTTCGGCACGCTGCACACCTCCAGCGCCGCCAAGACGATCGACCGGATCATCGATGTGTTCCCCGCCGAGGAAAAGGAAATGATCCGCGCGATGCTGTCCGAATCGCTGCAGGCCGTGATCTCGCAGACGCTGTGCAAGACCAAGGACGGCAACGGCCGTGTGGCGGCGCACGAGATCATGCTGGGCACTTCGGCCATTCGCAACCTGATCCGCGAGGCGAAGGTGGCGCAGATGTATTCGGCAATCCAGACCGGCAACGCCTTCGGCATGCAGACGCTGGACCAGAATCTGTCGGACCTGGTCAAGCGCAACGTCATCAGCCCCGCCGAAGCCCGCGGCAAGGCCAAGATCCCGGAGAACTTCCCCGGCTGAGGATATGGCCCCCACGCATTTCACTCCGTGTAATACGCTGCCCCCCGAGGGGGCCCTCGCGCCTTGGGGCGGCCCGGCGGCGCTCAAGTAAAAGGACTCTCCATGGAACGCGACCAGGCCACTAAATTCATCAACGACCTGCTCAAGCTGATGATCAGCCGCAACGGCAGTGATCTGTTCATCACCGGCGACTTCCCCCCGGCAATCAAGGTGGACGGCAAGATCACCAAGGTCTCGCCGCAACCGCTGAATGCCGGCCACACCCTGGCGCTGGCGCGGTCCATCATGAACGACAAGCAGGCCGCGGAGTTCGAGCGCACCAAGGAGTGCAACTTCGCGATCTCACCGCCCAGCATCGGGCGCTTCCGGGTGAACGCGTTCGTGCAGCAGGGCAAGGTGGGCATGGTGCTGCGGGTGATTCCGCAGGTCCTGCCCACGATCGACGGCCTGGGACTGCCCCAGGTGCTCAAGGACGTGGTGATGACCAAGCGCGGCCTCACTATCCTGGTGGGCGCCACGGGTTCGGGCAAGTCGACCAGCCTCGCCGCCATGGTGGACTGGCGCAACGAGAACTCGCAGGGTCACATCATCACGATCGAGGACCCGGTGGAGTTCGTCCACCCGCACAAGAACTGCGTGGTCACGCAGCGCGAGGTGGGCCTGGACACCGACAGCTGGGAGGCGGCGCTGAAGAACACACTTCGGCAGGCACCAGACGTCATCCTGATGGGCGAAATCCGGGACCGCGAGACCATGGAGCACGCCATCGCTTTCGCCGAGACCGGCCACCTGTGCCTGGCCACGCTGCACGCCAACAGCGCCAACCAGGCACTGGACCGCGTGATCAACTTCTTCCCGGAGGAGCGGCGCGCCCAGCTGCTGATGGACCTTTCGCTCAACCTCAAGGCCTTCGTTTCGCAGCGCCTCGTGCCCAAGCAGGACGGCAAGGGCCGCGCTGCGGCGGTGGAGATCATGCTGAATTCGCCGCTGATTTCCGACCTCATCTTCAAGGGCGAGGTTTCGGAGATCAAGGAGATCATGAAGAAGAGCCGCCAGATGGGCATGCAGACCTTCGACCAGGCGCTCTTCGACATGTACGAGAACAACGTCATCACCTACGAAGACGCCTTGCGCAACGCCGACTCGGTCAACGACTTGCGCCTGCAAATCAAGCTCAACAGCCAGCGCGCGAAATCGCAAGACCTTTCCGCCGGCACCGAGCACCTCGCGATCGTCTGATCCGCGCACGTCGGGCGTGCGAGCCCGTCCTAGAATTGCGGTTCAACACGACCGGAGCAGTTCAATGGCCTCGACAAATCCCAAGACCTACGAAACCGCATCGCCGCGCAAGGTCGCCTTCCTCGGCCTGGGCGTGATGGGTTTCCCCATGGCGGGCCACCTGGCGCTGGCCGGACATGACGTGGTGGTCTACAACCGCAGCCCGGCCAAGGGCCAGGCCTGGACCGGCGAGTTCAAGGGCAATTCGGCGGCCACGCCGCGGCAGGCGGCCGCCGGGCGCGACCTGGTGTTCTGCTGCGTCGGCAACGACGACGACCTGCGCGCGGTGACGCTGGGCGAGGACGGCGCTTTCGCCGGCATGAAGCCCGGCGCCGTGATGATCGATCACACCACGGCCTCGGCCGACGTGGCGCGCGAGCTGTACGCCAAGGCAAAAGAGACGGGCCTTCAATTCGTGGACGCGCCGGTGTCAGGCGGCCAGGCCGGTGCGCAGAACGGCATGCTCACGGTGATGTGCGGTGGGGACGCGGCAGCTTTCGAGGCGGCCAAGCCAGTCGCCATGGCTTTCTCGCGCGCCTTCACGTTGCTCGGCGGCGCGGGCTCGGGCCAGCTGGCCAAGATGGTGAACCAGATCTCGATCGCCGGAATGGTCCAGGGCTTGTCGGAAGCCATCGCCTTCGGCCAGAAGGCGGGGCTGGACATGAGCCAGGTGCTCGAAGTGATCGGCAAAGGTGCAGCCCAAAGCTGGCAGATGGACAACCGGGGCAAGACCATGATCGAAGGCAAGTTCGACTACGGCTTTGCGGTGGACTGGATGCGAAAAGACCTCGGCCTGTGTCTGGACGAGGCCAAGCGAAACGGCGCTCGATTGCCCGTGACTGCTTTGGTGGACCAGTTCTACGGCGACATCCAGGCAATGGGTGGGACGCGCTGGGACACATCGAGCCTGATCAAGAGGTTGAAGTAGCGCCGCGCCGGGTTGTGCGCGGCGTGCATCAATCGCTGCCAAATATGCAATTCCCGGACCAAGGCTCCTCGCGAACAATGTGCTTTTCCACCAGCACAAATCCGTTGAGCCATGAACTCCGTCATTCCCTGTGTCCTCATGCGGGCCGGCACATCGCGCGGCCCATTCTTTTTGCGCGAATGGCTGCCCGAAGGGGATGAGGCGCGCGACCAGGCGTTGATCGGCGCGATCGGCGCGTCCGATCCCCTTCAGCTCGATGGACTGGGCGGCGGCAGCACCCTCAACAGCAAAGTTGCCATCGTCTCACGCTCCAGCCAGCCCGATTGCGACCTGGACTACCTGTTCGCCCAGGTGGGCGTCGGGCACCGGTCCGTCGACACCCGCCCCAACTGCGGCAACATGCTTTCCGGCGTCGTCCCATTCGCATTGGAACAGGGACTGATCGCAGCCGGACAGGACACCACGACGGCGCGCGTGTTCAACGTCAACACCCAATCGCGCATCGAAGTCACGGTACGCACACCCGGTGGGCGCGTCACCTACGACGGCGACGCACGAATCGACGGCGTGGCAGGCACCGCCGCACCCGTGCTGCTCAATTTCCTGGATGCCTGGGGCGCCGTCACGGGCAAGGTGTTTCCGACCGGGCAGCGCATCGACGTCATCGACGGCGTGGATGTCACATGTATCGACGCGGCCATGCCGTTGATGATGGTGCGAGCGCGTGATCTGGGCTTGTCGGGTCGCGAGAAGCCGGTCGCCCTCGATGCCAACACGGCACTCCTGGAGCGCATCGAGACCCTGCGGCTGAAGGCAGGGCTGATGATGGGGCTTGGCGACGTGGCCAACAGCGTCGTGCCCAAGCCGGTACTGGTGAGTGAAGGTGATGGCCCGGCCAGCATCACGTCGCGCTACTTCACGCCCAGGAAGTGCCATGCGTCGCACGCGGTGACGGGCGCCATCGGCGTGGCCTCAGCGTTCGCGCTGCCCGGCACCGTGGCCAGTGGCGCGGGCTTCGCGCCGGGCCGGCATGCGCTGGTCGTGCTGCACCCGGCCGGCCAGATCGACATCGAGGTGGAAGTCGAAGGGTTGGGCGATGCGGCGCAGATTCGGCGTGCGGCGCTGGTGCGTACGGCCCGAAAGATCATGCAGGGCGAGCTGCACCTGCCGGACTATGTGTTCTCCAAGTCGCAGGCGGCGGCCAGTGCACCGGCCGAAGCCGAGCGCGCCTTCCCGCGTGGGCCCATTCGCCTGATCGTCCCCACGGCCGCCGGCGGCGGCAATGACGTGATGGCGCGCATCATCGCCGGCAAGCTCACGCCGGTCCTGGGGCAGGAGGTGGTGGTCGATAACCGCGCCGGCGCCGATGGCACGATCGCCAGCGAGTACGTTGCACGCGCCACGCCCGACGGACAGACCTTGATGCTCGGCTACATCGGCACTCACGGCATGAACCCGGCATTGCAGCGCCTCAATTACGACCCCGTAAAGGACTTCGAGCCTGTGGGGCTGATCGGCGCATCCCCCACCTTGATGGTGATCAATCCGCGTGTCCCGGTCGCCGACGTTGCCGATCTCATCGCCCAGCTTCGGGCACAGCGCAACAAATACGCATACGCCTCCGCAGGCGACGGAACCGCCCCGCACTTCGCGGCCGAGCTCTTCAAGCTCAGCACGGGCACCCGGATGTCAGGCGTTCCCCATCGAGGCGCGGCCCCGGCCATCGCGGACACCGCCAACGGCCTGGCGCAGATCATGTTTCCGAGCCTGTTCACGGCATACCCGTTCATCCGCACCGGCACGTTGCGGCCCCTGGCCGTGGCCGGCCCGCGCCGTGTACCGGGCCTTCCCGATTTGCCTACGCTGGCCGAATTGGGTGTGGAGGGCGTGGAAGTGACACAGTGGTATGCCTTGTTCGCTCCGGCTGGGACACCGCAGGCCGTGGTGGGGCGGCTCAATGCGGCGCTCAACCAGGTTCTGGCCGATCCGCAGGTGGTGGGACGCATCGAGGCGCATGGCGCGACCGTGAAGCAGGGCACCCCGGCCCAGTTGGCGGACTTGGTGCGCTCCGAAATCGCCCGTTGGTCGCGCGTGGCCCTCGACGGCGGCTTGACGGCGGAAGGCGCAAACGCCAACGCCCCCGAAGGGGCGGTGGAGGTTTGACGGGCGGCCGGCTCCCTAAAAGCTGTGACGGATGCCCAGGTCGTAACCGCTCGAGCTCTGGTTCGCGGCGGTCACAGAACCATTCAGTGCCGTGGTCGCGCCGCCACTGTTACGTACGCGCGCGTAGGTCGCGTACAGCGCAGTGCGCTTCGAAAGGTTATGAACGTAGCCGATCGCTGCCTTCTTCGTCTTCGGCTTCAGACCGGCGTCGGAGCCGTAGCTGGAAAATGCCAGCTTGAAATCGCCGACACCAACCGGCGCGATGGCGCCGAGTGTGTAGCCCTTGCCGCTAAAGGGCGTGGCCGACTCGGTCTTGTCCCGGAACCCGGCCGCCATCAACTTGACTACCTTGGCATCGTAGATGGCACCCAGATTGGTGCTGACGATGTCGCCGGCCGCGAACTGCTGCCGTGCGTAGGCGGCTGACACTACGACGGGGCCGGCCTGATAGCCCGCGCGCAGGCTGTAGCCGTTGCCGTCGTCCTCGGTCGGCGTGCCACTGGCGTTCTCACCCAGGTAGTACTGCACCTGGCCGAAAAAGCCGCCCAGCTTCGGTGGCAGGAAATATCCGATGGCATTGGATGCGCGGGTGGATGTCTGGCCCGCCAGCGATCCCACATTCACCTGCGTGGCACCCACACCGACCACGCCGAACGGATCTGTGTCGACCCGGTTGCGATAGTGGCCGGTGTAGTCGCGGCCAAGCCGCACTTCGCCCCACGGGCCCGCCAGGCTCACGGTGGAGCGGCGGTTGAACGTGAGGCCCCCCGCAGTGGTATTGCCGCCAGGCTGGTTGTTGGTGTTCGTGGCCACGCCGGTGCCGTTGTCTGTGTTGAACTGTCCTTCGAGCCAGAAGCTTGCGGACATTCCGCCGCCCAGGTCTTCAGTTCCGCGAAAGCCCAGCCGCGAGCTGTTGTTGGCCCCGCTGGCCAGTTGCGTGCGGTTGGCGGCGCTGCCCGAACCGTGGGTATACGCTGCGTCGACGATGCCGAACAGGGTGACCGACGACTGCGCGCCCGCCATGCCACAGCACGCCAGGGCGGACAGGGCAATCAGTTTTCTTTTCATTCAGGTTTCTCCTCGGGTTGATGTATCAATCGGCCTTGAGCTTTCCGAGCTCGACCACCTTTTTCCACTTCACTTGCTCCTGCTGCACGAACGTGCGCAGCTGCTCGGGCGTGCTGGTCTCCACGTCCGCCCCGTGGTCCTCGAGCTTTTTCACCACGGCCGGGTCGGACAGCACGGCGTTGAGCGCCTTGTTGAGCTGGTCGATCACCGGCTTGGGTGTTTTGGCGGGCGCGAAGATGGCATACCACTGTGAGACGTCTACATTGGCCACGCCTTGTTCCTGCAGCGTGGGAACGTCGGGCAGCAGGGCGGAGCGCTTGGTGCCCGCGACACCGATGGCCTTGAGCTTGCCGCCTTTCACATAGGGCACTGCGGTGAAAAGGCTGGGGAACATGATCTGCGTCTGGCCACCGATGGTGTCGGTGACGGCCGGCGACGAACCCTTGTAGGGAACGTGAAGCAGGCCCGTGAGGCCCGTCGACTGCTTGAACAGCTCGGCCGCGAAATGCGGCGCCGTGCCGTTGCCCGCGGAGGCATAGCTGAACTTTTCGGGCGTGGCCTTGACCAGCGCCACCAGCTCCTTCGCATTGGCAGCCTTCACCAAAGGGTTGACCACCATCAGCACCGGCGAGTAGCCGACCAGACCCACGGCCTCGAAATCCTTGACCGGGTCGTAGCGCAATTTCTGCAGCGACGGGTTCATGGCATGGGTGGCGATGTAGCCGAGCATCAGCGTATGCCCGTCGGGCGCGGCCTTGGCGACGGACTCGGCGGCGATGGCGCCGTTGGCACCCGCCTTGTTGTCCACGATCACGGGCTGTTTCAACAATGTAGACATGCCCTGCCCGATGATCCGCGCCATGGCGTCGTTGGCGCCGCCTGCGGCCGTGGGCACAACGATGGTGATGGGCTTCTCGGGGAACGCGGCGAAGGCGCCCGAGCAGGCGAGTGATGCTGCCGCGGCGATGGCTGCGACAAGGATTCGGCGAGTAGGTTGCATGGTGTCTCCTGAAATGGGGTGGGGGCGGCTGGCATGCCGGCGTCTCAGGAACCGATGCTCGCGGTTCGACGCCCTGCTGTGAATTGCATGTTTAGAAACTATTGATGCATGATCGCTATCGCCGAAAAGGCGGTGAGGAGAAGCGATGGCAATCCATTTCGACCTGGGTGATCTGCAAGCCTTTGCGGCTGTGGCCGAGATGAGGAACTTCCGCAAGGCGGCGGAGTTGGTCCACATTTCGCAGCCCGCCTTCAGCCGCCGCATCGACAAGCTGGAGGCAGCCCTGGGGGTTCGCCTGCTGGACCGCGATACGCGCAAGGTCGAGCTGACGGCGGTGGGACGGGATTTCGCGCGCAAGACACGCCAGCTTCTCGACGACCTGGACAGCACGCTGCTGGGCATCCAGGAGGTGGCGGCCACCCGCATGGGGGAGGTAACGGTGGCTTGCGTACCTTCGGCCGGTTTCTATTTCCTGCCCCAGGTGATCAAGCGTTATCACGCCGCGTTCCCGAATATCCGGGTGAAGATCTTCGATGCGAGCGCCAACGAAGTCCTCGCGGCCGTGGCGCGCGGCGAGGCCGACTTCGGCTTGAACTTCATCGGCAGCGCGGAGGCCGACCTGGAGTTCAAAATCATCCTGGAAGAACCCTTCGTTGTCGCCTGCCGGCGGGATCACCCGCTCGCGGCCAAACGCTCCGTGACATGGAGTGAATTGCGTCCCTACGATTTCATGACCGTGGGCAAGTCATCGGGCAATCGCCTGCTGATGGACCTGGCGCTGGCCGGCGTGCCCAACCGGCCGGTGTGCATCTATGAAGCGCAACACGTGGTGACCCTGCTCGGATTGGTGGAGGCGGGGCTCGGGGTCGCCGCTGTGCCCCGCTTGGCCATGCCAGGCAGCGATCACCCGACGCTGGTGAGCGTCCCGCTGAAGGACCCGCAAGTCACACGGCGACTCGGTCTGATCCGGCGCCGCGGCCGGTCGCTCTCTCCTGCGGCGCAGCACCTCTATGCGATGTTCGCGGAGCTCAAGAAGAAGCGCGCTCCCAGGAAGAAGGCATCCGCCTCTTAGGGGAGCCCGCGAATGCCGGCTCAGAGACTCGCCAGCACCCGATCCACCATTACGCCGGACTGGCCCAGGTAGTTCGACGGATCGCACATCCTTGCGAGTGCCGCACGGTCCAGGTGCTTATTGATCTCGGGGTGCTCAGCAAGCAGGTCGAGCAGGTGCCGTTTGCCCTTCACCGCCTCGCGGCAGATGTCGTACACCAGGTCGTGCGCGTACTCGCGACCGATGTAGGGACCCAGGCCCATCATCACCGCTTCAGACATCACCAGGCCATGCGTCATGTCGATGTTCTCGCGCATGCGCACCGCGTCGACCTCCAGTCCTTCGAGCACGGAGCGCGACTGTTTCAGCGCGCCGGCCATGAGGCAAAAGCTCTCCGGAAGCACGATCCATTCGATCTCCCACGGCCCCGTCGACCTTTCGTGATCGGCCACCATGGCATCCATCAGCGATGCCGCATGCTGTCGCACCACGGAAATCGCGGCATGGATATAGCAGGACGAAATCGGGTTGCGCTTTTGAGGCATGGTGCTGCTGGAGCCGCGGCCGTGATAGTAAGGCTCGTACACCTCGGCCACTTCGGTCTGCATCATCAGCTTCACATCCATGGAGAGTTTGCCGAGCGTTCCCCCGACCAGGCCCAGGAAGGCACCGACTTCGGCAATCGAATCGCGGATGGTGTGCCAGGCGATGAGCGGCTGGCCCAGACCCAGCTCCTCCATCAAGCCCGCCTGTGTGTCCATGGCGCCGGTTTCCAGCGAAGCCAGCGTACCGGCGGCGCCCGCGAACTCGCCGACGAGAACGCGTGGGCGCAATTGCGTGAGGCGCTCGCGGTGGCGTTCGATGGCCGACAGCAAGCCTGCCATCTTGTAGCCGAAGGTCACGGGAATTGCCTGCTGCAGGTTGCTGCGGCCGATCATGGGCGTGTCACGGTGCTTGCGCGCGAGGTCGGCCAGGGCGCGCGAAATGGCTGTGAGGTCGGCATCGACCAGTTCGAGCGCCTCGCGGATCTGCAGCACCGTGGCGGTGTCGGTGATGTCTTGCGTGGTCGCCCCCCAATGGCAGTACTCGCCCAGCTTTCCCTGGCACAGGGCGTTGAGCTGTGAGACGACGCCTAGCACTGGATAGCCGATGCGTTCTGTTTGCTGGCGCAACTTGGCCATGTCGATCTGATCCAGATGGCAATGCTTGACGATCTCATCGGCGGCCTCTTGCGGAATCAAGCCGAGGCGGCCTTGCACCCGTGCCAGTGCCGCTTCCACGTCGAGATACTTCTGCGTTCTGTTCTCGTCGGACCAGATGTGGCGCATCGCTTCGCTGGAGAAGATGCCCTGGAAGATGCTTGAGTCGATGATGCTGGCTGCCATGGTTGTCCTTGAAAAATAGGTGTTGTCTGAATCAGGCGCGTGCCAAGAGTGCCTGGGCTTTGAGCAGCACTGGCTTGTCGACCATGCGGCCATCCACGCGGGCCGCACCGGGCGATGATTCGGCGGCAGCGATCACGCGGCGCGCCCAATCGATCTCGGAGGCGGTGGGCAGCATGGCGCGGTTCAGCGCGATGACCTGTGCCGGGTGAATACACATCTTCGCGCTGAAACCGGTCGCGCGCGCGAAAGTCCAGTCGGCCAGGAGCCGGGCCGGGTCATCCAGCGCTGCGGTAACGCCTGCAATGGGTGCTGCCAAGCCCGCGCGGCGCGACTCGATCGCCAGGACACTGGCCGGATAGATCAGCCCGCGCTCGTCGTCCGGAAGGTCGAGGTCAAGCGCATAGTCGATCGTGCCGAACGCCAGGCGCTGTACACCCGGAACCGCTGCGATTTCGCGCGCTGCAGCCACGCCGCGGGCGGTTTCGACCAGTGGCACGAACGCGCACTGCACAGGGAGCAACCGTGCCACGTTGCGCAGCAGATCGGGGTCTTCCGCCTTGGGCATCATCACGCCATCGGGTTTCGCGCGGCCCAGCCATTCGAGTTCCTGCTCGAACCATGGCGAGGCTGCGTCGTTGATACGAACCAAGGAGGGTATGCCACCCGCCGGACGGTTCGACAGCCAACGCCCAACCGCTTCGCGGGCATCCACTTTCTGCTCCGGCGCGACAGCATCCTCGAGATCCAGGATGACAGCATGTGCACCGCAAGCGGCGGCCTTGGCGAAACGCTCGGACCGATTTCCGGGCACGAACAGGTAGGTCTGGGGCAAGTTAGTCATGGGTGTTGTTGCTTGTGGCGCGGCGGCCTCAAATCGCGCCGGCATCCCGTATCTCGCAGATTTGCCGGGCGGAGTAGCCCAGCTCCGTCAAGATGTTCTCGGTGTGCTGGCCCAATGCGGGAACGGCCCCCATTCGGGGCGTGTCGCGGCGCGACATGCCGGGTGGTAATAGTGCAGGGATGTTACCCGCCGGCGTTTCCACTTCGGTCCAGCGGTCGCGCGCCTTGAGCTGTGGATGCGCCCAGACATCGTGCATGGTGTTGACGCGGGCATTGGCAATGGAGGCGGCGTCGAGGCGGTCCACCACCTGCTGGGTAGTGAGGGAGTTGAAGCTGTCAACAATGATCTGCCGCAGTTCCACTCGTGCGGCACTACGTCGGGAGTTGGTCGAGAAACGGGGATCTCGTGCGAGTTCGGGCTGCAGCAGCACCTTCTCGCAAAACAACACCCATTCGCGCTCGTTCTGCAAGCCCAGCATCACAGTGGCGCCGTCGCCCGCGGGAAATGGGCCGTAGGGATAGATGGTCGCATGGCTCGCGCCGGTGCGCGCTGGCGGGTCGGATCCCTCAAAAGCGTAGTACAGCGGGTAATTCATCCACTCCACCAGCGATTCGAGCATCGACACGTCGATGTGACGGCCGCGCCCCGTCTGCTGACGCTCGAGCAGCGCCGCAAGGATATTGGAGTAGGCGTACATGCCCGCGGCGATGTCGGCAATCGATGGGCCGGCCTTGGCTGGCTCGGCTTCGCTGCCAGTGACGGACACGAAGCCCGCTTCGCTCTGGATCAACAGGTCATAGGCCTTCTTGTCACGGTAGGGCCCGTCACCGCCGTAACCGGAGATGTCGCAAACGATCAATTCAGGCTTCTCGGCCGACAGGGCGGCGTAGGACAGGCCCAGCCGATCGGTGGCGCCTGGGGCCAGGTTCTGCACCACGACGTCTGCCTGCTCGAGGATCAAGCGGCGCAATGCCTGTGCGGCGTGCGGGTGCTTCACGTCCAATGTGAGGCTCTCCTTGGAGCGATTGGTCCATACGAAGTGAGACGCCAGCCCGCGCACACGCTCGTCGTAACCGCGGGCGAAGTCGCCGCTGCCCGGCCGTTCGATCTTGATGACGCGAGCGCCGAGGTCCGCCAGTTGCCGGGTGGCAAACGGGGCAGCGATCGCGTGTTCCAACGTCACGACGGTGATGCCCTTCAGCGGGTTCATCGGCTTTCTCCCAGCTCGGCCGTGGCGTCCATCGTCAGCCATCCCGCATGGTCCTGCGCCCAGAGGCGAACGAACCTGCCGTCGGCTGAGGGCTCGCCATGCACGCTGAACGGATTCAGATCGAACGTGGGCCGCACTGCACGGAACTCGAAGCCCTTTACCACCGCCTCGGGGAGCTTACGGCGCAGCAGGTCCATCAGCAACGTCGCTATCAACGGCCCGTGCACGATCAAGCCCGGATAGCCTTCGACTTCGGTGACGTAGCGGCGGTCATAGTGGATGCGGTGGCCGTTGAAAGTCAGTGCGGAATAGCGGAACAGCAGCACGTCATCGGGTGAAATCTGCCGGACCCAGCTGGATTGACTCGGTGCAGGCTCTGGCGGCGGCGCGGCTTCTCCCGGCCGGGCCGCTTCACGATAGACGATGTCGTGGAACTCGGTGATTGCCGGCTCAGTTCCCCCGTTGCAAAAGACCTCGTGGCGAACCTTGACGAAAACCAGCGGTCCGCTGCGCCCGGTCTTCTCGCTCACGCCGGCAATGGTCGAGACCCGGCGGACAGCGTCGCCCACCCGGATGGGCGAATGAAATTCGAATTGGCTGCCCGCCCACATGCGGCGCGGCAGCGGTACCGGTGGCATGAACCCGCCGCGACGGGCGTGGCCGTCAGGGCCGATCTCGGACTGGCGGTGCAACGGCAGAAAGTAGAGCCAGTGCCATAGCGGCGGCAGCACGCTGCCTGCAACGGGTCGCTCTGGTGGGTGGTCGAGCGTGGCCGCCAGCGCGGCGCAAGGTGTCGCCGTGATGATGTCATGAACGTCCTCGCTGCGCCCCACCCAGTCTTGAAGCTTCAATTCGCCGGTGTTCAATGGATTCGCCTTTCGTGGGGTGTGCCGAGCCGATGGGGGCATTGTGGCCACGCTCCTCCCATGCGCGGAAGTGCAAAAATCAGAACAATTGATGCAGCCGGCGCAAGCCGACTCTTCTCCTCCGCGTTTCTCGCCAAGCCATGAAAAAAGCCCGCCTGGTGGCGGGCCTTTCGGGGTGGCAATTACGCGGCTTATCGGGGCGAGCTGGAGGGAGCCAGTGGCTGTTGCGCCGCCGCGGGCCTCGCGGCGGGCAGGGGGCTCATGCGTCGGACGTCTTCTTCGGTGAGGATCTCGAAAATACGCACCACACGCTGCACGCCGCCGATGTTGCGTGCGATCTGTGTGGCCCGGTCGGCTTCGCGCTGCGTCACGCGGCCCATCAGGTACACGGTGCCGCGCTCGGTCACCACCTTGAAGGCGCCCACGTACAGATCCTTGGCATCGACCAGCGAGGCCTTGACCTTGCCCGTCACCAGCGTATCGGACGAGCGCTGCGACAGCGTTGTGTTGCCCATCACGGCCAGGTCGTTGACGATGCCTTTCACGTTGTCCACCTTGGACACGATCTGCTCGGCAAGCTGCTTGTCGTTTTCGTTGGGCACTTCGCCGGTCAGCAGAACCTGCCGGTTGTAGCTGTTGATATTGACGTGGGCGCGGTCCCCGAGCGACTCGCGCAGGCGGCTGCCCGCGCGCAGCTCGATGCCTTCGTCCTCCAGCTGGGCGCCCGAGGTGCGGCGGTCGAAAGTGACCATGGCGCCCACGGCGGCGCCACCGATGATGAGCGGTGCGCAACCGGAGAGCGCGCTCGCCAGGGCGGCCGCTGCAAGGGCGGAAATCAGCAGGGAAGGTCGTTTCAGTTTCATGTCGGGGGTTCCTGTTCTCCGAGGAGTTGGGCGTCCACGCCGTCGCAGATGCAATGCAGGGCCAGGATGTGAACTTCCTGGATGCGTGCGGTTCGGTCGTGCGGAACGCAAATATGGACATCGGTCTCGCGCAGGGCGTTGGCCATTTTGCCGCCGCCGCGCCCCGTGAGCGCCACCACGGTCATCTCGCGCTCGTGCGCGGCTTCAATCGCAGCCAGCACATTGGCGGAGTTGCCGCTGGTGGAAAGCGCCAGCAGCACATCGCCGGCCTGGCCGAGGGCGCGCACCTGTTTCGAAAAGATACGCTCAAAGTCGTAGTCGTTGGCGATGGCCGTGAGGATGGAGCTGTCGGTTGTGAGCGCGATGGCGCCGAGCTCGGGCCGCTCGCGCTCGAAGCGCCCGACGAATTCCGCCGAGAAATGTTGCGCGTCGGCCGCCGAGCCGCCGTTGCCGCAGGCCAGCACCTTGCCGCCGCTGGTCACGCAGGCCAGTATGGCCTGCACGGCGGCGGCGATCGGCTTGCTCAGGGATTGGGCAGACTGATACTTGAGGTCCGCGCTGTCAATGAAATGTTGTTGGATGCGTTGTTCGAGCATGGCTGCGCCATGATAACGGGTGCCCGCCGCTGGTGGATCAGCGCGGCGGAGCAGGCCGAGGGGCGCCATTCTCGTCGATGTCGTAGGAGCCGAAGACTTCGGCGGATTTGAGGGTATCCGGCAACACGTACACGATCCCGCTTCCGCCCTCCTTGAAGGCCTGCATCACGACCTGCTCGAAGAATTTCACCGGGACGTTGATGCAGCCGTAAGTAATTCGCCGGTCGGCCGGCGTCTGGCTGGCCAGGCGCTGGAGGCGACGTTCCTTGGGCACCGTCGCGATCACACGGTGCAGCGCGACCGCGGTGTCGTAGTCGACCCACAGAATTTCATCGCCCTGAAGGCTGCGCTCCATCGAGGCGACAAAGCGCCCGGCGGGCGTGGTGCGCTCTTCCGGGCGAATGGTCGACATCTTGCGGGACCCGATGCCGGGCACGGAATGGTCACCCTGGGCCAGGCCGAGCAGTGCCGGGGCGGCGCCAAGCAGTCGGCCCCGGCCGTCGAAGACGAAAACCCTCGAGTCGCGCTTGTCCACGATCACGAAGGGCATGGCCCGATGGTCTGCCGAATGGACGGCCCAGTTCGCCACATGCAAGGCATCGGCGCCAGGTTGCTCGCTGCCGAAGTCGGCGTATTGCGCAGTCGCCGAGGCAGCACCGAGAAGCACAAGAGCGGCCATCGCGAAGCTCGCGAGCCTCGCGATGGATGCGGATGCGCTGCGCAGTTGCCTCACCGCCGCGCCTGCTCGTGTGCTCAGTTGCGGTAAGGCTTGGCTGGGCGCGGCTCGGGCGCCATGACCGGTGCGGGTGCCGGCGGCGCGACGTAAACCGGTGCGGGGGCGGGCGCGGGCGCGACGTAAACCGGCGCGGGGGCCGGTGCGGGTGCCGGAGCGACGTACACAGGCGCGGGCGCCGCCTGGGCGGTGCGCACCGGCGCGCCGCCGAAGCGATAGACCAGGCCCACGGAGACCATGTCAACGTGGTTCTTGTTGCGGAAGGCATCCTTGACGCGATAGCGTTCGGCTTCCACGCGCACGCCCAGCGACGGCGTGAAGTCATACATCAGGCCGACGCCCCATTTGGGATTGGTCGTGCGTTCGCTGGGATTCGCGTTGCCGAACGGTACGCCGGCAGCGCCGGTAGCGCTGTAGGAGCCGGATGCACGGGCGGTCGTGACGCCGACGCGACCGATCGCGGAAAACTTGTCCGTGATCGGGAGGGTGCCGACCAGGTCGAGGTTCAGGCCCTTGTATCGCACGTCGCCGGTCTGGCTGCCCAGCGGCGCCGTGGTCGCGGTGTACCCGAAGCTGCCCAGGTCGAAGTAGCCGCCTTCAATGGCGACGTTGCGGTTGAACTGATAGCCGCCGAACAGCTTGTAGCCGCGGTCATTGTCGCTTGACCCGATCGAGGTCGTTGCGAGCCCTTGGGCCGCCAGCCCGTTCGTGATGGCGGCATCGTCGGCGCTCTGGCTGGTGCGGCCGATATTGCCGCCCAGGTACCAGCCGCTGGTGTTCTGCGCGACGTTCTGGGCGAGGGCCGCCGGTGCGGCCAGGGCCGCGAGTGTGGCCAGGCCGAGTGCGGCCGAGGAGCTGAGGTATTTCATGAGTCGTTTTTCTCGAGGTGGGTTGGTTGTTCTGCGTTTCAGCTCAGCAGCTTCGCGGCATCGGCCGCGCGGCACTGTGCGCTGGCGCACCCAAGAACCCGAAAGCGGCTTTCGCCTACACGAATGAAATTTTTGAATCCAATTCGCGACCGGACTGCGTATTCATGGGGCGGCACAACCCGCCACATCCCCATCCCACCCGCAACAGGAGAGCGACATGCGAAAGACAAGAATCCGCAAATTCCAGCTGGCCCTGCTGGCCGCCTGCGCCGCGAGCGCCGCTGGGCTCAGCATGGCGTCCAGCCACCGCGAGGCGCCGTTCATCACCACCAGCCCCAAGGTCGACGCGACGGACTTCTACATGTTCCGCAGCTACGAGGGCGTGGCGGCGAACGGCAGCGGCGGCCGCTCGGATTACGTGACGCTCATCGCCAACTACCAGCCCCTGCAGGGGCCTTACGGCGGGCCCAACTACTTCTCGATGGATCCCAACGCGCTGTACGAGATCCACATCGACAACAACGGCGACTCGCAGGAAGACATCACTTTCCAGTTCCGCTTCAACAACAAACTCAACAACCTGGCTTTGCCCATCGGCGCCGGCGCGGCGCAGAAAGCGGTGGCGATCCCGCTGATCCAGGCCGGAACGGTCTCCAGCCTCAATGACGCGAACCTCAACCTGAACGAGACCTTCACGGTGAACGTGGTGCGCGGCGACCGGCGCAAGGGTGCCGTGTCGGCCGTGGCCAAGGCCGCAGGCGGCGCGACCTTTGAAAAACCGGTGGACTTCATCGGCGTGAAGACACTGGGCAACAGCGCGGCCTATGCCACCTACGCGGGCAAGCACATCCACGACGTGCGCATCCCCGGTTGTCCCTCGGGCAAGGATGCGGGCCGCGTCTTCGTGGGCCAGCGCCAGGAAGGCTTCGCCGTCAACCTCGGTCCGATCTTCGACCTGGTGAACGCGCCCCTTTCCGTCATCACCAACCCGGCCAACATCAACGCCGCGGCCGCAAACTCGATCCAGGACAGCAACGTGACCTCGGTCGCGATCGAGGTGCACAAGGACTGCCTCACCGCCGGCAGCGAGAGCGTGATCGGCGGCTGGACGACGGCCAGCTTGCGCCAGGCGAGGCTGCTGTCGGGCGCGCCGGCCTCGGGCCACCAGGCCAGCGAGAAGCCGGGCGGCGCGTGGACGCAGGTCTCGCGCCTCGGGCAGCCGCTGGTCAACGAGGTCGTGATCGGCTTGAAGGACAAGGATAAGTTCAACGCGTCCAAGCCCTCGGGCGACGGCCAGTTCCTCGATTACGTCACCCATCCCACGCTGCCTGCGCTGCTCGGCCTGGTGCTGGCAGGGGACGCCGCCGCGCTCGCGCCGACCAACGTTTCGCGCACCGATCTCGCCACGGTCTTCCTCACCGGCATCACCGGGGTCAACAAGCCTGCCACCGTCACGCCTTCGGAGATGCTGCGGTTGAACACCGCGGTCCCGGCCGTTCCCTTCGCGGCGCAGAACCGCCTGGCGATCGTGGGCAGCATCAAGACCTCGGGCAGCGACTTTGCGGGCTTCCCGAACGGTCGCCGGCCCAAGGACGATGTGGTGGACATCGCGCTGGTGGCGATGCTCGGTGGCCTGTGCATGGCCAATGGCGACGCGGACACGTTCAAGCTCAACAGCATCCCCGGCGTGGCGGGCGTCACGTCCGCGTGCAAGCCCTCCAGCGTGCCGGCGGGCGCCGCGTCGCTCGACGTGCACGACGCCGTGGACCAGGCTGCGGTGCCCTTCCTCTCCGGCTTTCCGTACCTCAATACGCCGCTGCCCGGTTCGCAGTGAGCGGCACACGCAAGGAGCAAGCGATGAAAGCGATCACACATCTTCGAGGTGCCTTCATGAACGCCGCAGCTGCCCTGCTGCTGGTGGCCTGTGGCGGCGGTGGCGGCGGCGCGCCTGTAGCTACCGACCCGCCGGTGGCGGGCAGCGACGTGCCGGCATCCGCCACCAGCAGTTCGACCGGCGCGGTCGCGTTCGTCAAGACCGTTGCCGCGTCCAGCGACAACACGGCGGCACCTATCGCCCTGGGCGACGTGATGCTCGCCACCAGTGACACCGACGAGCCGGACGCGGGCATCTGACACGATGAACGCCAAGGCACTGTTTGCCTCCGCCTGCGCTGTCCTGTCTCTCGTGGCGGGGACGGCGCAGGCGCACGACAGCTGGTTGAGCCCGGGGCGGGATGGGAAGGCTTTGGAGCTGGCCACGGGCAACCGCTACCCCGTGCAGGAGTTCGGCCCCATGGCGGCGAGCGTGGCGCAGGGCGGCTGCAGTGATGGCAATGCCCCGAGATCGGCCCTGCGTGCGGTGCAAGAACATGCGCAACGGCTCGACCTGTCGCCGGGTGTGGACGACGGCGCGCAGTCGCCCGTGTCGTGCTGGGCCGAACTGCACGCCGCCGACATCGAGCTGGAGCCGCGCTTCGCCCAGGTCTATCTGGCGGAGATCCGTGCTCCAGCCGACATCCGCAACAGGTGGGCGCGATTGCAGGAGCGCCGCCTGCCATGGCGAGAGAACTATCGCAAGTTTGCGCGGATCGAGCTGGCGAGCACTTCCGCCGTGCCGCCCGAGCGGCTGGCTGCGGCACGGCAACCGGTCGGAATGCCACTGGAAATCGTCGTACTGGGCGGGGAGCCGGTGGCAGTGGGGGCCCCCCTCGCTTTCCAGGTCTTGCGCGACGGCCAGCCCTTGGCCGGCTTCCCCGTGGAGCTGGTGAGCGAGCGCAACGCCCTGGGCGTGTGGCGCGAGACCGATGCGCACGGCGTGTTGCGACACCGCCTGCCCTTCGGCGGCCGCTGGCTGCTGCGCGGAACGGACCTGCGCCCATCCGCCACGCGCCCCGACAGCTGGGAGAGCCGCTTCGTGACGCTGACCCTGGAGGCGCGATGAAATTACCGGCGGGAAATGAAACCATTGGCGGGTTTCATGCGTACAGTGGACGAAACCCGCCGTCCCGCACCATGCCCGACCCATTCCAAGACCAGCAACTGATTGCGCTCATCGATCGCATTGCCGCCCGCTCCGCAGGCGGCGCGCGCCAGGCCGACGGCGAGGCCGCCTTGCGCGAGCTGTACGACCTCACATCGTCGAGGCTCTATGGTGTCGCGCTGCGCGTGGTCACCAACCGCGAGTGGGCCGAAGACGTTTTGCAGGAGACCTACCTCAACATCTGGCGCATTGCGGGCGACTATCGCGCGTCGCTCAGCCCGCCGTTGGCGTGGATGGGCGTGATCGTGCGCAGCCGCGCCCTCGATTTCCTTCGCCGCCGCAACAGCGAGCGCGCCGATTCCGCGCTCGAGCTCAATGACGCTATCAGCGAAACCGTGGCCGGCGACTCGCCCGACCCGCTGGACACCAGCCAGGCCAGTGAGCAGGCGTGGGCCCTGCACGAGTGCCTGCGCAAGCTCGAGGCGCGCCAGCGCGAGGTGGTGAGCCTGGCTTACCTGCGCGACCTGAGCCACAGCGAACTTGCCGAGCAACTGAAGTTGCCGCTGGGCACCGTGAAGACCTGGATCCGGCGCGGCATCGAGCAGCTGCGCGGCTGCATGGCGAGGTTTGCATGATGGACCTCGCACGCCACCCCGAATTGCTGGATCGACTCGCGGCCGCTTATGCCCTGGGCACCTTACGCGGCGGCGCGCGGCGGCGCTTCGAGGCGCTCGCGCGGCAAAGCCCGGCGGTTCGCACGGCCGCGCTGCTATGGCAGGAGCGTTTCGCCGCGTTGACCGAGCTGCAATGGGCGCAGGCACCTGGCCCCGATGTGTGGAAGCGCATCGAAAACATCATCGCCGCACAAAAACAGCCGGCGGTGGAGCGGCCGCAGGCAAGCGGCAGCAGCGTGCGCTGGTGGCGCGGCGCAACTTTCGCTGGCGCGGTCGCGACCGTGGCGGCAGTCGCCTTCTCGCTCAACCTGCTGGGCGAAGTGGACCGCCGCGATGAGCAGCTTGCGCAATTGGGCAGCGCCCGCGCCACCCTGGCCTCGCAGAACGCGCAACTGGCGGCGCAGCTGCAGGCCAAGCCGGAGATCCAGTACGTGGCGGTGCTCTCGGACGATCGCTCCGCTGCATCGATGCTGGTGACGTTCGATCCCGCGCACAACACGCTGACCATCAAGCGCGTGGGTGGCTACCAGGAAGCGGCGGACAAGTCGCTGCAGCTCTGGGCCCTGCCGCCCAGCGGCGGGCCGCGTTCGCTCGGCGTGCTCGGCGAGAACCCGGTGGTCAAGCTCACGGCGGCCGAGAACCAGGTGCGGGAAGCCCCTGCGTTGGCCATCAGCCTGGAGCCCAAGGGCGGCGTGCCGACCGAGCGTGGGCCTACCGGACCGGTGCTGTTCAAGGGGGCGTTGCTAAAGACATCCTGATCGCCTTGGTGCATAATGTGTACGAATAATCTCTTTCATACACATCATGCGCACGAACATCGTGATCGACGACGCCTTGCTCGATGCGGCCATGAAGGCCGGACCGTTCAGCACCAAGAAGGATGCGGTCGAGGCGGGCTTGCGTTTGCTTGCGCGCCAGGCGGCGTACAGGGAAATCCTCGCATTGCGCGGCAAGCTCCGCTGGGAGGATGCGCCAAAGGCCGCCGCGCCCGTGGTCGCCGAGCCCCGCAAGGCTTACGCCGCCGCCCGCACGACGCCGGGCCGCAAGAAGTGATCCTGGTCGATTCCTCGGTCTGGATCGATTTCTTCAACGGGCGACCCAGCCCGGCGGCCGATCGGCTGGCGGACCTCCTGCAGGATGGCAGCGCCCCGCTGGGCATGCCCGACCTCGTGCTGTTCGAGGTGCTGCGGGGGTTCCGCCATGAACAGGACTTTCAGGCAGCACGGCGAGTCCTGCATGCGTTGCCGGTGGTGGAGATCGGGGGGGAAGATGGGGCGTTGCGGGCCGCGCATCACTGCCGCGCGTTACGCGCCGCAGGCGTCACCGTGCGCAGCCCCATCGACGTGCTGCTGGCGAGCTACTGCATCGAACACGACCACGCCTTGCTGCACGCCGATCGCGCCTTTGACGCGCTCGAATCGCTGCGTGGCCTGAAGGTCTGGCGACACTGAGCGGGCTTCACGAGGCGTCGAAAGCCGCCTTCAGCCACTCGATCTTCCCGGCTTCGACGCTCACCACATCGAAGCGGCAGGGCGGCTGCTGCGCAAGGCGCATCAGGTAGTGGCGAGCCGCGAAGATGATGCGCCGCTGCTTGGTGTGGCTCACGCTCGCGGCGGCGCCGCCGAAGGCGCGGCTCGTGCGCTGGCGCACCTCGACGAACACCAGCGTTCCGCCGGGATCGCGCATCACCAGGTCGATTTCCCCGCCGCCGCGTCCCGGCGTCCGATAGTTGCGCGCAAGCAGGCGCAGGCCACTCGTCGAAAGATGAGCCAGGGCCCGGTCCTCGGCGGCGTCGCCGGCTTGTTTGGTGGTGGCTGTGGCAGCGTCTTTCTCGCGGGGGATTTCCATTGGAGCGCTTCTTTTTGTGTTGGCCCTGAACGCCGCCCATGAAGCGGCGGGGTCGCAGCATTATCCGCGGCTCACGCGAGCAAACGTTGGATCCAAGGCGCCAGTTCGCTCTTCTCCTCCAGCCCAAAGCCCGCCGCGTCGCCAGGCCACACGCGCCCATTCCGGATCTCGGCCTGCGGCGAATACCCGCCGAAGGGCTGGAACACCCCGGGATAGGCCTCGCAGCCGCCGAGGCCGAGGCCCACGACCACATGCAGATTGATCAGGTGCCCACCGTGCGGGATCGCCTGGTGGCGGTCAAAGCCATGGGCTTCCAGCGTTTGCAGGATGCGCAGGTATTCAGTGATCCCATAACTCAGGCCGGGGTCCATCTGGAAGAAATCGCGCCCCGGGCGCATCCCGCCGAAGCGCACAAGGTTCATCGTGTCGATGGCAGAGAACAGGTTCTCCCCCGTGGCGACCGGGCGACCGTAGGCCTCGATCACCTCGGCGTTGAGCTGGTAGTCCAGCGGATCGCCGATCTCCTCGAACCAGCGTAGATCGAGCGGCTGCAGCTCCCTGGCATACGCGAGCGCGGTGAGCCGGTCGAAGCGGCCATTGGCGTCCACCATCAACTGCTGGCCGCCGCCGGCGACCCGCAGCGCCTCTTCCACCCGCTTCATGTCCTGCGCGAGCGGAGCACCGCCGATCTTCATTTTGAAGCGCAGGAATCCCATATCGCGATAGCGCTGGAACTCCTGCTCCAGCGTCTGCCCCGACCCGGGCGCGTAGTAATAGCCGCCACCGGTGTACACCTCCACCGGCTCTCCGGCCGGCGCGCGACCTGCCGCGCGCGCGATCGTGACGTAGGCGGGCTCGTCGGCCAGCTTCGCGTTCAGATCCCAGACCGCCTGCTCGATGGCTGCCGCCGCGCCGGCGCGGTCTCCGTGGCCGCCGGGCTTCTCGTTGCGCAAAATGGCGGCGAGCACGTTCGCGGGATCGAAACGCTCGCCGCTGGAATCCAGTAGCGAATCGGGCGGCGCATCCAGCAGCCGCGGAATCATCCGGTCGCGCAGGATGCCGCCTTGAGCGAAGCGCCCGATGGAGTTGAATGCGATGCCCACGACAGGTCTTCCCTGTCGCATCACATCCGAGATCAAGGCCACCAGCGATACGGTGTGGTCGGCGAAACTCACGACCGCGTTGGCGACGCCACCTTCCAGTGGCACCGCCAGTTCACGCACTTCGATGATACGCATGGGGGCCTTACTCCACCGTGATTCCGCCCTTCCGGATCACGTCCCCGAATTTCGTCAACTCGGTATCGATGTACCTGCCGAACTCTTCCGGGCTGTTACCCACCGTGATCATGCCCAGCCTGGCCAAAGTCGCCTTGACGGAATCGGTGGCCAGCGCCGTCTTGAGATCCTCGTTCAGCTTCTTCTGGATGGCCGGATCAAGGCCCCGGGGGGCGACGATGCCCAACCAGCCGAGCACATCGAAATCGGGAAAGCCGCTATCGGCCATGGTCGGCACGTTGGGCCAGGCCGGCATCCGCGCCGACGTTGAGATGGCGAGCACCCGCACCTTGTCCGACTGCAGGAACGGCATCACGCCCGGAGCGGAGTCGAACAGCAGGTCGAGACTGCCGCCGATCAAGTCGGTGTAGGCAGGCGTCGTGCCTTTGTAGGGAATGTGAACCATCGAAATGCCGGCGCGCTGCTTGAGCATCTCCATCGTGAGGTGCTGGGTCGATCCGTTGCCGCCGGAACCATAACTCAGCTTGCCGGGTCGAGCCTTGGCATCGGCGACCAGGTCCTGCACGGTCCTGTACTTCGAACTCGCCGGAACGACCAGCGCCTGCGCCACGCCGGCCACGTTCATGATCGGGGTGAAGTCCTTGCGCGGGTCGTAGCCGGCGTTCTTGATCAGGTTGGGCGCGATCGCCATCGGCCCGCTCGAGCCAAGCAACAGCGTGTAGCCGTCGGGCGCAGCCTTGGCCACGAACTGGCTCCCGATGGTGCCGCCCGCGCCTACCTTGTTGTCGACGATCACGGACTTGCCCCACATCCTGCTCAACGGCTCTGAAAGGATGCGGGCCAGCACGTCGCCGGACTGGCCGGCAGCGAATGGCACGACGATGGTGACAGCCTTGGCCGGATAGCCGCGGCTGTCAGCCAGTGCCAGCATCGGCAGCGCGCCGATGGCGGCGGCCGACCGCACGAAGTTTCTGCGATTGATCATGTATTTCTCCTTGGTCCGTCTGCCAGTCACCGCTTATTCGACGGTGATATTGGCTTTCCTGATGATGTCGCCGAACTTCTCGTATTCGGACGCCAGAAATTTTGCGAAATCGTCGGGGCTTCCCACCATCGGCACGATTCCCAGCCTGGCCATGCTGCTCTTGACCCCGTCGCTTGCGAGCACCTGACGCAGATCGGCATTGATCTTGTCGCGAATGGCCGTATCGAGTTTCGCGGGCGCGACAACGCCGTACCAGCCCAGCACGCGGAAATCCGGGATGCCGCTCTCCATCACGGTGGGCACATCGGGCAGGGATGTTATGCGTTCGGCCGTGGACACCGCGAGCACGCGGACCTTGCCGGACTGGATGTGCGGCAACACGCTGGGCAATGTATCGAAGAACACGTCGAGGGTTCCGCCGATCAGGTCAGGATAAGCCGGAGCCAGGCCCTTGTACGGCACGTGCGCCATGTCGATGCCGGCGCGCTGTTTTAGCAGTTCCATCATCAGGTGCTGGGTGGAGCCGTTGCCGGCCGATGCGTAGTTGAACTTCCCTGGCGACGCCTTCGCCGCGGCCACCAGATCCGCCACGGTCCGGAACTTCGAGGTGGCCGGGACCACCAGCGCATACCCCACCCCACCGAGGCTCGAGATCGGTGTGAAATCCTGGAGAGGGTTGTAGCCGGCCTTCTTGTAGACGTGGGGCGCCACCACCATGGGACCGGTGGAACTCAGAAGCAGTGTGTAGCCGTCCGGACGCGCCCGGGCGACGAAGGCATTGCCGATCGTGCCGGCGGCGCCGGCCTTGTTGTCGATGATCAGCTGCTGGCCCCAGGTCTTGGACACGGCCTCGCTCAGCACGCGTGCGAGGATATCGCCCGCCTGGCCGGCCGGGAACACGACGACCATCGTGACCGGCTTGGTGGGGAACTGGGACTGCGCCATCGCGGTGAGCGGCAAGGCCGCCAGCGCAGAGGTGGACAGGAGGAAGGATCTGCGCTGGATCATGGTGAGTGCCTTTCTTGAAAGAACTTCAGGCGCCGGCCGCCGCAGCAGCCCGGGCCTTCACATACGTCATCAGCCCGCCGTGGGCCAGAATCTCACGGACGATCGGGGGCGGCTTCACGCCCTGCAGCGCCGGGCCGTCGGCGCTGCGCTTGACCTGTCCATCCTCGATGTCGACCCACGCCGGCTCCCCTGCGATGCCGGTCTGCACCTGCGGCAGCACCAGCAGCGGCAGGCCAATGTTGATCGCGTTGCGGTAGAAGATGCGCGCGAACGATGGCGCCACCACGCAGGCGATGCCTGCGCCCTTGAGGCCGCGCGGCGCGTGTTCCCTGGAACTGCCGCAGCCGAAGTTGGGTCCCGCGAACAGCACGTCGCCCGGTGCGAAGCGCCCCGGCCAGGCGGGGTCGTTGCCGGAAAGCACGTGACGACCGAGCTCTTCGTTCGTCTTCAGCGCCAGGTACGGAGTCGGCATGATCTGGTCGGTGTCGATATCGGCACCGATGAACCATGCCCTGCCTTGATGCCACATGATGCTTGTTCTCCTCACAGGTCGTCGGGGCCGCAGAGCTCACCCTTGACGGCGGTGGCTGCGGCGACGGCCGGGTTGCACAGGTAGGTTTCGCTCTTCACGTGGCCCTGCCGGCCGGGGAAGTTGCGGTTGCTGGTGGACAGGCTGCGTTCGCCTTCCGCCAGGACGCCCATGTGGGCGCCGATGCACGGACCGCAGGTGGGCATCGAGAATGCGCAGCCGGCTTCCAGGAAAATCTGGGCGAGCCCCTCCTCGATGCACTGCCTGTGGATCTGCGTTGTGCTCGGGATGATGATGACGCGCAGCGCATCGCTCACCTTGCGACCCTTCAGGATCGAGGCGGCTACGCGCATGTCGGTCATCCAGCCATTGGTGCAGGACCCGATGTAGACCTGGTCGAAGCGCGTGCCCTTCACCGCCGACAGCGGTCGGGTGTTGCTGGGCAGCGAGGGCAGCGCGATCACCGGCTCGAGGTCGGACACGTCGATCACGTGCTCCTCGGAAACCTCCGCATCGCGGTCGCCGTACACCGGCGTGAACGGCCGCTGGGCGATCTTCTCCACGTAGGCCAGTGTCTTGGCGTCGGGCTCGATGATGGCGTTCTGGGCGCCGGCTTCGATCGCCATGTTGGTCATCGACAGCCGCTCCTCCACCGCCAAGGCGTCGATCGGCTCGCCGCAGAACTCCATCGCCGCGTTGTCCGCGCCGGAAAATCCGATCAGGCCGATCACGTGCAGCATCAGGTCCTTGCCCGTGACCCAGGGACGCAGCTTGCCGACGAACCGGAAGCGGATCGTGCGCGGCACCTCCAGCCAAGTCCGGCCGGTGGCCAGGATGGCGGCAATGTCGGTCGACCCCATGCCCGTGGCGAAACAGCCCAGGCCGCCGGCCATGCATGCGTGCGAGTTGCCGCCGGCGATCAGTTCGCCCGGTAGGGTCTTGCCGATCTCGATGCCCAGCGCATTGTGAATCGCCGCCTTGCCCATCTCGTACAACGGAATCTCGAGCTTGGCCGTGAGCCGCCGGATGCCCTTGAGCACGGTCGCCGTCTGGATGTTTTGGGCCGGAGCGTTGACCATCGAGGTCACGAACACCCGGCTCGGGTCCCAGACTTTCAGCCCGTTTTCTTCAAGCAGGCCCATCGTGAGCGGCGAGCCCAGGTCGTCCGACCAGGTCTGGTCGACCCTGGCTTCGACGAAATCGCCGGGCCGCACCCGCGGCAGGTCCGCGTGGGCTGCGATGATTTTTTCGGTGATCGTCATGTGCATGGCCAACCTCAGCGGCAGGGATAGCCGACGAACATGCCGGAAACGTCGCGGATCTCGGGCAGCTGCTGCATGGTTGCCAGCAGCTCACGTGCCCGTTCGGCGCCGACCACCGAACCCATCATGTCCAGGGCTTTCTGCTCGAACAGCTGGATCGGCATTTCGGTGGCCGGGTCGCCATAGGGCAGGTCAGCCTGCGTGGCCAGCACCCGGGCGTCGTTCAGCTCCACCTCCAGGCTGGCTGTCCACAGCCGCGGGAAGCTGCGGGTGTATTCGGGGTTTTCGCTGAAGCTCACCTTCTTCATGAAGGCCCGCATCGCCGGATCGTGCAGCCGTTCGTCGGTGAACGCTTCCATGCCCACTTTGCCATGCAGGAAGCACGACGCCATGAAGAAGGCCAGGCTGAATTTGGCCTTGTAGGGCGAAACCGGATCGCCGTCCCCGAGCGTCTCGCAGGAGTTCCGGTTCATCTGCACGCGAACTGCCTTCACCTGGTCAGCCCCGATGTCATGCTGCTTGATCAGGCGCAGCGCATTGTCGATGCTCACGTGGCCGTGGCGGCAGCACGCGTGCAGCTTGTATCCGTTCTCGTCCACCTTGAACTTCCGGCCCAGGTCGCCGGTGATGGCGTCCCAATTGACGGTGCCTGGATCGCTGGACCCCGACATCGTGGCCAGGAAGCCGCGCTCACCCTCGATTCCAGTATCCGAGCCGGTGAACCCGTGGCGGGCCAGCGACGCGGCCAGCAGGCCGTTCATGGCCGCCTTGCCGCTGTGCAGCAGCTTGGTGTCGTCGCCGAACTTCAAATATTCCCAGATGCCCGCGGCCTGGGATGCGGCATTGCCGAGTGCCCAGCAGGTCTGGTCCTCGTTCAGGCCCATGATCTTGGCGGCGGCAGCCGCCGCGCCGAAGGTGGCCACCGTGCCGGTGCTGTGCCACATCGGGTAGTGAGTCTTTGCGATCGCCTCGCCGATGCGGTAAGCCACATCGAAGCCGACCACCAGCCCTTCGATCAATTGCCTCCCGCTGACCTTCATTTGCTCGGCGACGGCCAGGGCCGTGGGGCAGATCACGATGCCGCCGTGGATGATGGAGGCCATGTGCACGTCGTCCAGTTCGACCGCGTGCGACGCGCCGTTGGCGAAGGCAGCCCAGTGCGGGCTGGTGCGACTGCCGTCGGCGAACACCAGCGCACCGCCGGTGGCACCCTCCTGTGCCGCTACCAGTGCCATCCTGGCGGCCTTCTCGGTCTGGCCGCTGACCATCGCGCAACCGACCCAGTCGTAGAAGGCCAGTTCGGCGGCTTTCACGGTGGCGGGCGAGAGGTCCTCGTAACGGGTGTTGACAATCATCCTGGCCAACAGGCGAGTCACCGGGGGCGCGTTGCGCGTGTCGAGGTATTTCTGCATGAATGTGGTGGGGAATATGTCATGGCATATTAATATGTCATGACATTTTGTCAAGCGCCCTGCTAGACTTCGCGCCGTTCCGACTCATCCACTATGGCCATACCTCTTTACGCGCAAGTCGCCAGGAAGCTCTCGACCGCCATCGCAAGCGGCCGTTTCCCCGTCGGGTCTTTGCTCCCGACCGAGTTGGAGTTGTGCGAGCAGTACGGCACCAGCCGTCCCACCGTGCGGCTAGCCTTGCAGGAACTGCAGGCGATGGGTCTCGTCTCGCGCAAGAAGCGCCTGGGCACGACGGTGGAGTCCGCCACACCGCAGGCCGGCTACTCGCAGGCGCTGGCCTCTCTCGAGGACCTGGTGCAGCTGGCGGAAGACCAGATGCGCATCGTTCGCAAGGCCGAGACGGTGGTGCTGAGCCGGCCCATTGCCAAGCAGCTCGGGGTGCTGCCGGGGACGCGGTGGATTCGTCTGGAACTGCTGCGCCTGTCCGGGGACGGCAACGAGGACCAACCGGCGGGCTGGACCGAGACCTACATCGATGCCGACTACACGGACATCCCGAAGCTGTTGCGCAAGCAGCCCAAAATCCTGGTCAGCTCACTGATCGAAAGCCATTACGGCCGGCGGGTGGCGGAGGTGGAGCAAACGATCCGCGCCGTGCCGCTGGCCCCGGAGCTGGCGGAGCTGCTGCATGCCGAACCCGGTTCGCCGGCGCTGCGGATCATGCGGCGGTATCTCGATCAGGCCAACGAGGTTTTCGAGATTGCGATCACGATTCATCCCGGGGACAGGATGAGTGTGGCGACACGGCTGCGGCGGGATCGGCCCTGAGCAAAACGTGCGAGCCGGGCTCGCGCATCACCAGGTCGATTTCCCCGCCGCCGCGTCCCGGGGTCCGATAATTGCGCGCAAGCAGGCGCAGTCCGCCCGGTCCTCGGCAGCGTCGCCGGCTTGCTTGGTGGTGGCTGTGGCAGCGTCTTTCTTGCGGGGGATTTCCATTTGAGCGCTTCTTTTGTGTTGGCCCTGAACGCCGCCCGTGAAGCGGCGGGGTCGCAGCATTATCCGCAAGGTGCGCTGTACGTCGTCGCGACGCCGATCGGCAACCTCGCCGACATCTCCCTGCGGGCCTTGCACGTGTTGCAACTCGCGGACGCCATCGCCTGCGAAGACACGCGCCACACCCAGGCGCTGCTGCGCGCCTACGGCATCGACAAGGGGTCCGCGCAGCTGCTCGCCGTGCACCAGCACAACGAATCCGAAGCGGCGCAATCGGTGATCGAGCGCTTGCGCTCGGGGCAGCGCGTAGCCTATGCGAGCGACGCCGGCACACCAGCGGTGAGCGATCCAGGCGCGCGCCTGGCCGCAGCCGTGCGCGAGGCCGGCCTGCGCGTGGTGCCGATGCCGGGCGCGAGCAGCGTCACGGCGGTGCTGAGCGTTGCGGGCGCGGCAGGTGACGATGGCGCTTTCGTGTTCGCCGGGTTTTTGCCCAGCAAGGCGGGCGAGCGCGACACGGCAGTGGCGCGGCTTGCGCAGGAGGTGCGGCCTGTCGTGCTGCTGGAAGCACCGCATCGCATCGACGCGCTGGCGAAGTCGCTCGCCGCGCTGGGGGAGCGCGCCGTCACGGTCGGCCGCGAGTTGACCAAGCAGTTCGAGGAGGTCGCAACGCTCGCGTGCCGGGACTTGCCCGCATGGCTCGCCGCGGATGCGCAGCGTACACGCGGTGAGTTCGCGCTGGTGCTGCACGGCGCGCCCGAGGCGCCGCAGGCCGACGACGGCCTGCGCGTGCTGGAACTTCTGCTCGGGGAGTTGCCGCTGAAGACCGCGGTAAAGCTGGCCGCGGAGATCACTGGCGCTTCACGCAATGACCTTTACGAATCGGCCTTGAAGTTGAAGGCCGCACCGCGCGCGCCGGAACGCTCCTGACGGACGCTACTCCCCTTGGTCACACAGCCAATGCCAGCGCAGCGCGCCATAGTCGCAGTACCGTTCGAACACTCGGGTGGGAAGGCTCGACGACTGGTAATGGCCATCTGCCCAACCGCGGTCCATCCACTGGACGGCCTCGTAGAGGTCGTCGCTGCGGCCGGTGCGCTCGAAACTGTCGAGCAGTTGGCTCACCAGTGCGATGCCGGCGATGGGGTCACCGAGTGTGGCGCTGTCGCGCAGCAGGTCTAGCTGCGACGGCTCACGCATTCCGGCATACAAGGAGGGCAAGGGGGTTGCGGGCGATGTGGCTTTCGCAAAAGTGCCCGGCGACTGCGGCCAGCTGATGATGACGATGACGGCCACTACTGCGAGGACGGTGGACACCGGCACGGCGAACCAGGCCCTGGCGAATTTGCGGCTTTCCCGAAGGTAGTCTTGCGGCTTCATGCTCTTCCTTATCGTTGGGGGCTGCACGCCACAGAGGCGTATGCGTCAATCTAGGAAGGTGCCAGCCCGGACGAAATACCGCGTTGATGCTGCGTCGTCACGTATTCAGGGGATTGCGGATCTTTAGATCACCAGCGGATCCACATCCACCGCCCAGCGGATCAGGCCCTTCTCCCGTGTGGCCTGCAGCACCGGCTGCCAGGCCGCGAGGAAGCGCTGTAGCGCATTGCGCGATGCACTCTCCACCAGCAATTGCGCTCGCTCGACATTCGCCACGCGCTGCACGCTCATGGGCACGGCGGAATAGAGCGTCACCCGGTCCGCGCCGTCGAGTTCCTGGGCGGCCGCGCTCGCCGCTTTGAGGAAGGCCTGCGCCGCCTCCTGCGTGCGCGCCTCGGCCCGCAGCAGCGCCTGGAAGCCAAACGGCGGCATGCCGGCCTGTTCGCGCTCCTTGAGCTGCTGCGCGGCGAAACCCGGGTAGTCATGGCGGCGCAAGTTGGTGAAGAGGGGATGCTTCGGATGCCAGGTCTGCACCCACATCTCGCTCGCGCCGGCCTGCGCGGCGTCGCGGCCGGCGCGGCCTGCCGCCTGCATCAGCAGGCCGAACAGTCGCTCCGGCGCGCGGAAGTCGCTGGAGAAAAGTGCCGAGTCGGGGTTGAGCGCGGCAACCAACGTGATGCGCCGGAAGTCGTGGCCCTTGGTCACCATCTGCGTGCCCACCAGCACGTCCACGTCGCCCGCATGCATGCGCGCGAGTTGCTGTTCCAGCGCACCCTTGACCCGTGTGCTGTCGGCGTCCATGCGCGCGATGCGCACCGGCTCGCCATTCGCCTGCTTCACGTCTGCAAGCAGGTCACCGAGGTGCTCCTCCAGCCGCTCGGTGCCGCGGCCCACCGGTGCGATGTCCACGTTGCCGCACTCGGGGCAGGCGCGCGGCACACGCTCGGCGTAGCCGCAGTGGTGGCAGCGCAGACTGCGATCGATCTTGTGGAACACGCGGTAGGCGCTGCAGTTCGGGCACTCGCTTTTCCAGTCGCAGGCCGTGCACGCCAGCACCGGCGCGTAGCCGCGGCGGTTCAGGAAGACGAGCGATTGCTCGCCGCGCGCAATGCGCTGCTGGATCGCATCCAGCAGCTGCGGCGAGAAGACGGTGTTCTTCGGCTGCAGGTTCATGTCCACCAGCCGCACGGTGGGGAAGCTGCCTTCGCCGCTCTCTGCGCTGCCGACGCGTGAGGCCATCAGCAACCGCCGGTAGCGTCCCTTCTCGGCGGACTGCCAGCTCTCGAGCGACGGCGTCGCCGAGCCGAGCAGCACCTTGGCGCCCTCGAGCTTGCCGCGGTACACGGCAAGGTCTCGCGCCGAATAGCGCGCGCCTTCCTGCTGTTTGTAGCTGGGGTCGTGTTCCTCGTCGACGACGATGAGCCGCAGGTTCGGGATGGATGCGAACACCGCCATGCGAGTGCCCAGCACGATGCGGGCGGCGCCGCCGTGCGCGGCAAGCCAGCTTTTCAGGCGCTGCGCGGGCGTCATGCCGCTGTTCATCGCCACCACATTGCCGGCGCCGAAGCGCTCGACGAAGCGCGCCTGCAACTGCGGAGTGAGGTTGATCTCCGGCACCATGACGAGAGCCTGCGCCTGCGGTTCGCGCTGGAGCATGCGCTGTACGGCCTGCAGGTACACCTCGGTCTTGCCGCTGCCCGTGGCGCCGAACAGCAGAAAAGGCCCCGGTTCGGCTTCGATTGCGGCGAGCGCTTCGCCTTGCTCGGGCGTGAGCGAAAGCGGCGTGGCCAGTTCCGCGTCAGCGGCCTCGGCAACACTGCGTTTCAGCCGCCGGGCGAGCTGCGTACCGTCCAGGTCGCGCAACTGCGGGGGCAGCCCGGCAAGTGCCACTTCGCCCAAACTGCGTTGGTAATATTTCGCGGAAAAGGTAACTAATTGTCTCCACTGTCGAGCAAGAGGCGCGATGCCGGAAAGGCTGCCAGCGATCGGCCTGGTTTCCACGTCCGGCCGGTCCGGCTGGGCTGCCGAGTCCTCATCCCAGACCACCCCCAGCACTTCCCGTCGGCCCAGGGGCACGCGAACCAGCGTCCCGGGCAAGAGTGGAAGCTCACTTAGATAGCTCAGCGATCCGCCGATCGTGCTATGCGCGGGAGTTGGGACGACAACGGCGATCCGATGCGGCATAGAACGGTCGGTTAGCAGATTCTCTTAAGGTCGGTTTCAGGAATGACGTTTAAGTCTTTGATTTGAAAGCGCTTTGCGCCACATCCAAGATTTATGTGGATAACTTTGTTGATAGATGTCCGCCGGTGGCCTCCGAAGCCAGAAAAATCAAGGGCTTGGCTGGATTGCCCGCAAAAAGGGCATCGCGAGAATCCGTTATAAATCAACAACTTGCAAGCGCTATGGGTTTTGTAGCAATTCGCTGCTGAGCAGCCAGGGTGGGCCTCAGCTTTTGTGCATAAGTCAAGCCTCTGGCAAAGATTTTGCAGAGCCTGTGGCCTAGGGAACACCCTGATGACGAACTTTACATTCAGGCGCTTGGGGCCTGGCGCATGCGCATCGAGTGCGCGTGGACCGTGTCGACGAGCACCGTCACGTGTTCAGGCGGCGTGTGCTGGCTGATACCGTGGCCCAGGTTGAAGATGTGGGACGGTCCGGTACCAGCACCGGTATGCGGGGCTCCGAAGCTGTCGAGAACCTTGATCGCCTCGGCTTCGATCCGCTCAGGGGGCGCGAACAAAATGTTGGGATCCAGATTGCCTTGTAACGTTTTTCTGTCCCCAACCATGGAACGCGCGCGGCTCAGGTTCGCCGTCCAGTCGAGGCCCAGAACATCGCAATCGAGCCCGCCCATCTCATCGATCCAGAGCGCGCCGCCCTTGGTGAACACAATGCGCGGGATGGACTCGCCTTCGTGTTCACGTTTGAGCTGCCGCAGTACGCGCGCCGTGTACGCAAGGCTGAACTCCTGGAAAGCGCCGTCCGCGAGCACACCGCCCCAGCTGTCGAAAATCATCACGGCTTGCGCGCCGGCTTCGATCTGCGCGTTGAGATAGGCGGCCACGGCATCTGCGTTGATCTCAAGAATGCGATGCATGAGGTCGGGCCGGCTGTACAGCATCGTCTTGACCAGCCGGTAGTCGTCCGAACCGGCGCCCTCGACCATGTAGCAGGCCAGCGTCCACGGGCTGCCGGAGAAGCCGATCAGCGGGACGCGGCCGTTCAGCGCCTTGCGGATCGACGTGACGGCATCGAACACATAGCGCAGCTTCTCCATGTCGGGCACGGCCAACGCTTTCACGGCGGCCTCGTCGCGCACGGCCTTCGCGAAGCGCGGGCCTTCGCCCAGCGCGAAGCTCAGGCCCAGGCCCATCGCGTCCGGCACCGTGAGGATGTCGGAGAAGAGGATCGCCGCGTCGAGCGCGTAGCGGTCCAGTGGCTGCAAGGTGACTTCGGTGGCGAAGTCCTTGTTGGTCGCGAGGCCCATGAAACTGCCGGCTCGCGCACGGGTTTCGCGGTATTCCGGCAGGTAGCGGCCGGCCTGGCGCATCAGCCAGACGGGCGTGTGCGGGGTGGAGAGGCGGCGGCAGGCGCGCAGGAAGGTGTCGTTCTGCAAGGGTGCGAAGCTCATAGGGCGATTGTCGCAGGCTGCGGGCCTATGATCACGCCAACCAAATTGCGGCGGCGGACATGAGCGGGACCTTCGAACAAGCCAGGGATTTCTTCACGCAGGGGCTGGCCCACTTCCAGGCCGGGCGCTTCGACCAGGCGGAGCGCAGCTTCGCCGCGTCTGACGCGCTGCTGCCGGGGCGCATCTCCACGCTCACCAATCTGGGCGCGACACGGCTGAAGCTCGGCAAACCTCAGGAGGCCGCAAACGTGCTGGAGGAAGTGCTCGCCCGCGAGCCGGACAACGTCGAGGCGCTCGGCCACCGCGCGACCGCGCTGGCGGAGCTGGGCCACTTTCCGAAGGCGCTCGCCTGTGTCGAGCGCATGCTTTCGCTCGTGCCGGCGCTGGGCCACGCGTGGAGTCTGCGCGGCCTGCTGCTGCGGGACCTCGGCCGCCCGGACGAGGCGGCGGCCGCTTTCGACGAGGCGATCGCCCTCGGCGCGGACCAGGAGCTCAATCGCTACTACCGCGCAGCGCTCACCGGCCGCGACGTGCCCGCGACCGCGCCGCCCCATTACGTGCAATCGCTGTTCGACACCTACGCCGACGGCTTCGACGAGCATCTCGTGCGGGTGCTGCGCTACCAGGCGCCACAGGTGCTGGCGGACAGCTTGCGCGCCATGGGCCGCGAGTTCGCGTGCGCGCTGGACCTGGGCTGCGGCACCGGGCTGTGCGGGCCGCTGGTCCGCCCGCTCGCAAAGAAACTGCACGGCGTTGACCTGTCCGCCACGATGGTCGAGAGAGCCGAAGCGCTGGGCGTGTACGACCTCGTCGTACTGTCCGACCTGGCCCAGTACCTGAACGGCACGGCGCAGCGCTACGACCTGGTGTTGGCCGCCGACGTGTTCATCTACGTCGGCGCGCTTGAGGCGGTGTTCGCGGGGGTGGCGCGCGTGATGGAGCCGGGCGGCGTCTTCTGTTTTTCCGTGGAATCGGCGCCCGGATCGCAGGCGGTGGTCTTGCGCGACAGCCTGCGCTACGCGCACTCGCGCGCGTACATCGAAGCGCTCGCCGCGCAATCCGGTTTCGAGGTCGATGCGGTTTCCGAGCACGCGATCCGGGAGGACCAGCGCGTGCCGATCCCCGGCCTCTACTTCTGGCTCACGCGCCGCTAGTGTCCCGTCCCCGTCAGTAACTGCGGATCGCGAGGCGAGCAAGCGAGGTGTGCGGGCGACGGGCCGTGGACGTCGGGTGGCCGACTTCGTTCGTGTCCCCCGCCGCCGGGAGGGCGGCTCCTCCTTGACCTCACTGCGTCGGCCACCCGCCATCCACGGCCCTTAGGCAGCGTTTCTTCTGTCGACGCATCGAACACCCTCACTGGTGGATGGGTCAGGGCGGCGGGGCGCTCTACGCAGCGGAATCAAGGAGGAGACGCCTCCAGGCGGCGGGGGACATCCGCGGAGTAGAGCGCCCCGTCGCCCTGATCCCGCAACTGCCATGAACTTCTGGGCAAGCCACTCACAAGTGCCCGCGCTACTCATCTAGCGGGTCAGGCGTTACAGTCCGTTCACGCAATCCCTGCGCAAGGAATCCGATCATGCCGCGCGTCGCCCTCATCCAGCATCCGCCCGCATTCCTGGATCGCGCTGCGACGCTCGACCGCGCAGTAACGGCCGTCGACGAGGCGGCTCGCGGCGGGGTCCAGCTCATCGTTTTCCCGGAAGCCTACGTCTCAGGCTATCCGGCATGGATCTGGCGCCTGCGCCCCGGTGGAGATATGGCGCTCACCGAGCAGCTGTGTGCTCTGCTGCGCGCCAGCGCCGTCGATCTGGACGCCGACGACCTGCGGCCGCTGCGCGAGGCCGCCAAGCGCAATTCAGTCACGATCGTATGCGGCATCAACGAACGCGAGGGCGGGTTCAGCCGCAGCACGATCTACAACACGGTGGTGACCATCGGAGCCGACGGAGCGCTGCTCAACCGCCACCGCAAAGTCATGCCCACCAACCCGGAGCGCATGGTCTGGGGCTTTGGCGATGCCAGCGGGCTGAAAGCCGTTGACACGCCGGCGGGTCGCGTTGGCGCGCTGATCTGCTGGGAGAACTACATGCCGCTCGCGCGCTGCGCCATGTACGCGCAGGGCGTGGACATCTACGTGGCGCCCACCTACGACAGCGGCGAGCGCTGGGTTGCGTCGATGCAGCACATCGCGCGCGAAGGAGGATGCTGGGTGCTCGGCAGCTGCAGCGCGTTCCAGGCGCGCGACCTGCCGGACACCATGCCCGGAAAGGCAGCGATGTACCCCTCGCCTGATGAGTGGATCAATGGCGGCGGCTCAGTGATCGTGGCGCCAAGCGGCAAGATCGTGGCCGGTCCGCTGCACGAGTCACGTGGCACGGTGGTGGCCGACATTGACCTCGCCGCGGCCGGCACGGCGCGGCGCACGCTCGACGTGGTAGGCCACTATGCGCGGCCGGACTTGTTCCAGTTGCACGTCAACACCCGGCCTTCGCAGCCGGTCGTTTTCAAACAGGAATGAGGCGCGCCTAGCGAACCGCTTGGCGCAACGCCTGGTCGATATCCCAGAGGATGTCGTCCGCTTCCTCGATGCCAACCGACAGGCGGATCATGTCGGACCGCACGCCGGCGCGCGCGAGCTCTTCCTCGTTCAGCTGGCGGTGCGTGGTGGAGGCGGGGTGGATCACCAGCGTCTTGGCGTCGCCGATGTTGGCGAGATGGCTGAGGAACTCGCAGGCGTCGATAAAGCGCTCGCCGGCCTTCGCCGGATCCGCGGCCTTGATGCCGAAGGTAAGGATGCCCGAGGCGCCGGGGCGGCCATCGATGCTGCGGAACTGCTTTTTCGCGAGTTCGTAGTGCGGTGATGTCGACAAGCCCGGGTAATTCACCCAGCTCACCAGCGGGTGCTCGCTGAGGAATTCAGCCACGCGCAGAGCGTTGCGGCAATGTGCCTGCATGCGCAAGTGCAGCGTCTCGATGCCTTGCAGGATCAGCCACGCGTTGAGTGGCGAGAGCGAGGCGCCAAAGGTGCGGTTCACCTCCATGCGCGCCTTCATGGTGTAGCCGAAGTCGCCGAAGGTCTCATAGAACTTCACGCCGTGGTAGGCGCGGCTGGGCTCCAGCATCTCGGGGAACTTCTGCGCGGCCAGGCCCGAGCCCCAGTCGAACTTGCCGGATTCGACGATCACACCGGCCATGGTCGTGCCATGCCCGCCGAGGTACTTGGTGGCGCTGTGCACCACGATGTCCGCACCGAAGGCGAACGGGTTGCACAGGTAGGGGCTGGGCACGGTGTTGTCGATGATGAGGGGCAGGCCGTGCTCGTGCGCGATCTTCGCCACCGGCTCGATGTCGAACACGTTCACCAGCGGGTTGCCCAGCGTCTCGCCGTACACGGCGCGCGTCGTGGGCCGGATCGCGCGGCGGAAATTCTCGGGATCTTCCGGGTCCACAAAGGTCGTCTCGATGCCCAGGCGCGAGAAGCCGATGCCGAGCTGGCCGACGCTGCCGCCGTACAGCGTCGACGCTGCGACGATGTGGTCCCCGGTCTTCAGGATCGCAAGCAGCGCGGTCATTTGCGCCGCCATTCCCGTCGCGCAAGCGAGGGCGGCACGGCCGCCTTCGAGCGAGGCCACGCGCTCCTCCAGCACCGCGACCGTGGGGTTGCTGATGCGGCTGTACACGTTGCCGAAGGTCTGCAGGTTGAACAGGCTGGCGGCGTGCTCTGCCGAATCGAACACGAAGCTCGTGGTCTGGTGGATCGGCGTGGCGCGCGCGCCGGTCACCGGGTCGGGCACGGCGCCGGCGTGGATGGCGCGGGTGCCGAAGCCATAGTCGCGGTCTTTGGTCATGGCGGGTTCGTGTTCAGTAAGGCAGGTGCTGGGGGCGGCGTGAGGAGATCACGCGCGTGTTGACGCCGGCCCAGTTCAGGCCGCCAAACAGGCGCGCATGCTCGATCTTCACGCAGCGGTCCATCACGACGTCGAGGCCCGCGGCGCGCGCCTTGGCGGCTGCTGGTTCGTTGATGACGCCGATCTGCATCCACAAGCACTTCGCGCCGATGGCGATGGCCTCGTCGGCGATCGGCGGGATGTCCTCGCTCTTGCGAAAGCAGTCGACCAGGTCGATCTTCACCCCTTGCGCGGCCAGCGCCTGGGCGGCCGCACTCACGCTCGGATAGCAGCGTTCGCCGAGGATCTCGCTCGCGGTGGGGTTGACCGGCACGACGCGGTAGCCATGCCCCTGCATGTACTTGGCCGCGAAGAAGCTGGGGCGGTGCCATTGCGGCGAAAGCCCGACCACGGCGATGGTCTTGCTGGCGCCGAGAATGCGGCGCAGGGTGGCGATGTCGGTCATGGTGCCAGTGTAAGCACCTCAAGGCTGTCATCCCGGACGCGCCAACATGGATTGCGGGTCAGGCCCGCAATGACAATCAACCCTTGTACTTGACCGAGCAGCCGTAAGGCCGCGTCACGGCCTGGGAGATGGGCTTGCCGGCCAGCGCTTCGTCCAGCCCCTGGCGCACGTAGTTCACGGCCCTTTTGATGTCCTCGGGGTTGCTGGACGGGATGCTGTCGATGCCGCCCGCATACACCAGCTTGCCTTGCGGATCGACGATGTACATGTGCGGCGTGGTGCGCGCGCCGTAGGCCTTGCCCGCCACACCGTCCTCGTCCGCCAGCAGCGCCGTGGGCTGTGCCTTGCGTGCCTGCTGCCAGGCCACGACCTTGGCCGGCTCCATGTACTCGTAGGACGCCCTCTCGGTGGAGTTGATGGCGAGCCACACCACGCCCTTGCCCACGGCTTCTTTCTGTGTGGCGGGCATGTTGCCGCTGTCGTAGTGTTTGCGCACGTAGGGGCAACCGGGGTTGGTCCACTCCAGCACCACGTGCTTGCCGCGGAAGTCGCTGAGCTTCACGGCTTTGCCGTCGGCGTCCTTGAGAGCGAAATCGGGGGCGGCCTGTCCAACGCTCGGCGCCGCTTGCGCAGACCAGGCAAGGGCGAGTGCGGACAGGGCGAAGAAGGTTCTGCGCAACATCATGTCGAACTTCTCCTTAAAGCTTGGCGATGACGGAACGGACTTCCTCCACTCCCAGTATCTCGGACAGCACGACCGGCGCGCTGCCCTGCTTGTAAAAAACATAAACCGGCACGCCGTTGCGCCCGAGCTGCGCCAGCGCGGCGGTGATCGCCGGGTCGCGGCGCGTCCAGTCGGCGCGCAGCAGCGCGACCTTCTTGGCCGACAGGTCGGCCAGCACGTCGGCGTTCGCGAGCGTGGTCTTCTTGTTGTACTGGCACGTGACGCACCAGGCCGCGGTGAAGTCCACGAACACCGGCTGGCCTGAAGCCACGAGCTGGTCCACGCGGCCCGGGCTCCACGGCACCCAGCCGCCTTCGCCGCGCACAGCCTGCTGCTGGGCCTGCGGCTTCGTGATGCTCGCGCCGGCGGCCCATGCCAGCAGGCCGAAGCTGACGATGGAAATGGCGGCGATCACCGCGCGCGCGCGCCCTTGCAGCGTCAGAGCCCAGATCACCATGCTCATGGCCACCAGCAGCACCAGCAGAGCTCCCGCGCCGTCGATGCCGCTTTGCTGGCCCAGCACCCAGACCAGCCAGGCCACGGTGGCGAACATCGGGAAGGCCATCAGCTTGCGGAAAGTTTCCATCCATGCACCCGGCCGCGGCAGCAGGCGCGCGACGGCCGGCACCCAGCTTGCCGCGAGGTAGGGCAGCGCCATGCCGACGCCGATGGCCGCGAACACGAGCAGCGCCTCGGCGGCGGGCAGGCCGATCGCGAAGCCGAGCGACGCGCCCATGAACGGCGCGGTGCAAGGCGAGGCCACTGCCACCGCGAGCACGCCCGAGAGGAAGGCATTGGCGACCGGGTGGCGCGCTTCCAGCGCCGCGACACTGGACGGCAGGAACGAGCCGAACTGGAACAGGCCCGCGAGGTTCAGGCCGATCAACGTGAACAGGGCGGCGAGCACGGCGACCACGGCGGGCGACTGCAGCTGGAAGCCCCAGCCCAATTGCTCGCCGGCAGCACGCAATGTAAGCATCAGCGCACCCAGGGCGGCGAAAGAGGCGATCACGCCCGCGGAGTAGGCGAGGCCTGCGATGCGATGCGAACGTCGGTCGTCGGCATGGCGGGTGAACCCCACCACCTTGATCGCGAGGATAGGGAACACGCAGGGCATGAGGTTCAGGATCAGGCCGCCGAGCAACGCGCCGAGCAGGGCGGCCGCCAGGGTCAGGGTGGCCGTTGTGGGCGCAAGCGCAGCCGAGGGGCTGCCGCCGCCGGCCTGGTTCGCGCGCAGCGCGGCCTCCAGCGCCGCAGACATGCCCGTCACGGCAGCCACGGCCGGCCATTCGCCCTGCACCTTGGCTTCGGTGCGCCAGCCTTGGTCGCCCAGCGCCAGCACGATCGGCATCACGCCGGGGCTGTGGGCGCGTTGCGGCGATAGCGGCACGCGGGCGGTCCAGTCGTCACCCTGCCAAGCCTGGGTCCATTGGGCGGCGGTCTCGATCACTTCGCCGGTTTCGGGGAAGAACTCCAGCGTCTTGCCGCGCAGCGCCGCGGGCAGCCCGCTGACCGTAAGCTTGATGGCGTTGCCGTCGATGACGGCCTTCCCCTCGCCCTTGAGGGCTTGCGGCTGCGCGTCGAACGCGGCCTGGAACGCAGCCGCATTGAGCGCGGTGGTGCTCTTGGCCGGGAGCTTGATGGCGAACTCGCCCTCTTCGGGGATGCATTCCTTCTTGCAGACCAGCCAGCTGGCCCTTAACTTCACGTCGATGTCGCCACCCAGGAACGAAGGCTTGAAATCGGGAGAAATCGTAAGCGGCACCGGCAGCAACACCGTGCCTTCGTAGCCGTAGTTGGCCAGATTGCCGATCGGGATCTTCTTCGGCACGGGCCACGCGATCTCGCCCGCGGTGACCCCCTGGGGCAGCGTCCACTGCAGCTGCGTCGGAAGCCCGGAATCCCCGGAGTTCTTCCAGTAGGTGTGCCACTCGGGCTGGTGCGCCACTTGCAGACCCACCCACACCGACTTGCCGGGGGCGACGCCTTCGGGGGCATGCGCCATCAACTCGGCGCGCACACGCTCGGTGGAAACAACGCTCTTGGGCCCGCCTTGCGCCCAAGCGGCGGCAGGCAGTGCCAGGAAAGCGGCCAGGAAAGCGGCCGGCAGGAGTCGAAGGAGATTCATCACTGTGTCAGAGCTCGGCTGTAGGTGGGAAGTTCCATCAGGCAAAGCCGAGGACAACGCGGCGGGTGGTGGCGCTCTTCTTTTCGATCTTGGTGACGACCACCGCGCCGATCTCTGCGGTATTGGCCACATGGGTGCCGCCGCACGGCTGGAAGTCGATCTGCTCGTCGCTGCCGATGCGGATCGTGCGGATGCGGCCGGAACCGCGCGGCGGCTGCACCGACATGCTCTTGACCAGCGCCGGGTTGGCGTCCAGCTCCTCATCCGTGATGGCGCCGACCGCGACCGGATACCCCGCCTCGACCAGGCGCGCGATGCCCTGCGTCAAGGCTTCCTTGTCCAGCGGATCGGTCATGTTGAAATCCAGGCGCGCGTAGTCGGGGGTGATCGAGCAGCCGTTGACCAGCTGCGGAACGAGATGGCACAGCAGGTGCGTCGTGGTGTGGAAGCGCATCAGCTTGTGGCGGCGTTGCCAATCCACCTTAGCGGTCACCGCGTCGCCGGGCTTGAGTTTCGTCAACAGCTGGTCCTGTCCCCCCGCTGGAAGGTGGCAAATCGCATTCGTCGACCGGCCCTCGGCGTCTTTGCCCTTGCGCGTGTCCGCGACGGCCAGCTCGCTGCCATCGGGCAGCACCAGGACGCCGCTGTCGCCGGCCTGCCCGCCGCCCAGCGGGTAGAAGACGGTTCGATCCAGCACGATGCCGTGCTCATCGATCGCCACCACGGTGGCTGTGCAGTCTTTCAGGTAGGCATCGGCGCGGAAAAGCTCTTCGGTCATCTTTGTATTTTCGCGGTTTCCGCCTACAGGCGCCCGTCAGGGGCCGGAACAGACTTTTGCCTTATGAGGACACCGTCATCTGCAAGTCTGATCGCCTTGGTCGTGGGCGCCGTTGTCGGCTGCGCAGCCGTGGCGCAATCCCCGCCGAATACCGGCGTCGGAACAAACCCCCAATTACCGGCGCCCGAGAAGAAAAGGTTGTTGCCCACCGTGGATATCGCCCCGGCAGTCGGCTGGCCTCAGGGCGTCCAGCCCAAGCCGCCGGCGGGTTTCCGCGTAACCGCGCTTGCGACAGGGCTGGAACATCCTCGCTGGCTCTACGTGCTGCCCAACGGCGACGTGCTGGTGGCCGAAAGCAACTCGCCCCCGCCCAAGGACGGGGCCAAAAACGTGCACGCGGAAGGCGTGCGTGGCAAGGCGATGGGCGTGGTCATGAAACGCGCCGGTGCCGCCGCGAAGAGCGCTAACCGGATCACCTTGCTACGCGATGCCGACGGCGACGGCGTGGCCGAGCAGAAGACGGTGTTCATCAGCGGGCTGTTCTCGCCCTTCGGCATGGCGCTTGTTGGCAATGAACTCTTCATCGCCAACGCGGATGCCATCGTCAAGGTGCCCTATCAGGCCGGGCAGACCAGCATCACCGCGGCGCCGGTCAAGCTGACGGACCTGCCCGCGGGCGCCAATCACCACTGGACAAAAAACATCATCGCCAGCGCCGACGGCAGCAAGCTCTACGCAACCGTGGGCTCCAATAGCAATATCGGCGACAACGGGATGGCATCCGAAGAAGGCCGCGCCGCGATCTGGGAGGTGGATCGGGCCACAGGCACCAAGCGCCTGTTCGCGACCGGGCTGCGCAACCCGAACGGCCTGGGCTGGGAGCCCCAGAGCAAAGTGCTGTGGACGGTGGTGAACGAGCGCGACGAGCTTGGCAACGATCTCGTGCCCGACTACCTCACCTCCGTAAAGGACGGCGCGTTCTATGGCTGGCCCTGGAGCTACTGGGGCCGGAACGTTGACGCGCGCGTGAAGCCGCCCAATCCGGAGATGGTGGCCAAGGCCATCGCACCCGACTACGGCCTTGGCTCGCACGTCGCGCCGCTGGGCCTGGCATTTTCCGACGCTCGCATGCCGGCGCCGTACACCAGCGGTGCGTTCATCGGGGAACACGGCTCATGGAACCGCAAGCCGCTGACGGGCTACAAGGTAGTCTTCGTGCCGTTCGAAGGCGGCAAGCCTTCGGGCATGCCGCAAGACTTTCTCAGGGGGTTCCTCAGCAGCGACGGCAATGCTTATGGGCGGCCGGTGGGCGTGGCGCTCGATGGCAAGGGTGCGCTGCTGGTGGCGGACGACGTGGGCAATGTGGTCTGGCGGGTGGCGCCGCAACGCTGAGACTTGAACGCTCAAGGCTCGGGCGGCGCGCCCTTGAACGGATTGAACCCCGTCACCAGCGCCATCGCAGCCAGCACCAGCAGGCAGCCGGGCAGCATGCCCGCCGTCAGCGGCTCGTCCAAAAACAGGCTGCCCCAAGCCACGCCGAACAGCGGAATCATGAAGGCCGGCGACGTCGCGGCGCTGGCCGGGATTTCGCGCATGAGGCGCATGCTGAGCCAGTACATGAAGCCCGAGGTCACCATGCCCAGGACGGCCACGGACAGGACGGCGGCAGTGGTGGGCCGCATGGCCGGTGCCGTGGCCGCCATGGGCAGCAGCAACAGGACCGTGGCCGCCACATGCACCGCGGCCGACGCGGGCAGGGGGCCTTGCGCCAGCGTGGCACGCTTCATGAGGATCGCGCCCAGGCCGTAGCAGCAGGAGGCGGTGACGCACGCCAGCGCGGCCGCCAGCACCTTGGCGTCCACCGCAATCGGCCCGAGCCGCACCAACAGCGCGACGCCCGCGAAGCCCAGCACGCAACCCGCCAGCCGGCGGCCCGTCAGGTGCTCCTCTCCTATCACCGCGGCGCCGAGGATGCCGAACAGCGGGGCAGTCGCATTGAGCACGGCGGAGTAGCCAGCCGGCAGCACCAGACCGGCCCAGTTAAACAGCACGAAGGGCACCACCACCGTGAGCAGGCTGAGCACCGTCACGCGGCGCCAGGTTGCCTTGCCGGGCCACTGCTGGCGCAGCGCGCGCATCAACACCGCGAGCACCAGCGCGGCGAGTGCGCAGCGAATGCCGGCCAGGCCCAGCGGCCCGAATGCGGGACTGGCGACGCGGATGAGCGGGAACGAAGCGCCCCACAGCGCGGACAGGAAGATCAGCTGGAGAAAGTGACGCGTTTGCATGGCGTTGGGCCCTGATCATCGCAGGGCGGGCCGCCTAACAGTTTCGACGTACACCGCCTGCGCAATCGACGACACGCGATTAGACTGCCCGTGAAGAAGTGCCCCGATGAAACGACGCACCCTGTTGAACCTCGTGCCCGCGCTGGCTTGCCCGGGTGCAATCGCACAACCCACCCGGCGCACGGCGCCGCTGGAAAAGCGTATCCCATCGTCCGGCGAAGAAATCCCCGCTGTCGGGCTGGGAAGCTGGATCACCTTTAACGTCGGCAATGACCGCGTGGCGCGCGCGAACTGCGCCGAGGTCATGCGCAATTTCTTCGCCGCGGGCGGACGCCTGATCGACTCGTCGCCGATGTACGGCTCGTCGCAAGGCGTGATCGGCGAAGGGCTGCAGAAGATCGGCTCGCCGCGCCAGCTTTTTTCCGCTGACAAGGTGTGGACATCGTCCGGCGGCGCGGCGCAGGTGGAAGCTTCGCGCAATCTGTGGCGCGTGCCCCGCTTCGATTTGCTCCAGGTGCACAACCTGCTGGCCTGGGACAAGCAGTTGCCGCTGCTGCAGGCCATGAAGGCAGAAGGGCGCGTGCGTTATGTCGGCATCACCACCTCGGAAGGCCGGCGCCATCGCGAGATCGAAGAGATCATGCGCGGCCACCGCATCGACTTCGTGCAACTCACCTACAACCCGCTCGATCGAGAGGCCGAGCAGCGCTTGTTGCCGCTGGCGCGAGAGCGCGGCATCGCCGTGCTTGCGAACCGACCTTTCCGTGAGGGCGCGCTGCTGCGCGATTTGCGGCGCCACGCACTGCCGGCCTGGGCGGCGGAGATCGGCTGCGCGAGCTGGGCCCAGGTGGTGCTGAAGTTCATCGTCTCGCATCCGGCCGTCACCTGCGCCATACCGGCGACCAGCCAGGTGGCCCATGTGCGCGAGAACATGGCCGCGGCCACGGGGCTCATGCCGGAGGAGGCCATGCGCCAGCACATCGCCGCGCACCTCGCGAAGCTGTAAGCCATGTCCGAGTGGTGGACCTACCGGCTATCAGACTTCCTGATGTTCTCGCCGTCCACGTACTGGCGGCTCGTGGAGCACTACAACCGCGATGTGTGGCCCCTGCACTTCCTGACGATCGCAGCCGGTGCGATTTTGCTGTGGTGGGTGGCCGCCCAACGGCCAGCGGCGGAGACGGTGGTGGCAGCAGTGCTGGCGCCGATGTGGCTTTGGGTCGGGTGGGCCTTCCATTGGCAGCGCTATGCGCCGATCAACTGGGCCGCGGTGTATCTCGCGATGGCTTTCGCGTTGCAGGCCCTGCTGTTCGCCGTTGCCGCGCTGGCGAAGGGCGGTGACGTGCAGCCGGCCGGCCCGCTTGTGCGCACCTGCGGACTTGCACTGGCGGCCATCGGCGTGTTGCTCTACCCCCTCATCGCGCTTGCAGCGGGCAGGCCCTGGAGCCTGTCCGAGGTGTTCGGCGTTATGCCGGGGCCCACTGCAATGGGCACATGGGGGCTGCTGCTACTTGCCGGTCAGCCTCACCGGCAATGGCTGGCGGTGATTCCTGCGCTTGCCCTGCTGGCGGAGCTGGCGACTCGCTGGGCTTTTCAGGGCTGAAGGGCGCTAGCCCCTATCGGCCCGCAGTCTCAGGTAGCCTTGGGTATGGAAATCGACATCATTGCCGCCGTGGTCTTCGGACTGGCCCTCGTCCACACGTTTGCGACCAAGTTCTTCGAACGGCTGGCGAGCCGCGTTCCCAGACACGCTGGGTTGCTGCACCTGCTGGGCGAAGTGGAAGTGGTGTTCGGGTTCTGGGCCTTCGTGCTCATCGCGATCATGGCAGTCGTTTCGGGTGGCCCAGAGGCCATCAAATACGCGGAGTCCCGCCAATACACGGAGCCCTTGTTCGTGTTCGTCATCATGGTCGTGGCGGCATCGAGACCCGTGCTGGTGGCCATCGAGGCATTGATTGCCTTCATCGCCAGGCTGGCGCCGCTGAAAACGACAGTTGCGCAGGTTTGGCTGTGCATGGCGCTGGTGCCCATCCTCGGCTCCCTCATTACCGAGCCCGCAGCGATGACGCTCGCGGCGCTCATGCTGGCGCCCATCGTGTTTCGTCCCGGAATGCCGGAGCCGCTGAAGTACGGCGCCCTGGGCGTGTTGTTCGTCAACATTTCCATCGGGGGCACATTGACATCCTTCGCGGCGCCGCCCGTTCTGATGGTCGCGGCCACCTGGAACTGGAGCAGCGCCTTCATGGCGGCCACGTTCGGGTGGAAGGCGGCCATCGCGGTGCTCATCAATGCCACTGCCATCACGTTCCTGCTGCGCCGTCACCTGCAAGCCAAATCTCCCGAACCGATGACAGGCGTGATTCAGGTCCCCGCGGTAGTGAGTGCCATTCACCTCGCGTTCCTCGCGGCCGTGGTGGCCTTTGCCCATCATCCCGTGATATTCCTTGGTCTGTTCATGCTCTTTCTCGGCTTCACGCAGGCCTACGGGCGCTACCAGAGCCAGCTCATCCTGAAAGAGGCCTTGCTTGTCGCATTCTTCCTCGCGGGCCTGGTCGTGCTCGGCGGCATGCAGCAATGGTGGCTGCAGCCCATCGTCTCCAGTCTCCAGCCCACGGCGCTATTTTTCGGTGCGCTGGGACTGACGGCGATCACCGACAACGCCGCGCTGACCTACCTGGGTTCGCTGATCGAGGGCATGTCGGATGCCGCGAAGTACATGCTGGTGGCCGGCGCGGTGGCCGGCGGCGGTTTGACCGTGATCGCGAATGCGCCGAACCCCGCAGGAGTGTCCCTGCTGAAGGCGGGGTTCAACGACGGGTCCATCGGTGCCGGCGGCCTGCTGCTGGGTGCCCTGGCGCCAACGGCGGTCGCGGCGGTGTTGTTCCTGTTGTAGCGCGCAGGGCGCGCAGTTATTTGATCAGCACGACCGGCACGTCGACCAGGTTCACGACCCTCGTGGCCACGGAGCCGATCACGACGTTGGGAATCGGCCCCATGCCGCGCGTTCCCATGATGACAGCGTCGCATCCCTTTTCTTTGACATGCGCCGCGATTTCGCTGGCCGCCCCGCCCAGCCTGTAGCTCGCCTGGTACGGCACACCCGCGCGGTCGAGTGCGTCACGGGCCGGCTGCAGCACCCGGTCGGCTTCACTGGCATAAATCTTGTGCATTTCGTCCTGCGTCATGGCGGCGTTGGATCGCAGCGGCATGGGCTCGAGCACATACAGCAGTTCGAGTTCCAGGCTGGGCTTTTCGCGCACGGACTCGGCCGCGTACGCGACAGCGCGCAATGCGTTGTCGGACCCATCGAAGGGGACAAGAGCTCGTTTCATCCGTTCACCATGCTTTGCTGAAAGCCGAATAGTACCGTCCGTTCAGCTTGCGTTCATGCAAGCACAGGCAAGATGCGACCCATACCAACCACAGAGGGATCCTCATGAAACGTCTCGCACTTGCTTTCCTGGCCGCCACCGGAATGGCTGCGGCCCAGGCCGATACCTTCTTCGACAACGCCCGCGTTCGCAGCGCGGAGCCGCAGTACGAGACGGTCAACGTGCCGCGCGAAGAGTGCAGCACCCAGGTTGTGAACGAAACGCGGCGGGTCGATGGCGGCACCAACTATGGTGGTGCGGTGGTCGGCGGTGTCGCGGGCGCCGTGCTGGGCAACCAGGTGGGCAAGGGCCACGGCCGGGAAGCCGCCACGGCGGTAGGCGCGGTGGTGGGCGCACTCGCGGGTGACCGCATCGCCAACCAGGGCCGCGAGCAGTACCAGGTGGTCCCCCGCGAAGTGACCAGCTGCCGCACCGTGACCGAAGCACAGACTCGGCTCACCGGCTTTCGCGTCAACTATGACTACCGGGGCCAGCAGTACACCACATTCATGCGGGACAATCCCGGCCCCAACCTGCAGGTGCGGGTGTCGGTCGAGCCCGTTGTCCGGTAGTACGATGCCTGTTGCGCCATGAAACAACTGCTCGCGCCGATCTGCGCCGCCCTCCTGCTGCTCTCCGCCCCCGCCTGGGCGGACATCTCCCGCGACGATGCCGCCGCGGTGGCGCAGCGCGCCAGCGGCGGTCGGGTGCTGTCGGTGGAGAAGGCCGGGCCGGCCTGGCGCGTCAAGGTGGTGACGGCCAAGGGCGAAGTTCGGGTGATCATGGTGGACGCCGCCACGGGGCGGGTGCAGTAACCTCGCGCGGGGCCGTCTCACCATGCGCCTGCTTCTGATCGAGGACGACGCCGCGCTGCGGTTGGGCCTGGCCCGCAAGCTCGAGGCAGACGGCTTTCGCGTGGACCAGGCCGCCGACGGCGAGGACGGCCTGTTCCAGGCGCGCGAGTACCCCGTGGATCTCGCCATCGTCGACCTGGGGCTGCCCAAGCTGAGCGGCCTGTCGGTGGTGCAGCGGCTGCGCGCGGAGGGCCGCACGATCCCCATCCTGATCCTCACAGCGCGCGGGAGCTGGCAGGACAAAGTGGTGGGCCTGGAGGCCGGGGCCGATGACTACCTGGTCAAACCTTTCGAATATCCCGAGCTTGCTGCGCGCGTCAAAGCCCTGCTGCGCCGCTCGCTGAAAGCCACCTCCGACGTGCTGACGCTCGGGCCGCTCGGCATCGATTTTTCTGCCCAGTCCGCGCGCCTGAACGGCGCCCCGCTGGACCTGACGACCTACGAGTACCGCGTGCTCGAGCTGCTGGTGCGCGAACGCGCGCGGGTGGTGAGCAAGCAGGAACTCTCCGACTACCTGTATCCCCACGACGAAGACCGCGACAGCAACGTGCTGGAAGTGCTGGTGGGCCGCCTGCGCCGCAAGCTGGACCCGGACGGCACGCTGGCGCCGATCGAAACGCTGCGCGGGCGCGGCTACCGCTTCACCCTCGGATGAGGTTCGATTTCTCTATCCGCGCGCGATTGATCCTGGGCGCCGCGCTGATGTTGGTGGCCTTCATGACGTTCGCGGGGGTGGCGCTGCAGCGCGCCCATGCGGACAGCGTGCAGGCCGCGCACTTCGCGCGCTTGCAAGGCACGGTTTATCTCCTGCTGGCCGGCGCTGAAGTGGATTCCTCGGGCGCGCTGGTGATGCCCTCGGGATTGGCCGAGCCGCGCCTGTCGTTGCCCGGTTCGGGCCTGTACGCCGGCATCCTCAATGTGAACCGGCGCGAGACCTGGCAGTCGGCCTCCAGCGTGGGCGCCAACCCGCCGTTCCAGCGCGACGTGCCCGTGGGCCAGTGGCGCTACGACATTCTCGAAGGCCCGGGCGGGTCCTTCCTGGCCGTCGGGTACGGCGTCAGGTGGTCCGGCCCGGCCGCCCCGGCCACGCTGGTGCTTTCCGCGCTCGAGGGCAAGGCGGCGTTCGACCGGGAGGTGAAGGCGTTCCGTCAAACGCTCTGGGGCTGGCTCATAGGCTCCGGCGTGCTGTTGCTGCTGTCGCAGACCTTGTTGTTGCAATGGGGCCTCGCGCCCTTGCGGCGTGTGGCGCAAGAGGTGTCTCGCATCGAGCACGGCGAGCAAACGGAGGTGGAAGGCCGATATCCCTCGGAAATCGCGGCGCTGACCGGCAACCTGAACACTCTGATCAAGCAGGAGCGGGTGCGGCAGACACGTTACAAGGAGGCGCTGAGTTTCCTGGCGCATAGCCTGAAGACCCCGCTGGCCGTGCTGCGCACCGCGCTCGACGAGCCGACGCAACTGCCCGCCACCGTGGCCGACCAAGTCGCCCGGATGGACGACATCGTTCAGCACCAGCTCGGGCGTGCGGCGGCCAGCGGCTCGGCTCGCTTTGCACCTTATCTGCAGCTGGCGCCCATTCTGGGGCGCATCCGCGATTCGCTCGGCAAGGTGTACGCCGAGAAGAATCTCGATTTCAAGCTCGATTGCCCTCCCGATTTGCGCTGGCGCATTGATGAAGGTGATGCGTTCGAGATGCTGGGTAATGTTCTGGACAACGCCGCCAAGTGGGCGAAGCAGCGGGTTGCCGTCAAGGCTTGGCGCGATGGCAGTAGCCTGAAGGTGCGGATCGAGGACGACGGCCCCGGTTTCAGTGACACGCAGGCAGTGCTGCAACTGCACGTACGCATGGATGAGAAGGTGCCGGGGCACGGCGTGGGCCTGGCTGTCGTCAACGACCTCGTCGCCAGCCACCAGGGGCAGCTTGACCTTTCCCGCTCGCGCTGGGGCGGGGCGCAGGTGGACATCCTGCTGCCGGCCGCGTGAAGGCCAGGGTGGGAGAACTTTCTGCGTTCGGTTCAGCTAGCGTTCATGCACGCACGCGCAAGATGACCCCATGCCAACCCAAGGAGCCAACATGAAACGTCTCTCTGCCAAATCCCTCGCGACCGTCGCTGTTGTGATCGGCGCTTTCGCGGCGGCTTCCGCCGCGCATGCCCGCAGCGATGTGATCTTCTCCATCGGCCTGCAATCGCCTGGCTATGGCTATGGCTACGTGCAGCCTGCGCCGATCTATGTGGAGCCGGCACCCGTGTACGTGGCGCCGCCTGCGTACTACGCGCCGCGCCCGGTGTATGTCCAGCCGCAGGTGTCCTATTACGGGCACCGTTATGACCGCCGCCACGAGGGCCGCTATGACGGCCGCTACGAGCGCCGCTGGGGCCCCAACGGCGACCTCGACCGTGATGGCATCCGTAATCGCGATGACCGCGATATCGACGGTGACGGCATCCGCAACCGCCGCGACCATTTCCCGGCCGACCGCTATAGGTACTGATCAATAAAAACCCCCTGCGGCTTGCCTGCCGCAGGGGGGGTTGAGAATGCCGGGCTGAAGAAACTTGCAAAAAAGCGTCCCGGCAATTGAAGCGTACGCACTTATGCACCCGCAGTCAGTGCTGTACGTCACGTTATTTTGTAACTAACGGCACCTCTGCCTTGAAAGCCGTCGATTTTCGTCGCCCCGGCTCCAATCAAAAGACCACGCGGGCCAGCGCCAGGCCCGTGGCCACTGCGACGCCCGTCGCGACGAGCCCGGGAACCATGAACGAGTGGTTGAGCACGTACTTGCCGATGCGCGTGGTGCCGGACAGGTCGAAGTTGATGGCGGCAATCAGCGAACCGTAGGTCGGGATGAAGAAGTAACCGTTGACCGACGGGAACATCGCGATCAGGAACTGCGGCGGGATGCCCAGCGCCACGCCCAGCGGCATGAGCGCCCGGGTGGTCGCGGCCTGGCTGTACAGCAGCACCGAGGCGAAGAACAGTCCGAAGGCGAAGGTCCAGGGCGCGGCCTTGGCCCAGTCGCCGATGGCTGGCACGATCACATCCTTGTTGGCGGAGATGAAGCTGTCGCCCAGCCAGGCCAGGCCGAAGATGCCGATCACCGCCACCACGCCGGCGCGCAGCGTGGCCGTCTTGGGCACGTCGTCTACCACCACCTTGGTCAGGACCAGCATCACCGCGGCCACGGACATCATCACGATCTCGATCACGATGGGCATGCCCAGCGCGGTCTTGGCGCCCGGCAAGGTGCGCAGTTGCGGGAAGAAGCCGAACAGCACGACCAGGGCCACGCCGGTGAGGAAGATGAATGCAGCCAGCTTGGCCGCGGGCTTCACGGCTTCGCGCGCCTGCGGCGCGTCGTGCGCCATAGGCGCCGGAATCAGGCCGGCCTTCAGGCGCGCCTGGTAGACCTCGTCGTCCTTCAAGTCCTTGCCCATGAACACCGAGATGATGGCCGCGGCTACCACGCCCGTCAGCGTCGCCGGCACGCAGATCATGAGGATCTGCGCCAGGCCCCACTCGCCCATGCCCTTCTCGGCGAACAGGCCGATCATCGCGGCCGTGGCAGCCGCCACGGGGCTCGCGGTGATGGCTTGCTGCGACGCGATGGTGGCCACCGCCATCGGGCGCTCGGGGCGGATGCCGTTGCGGTGCGCCGTTTCGTAGATTACCGGCAGCAGCGGATAGACGATGTGGCCCGTACCCGCGAGGAAGGTGAACGTCCACGTCGTGAGCGGTGCGACGATGGTGACGTACTTCGGGTTGGCGCGGATGATGCGTTCGGCGATGCGCACCAGGAAGTCGATGCCGCCGGCGGCCTCCATCACCGAGGCGGCCATGATCACCGCAAGGATGATCAGCATCACGTCGATGGGTGGCGAGGTGGGATTGACGCCGAAGGCGACGACCAGCACCAGCAGGCCGACCGCGCCCCACAGCCCGAGGCCTACGCCCGCCGAGCGTGCGCCCAGCCAGATGGCCCCGAGTACGACAAGGAACTGGAGAAGGATGGTGAGTGTCATGATGGGCTTTCGGTCTTCAGCGCTCGAACTTCGGGCTGATCAGGTTTTCGAACGAGAAGATGTCGTCCCATTGCTGCTGTGTGAGCAGCTTGCGCTCCTGCACCACGATGTCGTGCAGCGACTTGCCCGTCTCGAAGCCTTCGCGCGCGATGTCCGCGCACTGCTTGTAGCCGAGCAGCGGCTTGAGAACGGTGACGATGCCCAGCGAGTTGAGCACCATGTCGCGCGTGCGGTCCGCGTTGGCCGTGATGCCGTCGATGCAATTGACGCGCAGGCTGTGCACCGCGTTCTCCATCGTGCTGATCGACGTGAAGAGGGCATAGGTGATCACCGGTTCCATCACGTTCAGTTGCAGCTGGCCCGCGGACGCCGCCAGCGTCACCGTCAGGTCCAGTCCGATCACAAGAAAGCTGACCTGGTTGACCACTTCCGGGATCACCGGGTTGACCTTGCCGGGCATGATCGACGAGCCCGGCTGCATCTGCGGCAGGTTGATCTCATTGAAGCCGCAGCGCGGGCCGGAAGCGAGCAGGCGCAGGTCGTTGCAGATCTTGGTGAGCTTGGACGAGGTGCGCTTGAGCACGCCGGATAGCAGCACGTAGGCGCCGGTATCGGACGTGGCCTCCACCAGGTCGCCCGCCAGGATGAACTGCGTGCCCGTTATCTCGGACAGGTAACGCGTCGCCAGCTCCGGGTAGCCCGGCGCGGCCGTGACCATCGTGCCGATCGCCGTGGCGCCGAGGTTGATCTCATGCAGGAACTGCCGCACTTCGCCGATGCGCTGCACCTCCTCGCCGATGGTCGTGCCCCAGCCATGGAACTCCTGCCCCAATGACATCGGCACGGCGTCCTGCAGGTGAGTGCGGCCCATCTTCAGCACGCGATCGAACTCCTCGCCCTTGGCGAAGAACGCCGCTTGCAGTCGGCTCAGCTCCTCCATGTAGCGCGAGAGGCGCAGGATCAGGGCCAGGCGGAAGGCGGTGGGATAGACGTCGTTGGTGGACTGCCCGTAGTTCACGTGGTCGTTCGGGCTGACGTATTGGTATTCGCCTTTCTGGTGACCCAGGTGCTCCAGCGCGAGGTTGGCGATAACTTCGTTCGCGTTCATGTTGGTGGAGGTGCCGGCGCCGCCCTGGATGAAGTCGGTGAGGAACTGGTCGCGCATCTCCCCGGCGATGAGCTTGTCGCAGGCCACCACGATCGCGTCGGCGACGGCGGCGTCGAGCACCTTCAGGTCGCGGTTGGCCAGTGCCGCGGCCTTCTTGACGTAGCCGAAGGCCCGCACGAATTCGGGTTCGGCCGACATCGGCACGCCCGTGATGCGGAAGTTGTCCATGCCGCGCTGGGTCTGGACGCCGTAGTAGGCATCCGAGGGAATCTCGCGCGCGCCCAGGAAGTCGCGTTCGGTGCGTGTGGTCATGTTCGCCCTTTCGTGTTGGTGTGCGATTGATTCTGGTCATCGCACCGGGCGTTGTACTTGCCTCACGTCAATTCGGCGGCCGCGTTGAAGGCCACTTCTGCATGCGCCCATGCCGGGGCAACATAAGGTCTCAGGTGAGGCCGTCGATCCAGCGTGCCATCGTGTCCAGCAGTTCCTCGCGCGCCTGTGCATCGGTGCGGCCGGAGCGCACGAGGACATGAAAGGAATGATCCGCACCATCGGCGATGTGCAGGGTGGCACGGTCACCGAGAGTGGCGGTGGTCTGCCGGATAAGCTCCAGATCGGCCAGTTCGTCGCGCGTGCCTTGCAGGAACAGCATCGGCAGCGCGACATCGGCCAGATGCTTGGCCCGCTCGACCGACGGCTTGCCCGCCGGATGCAAGGGAAACCCCACGAAGACGATTCCCCTGACGCCGGGCAACGGCTGCGCCGCCTGTGCCTGCGACGTCATGCGCCCGCCGTAGGACTTGCCGCCCGCGAACAAAGGAAGACCAGGCAGTTGCCGCGCCGCCTCGTCTACCGCGGCGCGCACCGCGGCTCGCGCGACGGCCGGTGCATCCGGGCGCTTCGACCCGTGTTCCATGTACGGAAACTGAAACCGCAAAGTCGCGATGCCGCGCCGTGCCAAGCCGTCGGCCATCGCAGCCATGAAAGCATGGTTCATACCTGCGCCGGCGCCATGGGCGAACACATAGCAGGCACGCACATTGGCGGGCACGTGGAGCAGGCCCGAGGTCGTGGCGCCCTCTGCCAGCGGAATCGTCAAGGGCGTGGAACGGGATGGCATGGTTGGCCCGAGCTGAGCCTAGACGTCGTAGGCGCGACCTTGGCGGCCACTACGCCGCCCTTGCGCAGCTCGAAGCGGTGGGCGTCGGAGTTGTCTGAAACGGATGATGTCATCCATGCGTTTGATTTGAACACGCGAGCGCAGTGGAGTATGGTTACAAGCGTACTCTGGGTGGCTCGAAATGGACAAGCGGGTGCAGGTGGCGCTGATGGCGACCGTGCTGCTCGGCGGCAGCGGGCGGTACCTCTACATCAACGGCGGTCTCATGCCCCATCAAGAGGATGGGTTGCAGGTGGCGCAGAGCCGCGGCGTATCTATGAGCCGCGACACCCTCGAGCAATGCCTGTACGCAGCGCAGCTGATGCACGACGTGCAGTGGGCCGCGGCCTGCACGACACAAGTGGGGGGAGATGACAGCGCCGAGTGCGACCTGCCCGACGCCAAGGCGGCCGTTGTCAACGCGGGGCTGAACGACGCGGAAGCCCAGTGCATGGTCGAGTCGCGTGCCGCGCGCTGAGAAACCCCGGCCGCGGTTGACCTCTGTCAAGGGACGCCGCGCCCGCCACGCCATGATAGGCGGGACACTCCAGGAGCTTCGTCATGGGCGATCCCGTCAAGGCATGGCATGAGGAACACATGTACTTCAACCGCTTGCTGCGGCTGCTGCAGCATGAGGTGGAGGTATTTTCAACGGCCGAAGTGCCCAACTATCCACTGATGCTGGACATCATCAGCTACCTGCGCGATTACGCGGATCAGTACCACCACCCGCGCGAGGACGAAGTCTTTCGACGCCTCGCCTTGCACCGGCCGGATCAACGGGCGCCCGTGGCCCGGCTGCAGCAGGAGCACCGGGTGATCGCCAACGCAGGCACGACGCTGATGCGCCTGCTGGAAGAGGTGCAATCCGACGCCGTGGTGTCGCGTGCCCAAGTCGAGGTGGCCGCGGCCACCTACCTCGTCTATTACGGCAACCACATCGCAAACGAGGAAGAGCAAATCCTCCATCTAGCGGGGCAGACACTCAGCGAAGCAGACTGGAAGGCGGCCAAGGACGCCGCGCCCGCGGGCCACGACCCGTTGCTGGGCGCGCATCCCGAAGAACGCTTCCGGGAGTTGCGGCGCCGGATCGCCGTCGAGGCCTGAGGGCGGGGCCCATCCTTAGCGCGGCTGCATGTCGCTGGCCTTGACCCCGGTCTCGGCCCGGGCTTCGCTCATGAGCGCGGCGCAGTTGCTGTCCTTCGCCGTGCCGAAGTCCAGCAGCGGGAGCAGGGCGCCGACACCGCCGGTCGCAAAACCCAGGGCTACCGCCAGGCCGCCGCGCAACGTCGCGCCTTGCAGCTCGGGCTTGAGCACCGGCGCCATGAACGACCCCGTCACCCCGATGGGCCCGCGCAGAGACGCCAGGCTGAAACCCTTGGACTGCGACACCAGCCGCAGGTGAAGAGATTCATCGGTGAAGTCCACATGGCCGCTGCCGGTCATCTTGACCTTGGCGGTGTCCAGCACCAGCGACTTCACCTTGAAATCGCCTTCGACGGCGTTGAAGAGGCCGACCACGCAGCGGACGGGCACCTGCTTGTCCCCGCCCAGCATCAACAGGAGCGAGTTGGCGATGTCGAGGTTGGACATCCGCAGCGCCAGCTCGCCGACGGAGCCGCCCTCCATGATCAGCGCCGCGTCACCGTTCGCGGTTGCCAGCATCTGGCCGACTGAATTGCCATGGCCCTTCAATGTGGCGCGGCCGCCCATCGTGCCGGTGCCCCCCGCGCCCAGCCGGGAGGTCGGGAACAGTTGGCCCACGTGCAGGCCTTTGGCGGTGATGTCCGCCTTTGTCACCATTCGGGGCTGCCGCCCGTCCATCTCGATCACCGAAACCAGGCTGCCGCCGGCCAGGCCGAAGTCCAGCGGCGCCAGCTTGACGACGCCGCCGTTGACCACCAGGTGCGCGCTCATCTTGTCGAGCGGGAGGTCGGCAGTGACAATCTTCTCACCGCGAAAACGCACATCGACATCGGCTGCCATGAGCTTGTCCAGGCGGAAGGGTTCGGCAGGCAGCAGTTTGGTGCGCGGCGCGCCTGGCTGGTCGTCGCGCCTTGCGCCAATGAAACCGGCGAGGTCCTTCAGCACCAGGGACTTGGACACCAGCGTGGCGACCAGCTTCTGCGGTTTCGCGCCGCGATCGATTGAGAAGTCCCCGGCCAGGTCGCTTTGCCCGAGCGTGCCCGTGAAGCGGCGGAACGCCCACAGGTCGCCTGTGTGGTTGAGGAACCCGGCGAACTTGTACGCGGGCGTCGGCGGCAGGGGAACGCCGATGATCGGAAAGAGCAGGGCCAAGTCGCTGCCGGCGACCCTGAAGTTGAGCTGCTCCCCCTTGAATTGGAGAGGATCGAATAACTTGCCGTCGATGCTGAAATGGGTGGTGCCCACCGTCCCCTTCGCCTCGATCGGGTAAGGGTGCTGCGCGTCGCGCAGGTTCAACAGCGCGCCGCCCCGAGCGCTGACCGTGGACGGTTGCCCCTTGAAGCGGCCCTTGCCCGAGAGCTCCAGGCCGAAAGCCGATGCATTGGTACCGCCCCCGAGCGTCTTGAGTTCCAGGGCCAGGTCGGTGTTATGGGCCGGGTCCCGGTAGCTCGCGGAGCCTTCATCTATCGCGAGCATCCCGATGGCGGGGAACACCACCTGCTTGTCCGCCTGTTCTTTGAACGCCCAGTTGACCAGGCCTGTACGGCTCACCTCCAGGGCGATGCGCGGCTGCGAGACGGTGAGCTCCGGCAGGTCTACCTGGCCTGCGATGAGCTTGAGCAGGTCGATCCGGAAATCGATCTGCTTTACCTCGGCCATCACAGGCTCGCTGCTCCAGGCCGCGTTGCCCAGGACGATGTCATGCGCCACGATGCGCGGCCGCAGGGAGAGGTGAACCTTCAAGTCGCCGTTGATCGCGAAGCTGCGGCCGGTGGCGCTTGTCACCCGGCGCGCGATCGGCTCGCGCAGCAGGTTCCAGTCGAAGAAGGCGATGAACAGGGCGATGAGGACGGCCAGGACGGCCAGGACGAGCAACGCCCCCGCGATCCAACGCGTCGGGCGGGGCAGGGGCAGGGGCAGGGGCAGGGTCAGATCTTGCCCATCGACACCCCGGGGGTGGCGCTAATCATGACGGGGAAATCTCAGTGCAGGTGGCAGGGCCGCAGTGCGGGCACCGCCAGCTCCCGGCCGACCATCGCCCGGGCATAGAGGTAGTTGTTGCGGGCGCGCTCGCTGAGGGAATCGAGATCGACCTGCCCCGTCGGGCCGCAGGGAAATGAAAATCCGCGACCGGCGTCGAACAAAGACTGGAACCGCAGTTCGAATTGAGGCTGTTTGGAATCGATCATTCTTGGATCTCCGGTGGCGCGAGCACTGGCTTGCGCATAGACCGAATATGCGCGCAGCCCATGCCTTGGATGATCAGAGCAAACCGACAGGGGGCCTCGGGTAGAACCGATGCCGGTGGCTCGTGGGCGCCTACAGGGCGTAGGACGAGCGGCCTTCGCAGGCGGGCCCGTCCTGTTCAGACGCCTTCCGGTTTGATCTGCGCACGGGCGATCACCGGCTTCCAGCGGGCTTGCTCCTGGCGAATGAAGGCCGCGAACTCAGCGCGGGTGTTGCCGACTGAAAGCGCGGTCTCCTGGCTCAGCTTGTCGCCGACGGCTTTCGAGCGCGTCGCCTTGATGGCCTCGGCCTCGAGCTTGTCGAGATGCTCCTTGGGAAGCTTGTTGGGCGCCATCAAGCCGTACCACTGCGTCATCTCGAAGCCCTTGTAGCCCTGCTCGGCGACTGTCGGGACTTCCGGCAATTGCGCAAGGCGCGCGGTGCTGCCCGTGGCGATGCATCGCAGCTTCCCCGCCTTGATGAATTGCAGCAGCGCGGGAGCGCCCACCGAAGCAGCCTGAAGCCGGCCCGCCATCAAGTCCGTGAGCATCGGGCCGGTGCCGCGATACGGCACATGGAGCATGAACGTTCCGGTGACCGATTTCAGGTACTCCATTGCCAGGTGGCCGGCGCTGCCGTTTCCGGCCGATCCATAGTTCAGCTGGCCGGGCTTTGTCTTGGCGTACGCGACGAACTCTTTCAAGTCCTTCACCGGCAAGTCCGGGTGCACGACATAGAGGCTGGGTACCTTGGAAATGAGGGTGATGGGCGCGAAGTCGCGCTCGGCGTCGTAAGGGAGCTTCGCAAAGATGTACGGGCTCACGGCCAGCGTGCCGATGTGCCCCAGGATCAGCGTGTGGCCGTCGGTGGAGTTCGCGACTTCCTGCATGGCGATGTTTCCCGCGGCGCCCGGCTTGTTGTCGACGAACACGTTCTGCCCGATGCTCTTGGCCATCTCGCCTGCGATGGCTCGCGCCACGATCTCCGAGCTGCCACCGGGGGCGAACGGCACCACCAGGCGCAGGGGTCTCGTGGGCCATGCGTCGGCCGCGCGCGCGGCGAACAGAGGCGAGAGTGCCAGTGCCGTGGCACCGGCTTGGCCGATCCATGTGCGGCGGTTGATGAGGGGGTGGTTGGTCTGCATGTCAGTGCCTGGGTGGTTGGGTTTCAAGGGAAGGGTGGAGATCACTCGAGCGTGATGTTGCGGTCTTTGATGACGCGTGCCCAGAGCGACATCTGGGCACGAATGAATTGCTGGGCGGTGTCGGGCGTCGTGCGCTGGGATTCGCCGCCCAGCTGGGCGATGCGCGCCTTGACTTCGGGGGCGTCGATGGCCTTGTGCAGCGCTGCGCTGAGCTTCTGCACCACCGGCTCGGGCGTGCCCGCGGGCGCGAACAGGGCGTTCCACTCGTAGATTTCCGCGCCTTGCACGCCCGACTCGGCCAGCGTGGGCACGTCAGGCAGCATGGCGGAGCGTCTGGCAGACGTGACGGCCAGTGCCCGCAGCTTGCCGGACTGCACATGCTGCAGTGTGGAAGCGAGGTTGCCGAAGAAAAGCGGAACCTGCCCGCCGATCACATCGTTCAGCGCCGGGCCGCCCCCCTTATAGGGAACGTGAACCATCTCGACCTTGGTGGCGGATTCGAACAGCGCACCGGCGAGATGCTGGGCCGAGCCGTTGCCCGATGAAGCATAGGAGACGGCGTCCTTGCGCGCGCGCGCCAGGGCGGTGAGTTCTGCGACGGACTTCGCCGGGAATTGCGCGTTCACGAGCACCACGTTCGGGAACTGCGCGATGACGCCGATGGCGCGGAAGGCTTTGTTGCTGTCGTAGGGCAGCTTGGGATAGAGCGCCGGATTGACCGCGAACGATGAGGCGTCGAGCATGAGCGTATGGCCATCGGCCGGGGCCTTGGCCACGAAGGACGCCCCGATCTGGCCGCCGGCGCCGGGGCGGTTGTCCACGATCACGCTCTGGCCCAGCGCTTCACCCAGTTTGGGCGCGATCAGTCGGGCCATGGCGTCGGCGCCGCCACCGGGCGGGTAGGTCACGACCAGCGTGATGGGTTTCGTGGGCCACGCTGCCGGCTGGGCGCCAGCTTGCGCAGTGGCCACGAAGCAGAGGGCGGCGATGCCGGCGGCGCGCGCCAGCGAAGAGATGCGGGGCTGCATGGGATATCTCCGGAAGAAGGGTGAGGCGCTCATCGCACGTGCGCGGTGTATTCGAAGTCGAACGCATCACCGAGGGTGACGCGAAGCTCGATGCATCGGCCGGTGAGGTCATATGCACGGCGCCGGACACGCACGCAGGGATGGCCCTTCGTCAGGCTCAGCCGCCGCGCCTGCGATGCGCTCAAGGTGCCAAAGCTCAGCTGATCTTCGGCCTGGTGGACGACGACCCCGCAGCGTTGCTGGTAGGCGGGGTAGAGAAGATCGCCCCAATCCGCCGGATCCGAGCTGGCGAGCGGCTCGAACAAGGGCAGCGGCAGCAGGATCGACTCCAGAAGGCACGGCTGCCCGGCGATGCTGCGCAGGCGCTCCAGTGCCAGCACGGGCGCCGCTTCGTCGATTCCCAGGGCCTGCGCGGTCGCGGCATCGGCGGGGACCTGCTTGCGACCCAGGATGCGCGAAGTCGGCGTCAGGGATGAGTCGACATGGCGAAAGCGGAAGAAACGCAGCATGGATGCGCCGCCGATGCCGGCTTTCACGAACGTGCCCTTGCCGTGCCGGCGCTCGAGCAGCCCCTGATCGACCAGCAGCGCGATCGCCTGGCGCATGGTGCCCAACGCCACGCCGTAGTTGCGCGCCAGATCGGTTTCCGCGGCGAGGGCTTGCCCTGGCTCCCATTGCCCTTGCAGGATGCGCGCGCGCAGGTCCGTCGCCAGCTCTGCATAGCGGCTCAGGCCGGGAACGGACGCAGGGGCGACAGGATTCGCATGGACGCTGGTTTTTGGCATCAACTAGACCTCTAGAGGACTATAATGTAGCGGATGGAATCCGCATCGTCAAAGGGTCTCTTGATCGACACCCATTTCCACGTCTTTGCGGCCGCCGAGGCTTGCCTAGGCGCGCGCTATGTGCCGGCCTATGACGCGGATTTCCAGGCCTGGCGGGCCGCCGCGAACTCGGTGGGGGTTGGCCGTGGCGTGATCGTTCAACCCAGCTTCCTGGGCGCCGACAACACCCGTCTGTGCGCGGAGCTGAGCGAGCACTCCGACACCCTGCGCGGCGTCGCGGTGATCGACCCCACCTGGGCGCCGGCCCGCCTGCGCCATCTCCACGCCTGCGGCGTGCGCGGCATCCGCCTTAATCTGTCAGGCGCTTCCCACGAACTGAGCGCATGGCGCCATGCCGCCGCGATCTGGGACGTGATGTTCCAGCTGGGCTGGCACGTCGAAGTTCACACGGACATCGGCGGTCTTCCTCATGTGCTGCCGCAGTTGCCAGAGGCCATGCCGCTGGTGGTCGACCACATGGCCAAGCCCGCTGCAGCCTCGACGTCGGACGCGACGATCGCAGGGCTGAAGGCTCGCGCCCGTCAAAGCCGGGTGCATGTGAAGTTGAGCGGAGCCTATCGCCTGGGAGGGCAAGACCCCGGCGCGGTCGCCAGGGTGCTGCGTGACGAACTCGGGCCCCGCAGCCTGTTGTGGGGCAGCGACTGGCCCTGCACCAACCACGAAGCTTTCGCCGACTATCCACGCCTGCTTGCGGCGGTGTACGACTGGGTGGGAGCGGAAGCGGCGATACAGGCGCTCACCGGCAATCCCCACGCCCTCTACTGGGCCCGGCCCGATAGGGGTTGACGCGTCGTGCGGCTATATTGCTTGCCGTGTCAAGAACAAGCCAAAGCCAGGGCAGCCTGGCCAGCCGCATCGTCCAGCGTGGCCGTGAAGAGCGCCTCGCGCAGGCGGCCGGCGGACTCACCTTCGCGACGTTGATGTCCATGGTGCCGCTGCTGGCGGTGAGCTTTGCCCTGTTCGCGCGCATCCCGGCGCTGCGCCGGGCAGGTGAAGCAATTCGCGAGCACCTGCTGCGCGGCCTGTTGCCCGCCGACATCACCAAGGCGGTGCTGAAGCACCTGTCGCAATTCACGGGCAATGCCAGCGGGCTCACGCTGGTGGGCTCCGGCGTGCTGCTGGTGTCGGCGCTGGCGCTGCTCCTGAGCGTGGAGAACACATTGAACCGGATCTGGCAGGCGAAGAACCCGCGCCCCGTGCTGCGCCGGCTGGCCCTGTACATGGCCATGCTGCTCACCGGGCCTGCGATCATCGGTTCGAGCCTGTGGGCCACGTCCTATCTGCTGGCCGCTTCCGGCAGCCTGGTGGGCGCGCGGCCCGCCTGGCTGCTGCATGTCCTGACCGTGGGGCCTGTCGTCCTCGCCGCTGCGGGCTTCGCGTGTTTATTTCGCTTCGTCCCGCACACCGCCGTTCGGTGGCGCGATGCGATCGCTGGCGGCCTGCTCGCCGGGCTCGCCTTCGAACTCGGCAAGCGCGGCTTCGCGATCTACCTCGCCAACGTGCCCACATACCGCACGATCTACGGAGCTTTCGCGCCACTGCTGGCCTTCCTGGTGTGGGTGTACTACTCGTGGTTCATCACGCTGGGTGCGGCACTGGTCGGCGCCAGCCTGCCGCGGGGTGGCGCGCGCGCGCAGCGCCGGCTGTCGCGCGCGTAGCTGGAAACTGGACACGGGACTCACCGCTGCATGGTCATCGACCTCATCGACGGCACCTACGAGTTGTTTCGGCACTTTTACGGGCTGCGCCGGTTCACGAAAGGCCAGGACAGGCCATTCGGCGCGATCGTCGGCGTACTGAACGGCGTTCTGGAGATGATCGAAAACGACGTCACGCATGTCGGCGTGGCGACCGACCACGTCATCGAGTCGTTTCGCAACCGCCTGTGGTCCGGCTACAAGACCGGTGAGGGCATCGAGCCCGCGCTGCTCGCGCAGTTCCACCCGTTGGAGGAGGGGCTTGCAGCGATGGGTGTCGCAGTCTGGCCGATGATCGAGCTGGAGGCGGATGACGCGCTGGCATCGGCCGCGCGAGCCGCGGATGAAGACAATCGGGTGGAGATGGTTCGCATCTGGACGCCCGACAAGGACCTGGCCCAGTGTGTTCGCGACGACCGTGTGCTGCAGGTCGATCGAAAGGCAAAGAAGATTCGCGGCGCGAAGGACATCAGGGAGAAGTTCGGTGTGGAACCCGCGTTGATCCCGGACTTTCTCGCGCTGGTGGGCGATGCTTCCGATGGGTACCCCGGCATCAAGGGGATCGGGGCCGTCGGCGCGGCGCGGCTGTTGAATCAGTACGGACCGATCGAACGGTTCCCGCCCGGTGTACTGGGCGATCAGCTCGAAGCCGCGATGCTATTCAAGCGGCTCGCGACACTCAAGACCGATGCGAAGCTGTTCCAGGATGTCGAAGAGTTGCGATGGCGAGGACCCACGCACGCCTTCGGCGCATGGGCTGAGAGCATTGCGGCGCCCAATCTACTGAAGCGCGCGCTCAATACGCAGGCGAAGTTGGGCGAGACCTGAGGGCCAGGTGCGTCAGCTGCTCAGCCCAAGGCCACACGACGCCGCCAGGGCAGGCGCGCATCCGCTTCATAGTCTGCAACCACCCAGGTTCGGCTGATGTGCTCGGCCGCTTCGGCGAGGAAGTCGCGGACGACGGCGGCTGAAGCCGCGTCGAGCGCGGCGTATGGCTGGTCGAGGCAGGTGACCGTCGCGCCACTGGCCAGCAGCCCCGCCAGGGCGACCTTCCGCCGGCTACCGGTCGAGAGCATGGACAGCGTCTTGCCGAGATGGGGGGCCAGGCCCAGCGCATCGATGAGGTCCTGCTGCAGCGGCGCATCCCAAAGCGGGCAGCGCTGCCGCAGCGCATCCCAGACCTGAGGCGGGGTTTGGTCATCCTGCCCAGGCAGGGACAGGTCGAGCCACAGGGCAGCGGGATTGTTGCCCAGGCCGCGCAGCAAGCTGGTCTTGCCTGCGCCTTCGTCGCCCGTGACCGCGACGAGGCCCGGTGGCAAGGGAAGCAGATCGCCGGTGCGAGTCACGGGTGCCAACGTGAGACCGCGCGCGGTGTCTGCGCTGAGTTGCTTCCAGCCAACGCGTAGGACAGTTGATTCGCCGCGCGGATGACGCTTTTGGCGTGCTTCATCAGCGTCGCCTTCGGAAGGCGCGCGCTCGGCCCGGAAATGCAGATCGATCCCAGCAGCCGCCAGTTGAGCCCGAACACCGGCGCCGCAACACTCGCCACCTCGGCCTCGCGCTCGCCCAGGGACATGTGAAAACCCTTTTCGCGGATGGACTCGTACGGTTCCCCCGCCGCGCCGCTGAAGGCGAGGATCACACGTCCCGGTGCGCCCTTGTTCAACGGCAGCCGTTCTCCGATGCGCACGTTGTGCCGCACCGAACGCGGCCCCTCGACGCGTGCCACGCATGAGCGGATGTCGCCTTCACGCACGTAGAACGACGCGCTCTCGCCAGTCGCCTTCACCAACTCGTGCAACGCCGGCTCGACGACGTTGTTGACGTCGAACCCGGCCTGGTAGCGCGCCCCGAGCCAGCCTGCGGCCGGGCCCAGCCGCCACTGGCCGCCATCGGCCTGCACCATGTATTGCGACAACGCCAGCGTGCGGGCCAGCCGCAGCGCCGTGCTCTTGTGCATGTGCGCGCGACGGCTCAATTCGGCCAGCGAAAGTGTGGATTCGCCCACCTCGAAAGCCTCCATCAGCGAGAGCGCGCGCGTCACCGCGACGACGCCGCCGCCACCATCACTACCGCCTATCGGCTCATCCGCTGTGTCATTTCGCATGTTGCACCATGGTTCACTGTATGCAACGGTATTGTACGGTGTGGAACGCGCAACTACAGTTGCGACCATACCGCGCTTTCTTGCGGAACCCCTGGAGACATACCTCATGAAGCTTTCCCGCCGATCCTCGCTGGCCATTGTCCTGGCCTGCACGTTCGCTACCGGCGCCATCGCGCAGGCCTGGCCCGCGAAGCCCATCCGCCTCGTCGTGCCGTTTCCGGCCGGCGGCGGCACGGACATCATCGCCCGCGAAGTTGCCAACAAGGTCGCGAACTCGGGGTACACCTTCGTTGTCGACAACAAGCCCGGTTCGGGCGGCAACCTCGGAGTGGACGCGACGGCGAAGGCGCCGGCTGACGGCTACACCCTGGTGCTCGGCCAGACCAGCAACCTGGCGATCAACCCGACCCTCTTTGCCAAGCTTCCGTACGACCCGGTGAAGGACCTCACGCCGGTGAGCCTGGTGGCCAGTGCGCCGCTGGTCATGGTGGTCGCGGCGGATTCGCCGTACAAGACACTCGCCGACGTTGTCGCGACAGCCAAGGCCAAACCCGGCTTCCTGAACTTCGCGACATCCGGCAATGGCACGGTCGCGCACCTGGCGACGGAATCGTTCCAGAAGGCGGCCAACGTCAAGCTGACGCACGTGCCCTACAAGGGGGCGGCGCAGGGTGCCACCGACCTGATCGGGGGCCAGGTGCAGCTTTACGTGTCTTCCATCCCCACGCTCATCGGGCACATCAAGGGCGGAAAGATGCGCGCGATCGCCGTCACCTCGGCCAAGCGTGCGGACGACCTGCCGCAAGTGCCGACGATCGCGGAGTCCGGCTACAAGGGCTTCGAAGCGGTCACCTGGTTCGGCATCGCCGGCCCGGCGAACCTGCCCAAGGAGATCGTCGCCAAGCTCAACGCCGACATCAACAAGGCCCTGCAGACGCCGGAGCTGCAGAAAAAACTTGGCGACCAGGGCGCCGACGTGGCGGGCAGCACGCCCGAGCAGTTCGCCAAACTGATCCGCGACGACATCGCCCGCTGGGGCAAGATCGTCAAGGAATCCGGCGCGAAGGTGGACTGAACATGACTCAGGACATCATTCGCGAATTCGATCGGGTGCCACAGAGCGTGGTTCGACAGGCATCCGTGTTCCAGCCCGCCATCCTGGCCGATGTAGCCGGGCGGCGCGGGGCCATGCATGGGCGCATCCAGGCCCTTCGCCCGCGCATGAAAGTCGCGGGCACGGCCTTCACCGTCGAGGTGCGCCCCGGCGACAACCTGATGATCCACGCCGCCATGTCGCTGGCCAAGCCCGGCGACGTGCTGGTGATCGACGGAAAGGCCGATCTCACGTCCGCGCTCATGGGCACCATCATGATGACCGCGTGCAAGCGGTTGGGCATCGCAGGTGTCATTGTCGATGGCGCGGTGCGCGACACGCTTGAGATCGACGAGATGGATTTCCCGGTGTTCGCCGCCGGCTTCAACCCCAACGGCCCGACCAAGAACTGCCCCGGTCGCATCGGACACCCCGTGACGGTCGGTGGCGTCACGGTGCATCCCGGTGACTTCATCATCGGTGACGCGGACGGCGTTGTGGTGGTCGAGCGCGAGAAGATCGAATCCTTGCTGGCCGCGGCTGAGAAAAAGGTGGCCGATGAAAGCGCGCGCATCGCGGCGATCAAGCGCGGCGACACAGCCGCCAAATGGCTGGCCGCCGCACTTCGCACCGCGGGCGTCCTCAAGGAAGGTGAATCGCTGTGAGCGAACGGAAACCTGTCGTCCTGGTCACCGCCGCGGACCTGGCGCCCGAAGCCCTGGCGCTGCTGACGGACTACGAAGTTGTTTACGCGGGCAAGACTCCGAGCGAGCACGACATCGTCGCGCTGTGCGGGCAACACGACCCGGTCGCCATCATCGTGCGCTACGGCAAGGTGGGCGCGTCCGCGATCGCGGCGGCTCCCTCACTTCGCGTGATTTCCAAGCACGGCAGCGGCACGGACACCATCGACAAGGTGGCGGCGGCCGCGCGTGGCGTCGAAGTCCGGGCTGCTGTCGGCGCCAACGCCGCGGCCGTCGCCGAACAGGCCCTGGCGCTGATGCTGGCTTGCGCAAAATCGGTTCCCACGCTGGACGCCCGCATGCGCTCAGGGCATTGGGACAAGTCCACGCACAAGAGCCTGGAACTTCATGGCCGCACTGTCGGCCTCGTGGGCCTCGGGGCGATCGGCGTGCGCTTTGCGCGCATGGCGACATCGTTGGGGATGAACGTGCTGGGGTTCGATCCCTACGCAAAGGAACTGCCGGATTTCGTGAGGCGAGCCAGCCTGGACACGCTGTGGCGTGAATCCGATGTGATCTCGCTGCACTGCCCGCTGACGGAAGAAAACCGCAACCTGCTCGACGCCGGGACGCTGGGGAAATGCAAGCGCGGTGTAATCGTGGTCAACACCGCGCGCGGCGGGCTCGTCGACGAAGACGCGTTGCTTGCAGCCGTGCGAAGCGGGCAAGTCCGCGCCGCGGGGCTCGACAGCTTCGCGGTGGAACCGATGATTCAGGGCCACCCCTTCCAGAACGAGGCGGGGATCATCCTGAGTCCGCACATTGGCGGCGTGACGAGCGACGCCTACGTCAATATGGGCGTTGCCGCCGTTCGCAACCTTCGCAGCGTGATCGAAGGCGTGCCGGCCGAAGCCTTCGCCTGACTCGCCGCTCAGGCGACCCGCCCGAACCAGAGCACCGACAGTGCTGCAGCTGACAGCGCCAGCACTGCCGACATCAACGACAGCAGGCCCGTGAGCTCGGTCTCGCGAGCGTGCACCTGCATCCGTGAGCCGAGGTTTTCGTAGACGCTGCGCAGCATTTCCGCCGTGCCGGCGTGGTGGTACTCGCCGCCGGTCATCCGCGCCACTTCGCGAAGAGTAGGCTCGTCGAGCTGCATGTAGATGGACATGTACTCCGCGCCTTCCACCGTGCCCAGCCCGACGACGTAAATGCGGACACCGCGGTCCGCGGCCATCTTCGCGGCCTCCAGCGTGTCTATCCCAGTGGTTCGACGGCCGTCGCTCAGCAGGATGATCGCGGCGGAGTCGTACGAGCCGGGCGCCACGGGCGTGATCTGTTTGGGCGGCGTCTTGGCCTGGTCGTCCAGGCTGCGCCCGCGGCGAATTCTGCCGAACGTCATCTCGCCCACGTCGATGCCTTGATCTGGAAAGAGCTCCGCCAGCGACTGCACGATGGCGTCGCCCACCGCCGTGCCCCATTGCATCTGAAAGGCGTCGACGGCCGCGACCAGGGACGCGCGGTCGAGTGTCGCCCGTTGGGCGACCTGGCTACTGCCGGCGAAGGTGACAAGTCCGACTTCGATCTCCTTGGGCAAGTCACGCAGGAACGACTTCGCCGCGTCCTGCGCGGCTTCCATCCGGGTTGGCTTGACGTCGCTGACCCGCATGCTGAGCGACACGTCCATGGCCAGAATGATCGTGGAGCGTGCCCACGGCAGGGGCACCCGCGCCACCGGACGTCCCGCGGCAAAGAGCAGCACCGTGCAAGACAGCAGGAGCAGCGCGGGCGGAACGTGCCGCCGCCAGTGCCGGGGAGCTGCCGCCGCGCGCACGACGCCCAGGCTGCTGTAACGCACGGCCGGCTTGCCCCGGCGGCGAAGCAGCCACACGTACAACACCGGCAGCAGCGGAAGCGCCAGCATCAACCAGACGGACTGGGGCCACAGGAAGAACATCGCGCGGCGCTTGCAAGCAAAGCAATATCGTGCACGGGAAGCGTCCGATTGGCAACGGGCACGCAGTAGGCAATTGCCTACATCGTTACGCGGCAAACGGCATCCCGTCGCGCAGCTCGAGGGCCTTAACGTAAGTGATCAGCAACCGGCCGATGCGCGCCCTGTCCGTGGAGACTGCGGCGATGCCGGCCACAACCCAAGGAGATATTCAATGACTGATCGCAAACGCGACCTTACGAACGACACGGATCGACCCGTCGCCAAAGCCGGTGTAGGTGCGGCCGTCGGCGGTGTGGCGGGCGGCGTCGCCGGTGGAGCCGCAGCCGGTGCCGCGGCCGGTGGCATGACAGGCCCGGTGGGTGCGGTGGTTGGCGCTGCCGTTGGCGCCGTAGTGGGCGCCATCGCCGGGCGCAAGGTCGATCCCGCGGTGGAAGATTCCTATTGGCGAGACAACTATTCGAGCCGCCCGTACGTGACCGCGGGCTCGAGCTATGACGAGTACGCGCCTGCCTACCGCTATGGCGCGGATGCCTACTCCAAATACCCGGGCCGGTCCTTCGACGAACTCGAGCCGGAGCTGAGCCGTGACTGGGACACCACGCGCGGCAATTCTTCGCTGGAGTGGGAGCGCGCCAAGCACGCAACGCGCGATGCATGGCAGCGCGTCAGCAACGCCGTCGAGAGGGCCGTGCCGGGCGATTCGGACAGGGACGGCCGTTAAGCTTCGCGCGAAATAAACTCTCTGCTGAATGAGCCGGCTCGGCGGGCCGGCTCGGCTGGCCCGGGATTTCACGCAAGCGCCAGCGCACGGTCCCCGGCCAGCAAATGGTGCAGGTAAGGCAACTGCTGCAGCGCGGCCTGCTCGCCCTCGTCGATGATGTAGGCTAATTTGTCCGTAGCGTATCCCCCGACCCGGTGCCTGAACTCGGGGAACACGATGATCATTTCAGCGTGGTGAGCCGCACCGTGAAAGGCGAGCTTGGCACGCAGCAGGTTGTTGGCGAGGATCGCGTTCAGCTGTAGCACCGAGCGCCCGGCGCTCTCGACTCGCTCCTGCAGCGGCCGCTCGAATCCGACCGCAACGATGACGCGCGCCCCGTGCTTGATCGCAACGCTTACCGGCAGCGGATCGGCGAGCAAGCCTTCCACCAGAAGCCGCGCCCCCACGCGCTGCGGGGCCACGGCCGGCGGCAACGCCAGGCTGGCGCGCAGGCCCGCCACCAAAGGGCCTTTGGTCAGTTCCACAAGTTCACCCGTCGCGAAGTCGGTGGAGGTCAGGTGCAGCGGCAGCACAGCCGCTTCAATGCACTTGTCGCCGAATGCCGCAGCCAAGTGGCGCAGTGGGAAGCGAATGTCGTGGAGCTCGAACCCGGCAGCGGCCTTGGTTGCGAATAGACGCGGAGCAACCGCGCGTAACATCCCAAACATGCTGCGCCGCGCGGTGAGTTCACGCTTCCACAGGCGCATCGCCACCGCTTTCGACTCATCGATTGTGTAGCCGAAAGCGACAAGCGCGGCAAAAACGGCCCCCGCGCTGCAGCCAACGACGCGCTCGATGCCGATGCCGGCATCGGCCAACGCCTTGACCACCCCCAACGCCGCGGCGCATCGGGCGCCACCTGCGCCAATGACCAGCGTGACCTGCGGCGAGTCGGGGCCGGGGGGCCCAGAGGTGGGGAGCGGTGCAGGCATCGCGTGGGCCCGTTCAGTTTCGGTAACTGGCAACCGCGGCCTCGACATCGGCGAATATCTGGATGATCCCGGTGAAACCCGCGAGCGCCAGCACGCGCTCGACCTGGGGCTGCAGTCCCGCGATGCGCAGGTCTCCGCCCTTGCGGCGGCTGTCGTTGACGGCGCCCAGTAGAGAGCGCAGGCCGGCGCTACTGGTGTAGTTGACGCGGGAGAAGTCGGCCACCAGGCGCACGCGGCCCCCGGCGATCGGCTCCGCGATGCTGGCGCTCAGTTGCTCGGCGGTCAGCCCGTCGACGCTGCCGGTGATCTTGACGACCGTGGCGTTGTCGCATTCGGTTAGGGTGACTTCCACTCAGGACCTCCGTTGGCAAAAAAAATCTGGCGATGCCGGCGCCGCTTTGTGACAGGCGGCATCGCCGCTACACTGCGGCTCTCTGCTTTTCCAGCGTGACCGCCGCGCCGATGCCCGACAAGTCCCTGCCCGCCGTGTTCGTCCGCCGCGCCCGTGCGGAAGACGAGCAGTGCATGCGCGGCTTCGTGCAGCAATTGAGCGGCGCGTCGCGGCGCAACCGCTTCCACGGCGCCGTGAGCGCGGATGCACCGCAGCTGCTGGATGCCCTGCTCGGCGCCGCCGGCGAACTTCATGCTGCCTGGGTGGCCTGCATCTGGGGCCCCAACGGCGAGCAGATTGTCGGCGAGGGCGGCTGGCACGTGATCGATGAGAAGCAACGCCGTGCCGAGCTGGGTGTGAGTGTGCTCGACACCTGGCAGGGATCTGGCGTGGCGCACATTCTGATGGCCAAGCTGATCGACGGCGCGCGCGACGCCGGCGTGCGCGAGCTCTACGGCGACGTCCTTGAAACGAACGCGCGCATGGTCGCTTTCATGGAGAAGCACGGCATGCAACCCAGCGCGGACTGGCCCTGGGATTCGGGCGGCGCGGTCCGCATGGAGCGGAAGCTGTCCTGATCGCATTTCAGGCCGCCGGCGAAACGGTGGCTGGATCGGACGCGCCGCCTTGGCGTCCCGGTGAAGTCCCTGCCGCGGCGGGGGCGCGCGCGTCGAGAGGCAAGCGCACCGTGAAGATGCTGCCGCGCTCCGGTTCACTCGACACCGCGATATCGCCGCCCATCATCTGCGCGAAGTGCTTGCTGATGGTCAGGCCCAGCCCGGTGCCGCCGTACTTTCGGGTGGTGGAGGCGTCGGCCTGGGTGAAGGGTTGGAACAGGCGCCCCAGCTGTTCATCGGTCATTCCGATGCCGGAGTCGTGCACGGCCAGTACCACCTCGTCCTTGACGGCCTCGAGCGCCACGTTGACGGTGATCGTGCCGCGCTCGGTGAACTTGCACGCGTTGGAAAGTAGGTTCAACAGGATCTGGCGTAGCTTGGTCTGGTCGGTGTGCATGCCGATCGCGTCCTGGGCAATCTGCAGTTCAAGCCGGTTCCCGTTGGCGGCAATCACGGGCGCGAGGCTGTCGGCCACCCCCCTGAGCATGGGCTTGAGCTCGAAGCTCTCGAGGAACAGGTCCATCTTGCCCGCCTCGATCTTCGACAGGTCCAGGATCTCGTTGATCAGCGAAAGAAGGTGCTTGCCCGAGCCGCGAATGCGCTCAAGATCCTGCACGAAGTCTTCGCGCCCGATGTCTTGCGCCTGCTCGGCCAGCATTTCCGAATAACCGATGATCGCGTTCAGGGGCGTGCGCAATTCATGGCTCATGTTGGCAAGGAACTGCGACTTGGTCTGGTTCGCCGCCTCGGCAATTTCCTTGGCTTCGTTCAGCTCGCGGCCGCGCTGTTCCAGCAGCAGGCTTTTTTCGAGGATTTCGGCGTTCTGCTGTCGAGTCTGCTGGATACCGTGAACCACCCGCTTCGACTGCGCGTACGACAGATAGGCAAAAGTCAGCATGAAGCAGACCAACATGGCGCTGCTCAGCAGCGAGACGCTCAGGCTGGAATCGGGCTGCACATGAAAGCCGACGACGCTGGTCGACAGTAACATCCCGAAAAGCATCAGCGCAACCCCGCGTACTGCATGCATCGGCCCGCCCACGCTCAGCAGCCCACCGACGAGGCCGACAAAGATGGCCGTGCTGGGCCAAATGCTGAAATTCAGTACAGGCACCCAGGCGCCGATCATCAAGCCATCGATCAAGAGATTGCGCAGTTCGGTCGCCTTGGGAGTCTTGCTGCGCCGCGCCACGAAGTAGGCGATGTGTGGCCAAACCAAGGCATATGCCACAAGCATGACCAGCACGGGTGCAGTGAGGCCTGCCTGATAGAGGTGCAGCACCACCACCAGCAAGAAACCCGGGAAAGTCACCACACGCGTCACGAAATCGATCCGTACGATGGGATGGAGCGCGGGCCCCGGCGAGATGGTCTGGTTCACGATGCGGACTCCGGCAGTGGCGCATGCGCCAGGGGCAGCACAGCGGTGAAGACAGTGCCGACATTGGGGGTGCTCTCCACGCTGAGGCTTCCTCCTAACATCTCGCAGTAGCGTTTGGTCAGCGTGAGTCCCAGGGCGGCGCCGCCGTGCTTGCGCGTGCTGGAGGCATCGGCCTGGGTGAACGGCTGGAAGAGCCGCGCCAGATGTTCGCCGCTCATGCCGATGCCGGTGTCGCTGACGCGAAAGAGCAGGCTCTTGCCATCGTTCGAAGGCTGCACGTCCAGTTGCACGACCCCTGCCTCCGTGAACTTGAGCCCGTTCCCGAGCAGGTTCATCAGGACCTGCCGCAGCTTCACCGGGTCGGTGACCATCAGGCCGACCTGGGGTGCGCACTGGACTTCCAGAGTGTTGCGGTTCTTGCGAGCCAGGCCCGACAGGCCGACCGCGGCTTCCTGGGCGAGGGTGGGCACGTCGACCTCTTCCAAGGTGACATTTGTCTTGCCGGCTTCGAGCCGTGCGAGTTCGAGCACCTCATTGATCAGGCCCAGCAGGTGCTGGCCGGCCGTCCTGATTTTTCCCAGATCGGCCTGGCGAGTTTCGGTGTCGGCGTCCGGCTCTTCAATCAGCATCTCCGCATAGCCGATCACGGCATTCAGCGGCGTTTTGAGCTCGTGGCTCATGTTGGCGAGGAACTGTGACTTGGCCACGCTCGCGGCCTCGGCCTCCTCTTTGGCGCGCGCGAGTTGCGTGGACCGCTCCTGCAGCTGCTGGATCGAGTCGCGTGCGAGCCTCACCGCCGCACTGGAACGATCGCGCAGTCTCTGGGCGTTGAGACCGCTCATGAGGATGTACAAGCCGGACAGGTAGAGGAGCAAGGTGACTGCCAGCGCACGGGCCCAGTCCACCGCCACCGCGTCCACTCCGGCCTGGTAGGCCAGCATCGTCACATAGCACAGCGGCGCCAGGTGCGCGAACACCGCGGCGCGGCGAAAGCTCACGAAGCTCTGGTCGGCCACTCGAAGCGCGAGCAGGAAGAACAGCCAGCTCGTGTGACCGCCCGAGACGTACACGGCGCCGGTCCAAAGCAGAAGATCGGTCGTGAAGAACAGCAGGCCCAGGTCAATGACCTTGACGCGATCGAACCAACGGGCCAAGGCCCACCACGAGCCCACGCAGTAGAGTTCGGCGATCACGGCGTAGATGATCATCGGCCGCCAAGCTGCAGCCTCCTTGGTCATCAGCAGGTTGTGGCCGATCATCACGATGATCATCAGCTGGAAGCCGACCAGCCTCACCAGCGGAAAGGCGACCACGTTCATATCACGCCGCCGGCGCGCGGTCTGACGCGCGGCCTCCTGGGGATCGACAAGGATCCGCTGGTCCAGCGGCGGCCCGGCGCGGCGCGCGCCACGCCATGGAGCGCCCTCGGTCATGAAGCGTTTCAGCCGGCCTGCATTATTCACGGCGCACTGCCAGCAGGGTGATGTCGTCAAAGTGGGGGCCGTCCTGCACGTAGTCGGCGAGCGCCGACTCGATGCGGTCCAGCACCGCCGCCGCGGTCGTGTTCGAGTGCGGGTACAGCAGCGTCAGGAGCCGGGACTCGCCGAACATCTGAGCGTCGATGCCGCGCGCATCGGTCACGCCATCGGTGAATGCAAGCAGCATCGCCCCCGGTTCGAGCGCGGTGGAAGCGGCCCGGAACTGAAGTCCGGCCTGCAGGCCGACTGCCGGGCCGCTGGGAGCGAGCCGTCGCGGCGTTTGCGAGCCGGGCTCCAGCAGGAACGGCGGATCGTGGCCGGCGTTGACGTAGTGCATGGCACCGGTCGACGGCGTCAGCACGGCAAAGAAAAGCGTCGCGAACATGTTCGCCCTGCTGTGCGTCTGGGCGATGTAGTCGTTGATGCTCGCGAGCGTTCGCACGAGAACCGCCGTCGGCTCTGCTTCGGTGCAGTTCTGCGCGGCCAGTACACGCAGGAGGCTGCGGAACAGCGCCATGAACAAAGCCGCGCCCACGCCCTTGTCGCAGACATCCGCAACCACCAGGCCGAGCCGTCCGTCGGGCAACTCGAACGCATCGTAGAAATCGCCGGCGACCTGGCGGGCAGGCTGGAACCGCGCCGCCAGTTCCCAACCCGCGATCGACGGCAGGTTTTCGGGCAGGAAGCTGCGCTGGATGTCGCGCCCGATCGCGAGTTCGCGCTCCAGGCTCTTGGCATAGACCTGCTCGCGGTCGCGCAGGCGCTTCTTGGCAAGCGCCGAGTCGACGCGGGCGCGCAGGATTGCCGGATTGAACGGCTTGGGCAGGTGATCCTCCGCGCCCATCTCGATACAGCGGGCGATACTTTCAATATCGTCCACGGCCGTGATCATGATGACGGGGATGTGGCAAAGCGCCGGGTCCGCCTTGAGCCGCTCCAGCAGGTCATAGCCGTTCATCACGGGCATCATGATGTCCAGCAGGATCAGGTCGAACGGCTGCGCCAGGATCGACTCGAGCGCCTGCTGCCCGTTCTCCGCCAGGTCCACATGGAACCCCTGGCGCTGCAGCCGGCGGGACAGCATGTCCCGGTTCATCTCGTTGTCATCGACGACCAGCAGCCGATGCTGCTGGCCGTTGGGCGTGACGGTCAGTGGCCCGTCCAACTCAGGCAGCCTGCGCCGTGGCGCGGTTTTCCAGCAACCTGTGCAAGTAGGGCAACTGGGCCTCCGCGGCGCGCGCCCCCTCTTCGATCACGTAGGGAATCAGGTGTGTGTCGAACAGCCTCACCGGCCGGTCGAAATCCGGCATGATGGGAATGATCTCGGTGTGGTGGGCCAGGTTGTTGAAGGCGAAGTTGGCCCGTAGCAGGTTGTTGGTGTAGACGCTGGTCACGTGAAAGGCATAGCGCGAGGCGGAGCGGATCTGGTTGGGGTACGGGCTCTCGAAGCCCATGGTCAGGATGATGTCCGCCCCTTCCTGCATCGCCACGCCCACCGGCATCGGATCGGAAACGCAGCCGTCCAGCAGGCGCCGCCCGCCGATCTCCACGGGCAGCCAGACGTAAGGGATGGCGGTGCTGGCCCGTATGGATTCGGCGATGCTGCCTTCTTTCAGCACGACGCGCTCGCCATTCATCAGGTCGGTGGCGACGATGAACAGCGGCAGCCTGGTGTCGGCGAACGTCACATCGCCGAAGCCACGGCGAAGAGCGCGTTTGATCGGGCCGTCGTCGAGCATCGCAAAGCCGCCATCGAAGCCGAATAACTTCGGCATGAAGGCGCTCAGCAGCCCTCTCCAGTTGGTCTTGCTGCTGATTTCCGATGTCCAGAGTTTCTGGGTGAGCGCCGTGCTTTCGTCCACGGTGTGGCCGATCGCCATGCTGGCCGCGTAGATGCTGCCGCCGCTGGCTCCGACCACCATGTCGAGCTCGATCCCCTCGCGCTGCAAGACCCTCCACAGCCCGAGTGCGGCGGCGCATTTGACGCTGCCGGCGCCGATCACGAGCGCCACGCGTTTTTTTTGCCCTGTCTTGTTGGTCATTGCGGATCCTGGGATGAGATGTTCAGGCCGAATAGCTCGCGACCGCGCCATCGACGTCGGCAAAGACCTTCAGGATGCTGGTAAAGCCACTCAGCTCCAGGATTTTCAGGACCGGCGCATGCACGGCCGCCAGGCGCAGGTCGCCTCCGCCGCTGCGAGCGTCACGCAGCACGGCAAGCATGGCGCGCAGGCCCGCGCTGCTGGTGTAGGTCACGCCGGACAGGTCAGCGACCAGGCGAACATGGCCTTCGCCTACGCGTGCCTGCAGCTCCTTCAGCAGCGTCTCGGCGGTGAGCCCGTCCACATTGCCGATGATTCGCACGACCGTGGCGGACGCGCGGTATTCAACTTCTATCTCCAGCATTACAGACCTCTCATTCGCTTTTCGGGTGCGTTCGCAGCCGCTTGACCATCTCCAGCCGATTGCCCCCGCCCGCAACCTGTTCGTGCCTGACTTCATCCATCATCTGGCGTATCAGGTGCCATCCCAGTCTGCCTTCGCGCCGGCTCTGCCAATCCGACGTCAGGTCCGGCGGGGGCGCGTCCTCAGGCGAAAAAAAAGGAGCGCGATCCTCGATCCGAATGACGACCTGGGCGCCGTCGCAGCGCACCTCCAGCGATATCGGCCCGGCCTCCACGCCGGCATAGGCGTGATTGATGATGTTGGTACACGCCTCCTCGCCCGCCAGCCGCACCGCGAAGGCGGCTTCATCGTCAAGCCCGGCTTCCTTGCAAGTATCGTCCAGGAAGGCCAGCAACGTCCCGAGGCTGGAGGGAATCGCCAGGCAACTCATTTGCCTGGAAAGGTTCAACGCTTGTCCGCCCGCCCGAGACACTGCTCGATTTTTCCGAGCAGTCGGTCGAGCTCGATGGGTTTGGTGTCGAAATCGTCGCAGCCCGCATCCACCGCGCGCTGCCGGTCGCCCGACATGGCGTGCGCCGTCAACGCGATGATCGGGATATTTCGTGTGGCTTCCTCGGACTTGAGCTGGCGCGTGGCTTCCCAGCCGTCGATGACAGGCAGGCTCATGTCCATGAGAACCAGGTCGGGGTTGCGCTCACGCGCAGCGGCCAGGCCCTCGGCTCCGTCCGTGGCGATCAGGATGTCGTAGCCACGCCGCTGCAGGCGCCGCGACAGCATGTCGCGATTCATCTCGTTGTCTTCGACGATCAGAAGTGTGGGCACTGATGGGGCTGTGTGGGGTCGAGGCACTGTACATTTGAAACCGGAAAGTTGCAACGACGGTACCGATTTGAGCTCGTCAAGCGGACGTGCGCGTGCACGCTGTCGCAGCTCAGCTCATCCGGGCCCTCGTTAGCGGTACTAGAGGCCCGGCAATGGCAATGCCGTCTTGTACCTCACCTGCTTCAATGCAAAACTGCTCCTGATCTTCTCGATCCCCGGTATCGGCGTCAGCTGGTTCAAGATGAATTTCTCAAGCGCCCCAATATCCGCCACCGCGACTCTAATCAGATAGTCGCTGTCCCCCGTCATCAGGTAGCACTCCATCACCTCGTCGTGTTCGGCGATGCGGCGCTCGAATTCGGCCAGGCGCTCCTTGGCCTGTTCCTTCAGGCTGATGTTGATGAACACGTTCAGGCCCAAGCCGAGCGCCTTGGGGTTGGCCAGTGCAACGTAGCGGTCGATCACGCCGTTTGTTTCCAGCGCCTTCACGCGCGTAAGGCACGGTGACGGCGACAGGTGGACGCGCCTGGCCAGCTCTACGTTGGTCAGCGAGCTGTCTTGCTGCAGCTCAGCCAGGATTCTCAGGTCGACGATGTCCAGTTGCATGACGTGCTCTGCTGTTGAGGATTGGCGGCATCTTATGCCGGTGGAGGACGCCCCGCGACAGTCTGGCAATTTGGGGATTTCCCCGGACATCGCAATCGAAACCCCTACCCATAATGACCGCCATAGGCCCCAACAACAAAAGGAAAAACCCATGAAGATGAATTCAAGTTCCCGCGTCCTGGTGGCCAGCGGCATCGCCGCGGCCGTGCTCGCAGGATGTGCCACGATGAGCGGTCCGCCCACGACATTCTTCATCACCAGCACGAATCCCGCGAAAAGCGGCAACCTCGGTGGCCTTGCGGGTGCCGATGCAATCTGCGAACAGCTCGCCGCTGCCTCCGGGGTGGGCGGCCGCAACTGGCGTGCGTACCTCAGCACGCAAGCCGTGGGCGGCGCGCCGGTCGTGAACGCGCGGGATCGCATCGGCAAGGGGCCATGGACCAATGCCAAGGGCGTGGTCGTCGCACGCAACCTGGCCGAACTGCACGGCACCAACAACATCAACAAGGAAACCGCGCTCACCGAGAAGGGCGAGATCGTGCCCGCGCGACCCGACCCTGTGAACATCCACGACATCATGACCGGATCGCGGCCGGATGGGACCGCCATGCCGGCCGATCGCGATGCGACGTGCAGCAACTGGACCAGCAGCACCACGGGCGGCGCCATGGTGGGGCATCACAACAGAGACGGTACCAACCCCGACCCAGTGGCCAATGTGTCGTGGAACTCTTCGCACATCACGCCGGGCTGCGACATGCCGTCGCTGCAAAGGGTGGGCGGCGCGGGGTTGTTTTATTGCTTTGCGGCAAAGTGAGGGAATTCAGTTGCATGAAATGCTAAGCGGGTGAATGTTCGCGGCATTTTGTGCCGATGAGTTTGGCTTCTCGGCTATTTTCCGAAACCCTGTTTCGCGGCTTTTTGCCTACAGTGGAAGGCAACTGGAGCCTCCGACATGACCGACCTCAGCCTTACCCGCTTTCTTGCTGACGACAACACCGACATCGATCCGGTGGAAACCGCCGAATGGCGCGAAGCGCTGCTGTCGCTCGTGGCCACGCACGGCCCGGCGCGCGCGCGTTTCATCCTCGACGAGATCGCGGCGCTGGCGCGCAGCCCGCGTGTCGCGTGGTCGCCCGAGCTGGTCACGCCCTATGTCAACTCCATCGCGGTGGACCAGCAGCCGGCGTTTCCTGGCGACCTGGCCGTTGAGGAGCGCATGGGTTCGCTCATGCGCTGGAATGCGCTGGCGATGGTTGCGCGTGCGAACGCGGCATACGGCGAATTGGGTGGACACATCGCCAGCTATGCCAGCGCCGCCGACTTGTTCGAGGTCGGCTTCAACCACTTCTTCCGGGCGCGCAACGACAAGCAGGGCGGGGACCTGGTGTTCTTCCAGCCGCACAGCGCGCCGGGCGTTTACGCGCGTGCTTATCTGGAAGGGCGATTGACCGAGGCCGACCTCGCACATTACCGGCAAGAGATCACGGCGCCGCGCGATGGCGCGCGGGGCCTCTCCAGTTACCCGCACCCGTGGCTCATGCCGGACTTCTGGCAGTTCCCCACTGGCTCGATGGGCATCGGCCCGATCAGCTCGATCTACCACGCGCGCTTCATGCGTTACCTCACGCACCGCAATCTGTTGAACTGCCAAGACCGTAAGGTATGGGGCGTGTTCGGCGATGGCGAGATGGACGAGCCAGAGAGCATGAGCGCGCTCACGCTGGCCTCGCGCGAGAAGCTGGACAACCTGGTGTGGGTGGTCAACTGCAATCTGCAGCGGCTCGACGGCCCGGTGCGCGGCAACGGCCGCATCATCGACGAGCTCGAGAAGCTGTTCCGCGGGGCAGGATGGAATGTGATCAAGCTGGTGTGGGGCAGCGACTGGGATGGCCTTTTCGCGCGTGACACCACGGGCGCGCTGGCCCGCGCTTTCGCCAACACCGTGGACGGCCAGATGCAGACCTTTGCGGCCAAGGACGGCCGCTTCAATCGCGACAACTTCTTTGGACAGAACGAGGAGTTGAAGCACCTGGCCCAGGGAATGACCGACGAGCAGATCGACCGCTTGAAGCGCGGCGGCCATGACCTGGTGAAGATCCACGCCGCCTACGCCGCGGCAGCCTCGCATCGCGGCCAGCCCACCGTGATCCTTGCGCACACCAAGAAGGGCTATGGCATGGGTGCGGCAGGGCAAGGGAAGATGACCACGCACAGCCAGAAAAAACTGGACGATGCGGCTCTGCTCGAGTTCCGCAATCGCTTCAACCTGCCGCTCTCGGACGCGCAGGCGACCAACCTCGAATTCTTCAAACCGGCGGACGACAGCGCGGAGATGCGTTACCTTCACGCCCGTCGCGCGAAGCTGGGGGGCTACCTGCCCAAAAGGCAATCCACTTCGCCGGTAGTACCCGTGCCGGACCTGGCCTCGTATGCGTCCTTTGCCACGCAAGCGGCCGGCAAGGAGATGTCCACCACCATGGCTTTCGTGCGGCTGCTGGGCAACCTGCTGAAAGACAAAGAGCTGGGCCCGCGCATCGTGCCCATCGTGGCCGACGAGGCGCGCACCTTTGGCATGGCCAACCTGTTCAAGCAGGTGGGCATCTATTCGAGCGTGGGCCAGCGCTACGAGCCCGAAGACATCGGCTCGGTGCTGTCGTACCGCGAAGCGCTGGACGGGCAGATCCTGGAGGAGGGCATCAGCGAAGCCGGCGCCATCGCCAGCTGGACGGCCGCGGCCACCAGCTACAGCGTGCACGGCGTGCCCATGCTGCCGTTTTATATCTATTACTCGATGTTCGGCTTCCAGCGCGTGGGCGACGCGATCTGGGCCGCGGCGGACCAGCGCTCGCGCGGCTTCCTGTTGGGGGCGACATCCGGCCGCACGACGTTGGGCGGCGAGGGCCTGCAGCACCAGGACGGCACCAGCCATCTTGTCGCGGCGACCATTCCCAACTGCAAGGCGTATGACCCAGCTTTCGCGGGTGAGATGGCCGCGATCATCGACCAGGGCATGCGCGAAATGCTGGTGGAGCAGCAGGACGTGTTCTATTACGTGACGCTGATGAACGAGAACTACGCCCAGCCGGATTTGCCGGAGGGCGCGCAGGAAGGCGTGATCCGCGGGGCGTACAGATTCGGCAGCTACGGCGAGGGCCCGGCCAAGGTCACGCTGATGGGGTCGGGCGCGATCCTGACGGAAGTCATCAAGGCGGCTCAGCAGCTGGCGCTGGAAGGCGTGACGAGCGAGGTGATCAGTGTCACCAGCTGGAGCGAGCTGGCCCGAGATGGAGTCGGCTGCCAGCAGCGCGCCATGCGCGGCGAGGGCAACACCATGCCCTACCTGTACGGCCTGCTTGGCGCAGTCGCCAGTCCTGTCATCGCCGCGACCGACTACGTCCGCGCGGTGCCAGAGTCAGTGCGGGCGTTCCTGCCAGAAGGGCGGCCCTACCTCACACTGGGCACCGACGGTTTCGGCCGCAGCGACACGCGTGCTGCATTGAGGGAGTTCTTCGGCGTGGATGCCGCCCACATCGTCAAAGCCGCCCACCACGCGCTAGGTCGCCGTTAATATGCGCCCATGGCACTCAAATCCCGCTTCTGGGCCGACCTGACGACGCGCGAGTTCGCGCAGCTAGACGCCGCCAGGGCTGTAGCGGTGCTGCCACTGGGCGCGACCGAGCAGCATGGGCCGCACCTGCCGCTATCGGTGGACTACACGCTGGTGGATGGCGTCGTCGGCGCCTGCTTGCCGCAGCTGCCGGCCGACTTGCCGGTGCTCTTCCTTCCGACCCAGCAGGTGGGCTACAGCCCCGAGCATTCGCGCTTCCCCGGCACGCTGACACTGTCGTCGGCAACGGTGATGAACAACTGGATCGAGATCGGCGAATGCGTTGCACTTACCGGCGTCAAGAAGCTGCTTCTGCTCAACTCGCACGGCGGGCAAGTCAGTCTGATGGATATCGTGGCTCGCGAACTGCGCACGCACTACGACCTGATCGTGTACAGCTGCAGCTGGTGGAACCTGCCGCTCGGGGATGCTGTGACGGGGCTGTTCAGTGCGCAGGAACACCGGTTCGGCGTCCACGCCGGTGAGATCGAGACGTCGATGATGCTCGCGCTGCGCGCACAGCACGTGGACATGAGTCAGGCAAAGAACTTCAAGTCCACTTCGCAGGAGCGCGCGGCGACGTATCCGATCCTGGGCAACGGGCAGAGCGCCAAGCTGGGTTGGGCCATGCAGGATTACAACGAAGAGGGCGCGGCGGGCAACGCCGCCGCCGCGACGGCTGCAAAGGGCCGCGTGGTGCTCGAAGCGGCAGGCACGCAGCTGGCGCTGCTGCTGCAGGAGCTGTCCGCGCTGCCACTCTCCACAATCGTCGATTTGCCCTCGATCCTCTGAGCCGTTTGGCGCTTCATCGGCTGCGTCCTACGCCAGCTTGCGAGGGGGACGACAGCGCTACCGCGACCGGCCGCTAGGCTGGGGAAATCACCGGCACCTTGCCGGATTTCTTTAAAGGAGCGCGAGATGACCACAGTTGCTGACGTGATGACCCGGGGCGTGAGGACCCTGACCCCGACGGACTTCGTGTCCCAGGCCGCCCAGGCCATGGACGAACTCAATGTGGGCGTGATCCCTGTGTGCGACGGCGAAAAGCTGGTGGGCATGGTGACCGACCGCGACATCGTTGTGCGGGGCGTGGCACAGGATTGCGACATGAAGACCACCAAACTGGCCGACGTGATGAGCACCAACGTGCGGTGCGCCACCGAAGACCAGGATATCGACGAAATCCTGGGCGAGATGGCGGACAGCCAGATCCGCCGGATGCCGGTGGTCGACGGCAACAAGCGGCTGGTGGGCATCGTGTCGCTGGGCGACATCGCCGACAAGAACTCGGGTGACGAGATGGACGTGGCGAACTCGCTGGCCGAGATCTCCTCGCCCGCCAAGCCTGATCGTTCGGGCCAGTCGCAAGCCAGCGGCAAGGCCGGCGGCGGCTCGGCTGAGGTCAAGCAGCGCCGACAGTCGAGCTGAAGTGTTGCTCAGCGCCAACCGCCCCGTGCATTCGGTTGACTGTTGTGCGCCCCGTCACACCGCTGACACGCATCGGTTCCTACACTGGGGGCAAGAAAGGAGCCGCCATGCGATTCTCAGTAGCCATCCAGCCCCAGCCGCCGCTGCGCACGCCCGCGGTTGCCGAAGTAATTCGCCGGCTCATATCAAACGATCCGGCCCCGCGCTCCGAGCCGACGGCGCGCGCGGAGGACCTGCCGATCGATCTCGACCAGCGGGTTCGCCTTATCGGCGAATGGTAGAAAAAAAGGGCGCCTGGCGCCCTTTTTTCATTGGGCGACGCCTGGCCTCAACGAGTGCTGCTGTCGCTGTTGCTCAAGTTGCCGCTGTTGGCGGCGCTGGCGTTGCGTGAACGGTTGCTCTCGCTGCGCGCTTGGCCGCCCTTGCGGCCAGCTTCACGGGCTTCCTCGGACGTAAACTCATGAGCCGTTCCCTTCTCGTGCGCCGCCCGGCCGCCTTCGCTGGCGATTTCGCGCTGGCGCTGCGGATCCATCGACGCGAAGCCGCGGTTGGACTTGCGCGGGCTGCTGTCCTGGTTGCCTTGATTGTTGGATGCCATTGGGATCTCCTGAAAAACGCGGTGGGTGAATCATGGCCGGCAATTACGCTGGCCACGCCCTCATTGAGCGTTCATCGCGCTGAGCCGCTCGTCAGGAAGACAAGCAGAGCAATGTAGGACGGGGCCTTGCCCAGTTACGATTCGTTGCTATCGAATCAATAGCGCACGTGGGGCGATGCGCGCCAGGAGCGCGGCCGCCTCGGCGTTCTCCTGCGGCGGCGGGGGAGCCTCGGCAAGACTGCCGAGCAGGCGCGAAAGCTGAGCAAGCGAGGGTTGCACCGGCCCGAAGAATCGCGGGCTGGCCCCGCGGGCGACCAGCAGCGTGGGGAACGTTTCAACGTCCACGTCACCCATGGCTTGGGCTTCGTCCTCGATATCGATCCAGGCGAAATGCAGGCCAGGGTGCGCAGCGGCCGCCTCGCTGAAAACGCCGCGCCACTCGCGGCAGACGCCGCACCACTCGGCACACAGACAGATCACCCGCCATTCGGGGGATGCGGCGTCGGCAAGCGGATTCATCCGCCCAGTTTAGCGTTACGAGTAGGTGATCCACTCCGCGTAGGCTGGGTCGTCCAGGTGCGCAATGGCGTTGTAGCAGACCAGCATGTGTCGCTTGGGCGTGAACGCGAACTCTGTGATCGAGCTATTGCGGATGCGCATGTTCAAGTCGATCGTCGCGTCGGCACTCGCGCCCAGCACGTAGCCGACGGCGGCGGCAATCGGGCCGCCGCTGGTGACGACGAGCACGTTCTTGCCGTAGTGGTTGGCGCGTACGTGATTCAACGCGCCCGCCACGCCCGCGACGAAATCGTTGTACGAGGGCATGCCCCTGGGACTAACCACGCCTGCCATCCACTGCGCCAAGCCGTCTCGCAACAGGCGGAAGTGATGACGGTACATATCTGGCGAGGTGGGCTTTTGCAGCTTGTGCGGATGGACGGTGGCGATCACCGCCTCGCTGTCGTACTCGTTGAGTCCTTCCCACGAAAGGTGCTCGCCTTCGCGGTTCATCCCTTGCATGATGCCGTCCAGCGTCTGTGTGTGGCGCCGAAGCGTACCCGCGATGAGGCCATCAAAGTGGATCCCCTTGTGGGCGAAGTATTCGCCTAGCCGGAGGCTCTGCTTGTGGCCGAGGTCGCTGAGCTGGTCATAGTCTTCGGCGCCAAAGGATGCCTGGCCATGCCGAACGAGGTAGAGAGTTCCCATCGCGTGATTCTGTACGTCCGACGAGGGCCCTGAAGTCTCGCTCGCGACGGAAAGCTGCTTAGGCGACAGAACCTGCGCCTCCTCGCCTTCGGGTGGCGGTCTTCAGGCGCCTGCCGATTCGAGGGTGACTGTGCCTTTTGGCGTGGCCAGCGTGGCGACGAGGTTGGGCGGACCTTGCTCCACCGAGACGCCCGCGAGGCCGATCGCCGCGTGGGCTGCTTGCAGGTCTTTCAGGCGCGGATGGCTAGCGTGTACGGACAGAAGTGCCAGCCCCGACTCGGCCATGGCGCTCGTGGGATGGTTTTCTTCCCATTGGATGAGAGTGGGCAGTGCGCCGTAGAAGAGGCGCTGGCCGTCGGCGCGCACGCTGATCTGCCAGCGCAGCAGGCCTTCTGGTGTGGAGCGTTCGGCCTGCAACAGCGGGCCGCGTTCGATGCCCAGGCGATGCAGGGCCTTGAGCGCCGATGCGGCTTCACCCGTGCGCGCCACAAAGTGAACCAGCCTCGGCTGGGATTGGATGGCGCGCTGCAGCTCGGGGTCGTCGAGGTCGAACCAGCGGCTGCGGCCCGGCGGTTTTGCATTCGGGTTGATGGCGATGATTTCGAGGTAGGCGCGTGGGTACTCTGGCGTGGAAAGCAGCAACAAGCGGTTGTGCGTGCCCATCAGCGGATGCTCGCCGCCGGCATGCGGGATCAGGCCAAGCGTGGCCTCGCACCATTGCACGCCCTGGTCCAGCGACTGCGCCGCGACAACCAGGTGATCGACCTGCGCTGCCGGTTTTTTCATAGCGTCACGCTTCCGGCAATGCAGGTCACCGTTTGCCCTCCGACCCACACTTGGCCGGCGGTATCGCGTTCGATGTGAACGCGGCCCGCGCGCGACAGGCAGGCGCCCTGGGCCGCCACGTAACGCTCGGGCACGTGCTTTTCCTCGATCAGCCACTGAGCGAGGCTTGCGTTGAGGCTGCCGGTGACCGGGTCTTCGGCAATGCCGACAGGCATCGCGAAGGCGCGGACCTCGAGTTGCGGGCATCCCGCGGGCGGCTCAAGGTACACCGCGGCCACGCCCACCTTGTGCCCAAGGCTCTTCAATTGCATGTGGTCAGGAGACAGGCGCAGCACCGTCTGCGGGCTGTCCAGCAGCAGCGACAGCCACACCGGGCCGTTGTCCAGGGTCTGGGCCGCGATCACCTGGCTGGCTTTCAGGCCCAGGGTCGCCGCGACCTGCGCCAAAACTGCGGGGCTGGGCGCACTACGCTTAAGCGGTGGTGCCGCGAACGCGAGCCGGGGCGCGACCTGTCCTGAGCGTGTCGAAGGGTCGCGCCGCAGCTTGACGAGGCCCACCTTGCATTCCTGCACGATGTACTCGCGACCGCGCGGCTTGCCGCCCGCTTCCAGCCATGCGTGGCAACTGCCCAAGGTGGGGTGGCCGGCGAAAGGCAATTCGCCGCCAGGCGTGAAGATGCGCACGCGGTAGTCGGCGGCATCGTCCTCGGGCGGCAACAGGAAGGTTGTTTCGGACAGGTTCGTCCATGCAGCGAAGTGCTGCATCTCTTCATCCGACAGGCCCGCGCCATCCAGCACCACGGCCAGTGGGTTGCCGAGATATGGCGTGGGGGTGAAGACGTCGACTTGCTTGAACGGGCGCTGTTGCATGGGGTCTTTCAGGAAAGGGGCAGGTCGAGCACGCCGCGCGAAGCGGGATGCGAGAGGATGCCCTGGTACCAATGTTCCAGGTGAGGCCGCTGCGGGCGCTGCAGCGGCAGGCCGTACCAACGATGCATTTCGCAGGCGATGGGAATATCGGCCATCGTGAAGGCATCGCCGGCCATGAACGCCTGCCGCGCGAGATGAGCGTCGAGAACGTCAAGCAGTGGTTCCGTGCCGGCGACGGACTTCTTGACCACATCATTGCTGCGCTTTTCTGGCGTTGTGCGCATGAGCTGAACAAAGGCGCCCCGGCCCGCGGGGTTGAACGTGGTCTGTTGCCAATCCATCCATCGTTCAGCGTCGAAGCGCGGCGCATGCTCCAGCGGATAGAGCCGGCCTGGCGAATGCTTCGCGCACAGGTAGCGCACGATGACGTTTGACTCCCACAGCGTGAAGCCGTCGTCCTCCATGAGCGGCACCAGGCCGTTCGGGTTCTTGGCCAGATATTCCGCCGTCTTGACGATGCCGAACTCGTGGCCCGCGTCCGTGCGCTCGAACGCAATCCCCAGCCAGCGCGCGGCCAGAACGACCTTGCGCACATTGATCGACGACAGCCTTCCCCAGATCCTTAGCATGGCTTCAGCTTCTCCAGTTGCTCACGGACGGCGGCCGCCAGCGCGGCGATCCCCGTGTCGATCTGTTGCACGCTGGCCGTCACGAACGACAGGCGCAGCGTGCGCGGATCCGGGTGCGCGGCATAGAAGGGCGCGCCCGGCACGAACGCCACACCCTTCTCCACGGCCTTGGGCAGCAAGTCGATCGCGCTCGCACCCTGCGGCAGCCGCGCCCAGAGGAACATGCCGCCATCGGGCGAGTTCCATTCGACGCCCAGCCCCCGCATCTCACGTTGTAGCGCGGCCAGCATGGCATCGCGTTGCGACTTGTAAAGCGCGCGGATGGTCGGCACATGGCGCTCCAAGAAGCCGTCCTTCATGACTTCGGAAACCATGCGCTGGTTGAAGCTGGGGCTGTGCAGGTCGGCCGCCTGCTTGGCCTGCAGCAGTTTCGGGTGCAGGGCCCGGGGCGCGATGATGAATCCCAGACGCAAGCCGGGCGCCAATACTTTGGAGAACGAACCGAGGTAGACGCAGCCTTCAGGGTTTCGCGCGGTGAGCGGCAGCGGTGGCGGGGCGTCGAACCACAGGTCGCCATAAGGGTTGTCCTCGACCAGCGGCAATCCGAGTTCTGCGGTGCGGCGCGAGAGGGCGGCGCGGCGGCTTTCGGTCATCGTGCGGCCGGTGGGGTTCTGGAAATTAGGCAGCACGTACAGGAAGCGCGCCGCATGGACCGAAGGGCTTCCCTGCATCTCGGTGGCCGCCTGGTCGGCCAGGTCGTTCACGTCCACCCCTTCGTTGTCGCTGGCGACGCCCACGACCTCCGGCTCCATCGGCGCGAAGGCCTGCAGCGCGCCGAGGTAGGTGGGCGTCTCTACAAGGATGCGCGAGCCGGTGTCGATCAGCACCTTGCCGATGAGGTCCAGGCCCTGTTGCGAACCGGTGGTGATCAGCACCTGCGCTGGATCCACGTTCCACGGCAGCATGGCCGCAACCTGCTCGCGAAGCGGTCCGTAGCCTTCGCTGGCGCCATATTGCAGGGCACCCGGGCCGTCGTCGCGCAGCACTTTCTCGCAAGCAGCGGCGAACGCGGCCACCGGGAAAGTCTTGGGCGAAGGAAGCCCACCCGCAAAACTGATGATGCCCGGGCGCTCCGTCACCTTGAGGATTTCGCGAATGACCGAGGGGTTCATCTTCTCGGCGCGGCGAGCCAGCACCCATTGCGTATGTTGCAGGTCGTTCAGTTTCATGGGATTCTCCAGATGGGATTGGATTTTGTTTCAGGCCACGGCGCGCACAGGCATCTTCTTGCCCACGAAGACGACTGCGACGACCGCAAAGGCAAAGCCCAGGGTCAGTGCGTCGAGAGACTCGCCGAGCAGGGGAACGGCGAACAACATTCCCAGGAAAGGCTGGATCAATTGGACCTGGCTCACGCGGACGGTGCCGCCAAGCGCCAGCCCACGGTACCAGGCAAAGAAACCCAGCCACATTGAAAACACCGCGACGTAGGCAAAGCCCCACCACGCCGCGGCCTCAACCGAAGCAAGCGGGCGGGCGAGGAACGCGGCGGGCGCCGTGAGTGGCAGCGCGACCAAGAGCGCCCAGCAGATCACGTGCTCGGCGCGCATGTGGTGCGACAGGCGCGCGCCCCAGCCGTAACCGACGGCGGCGCAGGCCATCGCGCCGAGCAGCATCGCGTCGGCAGGGCGAATGGCAAAGCCGGAGCCGCCCGAGCGGATGACCGCGAAGGCAACCACCAGCGCGCTGCCGATTGAGGCGCAAATCCAGAAGCCCGCCGATGGGCGCTGGCGATGCAGCCATGCACCCACAGCCGCGGTAGCCAGGGGCAGCACGCCGACGATCACGCTGGCGTGAACCGCCTCGACATGGCGCATGGCCACCGACGTCAGCAGGGGAAATCCGAAAACCACCCCGGCCGACGTGATGGCCAGTGGCAGCCAGTCTTCGCGCCGCGGCAGGGGTGCGCGCGTGGCGACGAGAAAAACGACGGACAGCACGGCGGCCACGACAGCGCGCCCCAGCGCGATGAACACGCCGGACATCTGCGGCGCTTCGGGCGTCCCGACGGCCAGGCGCGTCATCGGCAGCGTCAGCGCGAAGATGGTGACGCCCAGCGCCCCGAGCCAGAGTCCCCTGGTTTCGTCGCGCTTCATAGCCAGAAACTCATCGCAGTACCGAGCATCAGCAAGGCGGGGAATTCGCCGTTCGTCATGAGAGGGTTTGCATGTTCATGTGGATCACTGTAGTCTTTAACACCAATACACTGGCAGTACAGTTGGCCAGTTCAGTTGGACATCTGTACTGGCCGAATGGGTAGTACACAAGGACACCCTTATGTTGATGAAAGCCTCTTCCCAGTCACTGACGGACCAGCTGTCGGCCCGCTTCTCGCAGCGGATCCGCGACCGCCTGCTGGCACCCGGCGCACGCCTGCCATCCGTACGCCAGTGCGCACAGCAGCATGCGGTGAGCCCGTCGACGGTGGTGGCCGCGTACGACCAGCTACTCGCGCAGGGCCTGGTGGAAGCACGCAAGAACCGTGGCTTTTTCGTGCGCGAAAGCCGAGCCGATCCGCCGCCTCCGCCGAGCGCCGCCGGCGCAGCCCGCCAGGAGGTGGTGACGGCATGGACGACCGCGACCGGTTTCTCAGGCACCCGCAGTTACGTGCCCATCGATGCGACGGCCCTGATCCGCGGCATGTTCCACAAGGTCAGCAACAAGCCGCAGCCGGGGATGGGAGTGTTTCCGCCCGAATGGCTGGAATCGACCTTCATGCCCGCAGCGGTTCGCAAGGTGACCAGTACCAAGGCGTTGCAAGAGTTCTCGCTGCAGTACGGCGAGCCGATGGGCGACAGCGGCCTGCGCAGGGTGCTGGCCAAGAAGCTGGCGAGCCTGTCGGTGCATACGACGCCGGAAAACATCATTACAACCGTCGGCGCGACGCATGCGCTGGACATTGTGAGCCGTACCTTGTTGCGCCCGGGCGACCACGTGATGGTCGAAGAGCCCGGCTGGGCGGTGGAATTCGCGCGCCTCACCGCGCTGGGCATGCGTCTGCTGCCCGTACCGCGCGGGCCGGAGGGGCCTGACCTCGACGTGATGGCGCGCTACTGCGAAGTGCATCAGCCCAAGCTCTACGTGAGCGTGAGCGTCTTCCACAACCCGACGGGCTATTGCCTGTCGCCGGGCAGCGCTCACCGTGTGCTGCAACTGGCCAACCAGCACAACTTCCACATCGTCGAGGACGACACGTACAGCCACATCGCGCCCGAACACGCGACACGCCTGTGCGCGCTCGATGGCCTGCAGCGCACGATCTACGTGAGCGGCTTCGCCAAGATCCTCGCGCCGAACTGGCGTGTGGGTTTCCTTGCCGCGCACCCCTCTCTCATCGAGTGCCTGCTGGACACCAAGCTGTTGGCAACGCTGACAACCCCGGCGTTGCTGGAGAAAGCGCTGGCACTGTGCATGGAGCAGGGCCAACTGCGCCGCCACGCCGAGCGCATTCGCACGCGGCTGGGTGCGGCGCGCAGCCGCAGCGTGAAGCTTGCACTGAATGCGGGCTGCATTTTTGCGGCGGAACCGGCGGGACTGTTCGGCTGGGTGGACACCGGCGTGGACACCGATGCGCTGGCCCAACGGATGCTGGACGAGGGTTACCTGCTGGCGCCCGGCGCCTTGTTCCATGCCGAGCGCAAGCCCAGCACGCTGATGCGGATCAATTTCGCCACGACGCAGGACGCCGCGTTCTGGAAAAAATATTCGGAAATCGTGCGCCGAACGTGACTACAGCATCTCGTCCGGGGCAAAGGGCCCGATCATCCTGACCAGCAGCCGGAGCTTGGTGCTTGCGTCGGGTTCGCTGTGCGCATCCTTGAACGCTGCACCGACGGGGGCCCGCCAGATCAGCTCGCCCTTGTCCATCTCGAGCCGGTATGCGCCTTGCGCGAAAGTGGCTTCGACCAGGCGTGCAGCGAGCTGCGACATCGCCGCGCTGCGGATCACCAGGGCGACCTCGCTGTTCTTGCGCTGGGACCGCAGGTCGAGGTTCATGGAGCCTACCACCAGGAGCCGGTTGTCGATGACAACAGCCTTGGAATGCAGGCTGGCGCGCGAGCTGCCACTCTTGGAGCCGCCCCCGGCGCCCGAGCCGAAGCCGCGCGTGGAACCCATCCCGCCGCCGGTGCCTTCCTGCGCTGCGCGCATCTCGTACACCTCAATGCCGAGCGCCACCAGGTCTTTGCGGTAGCGCGCGTAACCCGCGTGGGCGGCCGGGGCGTCGTTCGACGCCAGTGAGTTGGTCAGCACGCGCACCCGGATGCCTTTGCTCCGCAGCTGCCTGAATTGCGCCATCGTCGCCTGCCCAGGCACGAAGTACGGCGAGACGATCAGTACGTCCCGCTTGGCCTGCAGCATCAGGTTCAGCAGACCGTCTACCACCGTTTCGCCGGCGTCGGCCTCGTCGTCGCCCGGTCCAATCTTGCCGGGTTCGTCGACCATCACCAGCGACGGCGCCCAGGTGAGGGGCACGGTGCGCAGGTCCATGGACGCCTGCGTGGCACCGGTCGGGGGCGGGGTCGATTCCGGCGGCAGGATTGCCGAGGTGAGTGTCGGCGCCGGCATCGACGCTGCAGGGACCGGGCTGGGCGTGGCTTTGGATGGATCCGACGCCTTCTCGACAGGCGGCTTGCGCAGTTCCTCCAGCTCCTTCTTCGAAATCAGCGTCTGCACCGGATAGGCAAGCTCGTCGTTCCAGAATCGGTCGAAGCTGGCCGACATGTCCCGGACCACGCGGCCCATGGCCAAAACTTCGAGATCGATGAAAGCGCTCTTGCCGTCACCGCCGAAATAGGCGTCGCCCAGGTTGCGCCCTCCAGTGATCCCGATCGCGTTGTCCGCAATGAAGAGCTTGTTGTGCATGCGCTTTTGCATGCGAGGCATGTCCTTCAGCGAAGTCACGACACGGCCGATCAGTGAACTGCGCGAACCGGGCAAGGGATTGAAGAGACGGATTTCCACGTTGGGCTCGAAGGCCAGTCGCAGCACCTGGGCGTCGTCGCCAACGGTGTTGAAGTCGTCCAGGAGGACGCGCACGCGCACGCCCCGACGGGCCGCATCGCGCAGGCGCTGCAGCAAGATTTCGGTGCTGCTGTCGGCGTGAATCGCGTAGTACTGCAGGTCGAGTGTGCGCTGGGCGCCGTCGATCATGGCGAGGCGGCTGCCAAATGCGGCGTCGACGCTGTCCAGGAGGTTGAATCCGGAATCCGCGGCGGAGCGCTGCTGAGCCTTGCGCTCCAGCACCAGACGGCCGAGGTCGGTTTGGTCCGGTGCGGAGAAGGCCTTGGAAACTGGTCTGTCGGCGTTGGCCGGCAGGCTGGCGCACCCTGCTGCGGCGGTCGAAAGGGTGAGGGCAACGAGCCAACGCAGCATGAAGCGCCATGTCGCGCTGGCGTGGCGCTGCGTTGGCGCGAGGTGGAAACTGTGCTGCATGATGGTGCAGCCACTCTACCCTCAGGGAGGCAGTTACGGTTGCCCTGTTGAGTCAGCCGCTGTCGCCAGTAGGTGACGGACTAGGGCTTACAGGCTACCGAGGGTTTCCCAGCGCTCCAGGGCGGCCGTCAGCTCGTTATCGATCTGGGCACTGCGTTCGGACAGGCTGGAGGCCCGTGCCACGTCGTTCACATACAGGCTGCCATCCGCGAGTTCGTCGTGGATGGCCTTCTGCTCCTGTTCCAGCGACTCGATCAGCGCGGGCAAACCCTCGAGCTCGCGTTGGTCCTTGTAGCTCAGCTTCCGCCTCGCCGGCGACGCAACCGGGGGCGTGACAACTCTTGGCGTCGCGTCCCTGGCCGCGGCTCTCCCGCCGGGCACGGCTGCGGAGGCAAGCGCCTGCGCGCGCCGGGATTGCGTGAGCCAGTCCTGCACGCCGCCCTCGTATTCGCGCCAGAGGCCGTCGCCCTCGAACACGATCGTGCTGGTCACGACGTTGTCGAGGAACGCCCGGTCGTGGCTGACCAGGAACACGGTGCCGTCGTAGTTTTGCAGGAGGTCTTCCAGCAGTTCCAGCGTATCGATGTCCAGGTCGTTTGTTGGCTCGTCGAGCACCAGGACGTTGGCCGGACGCGCGAACAGCCGCGCGAGGAGGAGTCGGTTGCGCTCACCGCCGGACAGTGATCGCACCGGTGAACCGGAGCGCGCAGGCGAGAACAGGAAGTCGCCTAGATAGCTCTTTACGTGCTTGCGCTGGCTGCCGATCTCGATCCACTCGCTGCCGGGGCTGATGAAATCCTCCAAGGTCGCGTCCAAGTCCAGCGCATCGCGCATCTGGTCGAAATAGGCCACTTGCAGGTTCGCGCCCTGACGCACCTTGCCGCCGTCCGGCGCCAGTTCGCCAAGGATCAGCTTGAGCAGTGTGGTCTTGCCCGCGCCGTTCGGACCGATCAGGCCGACCTTGTCGCCACGCAGGATCGTGGCGGTGAAATCCCGCACGACCGTCTTCTCGCCGAACGACTTGCTGACCTTGGTGAGTTCCGCGACGATCTTTCCGCTCGGCAGGCCCGAGGCGACATCCAGCCTGACGCTGCCCAGTGCATCGCGCCGCGCGGCCCGTCGCTGCCTGAGCTTTTCTAGGCGGGTGATGCGACCCTGCGCGCGGGTGCGCCGCGCTTCGACGCCCTTGCGGATCCACACCTCCTCCTGGGCCAGCAGCTTGTCGGCCTTGGCGCTGATGACCGCTTCCTGCGCGATCTGCTCTTCCTTCTGCTGCTGGTATTGGGTGAAGTTGCCCGGATACGAGCGCAGCTGTCCGCGGTCGAGTTCGACGATGCGCGTCGCCACCCGGTCGAGGAAAGTCCGGTCGTGCGTGATCGTGACCACGCTGCCCTTGAAGTCGATCAGCAGGTTCTCGAGCCATTCGATCGAGTCAAGGTCCAGGTGGTTGGTCGGCTCGTCGAGCAGGAGCACATCTGGTCGCCTCACCAGCGCCTGGCCCAGGGCGACCCGCTTCTTCGTGCCCCCCGACAGGGCGGATATCACCATGCCCTTGTCCAGGTGCAGTCGCTGCAGGGTTTCCTCCACCCGCTGTTCCCAGTTCCAGCCGTCCTTGGCCTCGATCTCGCCTTGTAGGGCGTCGAGGTCGCCCTGACCATGGGTGTACTGGTCGATCAATGCAATGACATCTGCCACGCCCGCCAGAGTGGCCTCGAAAACAGTCGCGTCGGCGTCAAGCACCGGCTCCTGCGCCACATAGGCGATGCGAAGGCCCTGCTGCAATTGCAGAGCGCCATCGTCCACCTTCTCCAGGCCCGCCAGGATCTTTAGGAGCGAGGACTTGCCGGCGCCGTTGCGCCCGATGAGGCCGACCCGCTCGCCGGACTCCAGGGCGAAATCGGTGTGATCGAGAAGGGGCACATGGCCGAAGGCCAGCTGCGCATTGAGGAGTGTGATGAGGGCCATGAAGTTCGCGATTATCCGGCGAGCCCCGTTAACGCGCCCTTCGGTGCCAAGTACCGGGATCCGCAAAGGTGCCGGACTAGTTCGTCACCCAGCAATCCGCGGACCAAGTTCTTAATTGTTTGGGGGCTGTCGAAAAAATTTGAAGGGGTTTGCGTGAACTGAATTTTCAGTGCTATAGTCGATGGCTCTGCTGAACACAGCGGTCGCGGTAACGCGAACCAAGTGAGCAGCAAAGAAGAGGGTGAAAAAAAGAGTTAGCGAATTGACCGGGGATCAAAACTTGGTATAGAATTCGAGGCTCTGCTGAAAACGCCAAGCGGTTGGATTCCAAAGCGAAAACAACTGCAAAGCAAATCGGTAGAAACCCTAAAAGTTGACAGGTCTTTAAAAACTGTGTGATAATTCAAGGCTCCGCTGATCGCAGCGAAGCAGGCAAAACAAGACGAAAGTCGAGTGGATGCCACTGAAGGTTCGTTAAAAATATACAGCCGATAAGCGTGGGCGTTTGAAGGCGATTGCCAAGTTCTTCGGAACTAGGTCGCAAGACCTTTAAACGCTCATAAGTAAGAGACAGGAAATTGAGAAATCAAAATCCTGTCAATTCCAAATGAGTGGCCCCGAAAGGGGCAAAAAAATCAAGATCGAACTGTAGAGTTTGATCCTGGCTCAGATTGAACGCTGGCGGAATGCTTTACACATGCAAGTCGAACGGCAGCACGGGGGCAACCCTGGTGGCGAGTGGCGAACGGGTGAGTAATACAT